>Ga0206860_10149_pt2 | contig 16381 bp, 16 predicted proteins | sample Alteio_BWOrgCont_44_FD_152624 | JGI IMG/M metagenome (GOLD analysis project Ga0206860, IMG submission 152624) | Enriched cells from forest soil in Barre Woods Harvard Forest LTER site, Petersham, Massachusetts, United States -... | ecosystem: Environmental > Terrestrial > Soil > Temperate forest >...
GCTTCTTTTTCGGCCCATGCCACCAGTTTTTTGCCGATGCCGGGATCGCCGCCGATCAGCACGGCACTGCCGGCCACCAAGCCGCCACCCAGCACCCGGTCGAGCTCGCCTATACCGGTGGTGATACGCGCGGCGTCTTCGGCCTTGGCATCAAGGGTAATCAGGTCGATTTTCTTGCCTTTGCCGGAAGTAAGGCCTTTGGGCGTCGTTTCCATGACGCCTTCTTCGACGATACTGTTCCAGCTATGGCACTCGTCGCAGCGCCCCGACCATTTGGGGTGGATCGCACCGCAGGACTGACAGACGAAATGAGAAGTTTGCTTGGCCATGAGCCCAGTTATAGCACAGATTTCCCCGTTTGCTATCCCCAGATAAACGCAATCGGCGCCTCGATATCCGGGTGCAGGCTCTTATGCACGGGGCATGTGTGGGCGGCATTGATGAGCTTCTGTTTTTGCTCGTCACTGAGCGGTATAAATACATGTACGGTAACCGTAAGCTTGCCGATACGACGCACCGGCTGAGTCATCATCTCTTTTTCAACCATCACTTTTGTGCCCTTAAGGTCGATCTGCATGGTGCGTGATAAAATGCCTAGTACCGATAAAATACAGGTGCCAAGCGCGGTCGCAACAAGATCGGTCGGCGAAAAATTCTCGCCTTTGCCCATATTATCCTTGGGCGCATCGGTGTGCAGTACCGCGCCGGAGGGCTGGTGCGTGGCGGTGCAGTGCAGGTCGCCCTCATAGACCATGTTGATTTGAACCATAGTAACTCCTACATTTCCTGTGTGACATTGGGCGATATTATGAGTATTTACACTCTTATGTCCATCATCGAACTCAAAACCATAGACGATTTTTCTCCTGCTTTTGCCCTCATTAAGCAGCAGAATCCGAACATCACGAAAAAAATATTCGCAGCAAATTTGAAAAAAATGCTACCGCAGGGCTATCGCTGCATTGCCTGGAAGGAAAAAGGCGCGTATTTAGGGGTATGCGGGTTTTGGACAGGCACACGTTTTTGGTGCGGGGATTTTATCGATCTGGACAATGTTGTGGTCGAAGAGAAAGCCCGCAGCCGCGGCATCGGCAAAAAACTGGTGGCATGGGCCGAAAAAGAAGCGCGTAAAATGGGTTGCGCGCAAATGGGGCTGGATGCGTATACGACCAGCCACCGGGCGCATGGATTTTATTTTCGCGAAGGCTATATTATTAAAGGCTATCATTTTATTAAACCGCTATAGACAGCGCAGTACTTAGGAATATTCATGCAACAAAATAATCCAAAAAAGAAACGGAACAGTCTTTCTAGGTTATTGTGGTGGAATATAGACGGAGAAGAATTAAGAGAACAAATTGCGAAATATGAAACACTCAAAATTACAAGATCTGCAAGAGGGATTAGTTGTTTATGTTTGCTATTTTGCGCGGCGGCCATATCATTTTTAATATATACTGAAGGCAACTTTTTCTTACTCATTGATATTTTTATCATACTAATATTGGCCACTTTTACCTATAGAGGCCATCAAGGGGCGATGGTAGCGGCAATGTTATATTTGACCTTGACTAAACTTTACGGGATTACTCAAGTTCCGCAAACGTTGATTTTGGGTATAATGATATGGAATCTTTTTATGAAGGCGCTTTATCTGGCTTTTAGAGTTGAGAGGGAACGTAAAAAACATCCCCCAATAGTTTTGGAGAATCAGTAAATGTCTTTCCTCGACTTCATCGAAAAACAAATCCTGCTACTCGACGGCGCGATGGGAACGCAAATCCAGGGTGCTGATCTTAAGGTTGAAGAAGATTACTGGGGCCAGGAAAATTGCTCTGAAATCCTGAATCTGTCGCGCTCGGATTTTATCCGCAATGTGCATATGAAATATTTCGCTGCTGGCAGCGACGCAGTGGAAACCAATACGTTCGGCGGGTCGTTCCTGACGCTCGGCGAATTCGGTCTGGAAGATAAAACGGTGGAGATCAATCGCCGCGCCTGCGAACTCGCGCATGAAGCGATTGCCGAATTCGCGCATGACGGGCGCAAGCGTTTTGTCATCGGCGCTATCGGGCCGGGTACGAAATTACCAAGCCTTGGCCATATCGGTTACGACGCGCTGGAATCGGCGTTTGAATTGCAGACCGAAGGCTTGCTCGAAGGCAATGCTGACGCCATCCTTGTGGAAACCGCGCAGGATCCTTTGCAGGTAAAAGCTGCCGTCAACGGCGCAAAAATCGCTATGCAGAAAAAGAACAAAACACTGCCGATCATGGTGCAAGTCACAGTGGAAACCACCGGGACACTTTTAGTGGGCAGTGACATTGCAGCAGCGGCAACTACCATCGAAGCACTCGGTGTTGATGTTATGGGATTAAACTGCGCCACTGGGCCGCAGGAAATGGCCGACCATGTGCGGTGGCTGTCGAAAAATTGGCCGCGCAGAATTTCAGTGCTTCCCAATGCGGGATTACCGGAACTCCATCAAGGGCATGTGCATTTCCCGTTATCACCGGATGAAATGGCGAAGTGGTTGGAGCGATTCTTGAAAGAAGACGGTATCAATATCATTGGCGGTTGTTGCGGCACGAATGAAACGCATATTGCGGCGATTAATGCGATGCTCGAGAAACAAGAGTCAGGCAAAAGACGCCCTGCGCCAACAAAACGTAGCTTCCATTGGGTGCCGTCCGTGGCCTCACTCTTTCAGCAAACCGAATTGCGACAGGATAATGCAATCCTCGCGATTGGCGAACGTTGCAACGCCAACGGTTCTAAAAAATTCCGTGAAGCACAGGAGCGCGAGGATTGGGATAGCTGCGTTGACATGGCCAAGGAACAGGTTCGCGAAGGTTCGCACACGCTTGATATCTGCACCGCCTTTGTCGGTCGTAATGAAGTAAAAGACATGAGCGAAATGATCACACATGTGCGCGGTACCGTGACTGCACCGTTGGTGATCGATTCCACTGAACTCATTGTGCTAGAAGCCGCCTTAAAACTCTATGGCGGCAAGGCGATTATCAACTCGATCAATTTCGAAGATGGCGAAGAACCGGCGCATAAACGCATGCAACTCGCAAAAAAATACGGCGCGGCGGTTATTGCGCTTACCATCGACGAAGAGGGTATGGCCAAGGATGTGGAGCGCAAACTTTCCATTACGCGTCGGCTGGTCGATTTTTGTTGCGGAAAATATGGTTTGCCGCAATCAGATCTTATGATCGATCCGCTGACCTTTACCATCTGCACTGGCAATGAAGACGACCGCAAATTAGGGCTATGGACGCTAGAAGCGATTGAGAAAATCCACAAAGAATTTCCGGAAATCCAGATTATTCTGGGCCTATCGAATATTTCTTTCGGCCTGAATCCACCGGCGCGTCACGTGCTTAACTCCGTGTATCTCGATCATGCAACGAAGCGCGGGCTCACGGGCGCGATCATCCACGTATCGAAAATCGCGCCGTTACATAAAATCCCGGCGCACGAAGTGGCTGCCGCCGAGGATCTTATTTTCGACCGCCGCAGCCCGCTTTCCGACGCGGCATGAAAAACTTTCTTTCCGTCTACACACAGCCACGCATCTGGACGATTCTATTCCTGGGCTTTGTAAGTGGCCTGCCGCTGGCGCTTACGGCATCGACGCTTGGCGCGTGGCTTTCGGAAGTGCATATCGATAAAACTTCGATAGGATTATTTGCTGCGATTGGCTTGCCTTATTCACTCAAATTTCTCTGGGCGCCACTGATGGATGCTCTGCCATGTCCGGTATTTTCCAAACTATTGGGTTGCAGGCGCGGTTGGATACTTGCTATTCAAATCGTATTGGTGCTCGCGATTATGGGTATGGGATCGGCGAATCCCGCCGACGGCGTACAGGTAACAGCATGCTGGGCATTGCTGGTAGCGTTTTTGTCGGCAAGTCAGGATATCGTGATTGATGCATATCGCGTCGAGATTTTAGACAAAGAACAATATGGAGCAGGGGCGGCGGCAGTACAGTACGGCTATCGATTGGGTATGCTGGCATCGGGTGCGGGTGCGCTGGCACTCGCCTATCATGTGAGCTGGCAGATGACCTATACGATCATGGCGGCATTGATGGGGATTGGGATGGTAACCGTGCTGCTATCGTCCGAACCGGCAGTGAATGAAGCCATTTTGAAAGAAGAAGAGGAAAATCTGGATAAACCCTCATGGCTGCGTAAAACCGTGATCGAACCCTTTGCCGATTTTATGACACGCCGCGATTGGTGGATGATTCTGTTGTTTATTATGCTTTATAAATTAGGCGATGCGTTCCTGGGCGTGATGACGAATCCTTTCTTGCTCGAAATCGGATTTACCAAAACACAAATCGCCGAAGTGGTAAAATCATTCGGGCTGGTCGCAACACTCGTTGGGTTGTTTTTAGGCGGAGTGATGATTGAACGTTTGGGCACGGTCTATACGCTATGGATTTGCGGCATCGGCCACGCGCTTACCAATTTGATGTTCCTCATGCAGGCAAAAACGGGTGCGGATATGCATGTGCTGATGCTGGGTATAACGCTTGAAAATTTAAGCGGTGGTATGACGGCCGCTGCGTTCGTGGCGTTCTTAAGCGGCCTGTGCCATGTGCATTACACGGCTACGCAATATGCGTTGTTATCGTCACTCGCCGCCGTCGGTCGCACCTGGCTTACGACGACAGCCGGTTGGACATCCGAGCATTTTGGCTGGGAGATGTTCTTCATCGTATCAGTGGTGCTGGCGCTGCCGGGGCTATTCACACTGTGGTTGCTAACACGTCGCACGAGTTTGGAAGAACCCGTCCATTAAGGCCATTTCACCTCTGGTGGCATCGACATCAAAATCGCTTCCGTATTGCCACCGGTCATCAGGCCGAACTTGGTGCCGCGATCATACAATAAATTAAATTCCACATAGCGCCCGCGTCGGATTAATTGGTGCTCACGCTGCGCCGGTGTCCATGGCTCATGCATATGGCGACGCACTAGCATCGGGTAAATCTCGGCAAATGTTTTGCCTACATCCTGAGTAAACGCAAAATCCTTATCCCAGTTTCCGGTGTTGATATAATCATAAAAAATCCCGCCGACGCCACGCGGTTCATTGCGATGCTTCAGGAAAAAATATTCATCGCACCAAGCTTTGAATTTAGGATAATAGGTGCGATCATGCGCATCACACGTTTTCTTAAATGCTGCATGAAAATCGTTGGTATCCTGTTCAACAGGGGTCATGGGCGTTAAATCCGCACCGCCACCGAACCATTGTTTTTCATCGCCCACCACGATCATGCGCGTATTCATATGCACCGCAGGAACCAAAGGCGAGCACATATGCGCCACGAGCGAGATGCCGCTGGCCCAAAAGCGTGGGTCTTTATCGGCGCCAGGAATTTCTTTGCGCATGATGTCAGAGAATTCACCATGAACCGTCGAAATATTGACGCCGATTTTTTCGAACACCTTGCCTTTCATCACCGACATTTCGCCGCCACCGCCTTCAGCACGTTGCCATGGCGTGCGAACGAAGGAGGTATCGCTGCTCAGTTCGCGTTCTATTTTCTCAAATTCACTGCAAATGTTATCGCGTAATTCGCGAAACCACGCCGCCGCTTTAGATTTTTTTTCGTCCATGTTCATATTTCTATCCTGGTAAGCCGTTTGTTTGCCGTAAGGCTTCACTGAGCACCATACTGGCTGCCTGTACCAGATTCAGCGAACGCGCGCCAGACTGAACGGGAATTTTCACGCTCGCGTCAGCGGCCGCTCGTACCTCATCGGGCACTCCGGAGGATTCACGCCCCAATAACAAAATATCATTCGGTCGGAAAGCAAAATCAGTAAAGGACTGGGTGCCTCGTGTGGTGAGTAATACCAGCCGTTTGGGGCTCTGGTTTTGACTTGGGTCAATGTACTGTTTCCATTCAAGGAATTGCTTCCATGACAGATGGCGGGTAAGGGACACGATATCGAAGTAATCCATCGCCACCCGCCGCATACGCTTATCATCAAAAGGAAACCCGCACGGCTCTATAATATGTAGAGGTGTGCCCATGCATGCGCACAGGCGAATCATACTGCCGGTATTTTGCGCAATATCCGGCTCAAATAAGCAAACCAACATACTATTAATTATCAAAGGGTTATTTATGGACACAAAAACGTAACAAAAAACCCATTTATAATCAGCAAAAACTTTGAGAGAATGGATTTACGCTAAATACTACACAAACCAATAAGGCACATCCACATGGCCGGCAACCCAGATCCTCGCTTTAATGCATTTTATCTTCTCACGGGGATTACGTTTGCGAGTTTTGCTTCCGGGTTTAGCGTTTGTCTATTCAATCTTGATACGGTTGATGCGTGCATGGCCGTTACCCAAAGCTGGTTGGGTGTGTTTAAGGCCATGGGGGATCATATTATCGCCTGGGCAATTGCAGTTGGTCACGCGGCCTTCCACCGCTAAATAATAGCCAAAGATCCAGAAAATTATTTCTTATAGTTGAAACTTCCCAAAGTTTTGTTTAGAAACAGCGTCAGCAAGATGATGACAACCTGTTTCTTCGAGTACATTCATGGACCCTAAAGTAACCCACCCCGCCCACGCTGCTTCTGTTGATACTTCCCGACGCGATTTTATGTTACTGACTGCTTCCGCCCTGGCAGGCGTTGGCGCCGTGTCGGTGGCATGGCCATTCATTGATAGCATGAATCCGGCGGCGGACGTATTGGCGCTGGCTTCCATCGAGGTGGATCTTTCGCACATCCAACCAGGCCAAACGATTAAAGTGCCGTGGCGCGGCGTGCCGGTCTTTATCCGTCATCGTACACAAGTAGATATTGATGATGCGCGCAAAGTGCCGATGTCGGAGCTTAAAGATCCGCAAAAAGACGAGGATCGCGTGAAAAAAGGTCATGACCAGTGGCTGGTGATGGTGGGCGTGTGCACGCATCTGGGCTGCATCCCGCTTTCGGGCGCTGGTGAATATTGTGCAGGTGATGGCGGTGGCTGGTTCTGTCCATGCCATGGTTCGCAATACGATACGTCAGGCCGCATCCGCAAAGGCCCAGCACCGGCGAACCTGACGGTGCCTGAGTATAGTTTTTTAAGCGATAACCGTATTAAGATTGGTTGATCACATGATCACAAATCGTATATTAAAACTGGGGATCTCCATCGCTGTGTTTTTGGGGGCATTCTTACTTGTGCAACTATGGTTTGAACCATTTTCGAACCAGGTAGTTTGGAAAGTGGTAGCAAGCTGTGCCGTTATTTTAATTACGTTTTCCATTATTGAAAAACTTCTCGCCCGCATAAAAGAATAGGTAAATATATTATGGCTCAAGCACCTTCACCACAAGCTCCCGGAATCAAAGGCTGGATCGAATATCGCCTACCGATTTTTTCCTTCATCGACCATAGCCTCGGCAGCAAATACCCCACGCCGCGCAACCTGAACTATTGGTGGAATTTTGGCTCCATCGCTGGCATTTGCCTATTGATGCAGATCCTGACCGGTTTGTTCCTTGCCATGCATTACACGGCGCAATCCGGCCTTGCGTTCGATAGCGTCGAAAGCATTATGCGTAACGTGAATTACGGGTGGCTGCTGCGTTATGCGCACGCTGTTGGTGCATCGATGTTTTTTGTTGTCGTCTATATACATATTGTGCGTGGCCTCTATTTCGGTTCGTACAAATCGCCGCGCGAATTGCTCTGGTGGTTCGGCTTGGTGATTTTCTTGTTGATGATGGCCACTGCATTCATGGGTTACGTACTTCCATGGGGCCAGATGAGCTTTTGGGGTGCAACCGTCATTACGAACCTGTTCTCGGCCATCCCAGGCGTTGGCCAGTCCATCGTGCATTTGCTATGGGGTGGTTTTTCGGTCGATAACCCAACCCTCAATCGTTTCTATGCGCTGCACTTCTTGCTGCCGTTCGTGATTGTCGGCGTCGTTATTTTCCACATCTGGGCGCTGCATCAGCACGGTTCCAACAATCCGCTGGGAATCGATGTGAAAACCCCGCAGGATACCATTCCCTTTCACCCGTATTATACGGTGAAGGATTGTGTTGGCTTCGGCGTGTTCTTTATCGTGTTTTCCTGGTTCGTGTTTTTCGCTCCGAATTCGCTGGGTGATCCGGATAATTACATTCCCGCCAACCCGATGGTGACGCCACCGCATATTGTGCCGGAATGGTACTTCCTGCCGTTTTATGCCATCCTGCGTTCGATGCCCGACATTGGCATCCCTTTCACCAGCATCGTTTTCGTTAGTTCCAAGCTGGCAGGCGTAATCGGCATGTTCGGTTCTATCCTTATATTCTTTTTCCTTCCATGGATTGACCGTTCGAACGTACGAAGCGCGACGTTCCGCCCAGTATTTAAGATAATGTTCTGGGTGTTTTTACTCAATGGATTCGTGCTGGGGTATGTCGGTTCACAGCCGCCCGCAGGCAGTATGCTAATTATCGGCCGTATTGCGCTAGCCTATTACTTCCTGCATTTTGCTATTCTGTATTATATCAGCGGTCGTGAAAAAACGCTGCCATTGCCGGAAAGCATCAGCAAGGCGGTACTTGAATCACACGACCATCACCACTAATGGCCAACAGTTACGGACGTCTCATGAAAAAAATATCACTCTTCATTGCCACCTCGCTCATTAGTCTGGCCGCTGCATCTGCGGCATACAGCGAAGGCGACCAGAAGGCCCCCCGCAAACTGTCTTGGTCGTTCGAAGGCATCTTCGGCACGGTTGATAAACAGGCGGCGCAACGCGGCTTTCAAGTATATAAAGAAGTATGCTCGGCGTGCCATAGCTTAAACCGCATCGCCTTTCGCAATTTGACCGAAATTGGGTTCAGTGAAGAAGAAGTGAAGGCGCTCGCCGCAAGCTATCAGGTGACCGATGGCCCGAACGATAATGGCGATATGTTCCAGCGCCCCGGAAAACCTTCGGATTATTTCGTTCCGCCGTATGCCAATGCTAAAGCCGCAAGCGCCATACATCATGGCGCCGTTCCGCCGGATTTGAGCCTTATCATCAAAGCTCGCCATGACGCACCGAACTATATTCATTCATTGCTAACGGGCTATTCGCCAGCTCCTGCCGATGTGCAACTGGGTGAAGGCCAGTACTACAACCCGTACTTCCCAAGCGGCAAACTGAACATGCCACCACCACTGTCGGAAGGTTCTGTAACCTATACCGATGGGACGCCCGCTACCGTTGACCAGATGGCGAGTGACGTAGTGAACTTCCTACAATGGGCTGCCGAACCGGAGATGGAAGCGCGTAAGCAGATGGGTCTTAAGGTGCTTATTTTCCTTGCCGTGTTTACCGGTTTCATGATCGTTGCCAAGCGCAATATTTGGAAGCGTATACATTAAAGTAGTGTCTTGCGTAAAATTTTGCTATCGGTCATTCTGCGGTGATTTTGCCGCTTCTGGCAGGTCACAGGACGATAGGAAATGAGACGCAATACCAGGACGTATTCACATCCGCGCTTACTGCGAAGTCTGCTGTTGTTGAGCGTGGCGCCTCTGGCGGTCATGAGCAGCACGTCTGCCTATGCCGGCTTCTTTAAGGTCAATGAAGAACACTCCGGCGACCGCACCAAAGAATCCATGCCATTTTCCACCCGCGAGCCGGTACTGCTTACCGCCGATCAGATGGATTATGATAAGGAAAATGACACGGTTTCCGCTTCGGGACATGTGGAAATTGTTCAAGGTAGCACCACCATTTTGGCGGACTCGGTGCTTTATGACCGCGCCAATAATGAAGTGCAGGCCAATGGCAATATCAGCATGCTCGAGCCCTCCGGCAACGTGTATTTTGCCGATTCGCTGCAATTTGAGAATGACTTAAAAAGCGGCATTATCGACCAGTTTAAAGCGCGCATGCCCGATGGTGCGGTTGCAGTGGCCGACCACGCTAACAAGGTTGATGAGAATATCACCGAACTATTTAAGGCCGCTTATACACCATGCTCCTGCGTGAATCCTGACGGCACGCCCGCAAATCCCTTCTGGTCATTAAAGGCGGATAAAATAACCGTCGACCAGGAAAAAAACGAAATGGTCTATGATAATGCGACACTCGATCTGGGTGGCACAGTGCCAGTGGCGTATACACCGTATTTTTCACATTCAACGCCGGGTGCGCCGAATGAAAGCGGGCTCATGACGCCATTGCTGTTGCGCTCGCGCAGCCTGGGGTTTGAATATGCGCAACCAGTGTATTACACGATCGCCCCTGATCGGGATGTCACAGTAACACCACTTTATACCGCCAAGGCCGGCCTGGTGATGGAGGGCGACTATCGCCAGCGTTTTGATTCCGGCCAGATGGATGTGAAAGGCAGCATCACCAACGCCAATAACACGGACGCCAGCGGTAACCCCGCTCCCGGTCATGAGGTGCGCGGCAATATCGATGCGAACGGTGCCTTTACGCTTAGCGATCAGTTCGATTGGGGCTTCAATATCGCCCATGCGACGGATGACACGTATCTGCATTTATACAACCTCAGCAACGATGCGCTGCTGAATTCACGCGTTTATGCGGAAGGGTTTAATTTTGTCGGTGACAGCGACCGCAACTATGCCTCGATTGAAGCGTTATCCTTCCAGGGGTTGACCGGCCAGGATAATTCGAAAATCATTCCGGTTATCGCACCGCTTACGAATTTTACCTGGCAAAGCGATCCGGGTATGTATAATTCCCGCATTGGTTTCGATGCCAATGCCATGGTGCTTTATCGCGAAACGGGCGACCAGAGCCGCCGTCTTTCCGGCACCGCCAAATGGGATATGCCCTATGTATCGGATGATGGGCAGATGGTAGAAATCCAAACGCAGATGCGCACCGATATTTATGACGTAACCAATGTACAAATACCTGGCGGCGAAGGGTTTGATGGCGTGACCGGCAGAGAAATTCCACAAGTGTCGGTGACCTGGCACTATCCTTTTATCAACCGGGCGGAATTTGGCAGCATCATGCTTGAGCCCGTCACCAATCTTACCGTAAGTCCCAATGGCGGCAATCCGGAAAAAATCCCCAACGAAGACAGCGTGCTTCCCGATTTTAACGATGCTAACCTGTTTAGTTCCGACCGCTTTGCCGGGCTTGATCGCGTTGAAAGTGGCCCACGTATGAGCTATGGCGTGCGCGGCCAGGCGCAAGTGAATGACAAATATATCGACACATTATTCGGCCAGCAATACCGCGCAACCAATGACCCCAACTTTCCAATCACCAGTGATTTAAACAGCCATTTCTCCGACTATGTGGGGCGAATTGGGCTGACTGACCAACCTTATAGCCTGGCGTATCGTTTCCGCCTTGATAAAGATAATTTTAGCGCCAACCGCAATGAGGTGGATGCTGGCTATAATAGTTATCCCCTCAATTTCGCCGCCTCCTACTTAGATATTCAAAAAGACCCCGTGTTGCCGCAGCGCGAAGTCGTGAGCCTGAATAGTTCGGTCAACATGACGCGAGAGTGGAGCCTGCTTGCCAATACCAGCCGTGATCTGCGCCTGGACGAAACAGTGACGGCCAGTGGCGGCGTGGTATATAAAAATGAATGCGTGACGCTAACAACTATGCTAGGCAAGGATTATACGACACTGCTTGATATCAAGCCATCGCTTAATTTCTGGTTTACCGTGTCGCTTAAAAATCTGGAATAATAAATAGTTATGACGAATCGTTTCGTATCTTCTCTGATAATAGTGCCCTTGGCGATGATGACTGCCCCCGCCTATGCGGCATCGGCGTCACCTACCGCAGGGCTTAAACCCAATATCGGTATAGCTGCGCAGGTAGGCGATGAAGCGGTATCTTCTGTGGATGTTGAGAACCGCATACGGTTTGTTGTGACCACCGCGCACATGTCCGATACGCCCGATGTAATATCACGTATTCGCCCGCAAATTGTCCGCTCGCTGGTCGATGAGAAGCTTTAATTGCAGGAAGCAAAGAAAAATAAAATTGAAGTCACCGATAAGGATGTTGATGATGCTATTGCTGGTATTGAACAGCAGCGCGGGATGCCACCGGGTGAGGTGGGACGTATGCTCGCAGGCAATCACGTGCCGATTGAAACCTTCCGCCAGCAGATCAAGGCGCAGTTATCATGGAATAAGCTGTTGATGAAAACCATACGTTCGCAGGTGCATGTCAGTGACGCCGAAATCGATTTTGCGAGCACGCGCCTGTCGCTCACGCCCGCTCCGGCAGAAAAATCAGAGGGAGCGCCGCAGGAATATAAGATTGCGGTAGTCACTCTGCCGGTAGATAAGCCCGCGCGCGAGCAGGAAATTAAACATCTGGGCGAAAAACTAGTGAAGGAAGTCCGTGGCGGCGCCAACTTCGAAGAAGTATCCCGCGAATTCTCCAGCAGTGCTGCCAGTGCTGGCGGCAAGGTCGAATCGTTCTGGATTGATCTGGGCCAGGTAGAGCCACATTTGGCCAGTGTATTACACGGCGCGAAAGCTGGCACGGTGACGGATCCGGTGCGCACGGCGCAGGGATTTACTATCGTAAAAATCTATGAAACCCGTGATATTGCTGGCTCGAAGAAGCCCGTTGCTAAAGCAACAGCAACCAAAGAGGCAGCTACAGCTACGGCAGGCCCGGGACAAGCGCAACCCATGGACGAGAAGGCGAAAAAGCATGAGCAGATCTATCAGATGCTGATTCAGCAGAAGATGGAATTGGAAGCCCAGAAATACCTTCGCAATCTACGGCGTGAAACCTTTATCGAAATACGGTAATGAACGTGAAAAGAATATCGCTGATAGTCGTTGCTGGTGTGGCTGCTATGATGGCGGCAGGCTCAGCCCAAAGCGCGCAAATGCAATCGCGGACTGAACCGCAGGCCGTGGCCGCGCCGACGGAACCCGTTATTGCCAAACCCCTTGAAGCGCCGGTTTTCGACAGTGATACCCGTAATATTCAAGCCATCATCGACAAGGATGACGATAATACCGATAATAAACCCGCCGCTCCTGTTTCTAAAGCGACAAAAGCGGCTGCGCCGGTAGCACATCAAGCGGCTGCGGCGCTTGTATCGCCATCAGTTGCTGCACCGGCGCCAGTCGCTGTCGCAGTAGAGCCTAGCAATGAAGCGGCACAACCCATGCTCCACGAAAACGATCAACCCACTATCAGTTTGATGACCCGTATCCGCATTTTTGCCATACGCTGGCACGAGGTATTTGACATTGTTTTCTTAGGCGTGATCACGGGCTTTGCTGCGATGGTGTATCGCAATAGCCAAATCCAGACCGCGATTATGATCGCATCCGTACGCGCTGCTGAAGACGCATTACGTGCCACCCAAACCAGCGCTCGTTTCGTTCAGGATTACACCAACCAGATGCACTACCGTGACGAAAACCAAATCAATCTTGATTTGCAATTAGAGAACGCTTAGTGCGGCATATAAACCGCACTATCATTATTCGTTATACATACGAATAAGAGCTACACCATCACTCGCACATAACTGCCCGGTGCATCCTCAATGGGCTTGAGTTTGCCGCCGCCGGGAATGCGGGCAGGCACTTTGGTGCCGGCGAATTTTTTCTGCCATTCCTGCCAGTCCGGCCACCAGGAGCCAGGATGTTCTTTGGCATTTTTGAGCCATTCATCCGGCGAGGCTGGGAGTTTTCCATTCGTGCAATAGCCGTATTTATTTTTGCTGGGCGGGTTCACCGCACCAGCAATATGGCCGGAGCCGGAAAGTACGAAGCGAATGTCGCCTTTATAGATTTGCGTAGCTGCGTACGTTGATTTCCAAGGAGCAATGTGGTCTTCACGCGTGGAAATAATGTAGCTTGGCGTAGTAATGCGACCTAAATCGATCGGTTCGCCGCCGATGGTGAGCGCGTTTGGTTTCACCAACAGGTTTTTTTGGTACATGTTGCGCAAATAAAAACTATGCATGGTGGCGGGCATGCGGGTGGAATCGGAATTCCAGTAGAGCAGATCGAAGCGGAACGGGTCTTTGCCCAGCAAATAATTGTTGATAACGAACGACCAGATCAGATCGTTAGCGCGTAGCATATTAAACGTAAGCGCCATTTCACTGCCTTCAAGATAGCCGGTTTCTGACATGCGCGATTCCAGCATTTTGAGCTGTTCTTCATCGATAAATACGGAGAGTTCGCCCGCTTCGGTGAAGTCCACCATGGTGGTCAAGTACGTCGCAGATTTGACGCGATGCTGCTGCTTTTTCGCATGCAGCCACGAAAGCGTTGTCGCAAGTAACGTGCCGCCCAGGCAATAACCGGCGATGGAAATTTCAGATTCTCCCGTAATGGTTTCAATCACATCCATCGCCGCAAGCGGGCCTTCCGCCATATAATGATCGAAGGATTTTTTGCCAAGTGTTTCATCGGGATTCACCCAGGAAACGATGAACACCGTATGGCCTTGCTGTACTAGCCAATTTACCAGCGAATTGTCGGGCTGCAAATCAAGAATGTAATATTTATTGATCCACGCCGGCATAATCAGAAGCGGCGTTTTGTAAACCTCTTTGGTTTGCGGCTCATACTGGATCAACTGCATCAGGTCGTTTTGGTACACGACCTTGCCGGGAGTGACCGCGATATTAACGCCGATTTCAAATGCTTCCGTATCCGTCATGCTGATGCGAAGATGGCCTTTGCCGCGCTCCAAATCCTCGAGCATATTTTCAAGCCCATGGACGAGGTTCTCGCCGTTGCTTTCGATGGTGGCTTTGAGTACTTCCGGATTGGTCATCACAAAATTACTGGGCGACATGGCATCGACGAACTGGCGGGTGTAAAAATCGATCTTGCGCGCCGTGTGCGCATCCATGCCTTCGACCCCACGCACCGAGCTTTGTAGCCAGCGGGCGGAAAGCAGGTAGGATTGTTTTAAGAAATCAAATACGGTGTTTTCCTGCCAGGCTTCATCCTTGAAGCGCTTGTCTTTGCTGTCGGGTTCAATGATGGGTTTTTCTTCGTCACCCAGCAGACGCCCTGTGGCGTTTTGCCATAGATGCAGATAATCCTGCCATAGTGAAAACTGGCGCTCGACCAGCTTTACGGGGTCGCTCATAAGCCGTCCGAACAGTTCCATAAACGCCGTGCCGACATTCATGGGATCGAAGGGGGTATTGGGGGCATCTTGCGCCTGGCGGGTGAGGAATTCCTGCATGATCAGCTGGCATTTTTCCGCCGCATTGGCCATGTTTTTAGCAAATTCCAGCGGTTCATGTGTGTGGGATTCGCTCGTCGAGTTCTTATCTTGGGATTTTTTATCTTGCGCGGTGGTCATAAAAGATTCTCAAGAAAAAATGCTATGAAAAATGAGGTTCGGGCAACTGGGCAATTGCGTGAACGTTGCCGCTAGGATAAGCTCATGCACCTAAGCAGGTTAGACAGGTTTATGCAATGGGTAATTGCATCAATACCGGGATGCTGCTCGGGCTATTCACTGTTTTAATTTAGGCTATTAATTAGTTTGGGCCATTAACGTAGTTTAGGATATTATGACGACACATTTCCGCCTATCCAAGTATCGCGCCGTAAAAAATATCGCCCTGCTGCTCGTGAGCGTATCGAGCCTTTGCGCATTGCCGGGATGTAGTTATTTTGGCCTTTCCAATCCCTTTAGTAACGACCGTCCTCCGCAGGTGTTGGTAGGTGGCCGTCGTCCGCCTATCCTGAATGCTGTGCAACCTGATACTTCAGCGGACATAGTGACACCGGCACCAGCAACCACCACGCATGCAGCCAGCAGCCATGTACGTAAACCCATTCCAGGTAACCCAGGTCAACCCACAACACTCGGAGCCATGAGCGATAGCAGCTTAGCTGCGCCAGCACCCACGATATCGCCAGATGATATGCACACGCCCGACCTTTCCTCCGTGCCGCCAACGCCTCCGCAACTCAGAGAAGAACGCGAAACTCGCCAACAGCAGGCGGAAGAATTACAAGCTGAACAGGCGCGCGCCCAAAGAGAAAAAGCGTTGTTGATGGCAGAGCCTTCGCAGCAACAAGAAACAGTGACTGAACCGCCGGTAGTTAAGCATACGCCTGTGGTAACGGAACCTGCACCGGTTATGCCTATGCCAAAGCCTGTTGTCACACCTGTGCCGCTAACCTCGGCGCCATCAACCCCAACCCCGCAGCGTGGCGTGGATATCATGACGCAAGCGCAATGGGATGCGATGCAGAAGGCAAAACAAGAAACTCTGTCTGCGCTTCCGTCGCAGTCAGTGCCCGCTCCAACGGCACCGGCGCCTAGCGCCTTTGATGTGATCCCAGCGCCTGCGGGTGACGCCCCTGCACCAACTGAACCCACTAC
>Ga0206860_10077_pt2 | contig 16343 bp, 15 predicted proteins | sample Alteio_BWOrgCont_44_FD_152624 | JGI IMG/M metagenome (GOLD analysis project Ga0206860, IMG submission 152624) | Enriched cells from forest soil in Barre Woods Harvard Forest LTER site, Petersham, Massachusetts, United States -... | ecosystem: Environmental > Terrestrial > Soil > Temperate forest >...
GGGCGCGCCCGGGAGTTTGACTATCACATCCTGCGGGGGCGGGGGGGGGAGGGCCATAAAATCATCGAGGCCGCCTGCCGGCCCGCGCCCGGGGACACCGGGCACGCCTTCCAGTGTGAATATCTTAAGGACGCAGAGTCGTTCATGCGCAGTATTGACACAGAAAGACCGTTGCGCGGCTGTCCGCTGAACGACGTGCTGGTCTGGCAGCGGGCCTACAGCCCATCCGCCTGCTATTGCGACGCGGACCGGCGCGCGCATAAATGGGGCCTGGTATTTGAAGTGATCCACTACGCCCTGGTGCAGCGCGAAAAAGAGGAGGGCGGCCATCGACAGACTGCGGCCATTGTGAAATAATGTCTGGGCAATATGACCAAACTTTGTGACATCAACACGGCGGCCAGGGAAAAGCTTCCGCCGGAATTCAAGGAGAAATCCGGCATCGGCAGCCATTACACCGACGCTTTCATCAAACCGATGAATACCAAACTGGCCGACGGCACGCGCGTCTCCTGCAAACGCAGAGGCTTGAAGATCACGCTCGTCGTTGGCACACAAAAGGGCGAAGGCTTGATGCGCCGGATCGACGTCAGCAAAGATCCGGTGGTGATGTTGCATGCGGCCCTTCAGGAAGCGGCCAGGGCCGCGGGCGTCGAATTAAAAATCACTGACAGCGAAATACTGGTCACGGCCACTTCGCTTCCAGCTCCTGCTTGACGGCGGCGGCGACTTCCTCGGGCGTTCCCGGCCGTTCCTGTTCATCGGTCCACTTCCATTGGGCGAGATAATCCTCTGATTTTGTCAAACCTCGCGTTTGGGCCGCGGAATCGATGCGGTCGGCAAACCGCTGCGGCAATTCGACTTTGATTTCATCGAAATCATCCCACGCTTTGACCTGGGACGGGATGTCCTGCCAATAAAGTATTTGATAAAGCGCCATAATGATGTCAGCCCTCCTTTTTGCCCACCAGCTTGAGAAACAAATCGACCGCACTGGAAGCATCAGCGCCGTAACCGTCCGCGCCGATTTCATCCGCGTACATCTGGCTGATGGGCGCGCCGCCAATCGCCATCTTGATGTGGCCCAGGCCCTTTTCTTCAAAGCCGTCGATCACCACTTTCATATACGTCATGGTCGTGGTCAGCAAAGCGCTCATGCCGATGATGTGCGGCTTATGCAATTCGGCGGCGGCGAGAAATTTTTCAATGCTTTGGTCCACGCCAATGTCGTGCACCTGAAATCCAGCGCCCTCGGCCATCATGCAAACCAGGTTTTTGCCGATGTCATGCAAGTCGCCGCGCACGGTGCCCATAATCAAGACTCCGGCCGACATGGTGGTGGATTCTTTTGAGGTCAGCAGCGGTTTGAGGACCGCCATGCCGGCTTTCATGGCGCGGGCCGCGATCAGGACTTCGGGCACGTAAAGAATGTTATATTTGAAATCCTCGCCCACCACACTCATGCCTGCGATCAGCCCTTCGCTCAAAACTTCCTGCACGCTCCTGCCTCCATCCAGCGCCGCCTGGGTCATCTCTCCGACTTCCTTGGCTTTGCCTTCGTAAATGCATTGGTTCATTAAAGCGTAGTCTGGCATGGGCCTTTCCTCTTCTTATTTGGAATTAAATTCGTCCAAGGCTTGCAGCATTGCCTGGATATTTTGCTTCGGCATGCCGGGGCTGGTGCCACCGCCGACGGACAGGATAATGCCCTGCCCGCCGCTTTTTTCCAGAACGTCGAGGGTGGCTTCGCGCACTTCTTCCGGCGTGCCGCGAACGCCGACTTCCAGCGGATTGACATTTCCCATCAGGCACATCCGGTCGCCCACGCGTTCCTTCACCTCGGCGTAATCGGTTTGCTTGCCCCAGTTCAAGACGTTGAATCCGGCGTCCGGCAGGTGGTCCAGGCAGGCGGTGATTTCCGCGTCGTTGTGATAGAGCTTCACCCAGTCCTTGGGAAAAGCGTCGCAGATTTTTTTGAGATAAGGATGGGCGAATTCCTTGTAGTGCTCTTCGTTGACGAAGCCGACGATGTCGTCTAGGATGAAAATGCCTTCAACGGTGTTGCCCATCGCCTTGTGCTGGGCCTTGAGCCAGTCAATGATAAGGTTGGTGCAAAGAGCGAGGAGTTTGTGGGCCCATTCCGGTTTCTCCACCAGGTCGATCATGAAATCCGTCGTGCTGCGCACGAAACCGGCCGTGCACATCGGGCCGCGCGAGGTCACCATGGGCAGGATTTCCCCGGTGTCCAGAATGCGCTGCCGTTGCATGCGGATGCGGTGCAGGGTCATGGCCATGAAGGCGTCGTTCTCCACTTCGTATTCCGGGAACTTCTCAATGTCCTCAATGTGATAGAGGGTGTGATATTCGCTGGGCGTGTTGTCCTGCCAGAATTTAATCTTGGCACCCAACGCCGACGGCTCCGCCGCCATGCCATATTCCATCCACCAGGAAGGCACCCAAATGACGTCGGGAAATTCCTGGTGGATTTTCAAGTGCGACTGGAACCACACCTCGGGGTCGAGATAAAAATCCATATGTTTCACGCCGAGATAACCGGGTATCCAGGGGCTGTCCACGATCATGGCCATCGGCACCTTGTCCAGTTTTTCAAGCCGCGCCGCCCTCTTAAATGTGTCCCATTGTTCAGGTCTCATGTCTTGGTGGCGGTTATTCTGGTGTTATGGAAATGGTATGCGTAACCGGAACGAAAGCGGCCTGGATCGCCGCCACCAACGCCGCGCGTTGTTGTTCGCTGTCGGCCGCCGTCTTTTCCATGTCGGCTTTGCCCGCTTTGCCGTGAAACAACTCCTTGATCTGTTTGGTTTCGTAGGCCTGTTTTTTGGCCACGGCTTCATCCACGCTTGCAAACGCATCGGAAAACGGATTGACAGGGAAATCTTCGGCGAGATTGACGCCATGCTTCAACTGCCCGGCAGTGTAATCACGGGATGTGCCGCCCCATGTGACTTTGTAATGTTCCGCCTTGCCACCCTTGGCAATCAGGATCAGGCGATTCAGCTCCTGGTTGAACGGCACCAAGGCCATCCCGGAGCGAATGCTGTTGTCGTCATCAGTTGCACCGGTGGCGCAAAACGGATAGCGGGAACTTTTAATTGTTACAGCACCGTCCTTGCATGAAATCAACTCGTGACCCGCCGATACTTTGGCTTTGTCAGATTTGAGATCCACGGTGAACGTTCCAATGTCTCCCGGCACATCCAGCGCTTTGAGAAAGGCGTAGGCCATGATCAAATGGCCGGCCCAGCCAGGATGAACGGAATCCTTGCCGGCCAGCGCGTAATTGGTGCCCCATTGCTGGAGGGCCTGGAATTGCGCCTTGTACATCGGCCAAAAAACGTCCGCGAAACCAACGTGTTCAGCCATGGCGATCTGGATGTCAATGTTGCGCAACGTGCAAAGGCTCAAGTTCCTTTCCTCAGACGTACCGGTGATCCCCTTCCACGGCGGTTGTTTCAATCCCATGCAACCCGGCGAGCCGACTATGACATGTGTGCCGGCCGCTTTGAAGGCGAGGACGATAGCCGTCGTGTTTGACTCGTAAGTGCGACCGATGCTTTCCTCATAGGGCCGATAGCGATGATCGTTCATGCCGTAACAAGTTGTTGCCACGGTCGGCTTGAAGCGCAGGACATCATTGGTCATGCGGGCCAGAAACCCGGAAGCCTGTTCGCCGCCCCAGCCAAATTGGCGTGTGCTCACACCCAATTCCGGCAAGGCCACGGTGATGTAGGTTTCCATGATACGGGAATACCTTTTTTGTTCGGTGATGGAATCGCCGCAAATTGCCAGGCGACTGCCCGCTTGCAGCGCGGGGCTTTTGGGCCTGGGTGCGGCCACGGGGTGGAATTTTGCGAAAAAGGGATCGTTTAAATTTACCTCCTGTGTCCCGGCCACGACCGGCCGGCAAAGACAAATACTCAGGGCAACAAGCAAAAATTTCAGTTTCATGAATTTATTCTATGCCATGCATGCCGGGAGGAAAAGGATTCTGTTGGCCGCCGTCAATGCCGCATCGCGCCCAGCACGCTCGTTTCCAGAAAACGGCGGAAAGATTGCTTCGTCTGAATGATTTCGTCGTGCGGAAAATCGCTATGCAGAAAAACCAAATGGTTTTTGCTCAAATCCCGGGCAGTGGCGTTCGTCTCAGTGCCTGTGAAAAATGGGACTTGATTTCCTTTCAAGGCTTCCATCAAATCCAGTGTTGACTCCTTGGTGCCGCCGTGATCGGTGTAAATATCGATAAACCGGCCCTTGTGATGGGCAAACCAGACGACGAACCATTCCGTGTCGGCATACAGCGCGTCGAAGAGCCAAACCTCCCGGACATGATCGCTCAGGCCGCCCCTGACCAAAATGGATGAAATGACTTCGTAAACGCCGCTGTGCCCCGACAAAATGATTTGCCCGAGTTTTTGGTTTTTGATGATGTCGTGTTGTTTCAGGGTAGCTATGGCTTCGTCCATGAAATGTTTGAAGCCGTCAGCATCCTCCAATTTGCCCCAGAACGAATCGGACGCGTTGACCGGGCCCTGTGGCACAATCAGTATGGCGTTGCGTTTGCTCGCCGCAAATTGTTCGATCAAGTCATATGTATTCAATGCGCGGTTGATCGAATTGCCAAAACCGTGGAAATGGACCACGAAATCGATTGTTCTCCCAGGGCGAAAGCCTTTCGGAACAAAAAGGGCGACACGGCTGTCCTGGTAATGTTCAGCGGCGGAAAAGAAATTGGTGCCGCGCTTGTGTCCCTCCGCGCGAAGAGGGTGGGGGAACGGCGCAGAATCGAATGGGGTGATAATCAACTGGCCGAACGGCGCATATTTTTCCGGCAAATCCTGGGCGGAAAGGCCGGCGCAACCCATCAACAACAGAAATAAAAAACGTTTCATAAGTGACGCCAGCATGACCGAGGAGACGGCGTTTGGGAAGATTTTTGATTTACCACCTTGACATAAAAGTTAGCAAACACTAACTTCGCGCCCGATGAAAAAGGCGCGCATGTCGGCCGAAGACCGGAAGCTGGCCATTGTCACGGCTGCGCTCCCGCTTTTTGCCCGCCAGGGTTATGCCGAGACCACCACCAGGGACCTGGCCAAAGCCGCCGGTGTTTCCGAGCCCTTGCTCTATAAACATTTTCCCGGCAAGGAGGCGCTTTATCTCGAAATCCAAAACTTTTGCTGCCAGGGCAACGACCCGGCTTCCCGGAAGCTGGCTGAATTGGTGTCGCAACTCGAGCCGTCCGCATCGACACTGGTTTATTTGGTCTATTATTTGGTGCGGCTGCAAGTGCTGGGCAAGCCCGACGGCGCCATTGCCTGGGACACCAAGCAGCGCCTGATGTTGAAGAGCCTCCTCGAAGACGGCGTTTTTGCGCGGCTTATGTACCGGGACAGGTTCGAAGTTTTTTGCACCCGGATTGAGGCCTGCCTCGACGCCGCCGTGGCCTCGGGCGAAGCGGTCAAAAGCCCGCTCGCTCCCGGGAACCGCGCCCGTTTCGGCCATCATCTGGCCGCGTGGCTGGCGGCGGTTCATCTGCCGGCGAAGCCCGCCATCAATTACAAGGCAACCAGCGAGGAGCTTCTTTACCAGGCCGTCTGGTTCATTCTGCGGGGAATGGGCATGACGGACAAGGCCATCAGCACTTATTATAATCCGAAAGCGCTGGCTTTATTTTTTCGATCCTGATGATAAATCAAGCGACACAAGAGTTAGCAAACGTTCACTAAAAACGAAATGAACACGCGATGTAATTTCTGCAAATGGGCCGGAGCGGCGGCGCTGTTTCTCCTGGCCGGCGGTTGCCAAAAGTCCGCCCCGCCGCCTTCGGCGCCTCCGCCGGTTCCTGTCACCGTCAGCCAGCCCGCCACGCGCGATGTCGTCGAGTGGGATGAATACCAGGGGCGGATGGACGCGGTGGACATGGTCGAGGTGCGCGCGCGCGTCACGGGTTATTTGCAATCGGTCAACTTTAAGGACGGCGCCGAGGTGAAGCAGGGCGACTTGCTCTTTGTCATTGACCCGCGCCCTTATCAGGCCGACTTGGATCGCGTCGGGGCGGACTTGCAACAGGCCGAAACCAAGTACGAACTGGCCAGCAACGATCTGGTTCGCGGCGAGCGATTGCTCAAGGCCCGGGCGATTTCCGCAGAAGAGGCCGATGCTCGCAGCAACGCGGCCCGCACCAGCGCCGCAGCCATTGAATCCGCCCGCGCCGCCATGGAAATGGCCAAGCTCAACATGGAATACACCCGTGTCACCGCGCCGATCAGCGGACGCATCGGTCGCAAGCTCATTACCGAAGGCAACCTTGTGAATGGCAACCAAGGCCAGGCGACCCTGCTGGCCACCATTGTTTCGCTGGATCCGATTTATTGCTATTTCGACGCGGACGAGCGGTCGATCATCAAATATCAACAACTGGCCCGCGAAGGAAAGGGCGATAATATCCGCGATGGCAAGATGGCTTGCGAACTGGAATTAGCCAATGAAACCGGCTTTCCGCACAAGGGCGTGCTGGATTTTGTGGACAATCGAGTGGACCCCGCCACCGGAACTTTGCGCGTGCGCGGGATTTTTGCCAATCCGGACCGGATTTTGCAGCCGGGATTTTTTACCCGGGTGCGTGTGCCAGGTTCCGCGAAATATTCCGCCTTGCTCATTCCCGATCAGGCGGTGGGCACCGATCAGGGGCAAAAATTTGTCTATGCCGTCAATGACCAGGATACTGTCGAATATAAAGTGGTGGAATTGGGCTCGATGATCGATGGACTTCGCATCGTGCGCGGAGGGCTGCGTTCCAACGATTGGATTGTCGTCAACGGCCTGATGAACGTGCGTCCCGGCGCGAAAGTAAACCCATCGCGGACTCCGGTCGCCGCCCCCAAATGAGGCGTATCCCACGATGAAATTCTCCCACTTTTTTATCGATCGCCCGATTTTCGCGTCGGTGCTGTCCATTGTCATCGTCATCGTCGGTTTGCTGGCGGTGTTCAGGCTGCCGGTGGCGGAATATCCCCCGGTGGTGCCGCCCACGGTTGTGGTCAAGGCAACCTATCCCGGCGCCAATCCGAAGGTCATAGCCGACACCGTGGCCACACCCATCGAGCAGGAAGTCAATGGCGTGGAAGATATGCTTTACATGTCCGCGCAGTGCGCCAGCGACGGCACCATGTCTTTGACCGTCACCTTCAAGATCGGGACGGACCTGGACAAGGCCCAGGTGCTGGTGCAAAACCGCGTTGCCGTGGCCGAACCCACGCTGCCGGAGGAAGTGCGCCGTCTAGGTGTGACTACCGCCAAGCAATCGCCCGACATTACCCTGGTGGTGAACCTCTTTTCTCCGTCTGGGCGTTACGACCAGGTTTACGTCAGCAACTACGCGTTTCTGCAAGTCAAGGATGTGTTGGCCCGTCTGCCCGGCGTGGGCAGCATTATTATTTTCGGCGCACGGGATTACAGCATGCGCATTTGGCTGGACCCGCAAAAACTCGCCGCGCGCAATCTTACCGCCGATGACGTGGTCAACGCCATCCGGGAGCAAAACGTGCAGGTGGCCGCCGGCCAGATTGGCCAGCCTCCCATCGGCAAAGGGGTGAGTTTTCAATACATTGTCAACGCCCAGGGCCGCTTGACCGAGCCCGGACAATTCGCCGACATTATCATTAGGCAGGGCGCGGATGGACAGGTCATCCGCGTGCGCGACGTGGCCCGCGTCGAACTGGCTGCGCTGGATTACAGCATGAACAGCAAGATCGATGGCAAGCCCACGGCCACGGTCGCCATCTTCCAACTGCCCGGCTCCAATTCCATCAAAACTTCCGAAGCGGTGCATGAAGCAATGGCTAAACTCAAGGAACGCTTTCCCCCGGGCCTGGATTACAAGATTGTGTTTGACACAACCGGTTTCACCCGCGAATCAATCCGCGCCGTGCTGCACACGCTGGTGGAGGCCATGCTGCTCGTGGTCCTGGTCGTTGTCCTCTTTCTGCAAACGTGGCGCGCTTCGATTATTCCGCTGCTGGCCGTTCCTGTTTCGCTTATCGGCACCTGCGCGGCCATGGCGGCGATGGGTTTCTCGCTCAATAACCTGTCGCTCTTCGGACTGGTCCTGGCCATTGGCATCGTGGTGGATGACGCCATCGTCGTGGTCGAAAACGTCGAACGCAACATTGCCTTGGGATTATCGCCGCGCGCGGCCACGGGCAAGGCGATGGACGAGGTCAGCGGCGCGGTGGTGGCGGTGGCGCTGGTTTTGGGCGCGGTTTTTATTCCCACAGCCTTCATCGCCGGCATTTCGGGGCAGTTTTACCGGCAGTTTGCCTTGACCATCGCCTGTTCCACGCTCATCTCCGCTTTCAACTCGCTGACGCTCAGCCCGGCGCTCTGCGCTATTTTGTTGCAACCCCATGGCGCGCGCAACGATACCTTCAGCCGGATTATTGACGGAACGGTGGGCTGGTTTTTTCGCGGCTTCAATCGTGCCTTTGGGTGGGCCACTGCCGTTTACAGCCGCGCAGTCGGCAGGCTCATTCGCGCCAGCGCGGTCGTCCTGCTCATTTATCTGGGTTTTATCGCGTTGACCTGGTTCAGTTTCAAAAAGGTCCCGTCCGGTTTTATTCCGCCGCAGGACAAGGGGTATCTGGTCATCGCCATTCAATTGCCTGATTCCGCGTCTCTGGAACGTTCGGATGAGGTCGTTGATCGCATCAGCAAGATTGCCAGTGAAACTCCCGGCGTATTGGCGTCGATAGATTTGGCGGGCCTTTCGCCAATCAGCCTGAGCGCCAGCCCGAATGCCGGCACGGTATTCGTTATTCTTGACGAGTTTGGCAAACGGCGCGGCTTGACCGGCGACATGATTGCGGCAGATCTGCGGCAGCGGCTGATGGGCATTCAGGAGGGGATGGTTTTCGTATTTTCACCGCCGCCCGTCAATGGCATGGGTGTGGTCGGCGGTTTCAAAATGGAACTGCAAGACCGCGGGGGCCTGGGTTTGGAAGCGTTGCAGGGGGCCGCCTATCAACTGATGGGTGCGGCGGCCAAAGACCCACGTTTGCAGGGCGTCTATACCACCTTTCGCGCCGATACACCCCAGCTTTACCTGGATGTCGATCGGCTCAAGGCCAAATCCATGGGCGTGCCGCTAAGTGATATTTTTGATACGCTGCAAATTTATCTCGGCTCGCTATACGTAAACGATTTCAATCTTTTTGGGCGCACGTATCATGTGACGGCCCAGGCCGACGCGCCTTTCCGCCGCCAGCCGTCCGACATCATGAATTTCAAGACGCGCAACAGCCAGGGCGGGATGGTCCCGTTGAGCACTCTCGTTGGGGTGCGCACCATCGCCGGGCCTGACCGCGTGGTGCGTTACGATATGTATCCGTCCGCCGAAATGACCGGCAATCCGGCGCCCGGAGTCAGTTCCGGCGACGCCATCGCGGCGATGGAGCAATTGGTCAGGGAAAAACTGCCGCCCGGCATCGGCTTTGAATGGACCGAATTGACCTTGCAACAGATCCTGGAAGGCAACACGGCCGTCTTCATTTTCCCGCTCTGCGTGCTCTTCGTCTTTCTCACGCTCGCTGCCTTGTATGAAAGCTGGTCGCTGCCGCTGGCCATTATTCTAATCGTTCCGATGTGTTTGCTTTTTGCCATTGCCGGAGTTTGGATGCGAGGCATGGACAATAATATTTTCACGCAAATCGGCTTCGTCGTCCTGGTAGGGCTGGCTTGTAAAAACGCCATCTTGATTGTCGAGTTTGCCCGGCAACGGCAGGACGCCGGCCTCAACCGGTTCGACGCCGCCGTGGAAGCCAGCCGTCTGCGGTTGCGCCCGATATTAATGACGTCATTCGCCTTCATTTTCGGTGTCGTTCCCCTTCTTCTGGCGGAGGGTGCTGGCGCGGAGATGCGTCGCGCTTTGGGAACAGCAGTCTTTAGTGGAATGCTGGGTGTGACCTTCTTCGGCATTTTTTTGACGCCAGTGTTTTACAACGTCATCCGCTGGATGACCGACCGCAAAAAGTCATGAAGACGCATCGTTTTTTTTACATTCTTTTCCCGCTCAGCCTGATGGCCGGTTGTGCCGTCGGGCCGAATTATAAAGCGCCCAAGACCAGCGTCCCGCCGGCTTTCGCCAACGGCGCCCAGGCCCAATATAATACGAACCAAGCGGTTGCCGCCTGGTGGCGCGGCTTCAACGATCCCGAGTTGAACAAACTGGTTGATGCCGCCGCCGCCAGCAACCTTGATCTTCGCATTGCCACGGCTAATTTGCTGCAAGCGCGCGCCTTGCGCCTGGGCGCAAAGTCCGATTTTTTCCCGGTGGTCAATGGAGAGGCCAGCTACAGCAACAATAAATATAGCCAGGCCGGGCTCTTCGGCGCAACCGGCGTTGGCCGGCAAGAAGAACTTTATGATGTTGGTTTTGACGCGGTGTGGGAGCTGGATATTTTCGGGCGCGTCCGGCGTTCCGTCCAGTCCGCCACTGCCTCCGTGCAGGCCGCCGCCGCAGTCCGCCGCGACGTGCTGGTCAGCCTGACCAGCGAAGTGGCGCGCAATTATTTTGATTTGCGCGGCGGACAGAACGAACTGGCCGTGTTGCATCGCAATGCCGACAACGAAAGAGAAACATTGAAAATCACCCAGGCGCGTTTGGACGCCGGCAACGGCACCGATCTTGACGTGGCCCGGGCCCGGGCGCAATTGGACAACACGCTCGCCGCCATTCCGCCCGCCGAATCCGCCATCGCCCATGCCATTCACAGACTGGGCGTCCTCACCGGCCGGCAGCCGGAGGCCCTGACAGGCGAGCTGGAAGTTCCCGCGCCGCTGCCGCCTTTGCCGGAGATGGTGGCCATCGGGAACCCCGTGCAATTGCTCCGGCGCCGTCCGGACATCCGGGCGGCAGAACGGAACCTGGCCGCGTCCACGGCAGGAATCGGGGTTGCAACGGCGGATCTTTTCCCTCGCGTCACCTTCATCGGCAGCATTGGCCTGCAAGCCACGTCCTTTACGGGGCTGGGCGGGCCGGCCTCCGATACGAGGTCTTTTGGCCCGGCCATCACCTGGGCGGCGTTGGATTACGGGCATGTGCGTTCGCGCATTGCAGCCGCCGGGGCCGGGGCCGCCGCCGGGCTGGCGCAGTACGAAAAAACAGTATTGACTGCATTGGAGGAGACGGAAAATGCGCTGGTGGATTTTGGCCGCGTCCGGGCGCGCCGGGATTTCCTGGCCGAATCGGTCCAAGCCAGCCAGTCGGCTTCGGACCTGGCCAATGCGCGCTACAACGACGGCGCCACGGATTTTCTCACTGTCCTGGACGCGGAACGGGTATTGCTCGAAGCGCAGGATCAACTGGCCCAAACGGACACCCAGACTGCCACCGCGCTGGTCGCCGTCTACAAGGCCCTCGGCGGCGGCTGGGAAGAACCAGTTCAGCCCAAATAGGCTTCGCTAAGTGGTGCCTGCTTGTCACCCATCTCAAAACCTTTTTTAGCAGGCACCCGTCGTCATAATTCAACGCTCCAGGGTATCCCCACACCCTTCCCCACAGCGGGGAACCCCCGCTATCGGCAAATGTGCCTTGTTGGCAACGGTTTCGTTGCGATTCAGCGCGTTTACCGGACCCCCGACAACGCCAGTTTCCGCCTCACGGCGGCTTCGGTCTGCGCGTGGCTATGCCATGCTCGACAAACTGGCGGGTCTGCGACCACGGGTAGAGAGCCGGAAACAAGTATTGGAGAAGAACGGATAAAGGACAAGTGACAAAACGTCCCATGTCCTTGACGAGGATAACACGGGGGAAGCAGACCACAAACGGGTGAGCCGCCGAAAGACTCAGAGCTTTTTCACCTTGCGGCGCTCCTCCTCGCCCCCTTGCCCCCCTTCGTCGGGACGCCTCCGGCTCAAAACATCCGAGACTTTCGGCGGCTGTGGAATTCGCACGAGCGGTCATTGCGACCAGGTATGGCCACAATCACCGCTCGTGCTCATTCAGGTTTTGACGGGTGATGATTCATGTTGCGTCGAGTTGACTCGCAATCAGCCATTTGGTTTAATATGGCTATATTTAATCAATTCGGGCCCCTGTTCTGATCAAAAAGATTGTCAGTTTTGAGGAGGAACTGGTGTTATCAAACAGATAGGCAATTCTATGCAAAAAACATTTTTCAAAGTCGCTGACTTTATTTCATGGCAAAAGGCCAAAACGCTGGTGCTTGCGCCAAAGTTTCAGAGGCGGTCTGTTTGGAAACCAGGGGCCAAATCGTTCTTAATTGATACCATCGTTAGAAACTATCCGATTCCCATTATTTTTCTAAGGGACCGCAGAACTGATCTGGCAAGCCTGGAATCGGTTCGCGAGGTAATTGATGGACAGCAGCGCTTAAGGACTGTTTTGAGCTATATTGTTCCCGAACTTCTGTCGGATTTCAGAGAAGACCGCGATGCGTTTACGGTCAAGAAAACCCACAATGCCGAATTGGCCGGCAAGCAATTTAAAGATTTAGACCCCGAAACAAAAAGCAAAATTCTTGATTTTGAGTTCAGCGTTCACGTTCTTGATTCGAACATTGACGACCGGGAAGTGATCCAAATTTTCCGGCGCATGAACGCAACAAATTATTCGCTAACAAAACAGGAACTCCGCAATGCGGGATATTTCGGCGAATTTAAGTCATGCGCCTATTTGCTCGCCGCCGAGCAGTATCACAGATGGGGGCAATGGAAAATCTTTACGGAAGACGATGTTGCTCGAATGGTAGAGGTGGAATTTATTTCAGAATGTATCCTTTCGATGCTGGAGGGAAAAATCGGGGGTAAATCGGCGAGCCGCATTGACAATGCTTACGAGCAATATGACGAGCGGTTCGACAACCGTTCGGAATTGGAGCACCGCTTTCGATTCGTTATGGATCAAGTTGACGCTCATTTCAGTTCCGATTTTTCAGACTTCGTCTTTTTCAAGAAGACGTTGATTTATACGCTGCTGTTGTTCGTATATGATTCCACCTTCGGTCTCAATATTCCGATGACAAAAAAAGTTAAAGGAAAAGCTCTTAACCCCAATCAGATTTCTGCCATAAAACAGGCAAGCGATAGAATTAAAAAACGGACTGCTCCCGAGGATGTTCTGGCTTCTACTGATCGACGAACAACGAATCCAAAAGAGCGAGCGCATCTTTTTAACTACATTAAAAAGTTGGCCGCCCATGCCTAGACCTTTGGCGATTTCCAGGTTGGCGCGGGATTATGTTGCAAGCATCAAGTCCCTTGAAGGGACCCGATCCAAGGTTGAGGATTTATTAAATCGCGGGGAACTCAGCGTTTCTGACACGGAACAAGTTTATGCTGGTCTTTTTCTTAGCGCCTTCACCGAATTTGAGGCCTTAATCGAAGATGTTTTCCTGGGAATACTTTCAGGGACGCATTCGTCAACAACCTCAAAAAGGCGTGTCAAAATTATTCCGGTTTCACTAACAAGAGAGATTTTGTTTGAGGGCAGACAGTATTTAGATTGGCTGCCGCTGGAAAAGCACACCCACAAGCGAGCGAAACGATTTCTGAACAATGGAGACCCCTTTTCCGGCTTATCTGCTGCCGAAGAAAAAAATTTAGAACGGCTCCACTTTTTACGAAATGCTGTTGCTCACAAAAGCGATAATGCCAAAGTTAAATTTGAAGCAAGTATTCAACATTTGAGTTTGCTCCCCCAAGAGAAAACCCCCACAGGTTTTTTAAGGAGCAAACCACAAGGTTCATCAGGTTTAAACCAATACCAAATTGCAGTATTAGCATTGGAGTCAGCAGCTCAAAAACTGTGTGCCTGATGATTTGCCGTCTCGTCGGCACGTTTTCACGTCTTTGGCCGCTACTATCGCGGCAGAATTATGGAACTCTAATTTTTGCTGGCCGCGCTCAAATTGACGACAGTGGGACACATCTGTTAATAATTCCAGTCGATATTTTTAATCTGAAATCTCAAGAATGAATTCTCTCAAAGATGAAATGTATTACCGTGACCGATATGATCGGCAGACGGTCGAGCAGTGCCGCGAACACGTCAAACGATGCTTGGCGGAATCGGAGCGGGATTTTCCGGCGGCGTCGTGGGAAACGAAAGCTTGGACGGAATTGCTGTATAAAGTTTCCCTGTATTTTCTGCGGGGAGAGCGATATGCCCAGAAGTCTGACACGATCCGTGCATGGAGAGCGCAAGAGCGGCAGAGGGATCAGCAACGAGATTCTCGGTTGGAAAGAGCCAAGCAGCCCGTGGGCATTCGTTGTCTGTCCTGTAGAACGGATATGGAATGCGTGGAAAAGGATTTGCACGACCGAGAGGGGCTGGAGCAAGTCTTGTTCTTTTTCGAGTGTCCCCGATGCCACGCTCGTCGGGCTTTTTTTGAAAACACTGAAGAATACCGTGTCAAACCGACCCACTGCAAAGAGTGTCAGGGAGAGATGAAAGCAAAATCCAGCCGCACGATGGATGGCGTCACCATTACAAAATCCTGTATTCGATGCGGCGCGATCGAAACGGAGACGTTCAATGTGAATTGCGAGTCGGAAAAGGCAGATGCCCAGTATATTACCGACCGCAACAATTTTTGTCTCTCAGAGGAAGAAGGGCAGGAATATGTCGCGTCACAGGTCAACGCGAAAGCATGGCAGCAGGAAAGCAATATGCGGGAAGCGCGAGAGAAAATCAGGCCGATTCTTGACGAGATTGCAAAGCTCAAGAAGCTCACCATCGTCGAGGCTCAAAACCTCGTGACGCGGTCTCTTGAACGGATAGGATTTACGAGGGTTGAATTTGGTCAGCCGACAGTCAAAACGGATGTTGAGGTTGGCTTTTCGGCCCAAGACGCCAAAACAGGCCGCGATGAGCGGGAAAGCGTCAGGGTGTTGCGCCATCAGTTTTCCCAAATGCTCGGTAATACGAACTGGAAATTGTTGAGTGGCGGCGTCACCTACCGCCTTGGAATTCTAACCGGACGGATGCGCGGATTAGAAAGCGAGCAGGAACTTATTGAGATGGTTCGCATCCGGCTCAAAAGTCGGAAGAGTAAAATATAGGGTTGCGTCTGCTTCAAGATCGTTCCAGCACCATCATCGGAACAAATCGTTCAAAAGTTCCACGACTACGCATAAAATTGTTTGCGCATCGTCTGGCGCAAGTATTGTCTGGCGTTCCGGATGCGAGGATGAATTTCTGAGTTCGCGAATTGCATCCCAACGATATTGATCAGTTTCTTGGATAATGCCCTTCTTCATCAAAGATTTGACGTTTGCGCTGAATGGAGCGTCCATTTCGACACCCTTTTTTGTAACAGTTTTTGTGCTAATACCAAGCTGCCCGCAGCGAATCCGCGTGCCAGTGTCATAAAGCCGGAAACATTGTTCAGCACCCAGCGTTGCAAGCGGATAAAAATACCAGCTATAAATCATAGCGCCTCTGGCCACCTCCAGAAGCTTGGCAAGTTGCACAGGCACATGCGAGTCGAGCGTTGGGGCCAGAAAGAACTTTACCCAATCTTCTTCGGTTTTCGCCGCACCAGCCATCGTGCGCCATCCTACAGTGGTTGTGTCGGGCACTTGCCAGTTGAAGACACCAAGCTTTTTGATTTCGAAATGCGTATCCTGTTGAGGATTCATGCCGCGCTTATCTGATTACACGAGCCGAATGAGGCAATATATTGCATCCAAGAAATGGTTTTAAGCGCATTTGTCTCGGTCGGATAATCGGTTGAAAGGCCATGAAGAACCAAATGTCGGTTCAATGAAGAAGGGAGGCCCAAACGCTTATCCTTATTGGCATTGATTGGAAGCACAGATGCAACCGCAAAACAATAAACCGGGAACGTTGCCTTTAGCGAGGGTTCAATACTCCTTTCAATAAATTGGTTGCGCCTGATCATGGCGTCCTTGCCAGTAGAGCTTGGCGAAGTATCGAAGCCGAAGATTTCCTCACCGATTCCGTCAGCCTGCGCGAGCATCGTAGGAATGCTTAATTCAAATTCCTTCCGACGGTGAGCTTCGAATGCTTTTTGTATTATCTTCGCCCGACACGGGAATTGCTCTTGAAGGTCTGCTCCGATCTTTTCAGTCAGATCGCGAAAGTGCTGAGTCATAATCGCTTCACCATAGTCGGTTTTGCCAAGCCGGAAATAGCGAGCGGCTGAATTGAACAATTGGCAAGGAGTTTCGAGAGAGATAAACCAACCGTTATCCATGAGAATTGCAATGCTGTCCCCCAAAAACTCCATCAAAATATCGTCCTTAGCAACCTTAGGCGTTAACGATATTAAACGCGGTTTTTC
>Ga0206860_10118_pt2 | contig 16284 bp, 10 predicted proteins | sample Alteio_BWOrgCont_44_FD_152624 | JGI IMG/M metagenome (GOLD analysis project Ga0206860, IMG submission 152624) | Enriched cells from forest soil in Barre Woods Harvard Forest LTER site, Petersham, Massachusetts, United States -... | ecosystem: Environmental > Terrestrial > Soil > Temperate forest >...
GTGCGAACACCTGTCCGCGATGGCGGGCCGGGTGCGGCAGGTAGTGAAGCAAACCAAAGTCCGCGTGTTTGATGGAATCACGCAGATGCCGGGCAAGATCGTGAGTTTGTTTGAGCCGCACAGCGAGATTATTCGCAAGGGCAAGGCCAGCAAGCCGACCGAATTTGGCAAGCTGGTGCAGGTGCAGGAAGCCGAGAACCAGATCATCACACATTACGATGTTTTCGATCAGCGTCCGAGCGATCGTGATCTGTTATTGGGAGCGGTGGAAACCCACGAGCGCGTGCTGGGCCGGGTGCCGCACCTGGCGACCGCGGACGCCGGTTATTATTCGCGGGCGCAGGAGCAGGCGGTCGAAGACAAGGGAGTGAAGTGGGTGGCGGTGCCGAATCGCAGCACAAAGAGTGCGGAACGAAAGAAGAAAGAACATAGCCGCTGGTTCCGGAACGCGCAGCGTTGGCGCACGGGATGTGAGGGTCGTATCAGCGTGCTGAAGCGCCGGCACGGATTGAGTCGCTGCCGCTATCGCGGCATCGAAGGGATGAAGCGCTGGGTGGGGTTCGGCGTGATGGCGGATACGTTGATTGGGATGGGAAATGTTCTGGCGGCCCGGACCTGATCCGGTGCCAGGCCCCGCGGGAGCGGAGGTCCAGAAGTGCCATCGGTGTCTCGAAGCTCAAGCTCCGGAAGCGGTTTGGGGTGCTCAGAATCGGCTATTTTGCGACGGAAAGTAACTAATGCCGTGCATATCTTAGTTTCGACGCCTCGCCTGAGTGACGATCCAGAGGCGGTGCGGCGGTACAAAGAAAACCGAGACGGCGAGAGCGGCGGCGGCCAGCAGCGTGACCACCGTCCGGGCGGGCGTAGAGAGGCGCTTAATGGGGGAGTTCACGGGAATCAGGAGATCCAGCGCGGCAAGGCCGTAGAAGACGACTTGCGCGCCGATGAGAATGGCTGCCCACGGGTGCGGCAGGCCGAAACTTGAAACCAGAAGGCCAAGAAACAGCCACGGAAGCAGGAGCCGCCCTATTTTGTACGACACGAAGTGAAAGAGCATGGTGTTGCGGCGGCTCAGCAAAGCCGGATATTGCATCATTATCTGGTAATTACCGGCGAGCGTACGCACCTTGCGGCGAAACTCCCCCTGGACAGAGAACGGATATTCGATGGCGCGGGCAGCCTCGTCGACGATCACGCGATAGCCGCGGAAATACGCGGCGAGAGGCAGATACATGTCGTCCAGAAGAGTGTCAACGGGCATAACCGGCGCGAGTTCCCGGCGAATCGCGTAGAACGGGCCTGTAGCTCCGAAGGTGGAGCCCAGCTTACCCAGATTCTTGCGAATTTCGCGTTCATAGCGCCAGTAGAGCGAGGTATTGGATTCTTCCCGGTCGATCCCTTCGCGCATGGGCAGATCTCCGCTGACGACGCCGATGGTGGGATCGGCGAAGCAGGCGATCAGTTCCCGAACGCTGTCGCGCTCCAGAACCTGGCGAACGTCAGTGAGCACAAGGATCTCACCGCGGCTGCGCAGAATACCGGCATTCAAGGCTACCGGCTTACCGCCTTTCGGGAGTTCGACCAATTGAATGCCGCTTGAAGCATAGCGGCGGGCAACGTCGGCGGTGCCATCGGTCGACCCGTCGGAGAGAACGTAGACTTCCATCAACTCGCGAGGGTAGTCGAGATTCACAACGGAATCCAGCTTGTCCGCGAGGAAATGCTCGCCGTTATGAACCGCGATCAGGATGGAGATCGTTTTCGTCAGCGGTTGTTTAGCGACCGGGATGGCGCGGCGGGCGGCGATCCATCGTAAGAGCAGTGGATATCCGGCAACAACGTAGATAATCCCGGCGCCGCACAACAGGAAAAGCAACACCCAAATCAAGCGCCTATGTTAACAGCAGCGCCGGATATCATTTGAATTTCCGCAAAGCGCCGCCGAGCGGACCCGCGAATGGCGTGGCTGCCAGCAGGGATGGACCGTAATAGGGCAGACGCCAGGCTCCGGGGACGGCGAATCGTTTGCGCAGGGCAAGAGCCTCCCGCCATTGCCCCCAGTAGCCGAGAACGCAAGCCCTCTTGAAAGCCCGAATCGCCAGGATGTGCGCGAGGAGTTGGCGGAGCGGCATCGGGCAGTTTGCTTCGACGCGTTCGGGGTATTGCAGGAAGGGCTCCACGGGGCTCCTGCGGACGAAGTTATTGCTCAATCCGGAAGCCTCGGTGTGGAAGCGGACCAGCGGTTTGAGCTGGAACGCTACCGGCTCGTTGAGCAGGATCTGCAGGAACAGGAACGCGTCTTCGGCGTAGAGGCAGCGCTCTTCGAAAAAGCCACCCCACCTGCGGAGGACATCGGAGCGGACGATGGTCGACCAGGGAGACATGAACGCGAGATGGTGTACGGCGAGCAGAGGAGCGGTCTGCGGAGTCAAACGGAAAAGCCCGTCGCATATTCCGCGGCGGCGCCAAAGGGGCTCGGAGGAAATACCCGATGGGTACTCGATATAAGAGGATGCGACGGCGGAGACGTTTCCGGGATATTTGCCGGCGACGCATAGACTTTCTGAAAGGAACTCCGGGGTCCATTCGTCGTCGGCATCGAGGAATGCGATCCAGTCGGCTCTGGCTTCGGCGATACCACGATTGCGGGCGGCTCCGGGGCCGGCGTTGGGCTGGCTGACGAGGCGGAAGCGGTCGTCGGGATAGCTGGAGACAATGCGTTCTCCACCGTCGGTAGAGCCGTCGTTGACGACAATAACTTCGAAGTCCTGGAATATCTGGCGGGCGATGGAATCGAGGCTGCGGTGAACGTACTCCGCTTTGTTATACAGCGGAATCACAACGGAGACGGAGGGCTTCAAGAACGCACTTTCCGATAGGTTTCGAGGTGGGCCATCCGAATACCATTGTAGGTAAAGAGTTGCGGATCGTTCTCCGAAACGTCCCGTTGATATAATTTTCGCTGACCGCCCGGCGGAAGACGACATGAGCCCGATCCGTCAGGAATGGAGCAGAAGACGAGTTTGATTCGGGTTGTCTCTCTGCTGGATTCCGCGTGGATGACCGGTCCAGCCAAGAACCTGACGCAGTTCTGCCTGCGGGCAAATTCGGTCGTGGAAGACCGGATCGCAACAGAGGTTTCGATAGCCACCATTTACCGCACCGGGGGCGGGACGGACGAGCCGACGAATCCCTTTATCGCGGGAGTACGGGCGGCGGGAATTCACCTGGATGTGATCACGGAGAGGTATCGTTACGATCCGCGGGTGGTCGATCAACTGAAAGAGGTCATCCGGCAGCACAACCCCGCGATCATCGAGACGCACGGAACGAGGATGCATTTCCTGGCCCGGTTTTCAGGCCTGAGCCGAACGATTCCCTGGGTGGCTTTTCACCACGGATACACAGCCGAAGACCTGAAGATGAGGGCTTACAATCAGGTGGATCGGTGGTCGCTGCGAGCGGCGAAGCGGATCTTTACCGATTGCGGGCCATTTGCCGATCACCTCGCGGGATTCGGCATTCGGCGCGAACGCATCCGGGTGCTTGGGAGTTCCATCGAGAAGACGCCGCCGGCAAGCCCGGAGGAAATCCGGGCACTCGGCGAGGAGCTCCGCATTAGAGACGGAGAACGCCTGATCCTGTCGGTGGGCAGGCTTTCCAAAGAAAAGGCACATTCGGACCTCGTTGCTGCGGCCGCGTATTTGGTTCGAACGCGCCCTCAGCTCCGGTTCCGGCTCGTGCTTGTGGGTGACGGACCGGAGCGGGGCCGGCTGGAGGCGGCCGTGGCGGCGGCAGGTTTGTCCGGCATCGTCGTGTTCGCCGGGCTACAGAAAAACGTGCGGCCGTACTATGGCCTGGCTGATTTGCTGGCCCTCCCGTCGATCAGCGAAGGATCTCCGAATGTCCTGCTGGAAGCGATGGCGGCCGATGTGCCGATCGTCAGCACGGCGGTCGGAGGCGTGCCCGAAATGCTGGTACACGACTGGAGCGGACTGCTGGTCCCGGCGCGAAAACCGGAATTGTTCGCGCTGCAGATGGAGCGGCTGATGAACGATCCGGCACTGGCGGCACGGCTTGCATCCAACGCGGCAATCACGGTTGCGGACCGCTTTTCACCGGATTCCTATTGCCGGACGGTGGTCGAAGCCTATTCGGAGCTGTCGAGCAGTTCCAGATAAATGGCTTCCATTCGTCGCGCCGAAGCGGCCTGAGACCGATTCGTCGAAACCCATTCCGCACCGGCTTTCGCGAGCTGATTTCGCAAAACATCATCGAGTGCGACCAACTGGATCTGGCGAGCCAGATCGGCTGCGTCTCCGCTCTTGAACAATAGTCCTGTTTCGCCGGGGCGGACCAACTCCGGATTACCACCGACATCCGACGCAATGGCGCAACACTCGCAGCCCATGGCTTCCATCAGTGAATTGGAAAGCGCCTCCGAAATGGAGGGAAGCACGAACACATCGATGGCATGTAGCCAGGACGGAACGTCGTCCGTGGATGGGTAGAAGAGACAGTCGCCTTCCAATCCGAGTTCCCTGCTTCGTGTCCCAAGTAGCTCGCGCTGCGGTCCGCTTCCGACGATAGCGAGTTTCATCCCCGCGCGGACGTGCCGGACGAGGGCAAAGGCCTCCAGCAGCGTGGCGAGCCCTTTCTCCGGACGCAGAACGCACACGGAGCCGATCACGAGGCCGGCATCGCGCAGGGTGGCAGGCCTCACCCTCGGTGCTGGATGAAATACAGCGGTATCGAGGCCGTTGGGGCAAATGTGAATCTTGTCAGCGGGGACTGAGTAGTCCCGGAGCAAGTGTTGTTCCATGGCGCGGCAGTTTGCAACTACGCCATCGGCCAGGAAGTTGGCAACTCGCGTGGGGCGCCGGTAGAGCGGCCAGATGACATCCTCATGGCAACGCTGGCTGGAAAGCACGACCGGGACGCCGAGCAACTTCGCTACCGGGACTCCGAAAACGTTCATCGGCGTGTCGAAGGCATGGACCAGGCGAATCCTGTGCTGCCGGAGGTAGCGCCGCAGGCGAACGATTCCGGAGAAGCACTGACGGCTCAGCATGGAGGTCATCGGCAATTCGAGGATGGCCACTCCGTGTTGCCGCAGTTCGTCCGCCCGGAAGCCCTGGCCGTGGACGCAGCAGACATGCGGCGTGAAAAGGTCGCGATTGAGGGAAACGGCGATCTCGGTCAGCTGACGCTCTGTGCCTCCATGCCCGAGTGTTCGGGTCATCAACAGGACACCGCACGGTCGTCTCAAGCCTGATTCGCCCGCTTCAAGCTATGGCAGAACATCCGCTTCCGGCCCTTATCCCAGGAGATTGTGTATGGATGGAAATCGCAGACGATCGATTCGAGCACGCGGGGATCATCCGGAAAGTGATAGCTCGAAATCGCCATTTTCGGGGAGAATCGCCGGGTGGTCTCGGATGCTCCCGCGAGGGCTTGGCGTTCCGCTCCTTCGATATCGGATTTAATAAAATCCACGGCGGTGAGCCCAAGAGCGCGAATCGTGCTGTCGATTGTCACCGCTTCCATGGGGCGACCTTCGTCGGATATTTGTCCGACGAGCCCGTGCCCCGAGAAGTGAACGGTCCGGCATTCGCTCCAGAGGGGCGATTCCACCAGAATGACGCTCCCGTTTGCCAGTTCTTCGCGAAACGTCTGGCGAAAGCAGCCCGCGTTATCGGCATCTGCTTCGAAAGCAACCACGAGCCGGGCCCCCGAGTTGAGGGCGATTCGAGTAAATGTTCCGAGATTCGCTCCCAGATCCAGCACGACGTCACCGCGGTGGATCATGACGGGCGGCCGTTCATAGATCCGGGCGATCTCCTCGACAACGACGGCGCCAAGCGAGGATCGGTCCTCAGGGCGGCCGTAGAATTCTCCGAACGGCGTGCGATAAACCGTCCTGCCTTCGTTGTCTGTCTGCGCCGGCAGGACAAAATACCTGTAGTCCCAGTCCTCGATGCGCGATAAAAGCAAGCCCGGCAGCTTTGCCGGTGGAAGAGCGGGCAAACTCCCCGAAATCTTGCTTGCGAGGATTCGAGAGCGCCAGATCAGGGTATCGGGAAGAAGGGTCACATAGGTACCGTTGTATCCGAATCAGAGGCTGCGCATTTTTCTACGCATTGCCGGCGGCAGTTTCGGCTTCAATCCACGCCGGATCGCCGTTTCGGGACGCCATGGCGAGCGCCGCCGACATACCGGAGAGAATGGGCAGCGTCCCCGAGTAGGCGTCATGATGAAAGATGGTGTTCACACCGAATGCGACGAGGCTGCCGAGGAGGCACAGAGCCATGGTGAAGACCTGCTGTCCTCCGGGCATATTTCGTGTACGTTTCATAATGCGGAAATTCGAGGCGATAGAACTGAAGAGTACGACGAGGTAAAAGGCCAATGCCGGAAAGCCGCACTCGCTCGCCACCTGTGTATAGGTGTTATGGGTGCCCAGAGCGTGCGTGTGCGTCTTATTGGCTTCGTCACTTTCGTAGAGAGCATCGGTGAATTCTCCGGGCCCTACTCCGAACAGGGGATGGGTTACCGCGAAAACGACGCTCTTTCGGAGTAGCATGGTGCGCTCCATCTGGGATTCCGCGGCTTCGCCCGACGCATTTTCATCGTTCAAAGCGGTAGGCGCGGCGATCTCGACCAAACGGTTCAGAGTAGATCCGGGCAGCATCGGTACAACAGCCAAAGCCGGAATCATCAGGACGACCAGCTTCCAGCGGCTGGCGGAAAAGATGAACACGATCATCAGGAACACCGCAAGAGCTATAAAACCTCCGCGCGATCCGGTCTTAAGCATGAGGTAGAGGGTGAGCAGAAATTCACCCGCACCCAGAATCTGGGCGAGGATCGACTTCTGCATAATGAGAAACACAGTGAACCCCAGACTACTCACGAGGGCCAGCGCCAGGTCATTGGCGCCGCCAAAAAGGAAGCTGCTGGGGATAGCGAACCGGTCTCCCACGCTCCCCCCAAAGAGAACGGCGGAGAGGAGGATGGCGGACGTACAAGCTATATTTCCGAGGATCAGCGTACGGCATTGCCGCAATGTCAGAGCAAACGCACAGACGAAGAAAAACAAGCCAAAACCCCGTGGGATATAGTTTCGGAGCAGATCGAGGCTCGCGGATCGCCAGATGCTGAACATGCACGACAGCACAAGGCATAACAGGAATCCAAACCAGGCTTTACCGATCTTCGATTGCAGGCCGCGAAGGGTCGTTCCGCAGCCAATGAATGCGATAACGAGGACGACACCGGAAACCCAGGAAAGATAAGCCTTCCCACCGAAAAAATGAAGACTGAGGTCGTTTGCGTATGCCGAGAAAATGTACACGCAAAAGCTATAAAGCCCGACGGCCTGAAGGGCTCCAACCGGCGATGTCGGGGCCGGTAACGGCACGGCGCGCTGGGGGACTGCCGGGCGTCCGGCAAAATTCCTGGCATTCAGGGGCTGCGGTTTTCGGATGGGGGTGGGCTGCTTCAGAACCTGGCTCATGCGTGGATCCCTAAGTCAGCACAGTTATTATTATGCCTCATATCGGCTTGCGGACCGTTAAGCCGCGGTGCAAAAGAAGATAATAATCCGAAAAGACTCGAAAACGTCGCGATATGAAATGGGACTCGGGTCGGCCGGGCGGGGGCCGCTGTAACTGTAATCCGTGTTGTATTGCCGTGCTAAGATACGTCTATTCTAATGTTTGACGCTGCCGGGTGTCTGTCGGTCGTTATACCTTCCTACAACGAAGAGAAAACGATTGCTCAGGTCATACGGCAGGTACTGCGGCTGGAGGCGGTTGGCGAGGTCATCGTGGTGAACGATTGCTCTCGTGATCGGACAGCCGATATTGTCAGGGAAATAGCCGCCGGCGATCCACGGGTCCGGTTGCTGGAGCACCAGGTGAACCGGGGGAAAACCGAGGCGCTGAAGACAGCGTTTGCGCAGATTCGGGGAGCAATCGTCATCGTCCAGGATGCGGATCTCGAATACGATCCAGCCGAAATTCCGGAGGTGATCCAGCCGATCCTGGATGGCAAAGCCGACGTGGTTTATGGCTCCAGGTTCCTGGTTCGTAAAGCTTCCCGCGTGCTTTACTTCTATCATTATCTTGCCAATAAATTACTTACGTTCACGTCCAACCTGTTCACCAATGTGAATCTTACCGACGTCGAGACTGGTTACAAAGCGTTCCGGTCCGACATCATGCGCAATATGGTGATTACTTCAAGCGGTTTCGGTTTCGAGATCGAAGTCACAGCCAAAGTAGCCAAGTTGGGATGCGCGATTTACGAAGTCCCTATAAGTTACTATGGCCGGACTTACGAACAGGGCAAGAAAATTACCGCCAAAGACGGCATTGCTGCCTTTTGGTATATCGTCAAGTATAACCTTTTTTGCAGTTTGCAGTCTTCTTACGCAGCGCTTCCGGTCATTCTCTCGAAAACCGTTTAATCGACTGTATATTCCTTTCGGCGGCCTCGTCCAAGGGCCATTCACAACAGCCGTCATTATTTTCCTGCTCCTTCCATCTAATTGATTAGAGAATAGTTATCTATTTTTCCCGGGGCGGACTCACGCGAACGCAAGGCTATTCCTGGACCCAGGGGATTATGCTTTGGACGCGATGAAACGCGGGAGAAAGTTCACGATGTTAACGAAATGCTGCATATTATTCGCGCTGGTAGCTGCGAAAATGGTCTTTGCACAAACTCAGATTAATCTTCACAATCAGGCCCGCGATGTCGACTTTTCAGGCGCGCCTGCCACGAAGTCAGCCCAAACCGGTGCGGTGCTTCCCGCAACCTGTTCGACGGGTGCCATTTTCGTGTCTCTGAGCAACCCGGCGGGTCAAAACGTTTATGTCTGCACCGGCGCCAACGTGTGGAGCCTGCAGGGCGCCTCATCGGGGCCGAACGTCCTCGCGGTTTCGGCTTCGGGAAGCACGTTAAATATAGGCGCGAATTGCACCTCCGCATCACCCTGCAACGTGCGCGTTGGAGGCACGATCTTCGCCTTCCTGAATGGCATGACGGCCACCCTGTCGAGCGGTTCGGGACCGGCTTACATTTATGTTGCATCGTCGGGCCTGCTGACCGTAGGCCAAAACATGACGCTGGCCTGCGCAGGCGGTTGCGCCGCGCAAGCGGGGGTCGTGGCTTTCCCAGCCGATTCCTATCCGATAGCCGTCTGGACTGCAAGCAACGGGGCGTGGAGCCAGAGCGGCGTCGATACACGCGCCTTGCTCGGACGCGATCTGGTGGATGCCGGAAGCGGCCTGACCGCTGCTTCGTCCGGTGGCAGCACCACACTGAGCGCCCCTTCTCAGGAGGGGGGATTCGCCGTGGCTTTCCGGGGGACAGACGTAACCGCGGGTATGACTTTGTATGTCACGGTCCCTTACGCCTGCACGATGACCGATTGGGCCATCGGTTCGGATGGCACCGCAACGATCCAGTTATGGAGAGTGGCGGACGGCGGCACGGCTCTGCCGAACGACGGAAACGCCCTGAATACGAACGGATTTTCGCTATCCACCGGAACTCATATACATTCCACGCTACTCACCGATCTTTCGAGCACTTCGGTCTTTGCCTTCGACACGTTCGGCGTGAACCTCTCTGCCGTAAGCACTTCGGCCACCCACGTCGAGTTCTTTCTGGGATGCGCGCGATGAAAAAGGCTCTTGCTGTTCTGGGGCTTTCCTGTCATCTGGCCTTTGGTGGATACGGTGGATATATTTTATTTCAGACGGTGCCTTCAAAAGCCGGGGCCAGCGCCACATCGCCTTATTCACTTCTGATCGAAGGTACCTTTCCGCAGTTTGCCACGATCGCCAACGGCGGTAAGGTTGCGCACACCACGACTTGTGGCGTCGATTCGATCGTGTGTCCGGCGGATCTTACTTTCGCGAGCGATGCCGGCTGCGTGGCCCGCTATAGCGGCTGGGAAATCATCGGTTATTCGCCGACCACCGGTCAACTCACGGCATCGATCGGGATTCCCACGCTGTCGAACGCGAGCCCAGTGAAAGTTTACGGCTGTGTCGGTAACAGCTCGGTCACGACTTTTCAGGGCGGATCCCGCGGCGCGGCCTACGACAGTAACTATCAGTTGGCACTGCATATGGAGGAGACTTCCGGGTCCACCTTATACGATTCGACGGCAAACGCGAATAATGCGCTGAAGAAAGCCAGCGGGAATCCCAGCCCCACACCTGTGGGTGAAGTCGGCGCTGCGCAGCATTTCCTGGGAACCGCTAACAGCGCCAATAATGATTATGCTTTGTTCGAGTCGCTGACTCCCGCGATCGATACTTACACGATCGAGTACTGGACCAAGGCCTCCTCTTATATCAGTTTCGACTCTGTGTTTCTGGCGAGCAGTTCGGGAACGCCTAACCGGTTTACAGGATTCAACTGGTACCCGCCGGGGACGGTAATTTATTGGAATTCATGGTCTACGGGTTTGACCCCGGTGGCTCCCGCGACCGCCAGCCTGGGAGTCTTTCATTACATAGTCTTCGTGCGAAATGCGGACAGCATGAACGTTTACGTCGATGGGGTGGCGGGTACGCCTGATTCGGGCTTCGGCACCGGGAACGAACAATGGAAAGGATTGGGTTGGGACGGCGGGGCCACTGGTACCAGTTTCAATGGTGTACTGGATGAGGTCTACTACTCGAACACCGCTCGGAGTGCGGACTATATCACTGCCCGCTTCAACAACCTTAGTAGTCCGTCGACATTTTATACGGTCGGGCCCTACACAACAGTGAGCGTCATGCCGCTCTCGACGACACGCGCTAACTCTCAGGTCGATATTTTCTTCTAAGGATGAAAACGGTTCTCATGAATAAGCTCAAATGGTTCCATCCTTTCTTACTGCTCGCGGCGGCGGCGCTGCCTGGGCAGGTTCCGGCGCCACGGTCGGTACCGGCGACGGCGACGCAGGCGGTAATTCATTACGAGGCTGCCAACCCAACCCCCTGCCAGGTGCAGGTCAGCCCGAATCGATCGATGAGTCCACTGGTGCCCGATGTCGATCCCAGCCTGTTCGCGGGCGCCAATCTGGATAGCCGCCCGGGCAGCATCTCCTCGCCATCGGGGGCCGACCGGTACTTCGTCGTCGGCAAGCGGCGAGCAGACGTCGCATCCGATGGCAACCGTTATTCGCGCGCCCTGCAGGCGTTCACCGAATACTATTATCTTGTAACCTGCGGCGGTACGACCCAGTCCGGACAGTTTATGACGGCCGATCCGCTGCTCGGTAATAATTTTCCTGAGCCGCCGCCTTTCGACCCGCTCGCGTTCGGCAACTACGCGTGGCCCACGATTAACTGGAACGATCAAACCAGGACCTATGTCGATCCGATGACGGGAATTCTCCTGAAGCGGGCCACCGCTCCCGGATGGTATGGCCAGACACAGACGGCCAAGACCTTCGGCTTCGCTCTCGACCTGAACAGTGCCTGGACAAACGCGTCCAATATCCTCAGCGGAAAGGCAGGGACTCTTGCGGGTTACTCGGGAGCCGGCGGCGATCCCCTTTTTGTGGCTCTCGATCCAGGCCAGCTTACCGGTTACTCCGGAAGTAATTTCGGCGGCTGGGCCCCGACTCAGACACTGGATAACCTGATGGTGCGCGTCTTTGGAGTGGGAAACGCAACTATCTCAGGATGCCTCAGCGACGATTCCGGCGCCCACTGCGTTTCCCCCACCATCGATTTCGTGACGCTTAATTCGTCGGGTGGCAATCCCGCGGGGACCTACCCGGCTTCCTGCGCCAACGATACTTCGACCGGTTGCTTTCCGAATAACGGCCTCTGGGGAGGCTGGAACTTCACACCTGTCAACGGGCAAATGGCCGCCTCCGCCGGCACTCTGAACGTGGCCGGCTCGACTGTGACACCCGTTTCGCCTCCCACCTTCAATCTGAACTGGAAACCCGGCGGGAAAATTTACATCGCTGGATCGGCCCCGGGCTGCTCAAACAGCCTTTGCACGATAGCCTCTGTCAATACTTCCTCGTCCCTGACGATTCAGGAAAATGCTGGAACACTCAGCGGAGCCGCTTTCAAAACTGCCAACAGCGGTATTCTTCTGTGGGTAAAGAAAGGATCCGGTACGAGCAACGCGACCATCAGTGTGAATTTCGACTACGCGTACTCCGATCAGTTCGCGTCCGCCGAAGGTCAAACGCCTCAATGTTCGTCGAATTCGGTCACGGTGTCATTTGCGGCAGACGGTGTGACGCCAATAACGCCGGTGGCGGGGGAGCTCTGCCTCGCGGCGCACCAGGACGGTACGACTCAGGTTATTTACCTTCTCATACCTTCGACTGGCGAAATAAGAATGCTTTCACCTCTCTGGTTCATCAATTCCTCCGATGCCAGCATCGATCAGCCGTTCGATCCGGTGGCGGGGACGATTCATGGCTTCGCCGGCGCTTTCGATGCCAGCGATCCCAATACGATCTATGTACAGGTAGGCACTACGGGAGGAGTCACTCTCTTCAAAGGTGTTTATAACGCCGCCACCTATAACTACAAAGCCTATACGCACTCGCTTTATCCCAATGCTACCGCCGGGTACAACCCTGGCCAGGATACAACCAAGCCCTGGTACCGGGGACCGGGATGGAGCGATACAGGAATTACCTGGACTAATCTGACCAAAGGATCCCTCGGGATGGATCTGGGGTCGCAGATCGCCGCCAGCGACAAGAACTGGTCATCCACCCTTTTCCAGCCGCCGGTTGTCACGCAGATCAGCAATGGCAGGGCATTCGCTCTGAATTACCCGATGGGCGGCCCGGAATCGCTGGGGCTGATTCATTCTTTCGATCTGGCGACCGGGCGGCTTGTCCAGAGCGCCGATACGTGGAGCACCTTCCCCGATCGCTGGTGCGCCATACACTCCAACGTGGCAATCAATGGATGGTATGGATTGATTTGCAACCCGCTTGCCGGGGGCGCCGGTTTCGCATCCAACGCCGGCCTTATGGGGAATGGACCCTGGCAGATTACCCCATCGGCGATGGCAAAGAACGGATCGTTCTCCGCCGACACTTCCATGACACTAAGTGCTCCACTCGATCCGTGCCCGCCTATCCCGGCGTTTCTGCAATCGTTGACGCCCGCGAATCCCGGCTGCGTCACCTTCCAAAGTCACATGGCCTGTTCCCTTACGCCTTATCCTGGTGAGAATACGAAATGGCCCTGCGAATACAACCCGAATTATTCCGAGGTGCAGCCGCTGGCTGCCGGCGATGGAATACTGGTTACGAACGGAACGGGTAGCCCCGAGACGCTCCTGATCGCCAGTGTGACGAGCCTTGGAAATGCGATGTACCAGTTCACCGCTATTCGAGCTTCAACGCCCAATGTAGGGCTTCGGAGCACTTCTACGGGCTGGACCGGTTACGCGATACCGCCTTCGGCCGCGTGCGGGTTGCCGAGTTGCACGCCCGGCGTTGGTCTGTGGTTCGATGGAACGGCTGCTTCGGTAACGTGGCGGCTCGATCCGGGAGCCTTCGCCGCGCATGCGGATTTGGGGAACGGTCCTACTCCGGGGTCCAGCAGTTACTGCCAGAGCGGCCAATGCCGCTTCAACCGGCCGATGTCGCAACAGATCGGCTCTTTTGCCAGCGCGAACACATTCCAGTTTGGAAGCTTCGCCGGAATGTCCGGAGCCATGGCGCTTCAGGGATACCCATCCGTGCATCAACTCATGGCGCCCCCGACTGAGAAAGTCTGGATGCTCGACTTTCATCACCTCAACCCGAGCTATGGCTCCGGCGCGGAGGTCGTTTCCGATGTCGGCGCGGTCTCCTACAATCTGGTATCCGGCACAAAAGGTGTTTTCCGGTTTACTTCCGTCAACGGGGGATTGAATTATAAGTCAGTGCCCGTCATTGCCTACGCGGGATACCATCTGCTGCAGGACATCAGCAGCCCGGCAAAGGGAAACGTCATTACGGACTCCACGCCCTGGCAATACTGCGTTGTACTGAATGCCGGTGAATGCCAGACCGGTTCGGCAGCCGGGCAGGTTTACATGAGTGTTCCTCAAACCGTCGTGCGCGGAGATCAGAACTGCGTGTCCAACTGGTACGAGGACAATTTCCCCTGTGTGTTCACACCGTCTGCTCAGGCTGGATTTGCAATCCAGCGGGATATTTCCCGCAGCGATCCGGCGGGCGTTTACTGGCGGCGCATGACGATGGGTCTAAGCGGACCGGGACGCCAGTTCCAGTTCGGCTCGTTTATTCCGGACCCGACGGGAGCCTGGGCGTTTATTCAGGGATACTGGCTGGACGGCGTTCGAAACGACCTCCTGATCGCCAGGCTCCCAACGTGGCCCAACCCGCAGGACGTGACAACGGATCGGTCAAACTTTGTCATGCGGCCCGTTACCGCCGGCCCGAATACGAACCTGCCGAATGCGAGAGTTCGTTTCGGTTACGCTGAAAACGGGCCTCCCGCCGGCTTTTTCTGTACACCCCGACAGGATGCCTGTGCCACCGGCGGAACGCCCTACGCATTCCTGAGTGAGAATCCGAATTGGCAGTCCTGCGCAGGCGGATGCACGGTTCAGGTGCCCGCGATCCCCGGCCGCGTGCTGTATTACGCAATCGACCGCCAGGATAACAGCGGGAATCTGGTACCGGGCGAAGTTCAGGTGCAGCTTGTTCCGTAGGTATTGGGGGGGCGCCGGGAGGTGAGCACAGCCGAGGCAATACATGCTTCCAGACAATCGTCCTCTCGCGTGACGCCGCGCGAGGCGGCTGTCGCTGTTGTATGTATTGCGCTTGCAGTGGCGCCATTCGTAGTGCCCGCGATTCCGGTGGGGACCGACCTGCCTAAGCACGCTTTCGTAGCCCAGGTGCTGTCGCATTACAGCGACCCGCAGTTGAAATATGCGGAGCATTTTCGCCTGGTGCTGCGTCCCCGGTCAACCGTACTCGCCGAAATGGCGCTGGCCGGACTGATGTTACTGGCGGCACCATTTGCCGCGGTCAAGATCCTCATGGTTCTGGCTGCGGCTACGCTCTGGACCTCGACCCGGTTCATGGTTGTACAAATGGGCAAGCCGCCGATAGCGGCGCTGTTGACACTTCCCGTGCTGCATACCTTCCCCGTTTTCTCCGGCTTCCTGCCGTATTCGGTTTCGGTGGTGATGTTCCCGTTTCTGCTGGGTACTTTGCTGAAGTACCCGGCAGGGCGGGTCCGTGCGCTGCGCGTCGCCTGCCTGCTGGCGCTGCTCTATGGGATACACATAGTCGCGGCGGCGATCGGCTGCCTGACCGTCGGCATATTTGCCTTATGCGAACTGGGCACGATGGAGTGGCTTGTAAGATTGCTGCGCCAAAAGCGAACTACGGATATCGACCGCGCAGGCGCCATATGGGACCTGCTCTCCATGGCTCCGGCGGTGGGGCTTATGGTCTATTTCATTCTGCAACGGGAGGGGCGCTCGGTGCACATGACCTATTTCTCTCCGTTCCGGCAAGTCGCCACCTACCTCGCCTACAACGCTGTCGGGCTTTCGAAAGCCGGCGGGTATGCTTTTCTGGCAGGAGTTTTGCTGCTCGCCGTGGCTGCGTTTTTCGGGGTACGACGCCGCCATACGGACATCCGGCTACTGGTGTTATCAGGGGGAGTGTTCTTTTTGGGCTTATTGCTGCCGGTACAGGTCGGCGATTGGTTTGTGGTGGGGTCGCGGACGTTTCCGTTTGCGTTGTTCGCGGCGATCGGCCTTTTGGATCTGAGCCAGGCACAATGGAGGTCGGCAGCGGCGGTAGGAGTAGGCGTGCTCACGATTACCTCCGCGCTGAACACAACGGTAGCGGTGAGAGTGCAGCCTCTCTATAGTGTCTTTCTGTCCGGCCTGAACTCGGTAGAGTACGGAAGCCGCATCCTGCCGATCATCGAAGACAGCGCTCTGGGCGGGAATGTCTTCGTACAACCCTTTGACGGCATTGCGGACGCCTACAATATTTTCCGGGGAGGCAGCAATGCTTACGTGCTCGCCTACCCTGTTTTACTCACAGGAGCATCTCCCATCGAAATGAAATGGAAGCCGGAATTCGATTATAAGTTCGATGCAGGCGGGAAGCATCCGAATTATCAGGGCGTGAGCCGCGTTTACGACTATGTCCTGGTCTTCGGAAATATGCCTGAGACGATCCGGCAACTGGAAAGCGAGATGCGGCTCCAATTCCACAACGGCCCCCTACGCATTTATCGCGGGAATTCGCAGTGGAAA
>Ga0206860_10154_pt1 | contig 16114 bp, 16 predicted proteins | sample Alteio_BWOrgCont_44_FD_152624 | JGI IMG/M metagenome (GOLD analysis project Ga0206860, IMG submission 152624) | Enriched cells from forest soil in Barre Woods Harvard Forest LTER site, Petersham, Massachusetts, United States -... | ecosystem: Environmental > Terrestrial > Soil > Temperate forest >...
CTAAACTAATTCCTGGAATATCGCTACTTAACAACGCATGACTAATAGATGCTCCATAGTTAAAACAGTAGATATTTTTTAAAAAAGGAGCTATGTTGGGTTCAGATTCCAAAAACTCAAAATTAGGTCCTAAATAGGGAAAACATCCAAGCATAGGAACTTCCTCTAAAAGCTCTTTGGGGGCACGATTTTCCCAAAGTAAAATGGCATGTCTAATCGTATCAAGCTCGGAACGTTTTGAGAGATCAATTCCATATCCTGTGGCCAGAATGATAAAATCTACCTGAAAAGTTTTTCGATTAGTTTGAATAATGGCTGCATTGCCATTATCAACAACATGTTGTACGTGAGTATCGTAATGTATATGAAGATTTTCAAAGTCTTTGATTCGTTCAACCGCTGCTTTGCTGGGGTCAATGCCGCCATTTTTAAAAACTTCTGTAAAGAAAAGACAGCGCATTTGGTCTGGGAGAAAATAAAATCCATTCTCTAATCCTGGATAGGAGAATTGACCAAATTTATTGATTTGTGAAATAGCTGAACGTCTTACAATCATTTCTACTGATACCGCACCGTTTTCCAATGCGACCCCCACGGCATCAAAAGCTGAAGAACCAGCTCCAATAATTGCAATGCGCTTATTATAAAAAAATTTCGGATCAATTATTTCTCCAGTATGTGCATAAAACTGTTTTGCAATTCCTTTTAGGTAATATGGGATTTCACAACCACCAGATCCTTCTCGGCCAGTCGCTAAAACGACCTTTCGAGCATAAACAACAATCGGATGTCCTTCATAATTGAAGGTCAGTTCTAATGAGTTTTTCGAAGGACTTAGTTTTACTAGATTCATATTGTTCTCAATGGGCAACTTAAGAACGCGACGAAACCAACATAGATAGTCGTGCCAAAGTTTTGTTGGACAAACATTGAGATTTTCCCAGCCATCCTTTCCGTATTGTGCTTCATACCAACTCCAGAATGTTAAGCTTGGAATGCCAAGGGCTGGCCCCATGTATCTTTTACCTGATCTGAGAACATTCATCCGCGCATACTTTATCCACGGGCCTTCTTGATCCTGTGAATTTTCATCGAAAATTTTAATGTTTGAAATGCCTTCCTTAATTAATGCAAAACTAGCAGTCATTCCAGCCATACCTCCGCCAATGATTGCTACGTCTAGAACATCTGAATTATCACAGTTAGAATTTATAACCCATGTAAGAGGAGGGATGTTGATTTTCAAAAGATCATTTTTAACTTGTGCCTCTAGCCTATCAAGTCCATGATTGTTAACATTATAAGGAGTAGTTGCAGTTATTTGGCTTGGCGGACTATCTTGCCCGACAAGAACAAACCGCACAAGCAAGAAAGCTAATAACCAAACAACTAGTTTATTTTTCAAAGTAAATTTCAGTTTGTATATTGAAAACTCCAAGTGGCCCATTCTGTCCTCCAGAAACAAAATCTATGTCAATTTCAAATTGTATGCAGGATAGCATAAAGGTGACATTCTACTTTAAATGACATCAAGCTGCAATAGACTTTAAAGAATTAGTTATTCCTCCATATTATAGGGAAGCTGGGTCAATTTGGGTAAAGCAATATCCCCATAAAATTGTTGTCGCTAGCCCAGGTGGGTTTCATTCGGGAATTAATACGTCCAAATCTATGAATTGCTGCAATAGCACTATCTCGTTCTTTCTCCCAGCCTATATCTTCTAAGCTCTTATATGCTGCGGAGGCACAATACATACTCCTCCTTTGGCATGTACTTTCTTCCGAAAGCGGACCGCATCATAAGCCCCATCACCTCTAGCAGATTTTATCTTAAATGGTAAGGAGACACATTGCAGCAAATAGCCTAAGCTCTTTGCAAAATGTGTCTCCTTTATAGATGGCTGTGGATAGGTACTAAAGGCACTCTTCAAATTATGCGTAAGGTGAGTTATGAATCATTTTCAACAAATTCGCGTAAAACAGCGCGACCTAATTCATCAATAGCATTGCGATAAGTATCGCCATTAAAAAGATGATCAGTCGGCCAATAGGGAGTTTCACCACAAGGCTCATGATATAATAAATTGGAATCTTCATCAAAATAATTGCGATAGTGACCCAGTGGCTCTAAAAAAATACTACTGACGCCATCATATCGACTGATAATATTTAAAACGCGTTGGAAGCCTTCGTTGCGTACAAAAGTTACTGAACCAATGGTATAAACGCGAATCATTCGTTGCTCTTGCGCTGTAAGTAAACTACGAGCACGATCGGTCTCTGTGCCTCCAAGACTGTGGGCATAGTGCACTATAGTTCCTCCACCATCAACACCGCCCATTTCCTCAATTAACTCGCGCCACATATCAGCTAACATGTAGGCGTAAGTGGAGCGAAAACCAATATAAAAAGTGGTCCGCATGTAAATAGCATCTAATATATCAGTGGTCCATCCTTCAGTAGGACGAAAGATATAGTGGATTGAACCATTACCATGGGCATTGGATAAAGTTAGCAGGTTTTGGCGCATTTGGGCATAGGTCGTTAAAATGCCATTGATAAAGGTGATGCGTACTTTATTGCTGATCTCTTTGTGTCTATATACTCCACGCTCTTTTTCCTCCTGACGCAAGCCAAAAAATACAAATGTTTCTTCACCGAGCAACCAGACGCCAGCACTGTCAAGAAGATAGGCAAAATCGCGCCAACAAGTAGAAAAACGGCTTTTCATACGCTGTAACTGTTTGCTTAAGGCAAAGAAATAATGCGAGTCAGGCAATTGAGTAGAATCATTTTCAAACTCTATACAAATAAAAGGTTCGTCAGCTTGCTTAATAGCGCCATCGTAGTTTAAGTGTGTATGTGCACTTATATAACTTGTAAATAAGCAAAAGAAAAAAATGAAGACAATTTTAAACTGCTTTGAAATAGATTTAAGCATTTGTTTAATTTTAAGGAACATTTTTTATGTCAAAATCCAATTGATGGGCGCTTGTTGCAGTTCTTTTAGAATTTCATTTATTTTTGAAAAATGTCGGCAACCAAAGAAATTTTGTGCCGAGTATGGCGAGGGATGTGCCGCTGTTAATAGATAATGGCGCGATTTTTTATTTTCTTCAATAATATGCCTACATTTATCTTGAGCATGTTTGCCCCATAATACAAAAATTAGCGGATGGGCACTATTTTCCACCAGTATGCGCACCACCGCATCAGTAAAGCTCTCCCACCCCTTTCCACGATGCGAAAGCGGTTCAGCTTGACGGACTGTCAACGTTGAATTTAATAACAAAAGACCCTGTTGTGCCCATTCTATCAAACATCCGTGCGTAAGAGGAGTTATACCTAGATCGCTATTTAATTCTTTGAAAATATTTTGCAACGAGGGGGGTGGTTTCACCCCACGCGGTACGCTAAAACTCAAACCATGTGCTTGCCCTGCTCCATGATAAGGATCTTGGCCGATGACGACCACTTTAACCTTATCAAAAGGGACTTGCAAAAAAGCGTTAAAGATAAGATTCTGCGGCGGATAAATAGGCACATCTCCCGCATATTCTTTTTCAAGAAAAGCTGCCAATTCTATCATATAGGACTTGCGCAGCTCTTCATGCAAACGCTCTTGCCACATTCCTCCTAAACAAAAAGGGGTAAAAGCGGATGGTAATGGAGATGTTTTAGCTGTAAGGAGAGGTTGCGGCACGTTTGCTCCTTTCATCTTCAATTTTCTCTTTAAATTGCGTTAACTGCACCTCACCATGCACGACATTATCACGAGTACGCAAATTAATAGTTTGATTTGCCATTTCTAAATCACCAATGGTCAAAATATAGTTAGCTTGGGCCAATTGTGCATTTCTTATTTTTTTACCAAGCGATTCCTGCGAAATATCTAATTCCACATGAAAACCAGCTTTTTTTAGTGTATTTGTAATTTGCATAGCATACGGTTCATGACGATCGGAAACTGTTAACACACGCACTTGCAAGGGACTCAACCACAATGGGAATTTTCCCATGTAGTGTTCAATCAAAATGCCCATGAAACGTTCAATTGAACCAAATATAGCCCGGTGAATCATTACTGGTCTCTGGCGAGATCCTTCTGGGGTGGTATACTCTAGTTCAAATTTTTCTGGTAATGCCATGTCAAGCTGTATAGTGCCACATTGCCAACTACGATTAATAGCATCGCGAATGTGAAAGTCTATTTTTGGACCATAAAAAGCACCATCACCTTCGTTAATGCGATAATCACGTCCCAAGGCATCAAGAGCGCCTTTTAAACCAGCTGTAGCTACTTTCCACTCTTCATCGCTACCTATGGTGTTTTTAGCAGGGCGGGTAGATAGTTCTAGGCGATATGTTAAACCAAAAGTTGCGTAAATCTCATCAGCCAAAGTTAATACAGAAGTAATTTCTTGTTGAATATCACTAGGCTTCATAAAAATATGTGCATCGTCTTGATGAAAGCTGCGCACACGAAACAGACCTGAAAGTGAACCTGAAGGCTCAAAACGGTGTACATTTCCAATTTCAGCAATACGCAAAGGCAGTTCACGATAACTATGCGTGTGTCCTTTATAATATAACATGCAACCAGGACAGTTCATCGGTTTTATGGCAAAGTCACGCTCTTCGATATGCGAGGTAAACATATTTTGACGGTAGTTACCCCAGTGTCCTGATATTTCCCATAATTCACGTGTCATCATCGACGGTGTTTTTATTTCAATATAATCATGTGCATTTAAACATTGACGAATATATGAAAGCAACTGATTCCAAATAATTAGCCCCTTGGGATGAATAAAAGGCATACCTGGAGCTTCTTCTTTGAGCGAAAATAAATCAAGTTTAGGTCCTAAAATTTTGTGATCACGCTTTTTAGACTCTTCTAACTGTTTTAAATATTCTTTGAGCATTTTACGATCAGGAAAAGAAATTCCATAAACACGTGTAAGCATTTCGTTGTTGGCATCTCCACGCCAATAAGCGCCCGCCACTTTCATAAGTTTAAAGGCTTTTATTTTGCCCACATTATTCAAATGAGGTCCGCGGCATAAATCAAAAAATTCGCCTTGTCGATAACCCGATAAAATACTATCGGGGGTAAAACTTTCAATTAATTCACATTTGTATTGATTATCGGAAAATAATTTTAAAGCATCTGCTTTGGATGCAAGTATCTGGCGCTCGGAGACATAATTAGCGTTTAAAATAGCGTTGGCTTCTTGTTCAATCCGCTCAAAATCAGCATCAGAGATTTGCAAATTGGCAAAATCATAATAAAATCCATTTTCAATGGGAGGGCCAATAGTTGGTTTAGCTTCTGGCCACAAACGTAAAATTGCTTGCGCAAGTACGTGTGCAGAGGTATGCCAAAATACTTCCTTACCTTGTGGATCATCAAAATTCCATAATATAACTTGATCATCGTTTTGTAAAACATGATCTAAGTCAACATTTTTACCATTAATACTGACCCCTAGAGCTTCATGAGGGGCTGTTAAATTAAGTCGACCAATTAAATCTTTAGCAGTGCTGTTGGCAGGCAATTCAATGGAATTATCATTTCGCAAATGAACTAGTATAGACATTTTTTCCCTTTAATATTTTTAGTTATGCGTAATTACTATGAGAAAAGGCATTGCGAAAAAATGCCGTTATGACAGCACCCATCAATAATGGAAATGAATTTAGTAAAATAATGGCAAAAAGGGTTATTAATGAAATCGAACGAAGTTTGTTCTCATATAGTCTGTAGGTGCCTAAATTGCGCATATAATGGATTACTTCAGCATAGAAGTGATAACCGACTACACCACCTACAATAAATTCTCCAATTGGATTATTGAAGAGAAAAATGATAAACCCTACAATTAGTAATACATAAGTAATAGTTTGCGTTTTTTGTTCACCACTATATTTATTAAAATTGATTCTATTTTTAATAAATTCTTTTGGACCCTCTTTTTTGTAGCGATTAGATTTATCATTCCAATTTTCATAGTTGACACAACATTGATCATATGTAACCATAATGAATCTCCTTAGTGGTTTTCACATCCGCAATTTAATCAGAGGCAACTTGTTAGCATTTAGGCCATAGTTGCTGCAATAGTCGCTGCCTTACAGTCAACTCAATTTTTTATACGTTATGAAAATATTGATGATACATTTATAACCGAAAATTTATAGCTTTTGTGAGAAAGAGATAATAAAAAGTAATAAATGCGCTGAAAAAGGATATAAAATCATCATCTCTCTTCAAAAATAAACCTACAAGCCTGGTTGCTAACATTTTCTCTTTTTTTTTCTTTATTGCCAATGTTTTTTATCGGAGTGGCAACTAAGGGACACTAAAGTGAAAATTAAACAAATTGTCACACTTTTAAAAAAATATATATTATTGTCAAACTGACATTACCAATAAGTATTACCATTAGCTCTAAGGAGAATTTTATGAAACAAATTAAAGGTTATGCCGCACAACAAGCAACCACTCCTCTTACACCATTTAATTTTGAGCGACGGGCTCCACGCCCTAACGATGTGATGATCGACATTCTTTATTGTGGCGTCTGCCATTCAGACTTACATACGGCCCGAAATGAATGGAAAAACACCATTTATCCAGTTGTACCTGGTCATGAAATTGTGGGAAAAGTATTGCAAATTGGCAGTGAGGTAAAAGAATTTAAAGTTGGCGATGTTGTAGCTGTAGGATGTATGGTAGATTCGTGTGGAAGTTGTGCCAGTTGTGCTGAGAATCTGGAACAATACTGTGAAGCTCAGGCTGTTTTTACTTACAATGGAAAAGACAAATATGATCAATCGATAACATATGGTGGTTATTCTACTCAAATTGTAGTTGATCAAAAATTTGTTCTACACATTCCTAAAGAATATACTGAAAAAGATTATCCGGCAGTAGCCCCACTTTTATGTGCTGGAATCACTACCTACTCCCCTTTACATCATTGGAAAGTAGGCAAAGGAAGTACTGTGGGGGTAGTGGGTATTGGCGGGCTAGGTCATTTAGCTATCAAAATCGCGCGCGCTATGGGGGCAAGGGTGGTAGTATTTACAACATCGCAAGGTAAGATTGAGGATGCCAAAAAACTAGGGGCACATGAGGTGGTCATTTCAAATAAAGCTGAAGAAATGCTTGCACACAACAAAAGCTTAGATTTCATTATTGACACAGTAGCAGCTCCACATAATTTAGACCCATTTTTGCAATTACTCAAAAGAGATGGAACTTTATGCCTGATTGGGGTACCAGCCTCCTCACACCCTTCCCCTTCGGTTGCTAATTTAATTTTTGGTCGCCGGCAAATTGGTGGATCATTAATTGGCGGCATCAAAGAAACTCAAGAGATGTTGGATTTTTGTGGAAAGCACCATATTTTGGCTGATATTGAGCTTATTCCCATGCAAAAGATTAATGAAGCTTATGAGAGAATGCTTAAAAGTGATGTCAAATATCGTTTTGTGATTGATATTGGTTCGTTGAAATAGTTACCATTGTTTTAATCTGAATTTTTAGAGGAGAGAGAATGATGCAAATTAGCCGCTATAAAATACAATATGAGGGGTCAGTCTTTTGGTTAATCTTTTGGTTGATTTTCTTTTTTCCCATCGCTTTTGTTTTATTACTAACGGATACCTCTTTTGTAGCCAATAATATAACCTATTCTATTCACTATAGCGGTTCGCGCTTTTGGCTAGGATTTTGGGTTTTATTTTTTTTTCCAGTAGCCTTTTTATTGCTTTTTTTAAATGGATTGACAGTATCGACGCAACGTCCAGAAAGTGAAAATTTTGAAACTATCGACCGTTTTTAAATAGACTTCTTTCGAAATTGGCTTTTTTTGGAAAAATTGATGTTTTTTGAGCAGATTTGATTCCAAATTTTAAGAGCATATTGGTAACTAGGCCCGAAAAATTTAGGATTAAAGATGCCAAAAAAGGCAGTTTTAACAAATAAATGTAATTTCGAAAGAAGTCTAATTATACCTCTTTGCCAAACTTGCATAAGTTGGGGAAAAATGTGGTCTGGCAAAGAGGTCTATTGTTTTTTGCTTTCATCGCCTTTAGAATATGCATGTACATTTATAGTGCTATCTTTTAGCGAGGCCTCAAAGAGGGTTCGCATTTCCAATTTTAGCGCTTGGTGAGTTTGGGGATTACGTCGAATTAGTGCCTCGATAGCTTCATAATTGCTGAATTTGTTTGAGTTAGCAGATTCAAATAGTCTTACTACTGCAGCTACATCATTATCTTCCCAAAGTTTGCACATTCTTTGCCTCATAAACTCATCAATAGTTTGCGCTACGCCAGTCAACATAAAGCTATGCAATTGAAAAAATCTCGCTTTTTCCTCAGTCAAACGTTGCTTAAAAAAGTCATCTTGCTCAACACTCTCTACTTTAATGGCTGCATTTAAAAAAGCGATGTCGTCACGTAAAATGCGTAAGAGAAAATCGGATTCAGGCATCGCATATTGAATTTTGAAAACTCTCGTTTGTTCTTCTTCTGCCACTTTAGTTTTAACAGGTTTTTCAGTTAACTCCGCTTGAGAAGAGCAAGAGCTACTTGTCGTACTGGCAGCCGCTGATAAACTTGATGTGTTATTTTCAAAATAATTTTTAGTAGAACTATTGGCACTACTATCTCCAGTTTGTTTTGTAACAGATACATTTTGTGAAATGTCAATAGCCAATTGACTCTTGCTAAATTTATAGCCATCGCAAAGTGCTTCTAAACCTAATTTTGCCACATTCAAAATGGCTTTAATCGTTGGTGTTTTATAATCAAACCAACTAACTAATTGAATTAAATGGGGACGAATAAACCCTAATTCATGACGTCCTTCCGAATTTAGAGCGCGCATTATTGGTTGCGAGCAGCTTGGCTCACTGATAATGACTGTGCTGTCGTCTTTAAAACTTATTTTAACACCTTGAAAAGGAAACACTGACTTACCTTGAGAGATTGCTTTTTCGGCTGCGTCAGTATATTCTTTATATAATTTGTTATGGCGTAAATGGACAAGACCAAGTATCACTGCCATATAAAGACAATCACACTTAGGCTCTATCTGATCTTTATAACAGATCATCGCAGTTTCCATGGAAGTGGCATCATCACTAAAGAAAAAACTTCTGCAGAGTTGCATATTTATCCAAAAAAAGTGTTTAGGGGCGCTACTTTCCTAAAACTATCTCGTTTGGCTTATTTTTTCAATTTTAACCTGAGTTATTACGAAAAGGCTAAAGTCAAAATGGCAAAAAACTAAAAAATACCGCTTACATAGATCGGAACTAAAAAGATGATTTACAAAGAGCATTCAAAATGTTAGAAGTATTCAGCTACCAATAAGAATAGACCCCAAACCAACGCGCAGAAATTCTAATCTGCTTATTGTGGTCTACTCATATCTTATTTGAACTTTAATTATGATGAGTCTGACATATAATCATGCCTGATAATAGATCGATAAATAAGATGCCGCGCATGCCAATTGGTGTGATTGGAATAAATCATACCATTGCTGATTTAAAATGGCGTGAATTATTGGCAAAAGCCTGTCACCATCATTTTGGATCAACTCACAAGTCAAAACTATTCATAACTAATCAAACGCACGCTTTTGTTGTGTTATGCACTTGTAATCGCACAGAGGTCTATTTTACTTCGCCAGATTTAATATCTACACATAGATACATTTTAAACACCTTGCAAGCTGATATGGGTGTAGATTGTGTTCAAAAATTATATTCTCATTTTGGCACCGATTGTTTTTTTCATTTAGCCTGTGTAACTGCGGGTCTTGAAAGTGCCATTATTTTTGAAACTAACATTCAACGGCAAGTTAAAATGGCCTATATGAGCGTGCTTCAACAACAAACATTGCCAGAGGCAATGCATTTTTTATTTCAAAAGTCTTTATCCATTGCCAAAAAAGTACGCTCCACACTACACTTAAGACAAGGGTGGCTTCATTTAGAGTATGCTCTCTTGCACGCTGCTCAAAATGTATTTAAAGAAGTGCATACAACACGCATTTTGTTTGTAGGAGCCTCTAAGATTAATCAAAATATTTGGGTGTTTTTAAAAAAACACCACTTTACTAACATCACGCTATGCAATCGCTCGGCCGTTAAAGCGGATGAGTTGGCTAACCATTTTAAGATGAATACTTTACCATGGAATTGCCTTGATCAATGGCAAGAATATGATTGGGTCATTTTTGGTACTAGTGCCGACCACTATTTAATTACCGCTGCCTCGATTGTTGAAAAACGATTGCACTGCAAACTGTTAATAGATTTATGTGTGCCACGCAATATTGATCCTTTGATCGGTAATTTTACGCAGTTAAATTTATTAAACATCGATCAGATTCATAGCTTGTTATCAAAACATAACGCCATTACTACTCTTACAATGAATCAAGCCCAACAATGCATTTGGCAAACTGTACAACAACATGCCGAGCTTTATCAACAAAAGCACTTATATAGACTTATCAATAGCGCAAAGCCACTGCTTACAGAGCTCTCCTTCCAAGGCGCTCACTCTTTGTGCATGTAGAAATCCTAAATGTAATTCTTCAATACCTTCTTTCATCTCATTTAAATGCTCTTTTTCTTCTAAAAGAATAGAACTGACCGTTACTTTTGATGAGGTTTTTTTTAGCAGATCGTTATAAAGAGCATAAAGTTCTGCAGCCCGCAACTCAATTGCATAAGTGACAAGCAGGTAAGCTGCTTCTTTAATGCTCTTTTTATTAAAGCCCAACTTCTTAAGATAGCACGACGTTTTTAAATCAAGATGTGCTAAGTATTGCCTACTAGCTACCCCACCCAAAATAAAATGGTTAGCATATGTGTTAATGGATCCAGCGCTTAGCTTTGCGATTTGTCGTTTCAAATAGTGGGCATGTCTAAATTCTTCAGCGGCGTGTTTGAGCATTTCTTCTTTCACCATTGTAGGATGCTCACAGGCTGCAATTTTTCTAGCTCCGCAGTTCTCCAAGTAAGAAAGGGTATTAAGCCATTTGGCATGCGTTTGATCACAAGCTATAATTTTTAAAAGCAATGACTTTATTAATTGGGTATAAGAAACAAACGTATTCATAAAAATTCACCTTCTAAAGTGTGGGTAATTTGTTTGTAGATGGATTTTAATTCATTAGCATTAATGCAGTAAGGTGGCATGATATAGAGAACATTGCCCAGCGGACGCAGTAATATCCCTTTATCCAAGAAAAAAAAATAAAGGCTATCGCGCAATGGTTGAAAATAAGAACGTGTTTTTGACTCATATTCAAGCGCCATAATGGTCCCCAAACTTTCGCAACGCTTGAGTTTAGGATGCAGGTGCCATTGTTGACAAAAATTATGATGCTCTGTTGCAATCATAGCTCTTTGTAGAGCACATTCTTTGGCCAAAAGCAAGTCAAGACTAGCTAATGCACTCGTACATGCCAGTGGATTGGCAGTGTACGAATGGCCATGTAAAAAAGCTTGTGGCAAATAATCTCCTAAAAAAGCATTAAAAATATTACTTGTGCATGCCGTTGCTCCCAACGGCAAAAAGCCGCCGGTTAGCCCTTTGGATAGGCATATCAAATCAGGCATAGCACTTAATTGGTCACAAGCAAAAAGAGTGCCAGTACGACCAAAGCCTGTCATTACTTCATCGGCAATAGTTAAAACGCTATTTTCCTGACACATACGTATTAAGTGGCTCAAGCCCTGCGCTGAATAGATCATCATCCCACCAGACCCCTGCACCAATGGCTCAAAAATAAAACAAGCTGCCCTTCCATTTTTTAAAACAGATTGTAGTTGAGCGATTGAGCGCTCTTCTTGACCACTAAAAGGAGGATCTATTACTTTCACATCAAAAAGATGCCGCCAAAAAGGTCTGTTAAATTCATTTCGGCCAGCCGCTGACATGGTACCAAAAGTGTCGCCATGATAACCATTTTTAAAACAAATCACTTCACGACGTTCAATTTTTTGATTATGCCAATATTGTAAAGCCATTTTCAACGCTACTTCCACGGCTGTAGAACCATTGTCAGAAAAAAAAATTTTAGCCATTTTTCCTGGTAATATGTTTATTAAGCGAGCCGCAAGCTCGGCGGCAGGGGCATGGGTGAAACCAGCGAAAATAACGTGTTCCAAACACTCAAGCTGTGCCTTGATTTTCTCAACTATGTAAGGGTGGGTATGACCATGTATATTTACCCACCAAGACGAGATAGCATCCAAATATGAACGTCCATTAACATCGTATAAATACACCCCTTTTGCACTGGCAATTGGAATAGGTAAATGAGCCGTTTGCATTTGTGTAAAAGGGTGCCACACAAAGCTACGATCGCTTTCAACTATGGAAGCTGTAGAATAAAATTGGGTCGCCATTGTTTTGCATACTTTTTAATTATTTTTTTAGTGATGTTAGCTTCAGGAAGCAATCTTCCTAATATTGGCAACTGCGTAATTTCTAAAATAGGTGCCTCGCTGTAGTGATTTGGTTGACCATTAAAGATTAGCCCCATAATGGCAATATTGTGTAATTGTAGCGCCTTAATCGTAAGTAAAGTGTGATTAATACTGCCTAAATAATGTTTTGAGACTAAAATCCAAGGACAATTCCATTTTTTAAATAGATCTATGGTTAATTTGTTAGTAGTTAGTGGTACAAACACCCCACCTACACTTTCTATAATTAGTGTGCGCTTTGTAGTTGGTGGTACAATGGTCTTTAAATTAATAGCAATATTCTCTAATGAGGCCGCCTGATGAGGCGAAAGAGGGGCTTTGAATGAATAAGTAGAGGGAAAAATAGAATGCTCAGTTGTGTCGATTAATTTTTGCATGATGCTCTCATCAGCTACCTTGCCACTCTGTATCGGTTTCCAATAGTCCCCTTGCAAAAGATTAACAAGAATAGCACTAACAACTGTTTTGCCTACATCTGTACCAATTCCTGCCACTATGATTTTACTCATACTTATCGATACATTCCAAAAGGCGCAATAACTGCTCTACTGTATTGAAAGAGTGTAAGCACAAACGCAAAACTTCCTTTCTGCGCCGCACAGTAGGACTCATTAATGCTCTGACATCAAAACCTTGTTGAGCAAGCATTGTGGAAATACGCTGTACCGCTTTATTACTACTGAATTTAATAGCCTGAATGTGAGTATCTGAATTTATAAGGCCGGATTGCGCAAAAATTTCTTTTAATTTGACGATTTGTGCACGCTGCACATGCAAACTTGGGACCAAAGCATAGCTGCATTTAATGGCTGCAAGAGCATGTAATGGTAAAGCAGTCGTATAAATATAGGAGGTTGCAAAATTAATAAGCATTTCTTTTAAACCATTGCTCCCCATCACAATAGCTCCATAGACACCTAAAGCTTTGCCAAAAGTAGTCACTTGGGCAAAAACTTTTTCATTGAGATTATGAGAGGCTACTAGCCCTTCACCAACTGTTCCACTTACACCTACGGCATGCGCTTCATCGACAATCAAATGTGCTTTGTATTTCTCCACTAGTGCACATATTTCAAAAAGGGGGGCAATGGTGCCATCTGTAGAATAAATTGATTCAATACAAACAAAGCGTTGGCCTGAGCAACAATGGTTTTTAAGACGCGATTCCAGATGTTCCAAATTATTGTGTTTAAATGGAAAGGCTTTAGCACGACTTAAACGAATGCCATCGCGCATCGAAGCATGCACATTAAGGTCAAAAAAAATAGTGTCTTGTACTGTGGCAATTGCCGAAAGTAAACCCACATTGGCCATATAGCCACAGTTAAAAAGTAAACCAGCTTTATAACCATGAAATAACGCAATTTCCTGCTCTAATTCTTGTGCGTAGCGTGTGTTACCTGTCAGCAAGCGAGAGCCGGTGGAACCATGACAAAACGCTCCTAAATTTGCCAATTCCTCTCTAAGATTATTTGCTAGCAATGTTGATTGGGCTAGACCTAAATAATCATTAGAAGAAAAATCGATCTGGGGAGCTACTACTTGCAATCGCCGATAATTACCTAAATTTTGTCGTCTTAAAATTTGGCTTTCAAAATAATTAGTCATGTTAAACACCATAGGCGAAAGCAGGTCGTTTTTGTAAGCCTAAAAGGGCAAACATTTCTTGATCTTGATCAATAGCGGTATTGGCTACTGTGAGTAATTTTTCACCTTCAAAAATAGAATTAGCTCCGACTAAAAAACACAAAGCCTGCTCTGGCATTGACATATCTATTCTTCCACAAGATAAGCGAATCATGGCCTTGGGAAGTACGATGCGCGCCACAGCTATTAGACGTATTACTTCCCAAATAGAGACTTTAGGCTGCTTTTCAAGTGGTGTACCAGGAATCTGACTCAGTAGATTAATGGGGACAGATTCAGGCTGCGGGTCACGCGTGCACAATTCAAGCAAAAGATCCAATCTATCATCTACACTCTCTCCAAGACCTATTATACCACCACAACAAACACTTAAATTGGCTTTTTCAATTACATTTAAAGTATCCTTGCGCTCTTGGTAAGTGCGCGTGGTAATAATTGTTTTATAAAATTCCTCCGAGCTATCTAAATTGTGATTATAGGCATAAAGCCCAGCTTCTTTGAGTCGTTGTCCTTGCGCAGGATTGAGCATACCCAAAGTACAACAAACTTCTACTCCTAAATCGGCAATTCCCCTAATCATCTGCAAAACATTTTCAAATTGTTTTCCATCGCGCACCTCTCGCCAGGCAGCCCCTAAGCAAACTCTAGTAGCCCCTCTGGCAATAGCCTTTTGTGCCTCTTTTAAAACGTCTGCATACTGCATCATGGGTTGGGCAGAAACTGCAGTCTGATAACGTGCAGATTGCGCACAATACTTGCAATCCTCTGAGCATCCACCCGTTTTAATGGAAATCAAACTACACACTTGAATTTCGCCCACACGATGAAATTGTCCATGCCATTGACTGGACTTGTTAATTAACTCCATTAGTGGCAAAGCATAAATTTTTCGCAATTCCGCTATTGTCAGATCACATTTACCCATAGCTAACCCCAAATTATGTGTAAATTAGTCATTTTAGCGCTTATTTTAATCCTTAACAAGGCTGTATGATGCAAATTTGCCGCTAATCAAACCAATATATAGTTTATGAAAAACAATTAAGATGTTACAATCAAACAAAGTTCGCTTTTCAGATAATCATAGATAAATATAATATAAACTATTATATAGTTTATAACATCGCACTTGAGGTTTAATTTTTTTATGTTGGAAGTGTTGTTTGGCAATCAAAATGTGCAAAGAATTCTCATTTTTTTATTTGTCAATGAGCGCTGTTATGGTACACAGCTGCATCGTGCTTTTAATGCCGCTCTTACACCTATTCAAAAAGCTTTAAACCGCTTGGAGAAAGGGGGTGCTATCATCAGTTATTATGAAGGCAAGACCCGTCTTTACCAATTAAATCCAAGCTATCCGCTAATGGAAGAATTAGAAAAATTATTAAAAAAAGCCTATACACTGCTGCCAGTACACCAAAAAAAAAGCATATTTTGTGGCCAAAATAGATCCGCTCTCTAATGCTACTTTACAAGAGAACAGTACATCCATACTAATAACATTTTGGGAGCAGTTGCAGCGAATAAAACAACTTACTTTTGATGCTAAATCAAAATCGATGGAAGAAATAGGCTGGGAGGGCAAAGGGCGCGGAGAGGTTTTTATAACTAAAGAAAGTAAGAATGTGCTGGTTTTTACTGAAAAAGGTTCTTGGCTAAATAAGCAAGGGGCACAAGTAAGCTTTAGCAATGTTTTTCGGTGGACTTTAAACCGCACGGCCAAAGTAGTTTCTCTGGAACACTTGCGTCATGGCCCGCAACGCGCTGTCTTTCTTTTTCATTTGACTCCTACAAGCAAATATACATTGTGCTCAGTAGATTCACACCTTTGTGCCGAAGATACCTATTTTGGTGATTGGCCCTAAAAAAAATGAAGATATAGATTATTACTATAGCTAGTAATAAAAATTAGCTAATAAAACTTATGCAATTGAATTTATGTA
>Ga0206860_10156_pt1 | contig 16020 bp, 8 predicted proteins | sample Alteio_BWOrgCont_44_FD_152624 | JGI IMG/M metagenome (GOLD analysis project Ga0206860, IMG submission 152624) | Enriched cells from forest soil in Barre Woods Harvard Forest LTER site, Petersham, Massachusetts, United States -... | ecosystem: Environmental > Terrestrial > Soil > Temperate forest >...
CCTCGCTCCCTACTGCCAAGCAGTCCTAATAATGCCCTTTATCATGCGTGAACATACGCGGGTCAGGGCCGTAAGGAAAGGATGAAAAGGTTAACGAAAGATTGAAGAGTTTTTGCTTTCTTAATTATTTCCGGGTAGGGTCAACGCATGAACGGGGCCCTCGTCTTCTTCCGCGGACACTCCAGCGCCCTAAGAGGCGAGGCGCCCATGGCGTGGAGCAACTCACGTTCTCAATGCAAAACCTAGATGGCCAGGCATGAACGGTGGAAGCGAGATCGTGATGAGCGGCGGCTATATCTACCTGGCCGCAACCGGGTGCCCGACGTTGAAGATCCCTGTCCAATCCGCGGACATAGCGTCCGCGATATTTCAGCAGTTTAGGGACCGAAACGGAATTGCCGCCTCTGACATGACGGCGGACTGTGGAAGCGTCTTCGCCGATGATGGAACCATCGTCGCCAAGGTGTCCTATAACGGAAGGGTCTGGAGTCCACAGGGCCTGCTGCTCCAGGAACCGCCTGCACCCGTGCCCGCACCCCCATCACGTCGTAGGACCCGCAGGCGCGGACCGCGCGACCCTCTGGCGGGTTAGTGTGAGATTCGAGAATTCACCCAATAATGAATAATCACCCGATCAACCATAAAGACCGTGGTCGGCGATTTCGCAAAGTAAATTTTTAGTCTGCTTCCGCTCGTTGCTGCGAGGCCGGCGCCTCACCCGTTGGCGTGCGGGTTGTTGGAGTCCGAAGGGCCAGGGGAAGGTACGGCGCGAGCCTAGTCACGTTATTTCTGCCGCCCGGACAGGAGTATAATATTGATATCATAGCGGGTTGTCTCGTCTTCCGAGCTCGAAATCTCGTCGAGTACCACGACCTGGCATCCAAAGTCGCCGGGAACGCGTCGCGATAGATCTGTTCTGCGGTTCCGGAGCAGTTACGGCAGCGCTACGGGCGCGAGGATTCCGGGTAATCGCTGGTCTGGACAACGACCCTGTCGCCTGCCAAACGTACCGGATGAACCACCCGGGAGTGGAACTCCTGGAAAGCGATATCCGACTCACGGACCCGTCGACGTTCGTTCAACGCTTTCCGGACGCTCTCGGTGTCGATTTGCTCGTGCTTTGTGCGCCCTGCCAACCGTTCAGCAGTCAAAACCGCAGGCGCGGACCTGACACTCGCGCGGAACTCCTCTTGCAGGCACCCCGATTCGCGCAGGTGCTAAAACCGGGTTGTATTCTCATCGAGAACGTGCCGGGTCTGACAACGCCGTCGAACGTCCACATTCTAGAGAGGCTTGAGGCACAACTCGGGGAGGCCGGTTATCTTCTTAGCAAACCTCGCCGAGTTGACGCGGCGGATCTGGGGGTTCCCCAGCGTCGACTGAGGTGCGTCATGCTTGCTTGTCGCAGCGAGATGGCGCTGCGCCTGTTTGAGGAATTTGATCTACCGCAGCGTCGACGAACCGTTAGAGATGCCATCGGAGGTTTGCCAGAAATAAAAGCGGGAGAACGCCTTTCAAAAGATCCACTTCATCGCGCGCGGGCGCACCAGCAGATCGCTCTCGAACGCCTTCGCGCCATACCCAAGAACGGCGGCAGCCGCGCCGCCCTTCCCGCGCATCTCCGACTGAAATGTCACCAGGATGATCACAGCTATTCCGACGTCTACGGCCGCATGTGCTGGGACGATGTAGCGCCGACACTTACGACTGGGTGCGATGACATTACGCGTGGCAGATTCGCCCACCCAGACCAGGATCGGGCCATTACTCTTCGCGAAGCGGCACTCCTGCAGACCTTCCCCAAAACCTATCGCTTTGCCGGTAACAAGAGCGAGATTGCACGACAGATCGGAAACGCAGTCCCCGTCGCGATGGTCAGGGCCCTTGTTCCATTGATCAGACAAGTCCTGACAGTCCTGGAGAAAGAGACGCCGGCATCGGCCGCCAAGCCTGCTTCGTCGGCCCCGGAAGTCGCGACCACTGATCTGCCCGCCGAACCATCGGGAAAATTGATCTGCGCCGGAAAGGTGAGCGCATAATGGCGCAAATTCGCGTGCGCGCCAGAGCAGTAGACATGCTCGGGAGGCAGCAGATCGCCGGAATTCCCACAGCCATTCACGAACTCTTCAAGAATGCCCACGATGCGTACGCTTCCGATGTCGATGTTGATTTTTTTCGCTCCGAACGGGTTCTGGTCCTCCGAGACAATGGCATAGGCATGACACCGGAGGACTTTGAGTCCCGATGGTTGACCCTCGGCACAGAGAGCAAAATCGGCGCCAATCAGGACCGGACCATTCCCTGGCTCGCGAAAAAGCGGGGAGGCCGCCGTCCTATCCTCGGAGAGAAGGGAATCGGGCGATTAGCGATCGCAGCAATCGGGCCGCGAGTGCTCATCATGACGCGGGCAATTCGCGAAGGCGGTACTCTTCATGATCTGGTAGTTGCTTTGGTCCATTGGGGCCTGTTTGAACTTCCCGGTATCGATCTCGACCAGATCGATGTTCCAGTCAAGGTCCTCCCTGGGGGGCAGCTCCCGTCCAAGGCGGATTTGACGGCGCTTACAAGACGCATCAAGACAAATGTTGAGAAGCTGGGCACGGCTATCGATCCCGTTACTAAAAACCGATTGGTCACGGAGCTTGAGGGGTTTGAATTCGACCCTGCGAATGCCGATGCTCTCCTTGGGCCGCCTTCACTCGCCGATCAGGGTCATGGAACGCATTTTTATATTTCTCCAACATATCTGGTCCTGGAGAATGACATCGACGATGTGAGTGAGGATGTCGCATCACCGCTCCAGAAAATGCTGTTGGGCTTCACGAACACCATGATGCCTGACCGGCCACAGCCCCCGATTAAGGCATATTTTCGCGACCGCAGAGCTGACGGAACAATAGCGGAACTGATCGCCGGAAACTCTTTTTTCACGCCGGAAGAGTTCAGATCAGCAGATCATCATTTCGAGGGAGATTTCGATGAGTTCGGACAGTTTCGGGGCGTCGTCAGCGTGTATGGCAAGGACCCGGTGCAGCACATCATCGCCTGGTCCGGAGCCCAGAACCGCAAGACGGAGTGTGGGCCATTTCGGGTAAAGATCGCCTACGTCCAGGGCAGAGCTTCGGAATCAAAGCTTCCACCTGACGATTATGCCAGGATCAGCGCTAAGTTGAACAAGATCGGCGGCCTCTACATCTACCGGGACGGCAACCGGATTCTGCCGTACGGCAACTCGGATTTCGACTTTCTAAACATCGAGCGTCGCCGGACTAAATCGGCGCAGGACTGGTTTTTTTCATACCGCCGAATTTTCGGTGCCGTCGAGATTTCATATGCGTCCAACTCCGAACTGGTCGAGAAGGCTGGTCGGGAGGGGTTCCGCGCAAACTTGGCCTATCGACAGTTTACTGCCATTCTGGAGAGTTTCTTCCGAAATCTGGCGCTGGATTTCTTTCGCGAAACCGGCCGCTATTCGGACGAATATTTGGCTGCGAAAGAAGAACTCACCGAGCAAGACCGGCTGTTAAAGAAGAGAGAGCGATCTGCCCGAGAAAAGAAGCAACGCTTCGCGTCTTCATTGGATAACTTCTTCCAGTCAATAGAGCGACAGGAGCCGCAGGCGCAGGCCGTCAGGTTGCGAGAGGAAGTCTCTTCCCGTCTGGGCGCCCTCGAAGCGATTTCCGACCGTCATCAGGCCGCAAATGAGCTGCTCCGTATCGAGGCGGAGGTTCGCGACCGGGTCAGTCTGGTGCGTGAACACTACCGCGTTTCCCGGCCGAGTGGAGTCGGGCTGACCAAGGCGATGGCGGCTGACTGGCAGGCCTACTCCAAAGCTGTAGCCGAGGTTGAGTCCGATGTCATTACGCCGTTAAGCCAACAGTTGGACGGCATGATAACGGAAGCGGCGAATTCGGAGCGGATTTCGCTCGATCGCAGGCGGCGCATCGAGTCAGCGCTCGAACAGGCATCCAGGGCGGCGAATACAAGTGCTTCAGAACTGCGCCGACAGTGCGGACAGCTCACCGATGAATTGGCGGAGAGCCTCCGCAATGATCTGCGGAGCACCCTCACTCGCCTGGATTCCGAGATTCGCGAGGTAGCAGCAGAGTTCGAGCGGTCAGACGTGGGAAGTATCGGTCGCGCGCAGCTCCAGAAGCTGCAGGCGGTTCTTTCGACGCGAATCAGTGCGGCGGGAGAGCGCTGCACCCGCCATTTGGAAAAACTCCGGGACCAATTACGTTCCCAGATTGAAGCCATTCGAGATAACGTAAGCCTGGACGATGTCACAGCTGCAGTTGAGGAAAAATCAGAGGCATATCGCGAAGAGCTGGACGTATACATCGAGTGGGCCCAGGTCGGAATGGCGCTTGGGGTCATTCAGCATGAGTTCGCAAGCACCATAACTGTGATTAGCGGGAGCATCCGGAAGCTGAAGCCGTGGGCAGATGGCACACCGGAGCTCAAAAAGATATATCAGTCCCTGCGAACAGGATTCGAGCATCTGGATGCGTATTTGGCCCTCTTCACGCCTTTGCGGAAGCGCCTGCACCGCAGGAAAATTCCATTATCGGGTGAGGAAATCCGCCGATATATCGGGGAAGTGTTCGATGCCCGCTTGGAGCGCCACGGAATCGCTTTGAAGTCGACCACGGCCTTTGACAAGAAAACGGTCGAGACTTTCCCATCGACGCTATTACCCACGTTCGTCAACATAATCGACAACGCAATCTACTGGGTCAGCGAGGCCGCCAAAGACATCAAGGAGATTCGTCTGGACGCCGATGCCACCGGATTCCTCATCGAGAATACGGGACCCGGCATTGACGCCAGAATCGCCGATCGCATTTTCGAGTTCGGATTTACCCGGAAGCCGAACGGGCGAGGAATGGGTCTCTTCATATCGCGCCAGGCACTCCGGCGAGACGGCTTTGATCTCACCATTGAGACACCAGGTACGCAGGGCTACCCGCGGTTTCGAATCGGACTGGCGCAAACCGTACCGGCGGCGCTTCAGGCCGAGTGAGGGAAGAATGAGTGCTGCACCCAGTGATTTCACGTCCCGCTGCGCCAAAGCTGCCGAGCGCTTCTTACAGATGGTTGTTGTCATCGACAATCAGGCTGAGTTCGACGCGCCGAGAACTCACCCGCCTCAACTCGCGCACATGGCGCAAACCACTCTGTCGGGTTCCCCGGCAGTGCCAGAGGTAATCCCCGACCCGGCGGTGACGCAGGAAGAGGACATCTCGCCCGCCGGTTCCGCCGGTCAATCCGCGGCTGAACAAGAGGTAACGTCCGATGCCCAGGTATCGGGCGTTGCCGAAAGCGTTGCTGAAACGGACGGTGAAGAACATTTTGGTCACGAACTTGATGCAAAAGCCCTGACAGACGCCTTCGGCGACCGGAATATTCTGTGTACGATTTACCGGCCGGCTCCTGGTGAGAATATGGTCGAGCGCTCGGGACGGATTGCTTCTCACGCAGACGTTGTCATCGTTGACTGGATTCTGGAACACCAGTCGAGCAGCAAGGCCAAAGAGATCATTGCGGATATCCTGCGGCGTGACAACGAGCGCAATGGACGCTTGCGGCTCATCGCCGTGTATACCGGGCAGGCGGGCATGCCCGCGCTCGCTCGCGAACTTTTCGACCACCTGACGAATGCAGCCGGGTTGAGCGGATTATCTCTGGGCTCTGAAGATGAAGCGGTACTTCTCGGACCAAATGCAAGGATTGTCTTCCTCGCAAAGGCTGGTTCCCGGCTAGGGCAGTCTCTCGGAGGTGTTGCCGTTGCCGACGTTCCCGGGCGGCTCATCACCGAGTTCACAAAGTTAAACTCAGGAATTCTGCCATCCATCGCTCTTCAGTCGATCGCCGCGATTCGCGAAGCCACCCATCATATAGTCGCGACGTTCCATTCCGGTCTCGATGCGGCCCTCGTTTTACATCGGTGTCTGTTACCAAGTCCGGAAGACGCCGTACCGTTCGCGGTTGAATTAGTGGCGGCAGAACTTGGGGAAATCCTGAGAGTGGAGGACATTGGTGGTGGCTTCGCAGGCGTTGACGCTACGAAGGAATGGCTGCAAATGGCGCGCCCGGAAGGCGCGAACCTCAAGATCGGGCAGACTATCGTCACTCATGCTCAGCTACATCATTTCCTGGAAAAAGGAAAGTCAGGCGGCGAACACGCTAATATTCCTGGCGCGGGCGGGAAAAAAGCGCGGGAGACCCTTGGAGAGATACTGTACGGAGAATCCGGAGTCGCGAAGAGCCGATGCCTTGAGTTATCGCGTATCTCGATCCTAAAGCGCGAGGCCTACGGACGGCGCTCACTCCCACCCCTCAAGCCCCCGGCATTGTCCCTCGGGACAATCGTAAAGCCTCTTCCCAACGAAAGAGGCGAGATGCCCGGCGGCCTTGAAGCTGACACTTTCCTGCTTTGCACCCAGCCTGTCTGTGATGCCGTACGCATCAACGGACAGCGCAAATTCCCTTTTCAGCGGGCCGTGCGGAGTGACAGTCCATTTAACGTTGTGGTGAAACTGCAAGACAAAACAGAAGCGACTCTTCACGTGGATGGCTTCCCTTACATGACCGAGATGTTTACGTTCAGATGCACTCCGCCAGTGCTGGGTGCCGTCGTGGCCGAGGTCTCCGGCGGCCGCTACGTTTTTCGAGATGTCGATGGCAATCAATTCGAATGGCTCGCTGATCTGAAGGAGTTGGTCGCGCAATTCATGGTCAGTTCTCTCGGCGCCAGATTCGCTTCAGTGGGAATGGATCTATTCGAGTGGCTGCGCCAGCAAGCGAAGACTTAGTCAGCGGAAAAGCCTCGCGCGCTCTTCTCTTCCGGGGCTCGACCTTTGCAGCTCCCCAGAGACTGATCCTGATCGAGCCAGCGGACAATCCCATCGATTACTGTCCCGATCTCCTGCCGCCCCGGGCCCCGGAGTGCGCACTCCCATACGGTGAACACGCGCCACTGGTCCTGGACGAGCTTCACCTGCGCCTTCTGATCCCGTTTCCTGTTCCCGTCGATCTTGTCCCGCCAAAATGCAACGCGTGTCGCCGGCATCTTGAACATAGGGCAAGAATGCCCATGCCAGAAACACCCGTGCACGAAAACGACCGCGTGGAATCGCGGAAACACCAGATCGGGACAGCCGGGCAAATCTCTGCGATGAAGTCGGAAGCGCAGCCGCCGCGCGTGTAGACCCCGGCGAAGCAACATCTCCGGCTTCGTGTCCCGACCACGGATGCGGCTCATATTGAGCCGTCGCTGTTCGGGTGTCAGAACGTCCACCATCCGTGCTGATCCTCATGCGGCAGCGTCGGCCGTAATCGTGCGTAACGCGGCGCGCAGTTCGCTCATTGTCATCACCGGACGCGTCGTCACCGGACGGTGCAGGCCGAACGCCATGATGGTACCGCGAATCTTCCGTCTCTTTCGCGATCCCCTCGCCCGGTACTCCGGTTCTTCGCAATTTTGGGGAATCCGCGCGGTTTTGTACCAGCCGCCACCAAGGCCTTCGGCCCATGCGGACGCGCTTCCCGGAGCCAATTTCTCATACACTGAGTAATACTGATGCTGCTCACCGTCAAGGACGCATGCGAATTACACCCCATGGCTCTCGATTATTCGATGAGCGAACAGGTCGAAAACCTGTCGGAGGTCATCGCGGCCACATCCGCTACCGCCCGCGACTTCTTCGATAAAAACTACGTCACCAAGGGCATGGAAACCCTCCTCAATCAGGGCCTTCGCCGCCTCGGGGGCAAGTCCGATCAGGCCGTCTTCGAACTCAAACAGGCCATGGGAGGCGGCAAGACGCACTCGATGATCGCCCTCGGGCTGTTGGCGCGTGATTCGGCGCTTAGGACCGAAATCGTTCCCGAAATCGCTCGCGATGCCGCATTCGGCGACGCCAGACTCGTTGCCCTGAACGGACGCCTCGGCTTCGAAGAAACCTTCGTCTGGGGTGAAATCGCCAACCAACTCGGCAAGGGCGCTCAATTCTCGAAATTTTGGCGCGACGGCGCCAAAGCCCCCTCAGAAACGGACTGGATCAACCTCATTGGCGACGAGCCGACCCTCATCCTCCTCGACGAACTCCCTCCCTACTTCGACTACGCCGTCACCCGCATCGTTGGAGCCGGCACCCTCGCCCAGGTCACGACTTACGCGCTCTCCAACCTCCTTTCCGCATCACTGAAGCTGAAGCGTTGCTGCATCGTCGTCTCCAATCTCTCCGGCAGCTACGAGGGCGCTTCCAACCAGCTTCGCCAGGCGATCCGCAATTTTGAGCAGGAGGCCAATCGCCAGGCGCGCGCCGTCACGCCCGTGGAACTCGCGAGCCAGGAGATCTACGAAATCCTTCGCAAACGTCTGTTCAAGAAATTGCCGGATAAGTCGGTCGTTGATTCCGTCGCCACCGCTTACGCCAGTGCACTCTCCGAGGCCGTCAAGTCGAAGTCCATCGCGAAGAGCGCCGAACAGATCGCCGAAGATATCCACGGCGCCTACCCGTTTCATCCCTCGGTAAAGCACGTCATCGCCATGTTCAAGGAGAACGAAAGCTACCGCCAGACCCGCGGTCTCATGCAGTTCGTCTCCAGAATGATTAAGTCCGCCTGGGCGCGCCCCGTCAATGACGTGTTCCTCATTGGCTGCCATCACCTCAACCTTAACTTTATGGACGTCCGCGAGGAGATAAACCGGATCAGCAACTTGCAGGGTGCCATCGCCCACGATGTCGCCTCGGCCGGAGGCGCGGTCGCCGAGACCGTCGACGCTCACAACCAGAATGACGCCGCCTCGCAGTGCGCAGCCCTCCTGCTCACCGGCTCGCTGTCCGAGTCCCTCGACGCGGTTAAAGGCTTCGCCGAGCCGCAAATGCTGGAATACCTGATTGCGCCGAACCGCACCGTAACCGAGTTTCAGGATGCCTTCAAAGCCCTTAAAGCCGACGCTTGGTATCTCCACCGCAAAGAGAACGACGCCTGGTATTTCTCCAACATCGAGAACCTCCGCAAGCGTATCGAAAACCGCGCCATTAACGCCCCGCCTCCGAAAATCGAACAGGAGATGCGCCGCCGACTCCAGGGAATTTTTGAACCGGCAACCACCCTCGCCTACCAGAACGTCCACGCCTTGCCGAAGATCGACGAGATCCGTCTCAACGGTCCGCGTGTCTGCCTCGTCCTCAGCCCGGACAGCAAAATCCCCCCGGCCGAAGCTCAGGAATTCTGGAAATCCGTTACAGAGAAGAATAACTTCTGCGTGGTAACGGGTGATGGGTCCAGCCTCGGCAGTCTCGAAGACAAAACACGCCGCCTCTGGGCCATCGCCCGCGTGCTCGAAGAAACCGGCGGCGACAAATCCCCCCATAAATCGGAACTGGAAGAAGAAGCCGAGCAGGCCGAACTCGATTTCAACGCCACCGTCGTCAGCCTCTTCAACCGTGTCTACTATCCGTCCAAGAATGGGCTCACCGCCGCCAAACTCTCCATGACCTTCGGCGGCAACCAGTTCCGCGCCGATGAGCAGATCGAAAAAGCGCTGGCCGATGTGGGTGCCTCCAAGTACTACAACAAAGTGGAAGACAACGCCGAGATGCTCTTCAATCGCGCGGAAGACATGCTCTGGCCTGCTGGCGGTGACCGCCGCGTGCCATGGCGCGACGTTGCCAGCCGCGCCCTCACCAACGAGCGCTGGCCATGGCTTCCCCCCAAAGGGCTCGAAGAACTCCGCAAACTGGCAGTCGGTCGTGGCCGATGGCGCTACTCCGAAGAAGGCTACGTCGAAAAAGGCCCCTTCCCAAAAACAAAAACCCGCGTCCTGGTCTCCGAACGCGACTACAAGGAAGATAGCGGCACCGCAACCCTCGAAATCGCCGCCCGCGACTCAGGCCCGCATGGTCGGGTCCACTTCGCCAAAGACACCGGCGTGACCGCCGCCAGCCCCTGTGTGCCCGAGACCATTTATGAAACCGCCGAGACCGTCCTCTGGTTTCTCGCCGTCGATCCCGACGGAGAACACGAATCCGGCGAGGCCACGAAGTGGACCAATAAGCTCACGATCACCCACCACGTCACCGTCTTCGGCGGCAAGCGCCGCGTCGAACTGACGGTAAGGCCTCGCGGCACCATCCGCTGGAATACCACCGGCGCGAACCCCAAAGAAGGCGCCGTTTACGCAGGTCCTATTGATCTCGCGGGCGACGCCGAAACCACCGTCTACACTTGGGCTGAAGACCAGGGAGTGGGGGCGGCCAGAAACTTCACAATCCCGCGCGTCGACCATGCCGGACCGTCTATCGTCAAGACGAAACCGGCCCGCCTGCGGAAGAAGCTGGAATTCAAAGGCAGCACGGAAGCCTTCGTCGCGCTCGCGAACCTCGAACAATTACAGGCGAAACTCGCCGGCGGCGTCTCTCTCACCATTGGCGAGGGTACCCAAGCTGTGATCACACGCTTCGGTTCGGACACGGTGATCGACGGAACCACCGTGCGTGCCTTCATCGACGCCGCCCGCAACGCCCTGCAAAACGAGACCGCCGATGTCGTGCTGCGCCTCGAAGACGTGAAGTTCCTCAGCGGTCACGACCTCGAAACCTTCGCCGAAAAACACAGAATCGACGTTGGCACGGGAGATATCGAGCAATGAGCACGACCGGCTTCGGCTGCCCAGACACCACCGATCCGCACCGCTTCGAAGTGGACATCCCCGCTGGCCGGACGGGGACCGTCTTCATCACCGAGCATTACGGTATCAGAGCGGGAATCAATGGGCTTCCCGAAGTCGCCGAACGCTGCCACCTGCCCCGTCCCACCTGGTCCATGATTGCCGAAGATGTAAAGCGTGATTTCAACGAGCGCCTGCGCGCTAAGAAACTGTCGGCCAGCCGTTGGACCATCGGCGTCAATAGGCTCGAAAGACTTTTGGGCAAGGAGCTTCTCGTCCTCGCCTGGGCGGTCGAGAATGCCGCGCCCGATACCATCCCCAACGCCATCCGTAACTGGACTGGCCTGCGACCCGAAGAGCGCTGGTGGCTCTACAGCGCAACAGCAGCAGCCACCGGCTTTCCCGAACAGGGCGACATCGGCTGGAGAAAAGCGTTGCGTTTCGCCCTGACTGAGAATCCCCTCGCCGAAACATTGACGGAACCAAAAGGTGGTAGCACGCCGCGGCCCGGCCAACAGGCCAAACGCAAGACGGGTCAGCATAGCGAATCTCTTCTCCTGTTCGGATCGGAAGATGAGGAGCACTCCCCCTTCATGGAATCCAAGGCGACTTCGCGGTGAGTATCGAACCCCTTGCATGGCGTGACCGCCCCAGCCTGATTGAGCGCCTCCTCCCGGCGCAGAAGATATCGGCGGAAGCGCAGAAGGAACGCAAAGCGGGTGCTGGTCAGACGCTAACCGCGTTGGGCAGCTACTGGAAAGGCCGTAAGCCTCTTATCCTGGTCAAGGCCTGTGTGCTCGGTGCACTCTTGCCCGCAACCGACAACGCAGAAGCCGATCTCGCCGTCTTCGAGAAGCTGATGGCGATTGACGACGAGGCCTTCCTCCGGCGCGAGTTTCGCCCTTCGTGCCTCGATCTCGTCAAGCGCCTTCATCCACGCGGTGAATTGTCAGCGGAAGACGCGGAACGTCTGTTCGAAGTCCGCCGCCGAACGGTTGTCGAAGGGAAGACGGCTTGGGTAGTGGAGGCCTTTTCGATCAGTGATGTGGAGAATTTGGGTCGAGGTGTGCTCCAGTGGCGGGAGAGCGTCACGGAATCCGAGCGGCACGTATGGCAACTGCGGTGGATACAGAGCTTCACTTATATGGAGCGCGTCGCCTCGCCAACAAAACGGCCGGAGGAGCTCGATCAGGAGGATTTGTTCAAGCCGGTTTGGGATGAGGTCAATGCCCATCTCGGAACTGACGCGCGGAATTTACCGGCCCTGGTCGAGCAGCTTGGCGTTTTACGTTTCGGGCGCCGCCCCCGCGTCGGCGATACGTTCTGCGGCGGCGGATCGATTCCGTTTGAAGCTGCCAGGCTCGGCTGCGATGTTTACGCCAGCGATCTCAACCCCATAGCCTGTATGTTGACCTGGGGAGCGCTGAATGTGATCGGTGCTCCTGAAGCACGGAGGGGCGAGATCGAAGAAGCGCAAGCCGCTATTGCCGCCGCCGTGGACCGTGAAATCACCGAATTGAGCATAGAGCACGACTGTAAAGGCAACCGTGCAAAAGCCTACTTGTACTGTGTGGAAGTCAAATGCCCGCAGACCGGCTGGATGGTTCCATTGGCGCCAAGCTGGGTCATTAGCCGGACAAGAAATGTAGTCGCGCGCCTCGTCCCCGACCCTGAGCGGCGGCGCTTCGACATCGAGATTGCATCGGGTGTTTCAGCCGGCGAACTTGAGGAAGCCAACAAGGGAACAATTCAAGGCGGGCAGCTTGTCTACGGCTTGAACGGAGAGACGGTCCGAACAGAGTTCAAGACGATCCGGGGAGACACTCGCCTTCCCGACGGCACAACCGGCAACAGACTCCGTAAATGGGAAAAAGGAGACTTCGTCCCCCAACCCGACGACATCCTGCAGGAGCGCCTCTACTGCGTACAGTGGTCTACGCGGGAAACCTCGGGCTCGGCCAGACCATCGACGTTCTTTGCCACCGTCACCGAGGAGGATTTGGAGCGAGAGAGAAGAGTGGAGGGTCTAGTCCGCGAGAATCTCCCGCGCTGGCAGGCCGAGGGACTGGTTCCCGACATGCCAATAGAGCCTGGCGAGAAAACAGATGAGCCTATTCGAACCCGCGGTTGGACTTATTGGCATCACTTATTCAACGCGCGCCAGATCTTACTCTTTGCCCTTCTTCAGAAGCGCTCCGCGGAGAGACCCGAAAGCTTTCTTCAAATTGCGAAAGGTCTTGATCGAAGTTCACGGTTGTGCCGATGGCACCCGAGTTCGCCAGGCCGGCCGGGAGTAGCCGCATCCGGTGACAAAATCGAACAGGTTTTCGACAACCAAGCCTTCAATCCTCAGTTGAATTTCGGTTGCCGGAGTGCGGCCGAACTACTCGCATACCTCGACAGATACGAAGGCAAGAGATTCGATATTTCGTCCGAGCGGTCCATCCACGCGGCGGCCGCGATCGATTGCACCGCCCCGTGCCATGTCTTCATCACCGACCCGCCGTATGCCGACGCAATCCGATATGAAGAGATAACCGAGTACTTCATCGCCTGGCTTCGAAAGAACCCTCCTGCTCCTTTCAGCGAATGGGTATGGGATAGCCGTCGTCATCGCGCCATCAAGGGTACGGGCGACGACTTTCGCAGGGAAATGACCGCCGCCTATGGCGTAATGTCGGCGCTCATGCCCGATAACGGTATCCAGATTGTCATGTTCACTCACCAGGATGCCAGCGTGTGGGCGGACATGGCCGCAATCGTTTGGGGCGCCGGTCTCAGAGTGACCGCCGCATGGTACATAGCGACTGAGACCTCTTCAGACTTGAAAAAGGGCGGTTATGTCCAAGGCACCGTCCTTTTGGTGCTGCGGAAGCGTCTCCAACAGCTGAGTGCCTACCGGGACGAACTGGTTCAGGAAGTGCGTGCGGAGGTAGCTCGTCAAATCGAAACCATGACCGGCCTCAACCAAATCGCAAAAGGCGCAGGTCGCTCGGAAAATCTGTTCGAAGATCAGGACCTCCAGATGGCGGGTTACGCGGCAGCCCTACGCATCCTCACCGGATACAGCCGCATTGACGGGCAGGACATGGCGGCGGAAGCACTGCGTCCCCGCCAAGCCAGCAGCAGCGATACCGTCAAAGAGATTATAGATTTCGCGGTGCAGGTCGCTAACGAATATCTCGTTCCAGAAGGGATAGATCCCAGCCTGTGGGAGCGCCTCTCCGGTCCCGAACGCTTCTACATCCGTATGCTCGACATTGAGGCTGGCGGAGCGAAGAAACTCGACAATTACCAAAACTTCGCCAAAGCATTCCGCTTTGGCGATTACACATCCCTGATGGCCTCCACGAAAGCAAATGACGCTCGGCTGAAAACCGCACTCGAACTAAAACGCGCCGAATTCGAAGGCGAGTTTGGCAAGAGTCCCCTCCGCGCCGTGCTTTTCGCGCTGTATGAGCTTCAGCGTGAGGTTGATATCGACGAAGTCATTAGTCATCTGCGCGACCTTGTGCCGGGCTATCTGACGCGCCGCGAGGACCTAATGGCACTCGCATCGGCCATCGCCGCCAAGCGGGAACTCAAACTGCCCGCCGAAGCGCAGGCCGCGCGCATCCTCTTCAGCCGCATCAGGAACGAGCGGTTAGGGTGATACATGCTTAACCGGTTTAGCTCCCGTTCCGGTCGCCTCAGCCATATATTTCTGAAAGATCGCCTGACGGGCGCAAAAACATACCGCCGCATCGCTGGATATTTCCGCTCGTCGGTATTTGAACTGGTGGAGGAGGAAATCGATGGAATCGATTCCATCGAGATCGTCTGCAACAGTGATCTTGACCCGCGCGACATTCTGGCGTCCCGGATCGCGAGGGAAACGGCGATCAAGGAAAAGTGGAACGAGGGTTTCGACGAAATCGATACCCTGATGCATCGCAAGCGCTACCAGCGACTTTACGAACTCCTGAAAAGAGGCAAGGTACATGTGCGGGTTGTCGCGGCGAACAATGCGCCGTTCCTGCATGGCAAAGCGGGCGTCATCGAAAGCCGGGACGGCACAAAGACATCTTTCATCGGTAGCCTGAACGAAACTCGCGAAGGCTGGCACGAGCATTACGAAATCGTTTGGGAAGACCAGTCACCGGAGGGCATCGCGTGGGTGGAGGCGGAGTTCCAATACCTCTGGGACCGTAGCGTCCCCCTGCCCGACGCTATCGTGGAGGAAGTCGGCCGGCTCTCCCGGAAAGTGGAAGTGGAACTCGAAGGGCTTGCCCCTGCTGACGTTGCGGCGGCGGCTCTGGTAGAAGCCCCACTGTACCGCAAAGGCGAGGAATTGAAGCCATGGCAGCGGGCCTTCGTCGGCTTGTTCCTCGAACACCGGGACAGTTATGGCAAGGCGCGCTTCGTTCTGGCCGACGAAGTCGGCGTAGGCAAGACGCTATCGCTCGCCACGGCCGCAATGGTCAGCTGTCTCCTTGGGGACGGACCTGCGCTCATCCTCGCTCCCGCCACACTTTGCCAGCAATGGCAGGTCGAACTGAAGGACAAACTTGGTCTGCCATCGGCGGTATGGCTTTCGAACAAAAAGGTCTGGCGCGACGCCAATGGCCACATTATCAAGACTCGCGGCGCGGAAGATATCCGGCGTTGTCCCTTCCAGATCGGCATCGTCTCAACCGGCCTGATCGTTCAGGGAGCGGTCGAAGCTCAGGCACTTCTGGAATGCAGATTCGGCACCCTCGTGCTGGATGAAGCTCACAAGGCCCGCAAATCGCGGGGCATCACGGCAAGCGGCGATCCCAACAAGTTATTGCAATTCATGTTGCAGGCGGCGGCGCGGGCGAGACACGTGATCCTGGGAACGGCGACTCCTGTACAAACCGATATCGAAGAGCTTTGGGACCTGCTCGAAGTGCTCAATCACGGGGCTGACCACGTACTGGGACGTTACAACAGCCGATGGCGACGGCCACTTGCAGCCATCCCGGTCCTGACAGCTCAGAAGGTGATTACCGACGAATCCGAGGCTTGGGATTGGCTCCGAAATCCGCTTCCCGCCCGGCGGGAGAACAAGCTTTTCGACATGATCCGCAGTGATCTCGCAATCAAGCCGGACGAATTCTTCGCAGACCGACCCGTAACGGATCTGGATGACTTTACCCGCATGGAGCTCCGGGACGAGATCGGCAGCAGCGAAGAGGGTGTCGGATTTCTTCCCCGGCACAACCCCATTCTCCGGCACACCGTGCTCCGCAAGCGCGCGACCCTCGAAGACATGGGATTGCTCGACAGGATCGCGGTCGATATATGGCCTAGCGAGCATGAGCGCCTTCCGATGTTTG
>Ga0206860_10153_pt2 | contig 15922 bp, 13 predicted proteins | sample Alteio_BWOrgCont_44_FD_152624 | JGI IMG/M metagenome (GOLD analysis project Ga0206860, IMG submission 152624) | Enriched cells from forest soil in Barre Woods Harvard Forest LTER site, Petersham, Massachusetts, United States -... | ecosystem: Environmental > Terrestrial > Soil > Temperate forest >...
CCATTGGGCAATTGTTTCGCCGCCCCCGCTCTGGCTTAATCCAAATTGAAGATCGGACAATTCCTGAGCGATCGCCGCACGGCGGTGGTTCGTGGGGGAGGAATGTTTCCATGGCAGCAGTTCCGTCAACTTTGCAGAAGCAAGCCACACGCCCGGCGGTAGAGAGTATTGGCTCATTTGCGGTGAGCGTTCGACCGGAGGACCTGACAGCACGGCTCCGGTCACTTTACAAGCGCAATATTCTGGACAGCATTGGTTGCGCGATCTCCGCTTTGGCCGGAGCCCCGTTTTCCGCGCTCCGCCAGCAGTTCGAAGAATATCGCGCATCGGGAACCTGCTCACTGATTGGCGGAGGTAAGACCGCTCCGGATCAAGCCGCGCTGTTCAACTCGGGACTGGTGCGATATCCAGATCTGCTGGACAGCTACATGGCGCCCGGAGGCCTGTGCCACCCCAGCGACAACTTTGGAGCGGTCCTGGCCGCGGCGGAGCACGCGGGTGCCTCGGGAGAGGAGTTTATGCTGGCACTCGCAATTGCGTATGAGATCCAATGCAGGTTCACTGCGGCGGTTCCGGTAATGGCGAAAGGCCTGAACCATGCAATGCAACTCGCCATGTCAGCGGCCGCCGCTGCCGGCAGGCTGTTCGGACTATCCGCCGACGAAATTGCAAACGCTATTGCCATCGCAACCGCTGATAATGTGTCACTGGCCTGTGTCCATGTCGAGCCCGTGTCGCAATGGAAGGGCTTCTCACCAGGAATGACATGCATGCGCGCAGTTTACGCGGCGTCTCTGGCAAAACGTGGATTCACAGGGCCACATGGGTTGTTCGAAGGGCCGAAGGGGCTCGAGCAGTTGCTTGGCCAACGTGTCGATGTGGACTGGGAAGATAAATCGCTGGATTTCATTGCTCAGACAGTGCTGAAGAAATATGCTTCCCTGATTCATGGGCAGCCGGTACTTGAAGCAACGCAGGATCTGAGGCGCTCTTACAATCTCGATGCATCCGCGGTGGAACAGGTGCGATGCGACATTTTCGCGGCCGGGTTCGATTTCGCCGGTGGAGGAACCTATGGCAGCAAAGACCATGTTTGGAACAAGGAGCAGGGCGACTACAACCTGAAATACCTGATATCCGCTGCGCTTCTCGATGGCGAGGTGGGGCCGGATCAGCTCGAACCGAGCCGCATTCGGGCTGCCGATGCCCAGGCCATGGTAGCGCGCGTGGAAGTTCGCCCCGATCCGCAACTAACGGCTCGCTTTCCGAATGAGCTGGCCGCTCGCATTACGATTCGCACCAAAGATCAGAGGATCCTCGAAAAGGAGCATCTGGGGTACGAAGGCGGCCTAGACCAACCGATGTCCTGGGACCGGGCGGTCGAAAAATTTCATTGGCTCAGTGAACGCTTTGCCGACCAGGGTTTGCGGGATGAGATTATTCAGGCGGTCCAGCAACTGGACTCACAGCCCATCGCACGACTCATCGACCTCCTAACTCAGGTCCGCACGGTGGCAACTTATCGGCGAACGCATCCTGGTATCCAGTAAACCTGCGGACCGACGTTCAGGCTCGCCAATGCCAGATAAATCGGCTGAATCCGTGCGAAACAGGAGGAAGACTGTGCCGGAAGGAGAAACGGTGATCGTGACTGGAGCGGGAAGAGGAATCGGAACGGCCGTGGTGAAGGCCTTTCTCGATCGCGGCTATAACGTCGTGGCAAACTCATTAACGTTTTCCGAAAGCGACCTTGGCGCCTCTCCGACACTGGCCCTTGTCGACGGCGACATCAGCAAACCGGAGACAGCCACCCGAGCAGTGCAGGCAGCGGTGAGCCAGTTCGGCTCGATCAACCATGTGGTCAATAATGCCGGGGTCTTTACCGCCCGTCCTTTTGTGGACTACACCATCGACGAGTTCCGCCGTTTTGTCTCCATCAATCTCGAGGGCTTCATCTTCATGACGCAGCAGGCGGTGAGACAGATGCTGGCGCAAGGTTCAGGAGGGAGTGTGACAACCATTACCGCGGCACTGGCTGATAACCCGATTGCGGGCGTTCCAGGATCGATTCCGATGATCACCAAAGGCGGTCTGAATGCGGTGACTCTGAGCCTCGCCAACGAGTTTGCAAAGCAGAATATCCGGTTCAACGCGGTCGCCCCCGGCGTGGTGGATACGCCTATGCACCAGGAAACACCGCGGGATCTGATGCAGGCACTTACACCGATGGGTATTGTTTCCGAGGCGAAAGACATCGCCGACGCAGTGGTCTATCTTACTGAAGCTCGTTATGTAACCGGGGAGGTGCTGCACGTGGACGGCGGTGCGCACGCAGGCCGATGGTAAACGTGCAGACTCCCTCACCATCGCGCGCCGAAGCCCGAATTGCAGAGCTGGGAATCGTTCTGCCGCCTGCCCCCACTCCCTTTGGCAATTACGTGGAGGTTCTGGAAACTGGCAATCTGCTCTTTTTCAGCGGGATGCTGCCGGTCGTGGGGCATGTTCCAAAGTACGTGGGCCGGCTTGGTAAAGAACTCGATGTGGAAGCCGGGCGGGACGCGGCGCGCACCGCTGTTCTGAGCGGCCTCGCCGCTGCCCGTCAGCACCTCGGCACGCTTGACAGAGTCAGGCGCGTCGTTCGCCTCGGAGTTTATATGGCGACCTGCGGAGATTTCTTTGATCAGCCGCGTGTCGCCGACGGCGCCTCGGATCTGCTGCACGACGTTTTCGGGCCTGAGGGCCTTTCGGGTCGCCTCGTCATGGGCGTGGCGAGTCTTCCGCTCAACGTGCCCATCGAAGTGGAACTCATTTTCGAAACAGCCGCAGCAGCGGAGCGATAAACGAAGATCCTCATTCTGCAATGCAGGAGCGATCAGGATGAATGTTGGTATAGCTCGCGGCCGCATACGCCGTGCGGCCATCGTCACGCTCTCAGTGTGCGCTTTGGCGGGCGGCGCTCTGGTTACCGGGCAGGACACGCAGGACCGCTACCAGATCAAAGCGCCCAACGGGATCGTCTTCTCCGAATTCCGCGGATACGAGGGATGGCAGGACGTGGCAGTCAGCCGGACTAACAATGCGATCAAGGTCATCCTCGCCAACCCCATCATGATCCGGGCCTACAGGGACGGGATTCCCAACGACGGTCACGCTTTTCCTGATGGATCGGCGATTGTGAAGATCGCATGGAACAAAGCGCCCAACCCAGTCTCCCCTTACGCCGTGGAGGTGCCGACGACTCTGGAGTCAGTTTCCTTCATCGAGAAGGACTCGAAACGATTTCCCGAGACCAGTGGCTGGGGATACGCCCAGTTCCTGTACGACCCAACCACCAGGAAGTTCAAACCCTACGGTAAAGACGCGTCCTTCGGCCAAGCGGTGTGCTATCGATGCCACACTACGGTCAAGGGACGCGATTACATTTTCACCAGTTACCCGCCACGGTAATCGCGGAACAACTGCCCTACAGAGACTTGCCATCGCTAACACCAAATCCAGAGGAGGATTTATGCCAACAGCAGTCGCGGTTTCAACCATGAAGGCCGCTCAGGTCGCGAGCGCGGGAAAAGGGATTCAAATTGTCGAGCGGGAAATTCCGGAGCCTGGGGCCGGACAGGTCCGCATCAAAGTGCAGGCCTGCGGGGTGTGTCACAGCGACGCCCTGGTTGTCGAAGGAGCGTGGCCGGGAATTCCTTATCCACGTGTGCCGGGTCACGAAGTCGCCGGTATTGTGGACAAAGTGGGAGCCGGCGTATCGCAGTGGCGCAAAGGCCAGCGCGTGGGTGTAGGCTGGCATGGCGGCCACGACGGCACATGCCGCGAGTGCCGTCGCGGCGATTTCCGGAACTGCCGCAATCAGCAAATCGCCGGCATCAGCTACGACGGCGGATACCAGGAGTACATGGTGGCTCCTGCCGAAGCGCTCGTGTCCATCCCGGAAGGTATCAGTGGCGTCGATGCGGCGCCGCTTCTCTGTGCGGGCATTACTACCTACAACGCGCTCCGCCATGCCGGCGCGCTCCCCGGCGATCTGATCGCGGTCCAGGGAATCGGCGGCCTCGGCCACCTTGGCATTCAGTTCGCGAGCAAATTCGGTTATCGGGTAGTGGCCATTGGCCGCGGTTCTGAAAACGAATCCCTCGCGAAAAAGCTGGGCGCAAATCTCTATATCGACAGCAAGGCAAGCAATGTGGCCGCGGAACTGCAAAAGCTCGGCGGTGCGCGAGTCATCCTGGCGACTGCGCCGAGTTCCAAAGCCATGTCGGAACTGATCGACGGCCTGGGACCGAACGGCAAGCTGCTGGTAATCGGCGCTGCCTTCGAACCAATCGAAGTCACACCGATTCAGCTGATCATGGGCGTTAAAGCCATTCAGGGCTGGGCCGCGGGCACTCCGGCTGATTCGGAGGACACCCTGAACTTTGCTGAGCTGAGCGGGGTGCGCGCCATGATTGAAACCTATCCCCTCGAAAAAGCCGCCGAGGCCTACGCGCGGATGATGAGTGGGAAAGCAGAATTCCGCGTCGTGCTCACGATGTGAAATCAACCGGCGGAAGAACGCGAGGAACCAATTTGAATCCGTACCCTGCCAGCAAAGAATCAACCGCTATGTGCCGGCGCGCTCAGGTGGAATCGATACCGAGCTGGCGGGGGTTCATTCTGTGGCCTGCGCTTTTTGCGCTGGTTTTATGCTGCCCGCTGGCGGCTCAAGTTTCCGTCGGGGAGGGTTCTATGCAACAGCCGATCCATTATCAAACCGTCCAGGTTGACGGGCTTTCAATCTTCTACAGGGAAGCTGGTCCGAAGGATGCTCCAACGATCCTCCTTCTTCATGGCCTGCCATCCTCGTCGCGGATGTTCCAGCCGATGCTCACACGCCTCTCCGACCGCTATCACCTCGTTGCGCCGGATTATCCGGGCTTTGGTCACAGCGACTGGCCGGATCCCCAACACTTCGCCTATGCCTTCGACCACATCGCAGCCATCATGGACGATTTCACTCAGGCTCTCGGTTTATCCCGCTATACCCTCTACATGCAGGACTACGGCGGACCCGTGGGCTTTCGAATGGCAATGGCACACCCGGAGCGTGTCGAGACACTGATCGTGCAGGATGCCGTGGCCCACAATGAAGGGCTTGGGGCAAACTGGGCGACGAGGCGGGCGTTCTGGGCGGACCGAGCGAAGTATGAAGACGCCTTGCGGACGAATCTGCTTTCACTGGCGACGACGAGGACGCGCCATGTCGGAGACGATCCGAACGTAGAACTCTACGATCCGGATCTCTGGACAGACGAATACGCGTTTCTGAATGCGCCCGGGCAGGCTCAGATCCAGAGCGACCTGTTCTATGACTACCGCACCAACGTCGAGGCCTATCCACAGTGGCAGGCGTGGATGCAGAAAACACAGCCGAAGCTGTTGGTCTTCTGGGGAGCACATGACCTGTCGTTTGATTTGGGCGAGCCCGAACGATACCGGAGAGACGTGCCCAGCGCCGAAATCCACGTGCTGGATGCCGGGCACTTCGCGCTCGACACCAAAGCGGATGAGATCGCCACGCTGGTACGCAGATTCATGACGTCCGTTGACGCGAAACGGCTTCCAACGTCAACCGATGCCGACCGTTAGTGGAGGCGAGCCGCGGTTCGTGGACTCGCAATTTGTCTCGCGGGTGACCTCCGCCAGCGCGATCTGATCGCCTCATATGGAATTGGCAAGTTGCCTTTCTCGGCGCAGCGCAGATCGCTTCAACAGCTTTACCGCGAGATCCTCACTCCAGTTGGCTTGGAATGCAGAATCTGGATCGCGTTTCGGCTCTCGTCGAGTGCCGACTCCCCATCGATGATCGCTTCATTCAGGGATAAGAGTGCCTCATCGGGATACCGCGCCAGCAGGTTGCGGGCCGCCTGAAACCGGTACAGCATTCCTTGAAAAGTCTGCAGCAGCGCGTCGTGCATTTTTCGTGCAATACGGGTCTGTTCAATGGTGCGCGTCTCCCGAGCGATGGCCTCCGCCTGCTTTTGCCTGGCTATATCGAGGGCAAAGACGACGGCCTGCGTCCGAGACCCTTTGAAGCGCGCCACCCCCATGAGTACGGGCACACGCGTTCCGTCTTTGCGGAAAAACTCCTTCTCGAAGGGCTCCAGCCTTCCGGTCCTTTTTACCTGTTCGACACGCCGTTTGTCGGCGTCGCGCCACTCAGGCGGCGTCAGGTCGGTCCAGCGCAGGGCGCCGGAATCGAGGTCCGCGCGCTTCAATCCCAGCATGTGAAGATATGCGTCGTTGGATTCAAGAATCGGCCCTCTGAGATCCACGACGTAGATACCGATGATGTTGGCATCGGCCAGGCGCGTCGCACTCGCTTCCCGTTCCTGAAGCGCCCGGCAGAGACGCGCATGGACAAGCGCGCTGGCTGCCAACGACACGATCAGCTTGAGCACAACGATTCGCGCAGGCGTAAAGATGCCGGAATCAAGGTCGCTTTCCAGGAGGAGTGCGCCGACGGACTTGGCCTGATGGAGCAGCGGCAGACAAAGAAGCGACCCTGACTTATGTCGACGGAAATCATGATCGGTAACAAGCTTTGCATGGGTGGTGGCATCGATGACCACACTCTCGCGCGTGCGCAGGACGTAATCAAGCACGGACTTTCGCAGCGAAGCAGAGACGACCTCGTCACGAGAGCGCACAACAATCGTCTCGTGACGACGCGTAGCCTCTGCCGTGGTCCGAAGTACGCCGTTGCGCGACTCAATCAGCAGTCCGCTCTGCGCTGCTGTTTCCTCGAGCGCGGCGCGCAGAAGTGTACCAATTAGGTCATCTTGCACGGCAACACCTCAGAATGAGTTGAAAATCCTGACCCTTGTTGCAATATCAACCGGACACGAAGTATCCGAGCTACTGGACGAATCCGTAGTTCCCAAGCGGATTACCGCCCGACGAACCTACCTGATCTACATGAATGCGGAGCATCATCGCTTCACGGGTTTTGGCAACGCCAAGTTTCCCTGCCATTTTCACCAGATCCGCAAGCGAGGCCGCCCGCATTTTCCGCATCACCTGGCCGCGATGCGCTTTCACGGTTATCTCACTGATGCCGAGCTCGAAACCAACCTCCTTGTTCAACAATCCGGCGCACACCAGCGTCATCACCTGCTTCTCGCGAAGCGACAGCGAGGCGTAGCACTTCTGAATTGCTTGTTTTTGTTTCTCTCGTGCTATTACGAGGCGGCTTCTTTCCAGGGCTTCTTTAATCGCGCTGACGATCGCCTCCTGCCGAATTGGCTTTAGGAGGAATTCGATTGCGCCGGCTTTCATGGCTTCGACCGTTGTCGGTATATCTTCCTTTGCACTGAGACATACCGTGGGGATGTGGGAGCATTTGACGGCCGCGCGCTTCTGGAGTTCGAGACCGCTGAGGCCGGGAAGGCACACGTCGAGAATCAGGCAACCCGGCGCCAGATCGACGTGATGGGCAAGGAATTCCTCGGCCGAATCGAATGTTTGTGAACGCCAGCCTTCGCCAGCGACCAGGGCAGCCAGCGAATCGCAGGCGATTCTATCCCCGTCAACGATAAAGACATTGGGCAGATCCATCTGCATCTCTGCAGGCTCAAGTCGACCATAGACCAGTGACGCCGAACGCAGATCGTCTCTGAAGGAAGATTCCGTCTGTAAGAAACTCATTTTCGCCCTCCAATCGTGTTCTCGCGATGGGCCCAGACGTGCTGTTTTGGGGAATCGAAGCTTCCAGCGCTGTCCGTGGGGATTGACTGGAAAGAAGAATAGAGCCGAATACGAGAGTCACTATGCTGTTGGAGGCGGTAAGAAGACAATCCACAAAGGAGCGATTTTTAAGCGTTCCAAGGTTTGCCTTCAGTTCCGACTTTTGGTTGAAGGCGAGAGGGTCATCACCGCACTCAGCTGCCGATATGCTTTCTTCCGAAGAGCCGGGCATCGATGGACCAGGCGCCTGGTCCAATCATCGCCAGCGTGCCACCAAAGACCGCCAGCATGAGGGACATCCAAAGATCATTCGCGCCTGCGAGAACAATCCATAATTCGATGGCAACAATGAGTGTTCCTACAAGCGGGGTCCATAACCCTGCCAGAATGAATAACCCGAGGACAGCTCCTGCTGTTTCAGGAATAACCAGGCCGGCGACGGGAATCTTCAGTTGCGTAAGCCCGCCAGAGAGAAGGGCAATCCCTGTGAAAAGCCGCTGCAGGAGAAGGCCGAATCCCGGCCAGCTATTCGCGAAAGTGGAGAAGAGTCGCTGCACGAGACCTCCCAACGGGAGGGTACGGCAGGCGCAACGGCGCGGGAAGCGCTGAAAGGCGAAACAGATTTCATACTTTCGGGTGATCGAGCTAGAGCTCGATAATTCCGCGCTTGAGGGCGATGGTGACAGCGTGCGCGCGATCGCTGGCGCCGAGTTTGGACAGGATATTGGTTACGCGACTCTTAATGGTTGCTTCCGCAACAAACAGTACATCGGCGATCTGTTTGTTGGAATTTCCGGCTGCGATTAAATGAAGAACTTCAATTTCGCGCTCGCTCAGCTCATCGTCGGTAGCGTGCTCGGCGAGCTCTGCGGCAACCTCCGGCGGTATTTTCTTTTGTCCTTTATGAACTGCATGAATTGTCTCGATCAGGTCCCGGTCATGGCCCTTCAAGAGGTAGGCCCGTGCACCGGCTCGCAGGGCCCGCAGCACCTGAACATCGCCGTTATAGGTCGTGAGAACAACGATGCGGGCGTCCGGGAATTCGCTCAAGATGCGGATCGTGGCTTCGATACCGTTTAGCCCGGGCATTTGAAGATCCATCAGCGTCACATCAGGACGACAAATTCGAAACTTTTCGATGGCCTCTCCGCCATTGGAAGCTTCCGCGACCAATTTCAGGTCAGGCTCAGCATTGATGACAGCAGCAAGACCCTTGCGAAGAAGAGCGTGGTCGTCCACCGCGAGAACTCGAATCATGTCAGGAACGCTACTCATGCCTTTTTGCCCTGCGGAAGAAACGGAATCGGCGTCCATGGCGCCGTTTTTGGTATGCAAGCGAGGCAGGAACCGTGAGCTGCACCTCGGTGCCCGCGCCAATCTCGCTCCAGAAATCCAATCTCGCCCCCACTCGCTCTGCCCGCTCGCGCATGCCGGGCAGGCCAAAGTGCCCTGGCAGCCCACCGGATTTCAGGATACTGGGTTCCATGCCCTTGCCATCATCGCGGATGCACAAATAAAGTTGAGTCGGGTCGTAACGGATCTCTACTTCGATGCGAGTGGCAGCGGCATGGGCGAAGGCATTGCGAATCACTTCCCGGCAGATCTGATAGACCTCGGTCTGCAGGACCGGGGGCATCGGCTGTGGGTCGCCCTCAACGATTACGTGAATTTCGGGAACAGGTCCACTCAGTTTCAGGGCCGTGGCGAGCTCGCCGCCTGCATCCCTCAGCAATTCCGGGAGGGAGCGCTGCGTCGCTGACTCCGGACGCAAGTCGCGAATTGCGTCGCGGCCTTCCGTGATGCCCTGCTCCGCGGCATGAATGGCCTCATTCATGGCCTCGGTGGCGTTGTCCGCCCCGCGGAGCGAAAGTTTGCGAGCGGCCTGAAACTGGAAGAGCGCACCCTGGAAGCTTTGCAGAAGCGTGTCATGCAACTCACGGGCAATCCGCGTCCGTTCGTCGACTCGGGCATCGATGGTCGCATTGAACTGACGTCTCAGTTGTCTCGAGCGCAACTGAAAAAGAAGCCAAAGGAGGAGGAGGAAAGCGCAGACGCAGAATGCATAAAACCAGTCTGTCTGAAACCACGCGGGGGCGATGCTGAAACCAAGCGCTGCGCCCTGTTGATTCCAGACACCATCGCGATTGCAGGCGATAACGCGGAAATGGTATTTGCCGGGACCGAGCCGTGTGTAGAAAGCATCCCGGCGAGTGCCCGCATCCTTCCAATTCTTATCCACGCCCTCCAGCATGTACCTGAACTGGAGCTTCTCTGGAAGCGCAAGGTCCAGCGCGGTATAGCCGATTTGAACGTCGGTGGTGCGCGCGGGAAGACGCAGATCTTCGAGCGAAAGAATCGGCGCGTCACTGGCACCGAACGAGCGAATGACAACAGGGGGAGGAACGGTGTCGGGAGGGAGAAGGTGGGCAGGGTCGAGCCAAAAGAGGTTACGCGCAGTTACGAACCAAAGCTTGCCATCCGTTCCCAAAGCCTCCCGCTGGTTGCTGCTGCCGGGGCTTTTGAAGGAGCTCAGGAGACCGTCGGAGGCATCGAACAAACGATATTTGACGGGGTAGGAAAAATCGCTGAGGAAGTGGCGGACTTCCGCGGCGGGAATCTGAATGACGCCGCGATTCTCGATGATCCACAGGCTGCCATCGGCTGTTTCTTCGACGCCGAGCACCCTGACAAATCTTTTGGCATCGAAGGGGACGACGCGCTGAAAGTGAGTTCCGTCAAAGTAGGAGAGGCCACCGCCTCCAGTCACCCACAAGTGCGGACCGCGGCTGTAAATCACGCCGATTCCCAAAGACGGAACATCGTTCTCAGGAATCATCTTTACGATTTTTGCGTGGTCGATGATGGCGATCCCGCCTTCCCCATATCCCACCCATACGCGGCCCTTTGAATCCAAATACGCGGTGGTGGGGGCAAGCAGGTTCAAATTCTGCGGTGCGTCGATCTTCTGCCATTTGCCCGCATTCCAATAAAACAATCCTTCTCCGCGGGCAGCCATCCAGAGGGCGCCGGACCTATCCTCCACGGCCGCCATTCTTAAATTCTGATATCCCTTCGGAAGCATGGGGGGCAGAGGACGCCGGAGATATTTTCCGCCGCGCAGACTATAGAAGCCGCCATCGCCAATCCACCAGATCGCGCCGGCGGCATCACGAAAGGCAAACTGGAGGATGCCCGGAGCGGTGGGCTGCGGATCAGCGCGTCCCTCGTGAATGCGCATCAGGGACAGCTGGTTTCCCAGCCAGGCGTCTCCGTCGTCTCCGGCGATGAGACAAGAGAAGGTTTGATTGAATTTGTCGGGTAAGGCGACGGGCACCAAGTCGGTTTTGCGGAATCGATCCAGACCGCTGATGGTTGTCACCCAGATATTGTGCTGGCGGTCCTCAAGAATGCTGAGAACATAGCTGCCGCTCAAACCGTCTTTGGTTGTGAAGGAATCCATCGCACTGCTGGATTCGCCGATGTTGCCTTTCTGCAAGTCCGGCGCCGCAATATGCCGAAGGCCGTCGTCAGAGGTGGCGATCCACAACCCGCCTTCGTGATCGAAGAGGATTGCCTGAGACACTGCTTTCACCCCAGCGTTTTTCGCGGAAGGCCGATTGCCGGCCAGGGGAACGGGGCGGACGGAACTATTCGTCGTTTCGGCCATCCACACCTGTCCGTCGGGCGCTTGTGAAAACTTGTCCACCTCGCCTAACTGCTGGCTGGCCAGTTGAAACTTTCTGGCACCCTCGCGCAGGAAGTAAACGGAATCGACGGTTGCCACCCAAAGAGTCCCCTGGTGATCCACGTACATACCGCGGGTAGAGGTTTTTGGGAGGTTCCAGTCCGCATCGGCCGGTTTCCATTTCCCACCGTTGAGCCGCTCCAAACCCTGAGCTGTCGCAGCCCAGATCGATTGATCGCGCGTCTGCGCCAAAGACCATACTGGGGCATGCGCGACTCCGTCAGCAGCGGGCGTATAGATTTTGAGGTTACCCTTCCGCAGGAGCACGACGCGACCGCTGTTATAGCCAACCCAAAGATCTCCATTCGGGAGAGCCAGGAGCGCCATGGCACCCGAGAGCAGAAGGGGGCCGCCCGATTGAGGCTGATATTTCTCGAAGGTGATGCCGTCGAATCGAAACAGGCCGTCGAAGCAAGCCAGCCAGAGATAACCATCTGTGGTTTGTGCGATCGCCTCAATGGAGCTGGGCGCGCCATCTTTCTCGCCCCAGGAGGTATGCATGTACTGCGCCATGGTGCGCGCGGGCTCGTCGGCGAATGCAGGCTGGCAAAGAAGGGGAAGCACCATCACCAGCGGGAGCGTGCACCGCGTGATGAAGCAGAGGATCGGATTCAACCCATTCGCTCGGCGCCGCACTGGCAATCGGAAGTCTCTCCACGGGGTTCGGGGGAACTCTGTTACCGTATTACGCCCAGGCCCGGACGCTGCCATGAGTCAATTTCAACCCGGTGAGGCTCTCTATACCGCAGCCAGGGGGCGTGCACTTCGTGGGTTCATGCTGCACAGATGCCTTAAAAATAGCAGCGGCGCGAAAAGGGCCGCCATTATGCTTTGGTATTGGTTCGGGCGGAGGGCGCCACCAGATGATCGGCTTGCGGCGTTCCCAGGGGGTCGCCGGGCCGGAACGCTCATTTCATCTCTCGCTGCTCAGCGGGAAAAGAAAATCGGCGCCCAATACGCCGCTTTCGGTATGCCCGCGATGCGGGAACTGTTAATTCCACTTCCGTGCCGGCGCCCATCTCGCTCCAGAAACTGCTGCGCCCCCCATGCGCTGGGCCCGCTCGCGCATGCCAGGTATGCCAAAATTTCCGGGCCGACCGCCAGCTTCCAGGACCTTAGGATCAATTCCCTTGCCATCGTCGCGGACACGCAAACGGAGCTGATCCTGCGCATCCGAAGCTGATCCCGGTCACAACGTATCTTCACTTCGATGTGGCTGGCGACAGCAGTCTCTGCACCTCCACGCGCAGGACAAATCCCGTTTCATTAAACGCTCCGTTGCGGCTCCGGAATCACTTGCATCCTGCTGAGCAACAGGACGTAGGCCAGAATCCCCACGCAGAGGATGACGGCTGCGACCGTAAACGCCGCCGGGAAGTCATCTTTCCCTGCAAAGTACCCCGTGGCAATTGGCGCCGCGATAGCAGCCAGTTGCGTAGCGAAGTTCATGATCCCGCCAATGCGTCCCACGCTTTCCTTCGGAGCAATCAGCGAAGGCACCGACCACCCGACCGGGGCCATTGCTCCCAGTCCGCCCAGCGAGATGCTCATCCAGAGCAATACCCTGCCCGGCGTCTCTGCGATGCCGGCGCCGTAAATGCACACGCCACACAGCATGCCCAGCACCAGCACACTTTGCCGCACCTTCCAGGGCGTCCATCCCCGCGCAACCAGCCGGTCCACCAGGAGCCCGCCAATGCAAAGATCCGTCAACGTAGCCGTACCCCAGGGAACGCTCGTATACAGCACCGAGTGCAGCAGATTGACGTGAAGCCGTGCGGTCAAGTAAGCCGGCAGCCAGGTCAGCAGCAGATAGAAGGTCCAGTTATAGGCAGCGAATCCAATGGTTGCCCCCAGAACCTGGCGGTTGCGCAGTAGATACCACAGCGGCGCGCCCTTCCCTCCCTCGCTCTTTGTTCCCTCCGGTTGCGCGTGGCCCTCGCGGATATACCGCAACTCGTCAGTCGACAGCCCGCGATCTTCGCTCGGATTCCTATAGACCCACCAGTACGCCAGAAAGAAAAGAAAGCTCAGTACTCCTGTGAAGGCAAAGGTCGCTCGCCAACCGTAATAGATCAGCAGAACTCCAAGAATTGGTACTCCGATGGCCGATGCAAACTTCGCCGCTGCGTCGAACAGCGATGTCGCAAAGCTGCGCTCTTTTTCCGGAAACCAATAGCCGGTGGCCTTCGCGTTCGCGGGAAACGTCGGCGCCTCGCCAATGCCCAACAAGAGCCGCGCGGACAGAAATGTTGCGACACCGGGCGCAAAGGCTGCGGAGAACGAGGCCACGCTCCAGATAAAAGCCGAAATCCTTCCGATGGTTCGCACGCCAATGCGGTCCAGAATCACACCGACGGGGATCTGCAGCGCGGCGTACGTCCAGGAGTAGGCGCTCGCCAGAACACCGAACGTGACTTCGCTGATGTGGAACTCCTGCACCAGCGCTCCGTGCGATACCGAGATATTCACGCGATCGAAGTAGTTGATCAGGACGCCGATCCCAAGAAGCACGCCGATGCGCCATCGGCGGTGACGATTCACGCCTGAAACAGGCGCATCCCCAGGCATTTCGGGATTGACCGACCATCCACTATGAGCGCTCATTGGGGACTCCTGCGGTGCAACGGATCGAATCTGCCCCGGACTATTCGGCCATGGCTGGGAGAACAGGCGCAATTGACCATTGGTATTGGAGACACCTTTGTATTACTCAGTGCCACTTTCCCGGCCCGCGTGATTTCGAGGTCTCGATCAAGACTGTGCCCCGCCGCGAGCGTGACTGACCAATACGATCGTCTGACTCCATACGAATCGATGCGCCACATATCCGGTGAGTGGAATCTTTCCTGAGTCCGGATGTGCGCCGTTGCAGCTCACAAGCTTCTGACGAAGGGTGCATGCGCGCAAATTCCGCTTGTCCCCAGGTGCGTTCGGAGGCAAATGCGATGTCGAAGTCGATTCAGTTTGTGAGGGTAGTCCGCCTTTCATACTTTGCTCTGACTCTCATCTTTCTCCGTGGACTCTCCGCGCAGACCGATCTGCCGGCTGCACCGGCACCTTCCGTCACGAAGCTGAATTCCGGCAGCCAGCAGAGTTCTGCACCTTCTTCAACGCAGCCCATCGGTGCTCAGTCTTCCCCCGCCGACACCGCGCCTGGGGAACAGACACAGGATCCCGCGGAGGACCAGCGTCGCCATCTCGAGCAACAGGGTCTCCGAGTGAACGTTCAATACGACGCCGACGCGCTCGCCGCGCCCACGGGAGTTGACCCCACCGCTGAAACCTGGTGGGGGCGCATCCGCGTCACCATTGATGCCAATTTTGGAAAATTCACCCCTGACAAGGGGCTCGGCGCCCACTTTACCAGCCTGTGGCAATACGGCACCAACATCGGCGGCACGAATTACGTCGACAGCTACGCCAACCCGTCCAGCCTTGCGAGTCAACACGTCTTCCGCGCCGCCGAATACTCTCTCAGCCAATACCTTTTCAAGGATCACATCCAATTCCGCGGTGGCAAGATTGCCACGTGGGACAGTTATGGTGTTCAGGAGTACGGTCAATCCTTCATCAACGAGCCGATGGGCTACGCGTTCAACACCTTCATCAACACTTACATGACCTACGATCCCGGCGGCACGCCCGCATTTGAAATACGCGTGCTTCCCGATCACCACTGGTACGCGAAGGCGGTCGTGTTCTCGCAGGAGAAGAAGCCATACATCATCGACACCACCGGCTTTGGTTTTCACTTCGGGCCGCCCGCGATGGCCGCCGAAATCGGCTATCTGCACGATCCGCCCCTGCCTCCCGCCTCAACCGGCGCCCTCGGCCGCGAGGACTTTCTGAACGCCTCCGACACGGGTCTCTGGCCTGGCGTCTTCGAATTCGGAGGTAGCTACAATCCCGGCACGTTTACGAACTTCCTCACCGGGCGTTCCAGCCCAGGCAACTACATGCTTTGGGGACAGGCCAGCCAGGTACTTTATCGCGAGCCGGACCAGGGACCGGACGGCCATCGCGGTCTGGGCGCAACCGCGATGGTCGACTGGTCCCCGAACGACGTCAATCAACAGAATCAGCAAATTGATGCAGGTGTTCGCTACGTCGGCGCCATCCGTGGCAAGCATTTTGCGAATGACATGATCGACGCCGGCTGGGTCCGTACGTCCAACGGCTCCGCATACCACGAGGCACTGCTCAATCGAGGCCTGGGCAATCAGGTTTCAGAGAATCTCGTTGAGATCAATTACCTCGCCCACGTCACTTCGTGGTTCATCTTCCAGCCTGTCGCCGAGTTCATTGTGAACCCCGCGGCAGAGCCTCGCCGCGCCAACGTCTCCGTGTACGGTTTCCGCATTGTGGCGAGTTTCTGAGAGTCAGAAGCCCGGAGACGATCATCGGTGACGTCTGATGAACTATGAATCGCGAAGATGCGCAATCTAC
>Ga0206860_10155_pt2 | contig 15888 bp, 16 predicted proteins | sample Alteio_BWOrgCont_44_FD_152624 | JGI IMG/M metagenome (GOLD analysis project Ga0206860, IMG submission 152624) | Enriched cells from forest soil in Barre Woods Harvard Forest LTER site, Petersham, Massachusetts, United States -... | ecosystem: Environmental > Terrestrial > Soil > Temperate forest >...
CTTTTTTTTCTGTATCGTCCATATATTACTTTGGCATTATCTTGGGCTTAGGTTTTCGTTGAAAATATGCACGCTGCCGTCTTTATTCTTCAAAATAATTTCGCCCGATAGCGCTTCTATCACCAGGCTGTTGTCGCGCATTGTATAATTAGCGGGCGTTTCATTGCCCATGGGATCGGCGGTATAGACGCTGGGCATGGGTTCCGGCATGGTCTGGTATTTAATGTAGGTAAGTTTGCCGTCGTCATACACCTGCAATGGCGCCAGCGCATCGGAACCGGAATAGGTGTAGTTGTAATTCGGCCCGGTGATAGGCGCTGCCGCAGTGATATAGGCGGGCGGCGTTGCCATGGCCCCGGCCATACCGGTAGGTGCGGCGCTCATAAAGGGCGCAGGCGGCGCGATGGGCGCTACTTTTTTCTTCGTATCGGGATAGGTGAATTGCGCGACGTAAATATTGCCTTCGGTCTTATCGGCGGCCAGCGATTTCAGGTCGAACTGGTAGGAGTGCTTATTGGTGAGCACCGTCATGTTGGTGATAACGCCTTCTTGCATCGGGCGAATGAAAATGCGGTTGCCGGAGGGAATGAGCTGCCAGGGGCTGCGATCGCCGACGGAGATGGTCTCGATTTCCTCGTTGGGGGCAAAAACGATGTTGGTTTGATAGCCGTAGCGCGTCGTGACGGTATAGACGTCTTTTTCATCGTACATGAGTATTTTAATGCGGCTGTCGGAGAGATCGGCATCGCTTGCATTGCTGGCGGCAAGGGCTCCTTGCGGCAATCCCATCATCGCGCCAAGCATCAGCATGATTATAAAGATCAACGTTCTCATTTGGTCATTATATCCTCATCTACCCGGTAATCCGTTACTCGAAATCCCAGCGGATTGAGGTAACGTTCCTCGGTGGTTAAACTCATTTTTACGTACTCAAACGATAAAAGAGCAATCTTGTGCGACACGGTGGTGCCCTGGGTTTTTTCTTCGACCAGAAAACGGATCTGCGCCAGCTGCGGGTTGATGTAGGTGATGGATTTGAATTTGATCGTGCGTTCACCGAAGCTGCCGAGCCGGGCAGCGTTACTGTGCGGATTATTTGGGTCGGCTTCGCTGACGAATTGCGGATACACTTTACGGCTTTCCGACATGATGCGCACGAGGTTATAATTCTGTGCAATCTCGTTGATGTTGTATTTTTCACGCGCCCGCATGTACTGCACGATGAAGTAATTATTCACCGCTTCGTTAGCGGTGAGCTCTCTGACGGTGAGCGGATCGACCGTTTGGGTGATGCCGGTTTTCTGATCGACCTGAATGACAAACGGCTCAATGGTTTTAAGCGGCGTCAGCTGGGAGATCACAATCACCGTGGCCAGCGTGCAGACGAGCGACATCACGGTAATGACGGTAAGCAGTTTACGTTGCAGCAATACGTACTGGTAACGGTCTTTATACCAATTTTTGTTATCTAATGCAGGTTTTACCGGTTTACTCATTGCGTCCTTATTGCACCATTTCCCCAGGTCTTGTGATTATGCGCACAGCACACTGTAGGAAATAGTGATAAATAAAGTATTAACAAAAGGAATATTTATCCCAATAAATCGCCGGTTGCCGGAGGGTTCTTAAGCTGGTTCGGCTTTCGCAGCAGGTTGACGATTTTGTCCTGCCAACGCTTCTTGTCTGGCGATAGAATTGGAACCGCCTTCACTTCCTAAGCCGCCTAGGAATTTCGGCATTGGAGTGACGCCCACGATGCCGTTGGTAATGTCGCAAACGTTTTGTAATAGAATGGAGAACGCGTAACTTAGCGTAAGCAATGTGACAAGATGGGTGAATACGTACTGGATAAAATCGGTGCGTACGGGAGTACTTGTTGCATCGGAGTCAGGGCTTATGATGCTCGAAGGCGGAATCAGCTCGCTGATTTTAGTTGGATCTGCGAAATAGGCAGTCTGATCGCAGGGTAAAGGAGAGCCTTTGCAAGCCTTGCATTCGGCATGATACTGGTTGATGTGATACTGATTGTTGTCGTCGATCCAATAGTCGGCGTCGCAGATAGCCCAGCTATCGGTGTTATTTGCATAATTTCCTGCATACTGCGTTGCATGATAGGGATAAATGATGTTCGACAAATCATTGAAGAAATAGACGAGATTCAGAAGTGTCACGATCCATAGTACGGTGACGCCAAAAGATAGCACGATCTGCACGGAATAGGCGATAAGATAGCGTATCCAGTTGTCAAAGAAATAGCTGGTGCTTTGAAACAGCATCAGCGACAAAAAGATAGGGGCGAGCGCAATAAGAAACGCAATAGCTGCCAAAGAGGTCAGGAAGGAGAGCACCAGCCGGGCCAAGGCAATAAAGGTGCTGAGTGCCCATGCGCAAAAAATCATCGACATTTGCGGAATGATCGTAGCTACGACCAGGAAGAACCCGATGACTTTGCTGTTGGCCTGTCCCACCGGGCCGACAAACGCACAATCGACCAATGCATCAAAAAAGCCGAAAAGCGGCATCACATTGGAGGGATTGTTGACACCGACAGAAACTTTGGGAACGGCTAATCCGCAGACGGGGATTGCCTGATCATTTACGGAAAAGGCCGCCGTGATGATGGCCTGACCGGCATCGGTGACGATGCCTAAGAAAAAATTGAAGGCAATTCCTACCCCATAATTCAGGTCAGTGGAAAATACCCATACGGCAGCGATTTTTATAAGACGCCCTATGATGTCGCGTGCCTGTAAGCGCGCTGTTCCCATGAGTAATTGCGCGCCAAAGATGGCGATATACAGCGTTAGCATCGCTTGCACGACCGGGCGCATCGTAACCTGAATGCCGTTATAGACATCGACCAGGATCTGATTTACGATTAATAGAAATTCGCAAATCACGGTGCTGGTGATATGTTTCAGGCCATAGGCGCTATCAAAGGTCGTGGGATCGCAATATTGGGTGCCGTTGAAGAAAAAAGTGCCTAGCTTGTTGGTGTTAGTGGATTGATCGTCGGCCCAGGCGGTAGTTGAGGCGAGCAAACATCCGAGCAATAAAAAACCGGACAGCAGAAGGGGTGCATATCGACAGCCCGGCTTATGGTTTTTTATCGGTCCCATAGCTATCAGGCCCCCGATGCATCGTTACTGAATTTTCCAACGGCGGCGGCAAGGGTTTTAATGTCGTTGGCAAAAACAGAATGGTATTCGTCCAACTCTTTCAGGTTTGCGGATAATCCAATGATTTCGTTGCCCTGCTTTAACAGGAAATCGCCTTTTTGACGGTCCATTTTCACCATTTGCTCGGAATTGTAATCGGTGAGGGCAAATTCCGGCAGCGCGTAATCCTGGCGCACATCGTCGGGAATGAATATGTGCGAGGCGCAATTTTTCAGTATGATTTCCGCAATGGGCGTTTTCACAAAATTGAACGGCCTGCTGCTGGTAAACAGCAGCAGGGTATTATTTTCACGCAGCATCTCCATCAGGCTTTCCAAACGGGCGCTGATAAAATCGTTATCGAGTAAATCAAGCGCTTCGCGCAGAACAATGATGGTTGGGCGGCCGTCCAGTTCCGAGATAATTTTATGCAGGAGATAGGAAAATACCGGAACAATGCATTCCCTGTTTTTAACCACCGGCGTCATGTCAAAGGCATGCATCAGCTGGTTTAAGTCTAAATCTTCCTGCCCTCCATCAAAAATACCGGCGTAGTTTCCCAGTTCCTGCCATTTGGCAAACGCTTTGCCCAGAGGCACATCCTCTGCCAGGAGATAGTCGGTAAACGCTGTTAAACTACGCTGATCCTGGGGTAATGCGTACATGGCATCAACGCCCGCGCGCAGCAGGTTTTTTTGTCCTTCAGGCAAGGTGACGTGCGGCGCAATCAGCAGCGTTACCCAGGCGACCAGGAAAGAACGATTGCGTTTGTTATCGGGCAACTGAAAGGGATTTAGTCGCAATTGCGGATGATCGGGCGAACGATTCAACACCGAGAAATGATGGTATGAGCCTCCCAATTTTTGGAACAAAAGATTGGCCGATAAATTGCGATCGAAGATGTAGAGCTTCCCATCGAATTTACGCGACTGTGTCATCAGAAAATTAATCAGGATGCTGCCGACATGGTCGTTAAACGAGTTGAAATCCATGATGGCGGTATGGCCGTTATTGCCGTAGTGGAAATTAAAAAAGTACGGCGAACTTACCAGGGTCGGAAGAATGGTGACGGCTTCTCCCCAATGATTGTCATTGGGTGTGCCGCTAGGGTAGCGGTTCAGGCGGCAAAAGCCGGCAGTACGCGTGGTATTGATGAGGTCCTTGCGGCGGATGAATACGAAATTGCCCGGCAGTTGCGACCAGAAACATTCCTCCAGTTTTACGTCTTCGCGAATGGTGATAAGACCGAGTTCGGCGAAGGCCGCTTGAATTTTACTGATTTCGCTATCCAGCTGCTTAAATTCATCGGTCAGCACCATGATGCTGGTTTGATGCTCGCCAAAATCCGTCAATTTCCCCGTTTTGCTCGACAGTACATCGGCGATGCCGGAGGCTTCGATGCAATAGGTATCGCCGCTGATTCTGAATAATTCATTCTGTTCCTGGTATTGCTTCAGTGCGCCGCGCGGAACGAAATGGAAGGCCTGGCTTACGACGAATTCCATGGATAATTGCAGCAAGCGGTCCATGGTTTCTGCCGGCACTTCGCGGTATTGCTTGAGGGTGAGGATGGCGGCAAAACGGCGTTTCCCCTCCTCGCTTTTGGTTTCCAGCGCATTAAATCCGAAGGTGAGATTGCTGGTGATTAACGCTTCGCTGACATCGATTTGCGGCAGCGGCATCGGCTCGGTGCGCAGGTTGAGCAGCATGCCCAAAAATTCCATGGGCTGTGAATAAAAAATGGGGGGTGCGCCCGCTGACGGGGCATTCTCGACTAAACCTAGCCGTGACACTTCGAAGTTTTCGCTGATACGTTCCATGATGGTAAGCACAGTGCGATCGAGATCATCAAACGCAGCGTCGAGATAGCCGTTGCGAAAATCGCGATTGGTATGCGGCAGGGCGATATTGGCGAAATGCGATGGGTCGGACAGAAGCGATGTCTGGCCGTCATGCAGCACCACGATATAGACTTCGTTGTAATATTGGTATTTCCATTGGTAGATATTTTGCCAGCGATCCTGCACTTTTTGGGCAAAATTTTCATGAAACTGCCCCTGGTAGCGGATGGATTTGCGTTTTCGCACCGTGTGAATCCATAGCGCCATTTTATCGGTCTGGATATGCTCGGTGACGGCGCTGCGGATGGCATCGCGAATAATCGTACCGTCGTCGGAGCTGCCCTCGTAATTCAGGCCTTTAATGTTAGTAGCGATTTTGATGATCTGCAGCAGTTCACCATTTTTGGTAAGCAATGTGTTCGGATCGTAATGGCAGTAGTACGGAACGAATTCCGAATAATCGACAGACATGTTTGCGGCTGCCTGGGCGGCAGAATGTTTGGCGGCGCCTGTTTGATCCGAGTGTTTTTTCTTAAAAGAAAGCAACATAGGTAACTCTTTCAATGCTATAGAATATGCGCCGCGAACATAGCAGAGCGGATTTAACAAATCATAAATGGATGATTGGTGTCACCACTGCTACCTCATTATAGCACAGGATTGTGACAGTTTGTTGACAAACGGGGCGAAAGCTAAAGGAAGATTATGTCCGCGAAGACGCTAAAGAAAGTGGCTCATTAATACACTGTAATGCCGCTATCCTTATAGCAGGTGTTACCTATCCCCAAATCGCTGGCAAGTGTTGCTGCACCAAACAGAATGCTAATACCTACACATACGGTAAGGGCCATACCCCAGGAAGCCTTGCCAAGTACGGCTGCCGCTGCTACGGCGCAGATGCCAAGAATGGCCATACCCACTCCCATAGCGCCCTGAATGGTTGCTGTGGCAAAGCAGATGGCCGTTTCCATGGCGGCTTGAGCGTGGGCCGAAACGGGAGTGGAAAGAACAAACGCGCACACCATAAAAGCAAGAATGATGCGCTGATGACTGTGTGTATGCCCCACGTTCTTCTCCCTCGTTGTCATATTAGGACCGGTCGTGATTACTGCCGCATTCATGATGATAGCACATAAATGTGACAGTTTGTTGACAGCAGCCGTTTTTTATAGACTCTCTATCCAGCATAACGAATATTTATTAATGAGCTGTTAACCAAGGAGAAATCTATGTCATCAGGCGTTATTGATCAGAAACTGCAAGCATTAAATATAGTGCTACCGCCCTCCGCCGCACCGGTTGCCAATTACGTACCCTTCGTCATCAGCGGCAATCTGGTAGTCATTTCCGGCCAGTTGCCGATGAAAGAGGGCAAGTTACAGCACCTTGGCAAGGTAGGCAAAGACGTCACCATCGAACAGGCGCAGGACGCCGCCAAACTATGCGGCATCGGCCTGCTATCGCACCTGCGCAGCGCCTGCGGCGGCAACTTGGACCGGGTGAAACGCTGCGTGCGACTGGGCGTATTCGTCGCTTGCGCCGAAGGCTTCACCGACCAACCGAAAGTCGCCAACGGCGTATCGGACATGATGGTGGAGATTTTCGGCGATAAGGGCAAACACGCCCGCGCGGCGGTGGGCACGAATGCGCTTCCTTTTGGCGTATCGGTGGAAGTTGAGGGGATGTTTGAGATTGAATAACGTTATCCTATGGACTGCATAGCATCGGTACAGGATCTTGAAGATTTTGCGCAGTCTCAGGCACAAAAACAGCCTTTACGCCTGCTTCCGGGTGCGGAAGCGTTTTTGGAGGGATTTTCTAAAAAATAACAATATATTAGCAAGTGGGTGACTCCACACGATATAGAGTATAATAACAACAGAAGGACATAAGTTGTGTGCACACATTGCTAATATCTTGCTTATTTAGAGATTTTTAATACAAACGTATTAGTTTTTGATTTGTAGGGTATTAATTATGAGCATTGCGTTAGTAGCCAAAGAGGCTTTTTCCATGTCTAAAAAAGACAGATTGAAGGACATTATTATTGAGAAGTCTCTTAAAAGAGGTGACTTCACTTTGGCATCTGGTGCTAAAAGCACTTATCTCTTTGATTTAAAAACCACCATGTTAGATCCGGAAGGCGCAAATCTTATAGGCCATTTGGTGCTGGACAAACTTGGTAGCGATATTGATGCAATTGGCGGGCTTGAACTCGGCGCTTGTCCAGCTGTTTCGAATGCTTGCGTTATAAGCTACCAAATTGGCCGTCCTCTAAAAACATTCTATGTCCGAAAAGAAAAAAAAGGCCGTGGAACCGATCAGCTTATTGAGGGTTGCTCACTCAAAAAAGGTGATAAAGTGGTTATCCTGGACGATGTCACTACAAAAGGCGGTTCAGTTAAGGAAGCCATTAAAGCAGTTCAGAACGTGGGATGCGAAGTTATAAAGGTTCTTTCTATCGTTGATAGGAATGAAGGAGCAAAAGCAAATTTAGCAGAAGATGGCATTGCTCTGGATTACATCTTTTCAAAAGACGAACTCCTGGGCGAATGAGCGTTCATAGTCTCCTGCCTAAAAAAGCGGAAATTATAATATCCAGGGCATCTAATGTGGGTTCAATAGGGCTGGATGACATTTCAGAGCTTTCCCAGCATATCGCAGACTACTTCAAGACGGCAGATTCTCGGGGAAGGAAAATTGTGTCTTATGTGTTCTGGAGAGTTCTGCTTGGCTATCAGACTAAATATGATGGCGTGCCCATGACAGTAGAGGAATCTACTCATTTAGTACGCGCTCTTCAACCCACAGGAAAGCTTTTGAATTATCTTCAAGGAAACATCGACCTGGAGTCTGATGAGGTCGTCAAACTCACAGAAGCTATAATTGATTTGAGGTGAAATACGCCCATACTAATGTAAAAGCACCATCACTCTTACAGGTGGGTATTGCTATGCCCGATGCGAACCTCAGGTATAATACTGCACTTATTACAGAAAATTGAACTTTCGGCAAGGGCGGAGCTATGGATTCCGGCTTTCGTTGAGATAACAAACCCAGGAATAGTTTTATGACATTTATCTATTTGGCTTACTCATCCTTACACCAACGCCACCACCATTTTCAGGGATAAATTGAATTCCTGCCTTAATAAGGGCGTGCTCTATTTTTTCTAAATTAGATGCTTGAATTCCTCCACCAGTCTCAAGGCGTGTAACGGTATTAGGATTTATATCCGCCTTTTCAGCTAATTCCCTCACACCCCATCCCAAGGCGGCTCTAGCCATTTTCACTTGAGTTCCGGTTATCATTTTAATACATTGTATTATAAAGTTATGATTTTGTATTGACAATGTGCTACATAGTCTGTATTATAATACTTTATTGCAGAAAATCCGACTTTCGGCAAGAGCGGAGCTATGAATTCCTGCTTTTGTTAGATTGGCAGCTGCTCAAGAGGAGAGAAAACCGTATGTTCTACAGCGTCCACCAGCTTCGCCATTTACGTTTTATCATTGGCAGAAACATCCGCTTCCAGCGCGATTGCAAAGAACTGACCGTGCAGCAACTGGCCCAGGAAAGCGGCATCAGCGAAGACCGCCTCAACGCGTTTGAACGGGGCAAAAACGATATAAGGCTGATCGATCTGCTCAAAATCGCCTGCGTGCTGGAACTGGAAGTGTTCGAACTGGTGGGGTGATTGCCATTGCTGCTCCCCTTTAAATTATAATTTTAGCAGGAATCCTGTGGTTTCTGTCGGTGTGTATGCGTTCCCGATTAGGACAACATATATTAGAAGCCCCCTCCCTAGCCCTCCCCCACAAGCGGGAGAGGGGACAAGAAATTCCCTCTCCCCGAAGGGGGGGAGGGTTAGGGAGGGGGGTCTAAAGCATCTTTCCCCCTTCCATGCCCTATTCTTTAATGACATCATCCTCTTATACCGCTGCTACGGCAGTGGAAATGTCACACTATGTCACGGCAAATGGGTGAAATGAGCGATGGAACGGCGAATTATTATTGTTTTACAACGGGGAAAGGGGGCGGGAGCTTAAAAAAACGGTGCCAAACCGTGGCGAATGTGGCAGAAAATAGCGCAAACCCAATCAAAATGGTGCGAAACCTTATACAAACCAGCGCCAAACGGTGCCTTATTGCACCCCAAACGGCGCTTCGGTGCGGGCGCGGATTTCATCGGCGGTGATGCCGGGGGCGGTTTCGATCAGGGTGACGCCTCCCGCATCGATGGTAAACACGCCCAGTTCCGTAATGACCATATTGACCACCTTTTGACCGGTCAGCGGCAGGCTGCAGGCATTCACCAGCTTCGCGCCACCATCTTTGGAGTTATGTTCCATGATGACCACCACCTTTTTAACGCCCGCTACCAAATCCATCGCGCCGCCCATGCCTTTGACCATTTTGCCGGGCACCATCCAGTTAGCGATGTCGCCGTCTTTGGAGACTTGTAATGCGCCTAAAATGGCCAAATCGATATGACCGCCGCGGATCATGCCAAACGAGGTGGCGCTATCGAAATACGAGCTATAGGGCAACTCGGTGATGGTTTGTTTACCGGCATTGATGAGGTCGGCATCGACCTGCGCATCCGTAGGAAATGGCCCCATGCCGAGCATGCCGTTTTCACTTTGCAGCGTGAAGTTCACGCCGGAGGGAATGTAGTTCGCCACCTGGGTTGGGATGCCGATGCCGAGATTGACGTAGTACCCGTCTTTTAACTCTACCGCTGCGCGTTTGCACATATCCGCATGGGTCCACATGTTACGCTCCTGCCTTCTTCCCCGTGGGATTTTCTTTGGTTGTTCTGAATTCGATGCGTTTTTCAAAATTCGTGCCCTGGAAAATGCGCTGCACGAAAATACCGGGCGTATGAATATCGTTCGCGTCCAGCTGCCCGGGTTCGACCAGCTCTTCGACTTCCGCCACGGTGATTTTACCTGCGGTAGCCATCATGGGATTAAAATTGCGTGCGGTTTTGCGATAGATCAGATTACCCGCCGTATCGCCTTTCCAGGCCTTAACAATGGAAAGATCGGCGCGAAGCCCGCGTTCCATAACGTAGGTCACCCCGTCAAACTCACGCGTTTCTTTGCCATCGGCGATGATGGTGCCAACGCCGGTTTTAGTATAAAAAGCGGGGATACCCGCGCCGCCGGCACGAATGCGTTCGGCCAGCGTGCCTTGTGGATTAAACTCCACTTCGAGCTCACCGCTTAAAAATTGTTTCTCAAACGTTTTATTCTCACCCACATAAGAGGCGATCATTTTTTTGATCTGCTTAGAATGCAAAAGTATCCCGCTGCCGAAATCATCAACGCCACAATTATTGGCAATCCATGTAAGGTCGGTTACGCCGGATTCAGCAATAGCGCGGATGCAATGCTCGGGAATTCCGCATAGGCCGAATCCCCCGGACATGATCGTCATTCCATCCTGTAATGTTCCCTTCAGGGCGGACGTGGCGTCCTTGAACACTTTATTCATTGCATCTACTCCGTAAAATCGATTAATTTTGAAGGAGGTTATGTCACAATATTATTAACACTTTCATAACAAACGTAGTATAAGAGAATTAGGGTAGCCCCTGTTGCCATTCATTAGTAACCGCCTCTATGACCCAACTTTCCTACAGGGATGTTAAAACACTAGCAGAAGAGCCGTCGTCCGAAGCACGGGGGATACTGGCTGTAAAGATTGCCAGTGATTTTCGTTCTAATCGCTTTAATGACGCTGAGTCGGCGCTTGCTGCGGATATTTTTCGCCTGTTGCTTAAAGATGCCCACACGAAGATCCGCGCTGCCATGGCGCAGGAGCTTGCACATAGCGCGAAAGTACCGCGTGATATTATCCTGAAATTGGCCATGGAACCGGCGGAAGTGTCTGCGCCGATATTGCAATATTCTACGGCACTCACCGATGAAGATCTGATTGCCATCGTGCGCACGACGAAGGAAGCCCTTAAATTATACGCGATTGCTAAGCGTGAGCGTATTGGTGAACCGCTTGCGGGGCGCTTGATGGGCACATCTAATGTGGACGTATTGCAGCATTTGTTTGAAAATCCGGGTGCAGAGCTCAGTGCAACGGATATGACAAAAGCGTGGGATGTGATTAGTGCCGAACCTTCATTAATTGAAGCACTCGTGGCGCGCAGCGGGTTGCCGCTATCGATCGCCGAAAAAATATATAATACGGCGACCGGGCATATACGCAGCCAGCTCGCAAAACAATACCGGTTTAACATCCCCGAAGCGCACAAAGCCGCCGAGGATGCTAAGGAATGGGCGGTGCTCGATCTGATTCAAACTGCGGATGGTTACGATGAAGACGAGATTGAGGATTTTGTCGATACACTGCATTTTAATAGCCGGTTGACGGCATCGTTTATCATGCGGGCATTATGTACGGGTAATTTGTCGGTGTTTGAATATGGGCTTGCCAGAATGGCGCGCGTACCGCGGGTGAATGCACGCATATTATTGATGGAAGCCAGCGGCAAAGGCTTGCGCGCTATTTATACGGCAGCTTCCATGCCGGATGATTTTTTTGAAGCAGTCAAAACGTTGCTGCGGTTATGCTTAGAGGAAACCGAATTTGGCTACACGCATCCTGCGGATTTACGCGAACGGATTACCACTCGCATTCTCGCACAGAAATATGACCGCACGATTGAAAATATGGAATACATGCTTTCGATCATCAGCAGAAAAACGAAGGCGGGTGCCAATGCCCACTGAACTTCGCAAAAACACCGCACCTTTGCGCTCACCGCTATCGCTGAACGAAAAAGAAGTGATGGAGCTTCTGGATAATAAAACCCCGGCGGTGCTCGCGGATCTTACGGATAAAATTGCCGGCGCATATGGTAACCAGTCACTTAAACCTTCCGATACGGCGGCGAGCGAACAGATTTTTCGCCTGCTGATGCGCGATACGGAAGTACGCGTGCGCGCGATGCTTGCGCAGCACGTTAAGCAAAGCACACAACTGCCGCATGATCTCGCCCTTTCGATGGCGCGCGACGTCGAGCAGGTGGCACTGCCCATACTCGAGCACTCGCAGGTGCTGGACGATCAGGATTTGCTCGAGCTTATCCAGCGCACTAAAGACGTGAGCCGTTACCTTGCTATTTCCAAACGCGAGCGCGTGTCGCCTGCCATTTGCGATTCGCTGCTTGCTAAAAATAGTGAGGAGGTTGCTTCGTCCTTGGTAACTAATAATGGTGCAGACATTTCCGGCGAGGGGTTGTCTAAAATTGTGGAACTTTACCCACGTAGCGAACAGGTGATGCAGGCGCTCAGCAATCGTCCGCATGTGCCCGCTGCCATTATTGAAAAAATGATGGATAAGGTATCGGCAACGCTCGCTGAAAAACTAAAGTCCAAATATGCAACATCCAGCAAAGCGATTGACGCTGAAATTGACGCGACACACGAAAGTGAAACGTTGAAGCTGGTGGAGATCACGCATGAGCAGGAAGATGTAAGCAATCTGGTGAGCCAAATGCAGGCGACCGGCAGGCTCACGCCTTCGATTATTTTAAGCGCGCTGTGCCGTGGGCATTTTTGCTTTTTTGAAACGAGCCTGGCGCGGCTTTCCGGCATTCCGGTCAGTAGCGCACGTTCGTTGATTCATGATCGCGGGCAATTGGGATTTCGCGCTATTTACAATAAATCGGGTCTGGATGAAGCCATGTTTCCGGGTGTGCGGATTTTGCTAAGTGCCGTGCGCGATCTCGATGTACAGGGTGAAAAACCAGGATCGGCGGATTATGTCGATCATCTGGTCCAGCACATTCACGAACTGGCCGAAGGTGAGCGGGTGAACAAACTGTCTGAGCTGATTGCGCTGGTGCGCCAAACTGCACAATAACCGGAGAAACTCCATGGAACTCAAAAAAATTGCCTGTGTTGCCGACGACTCTCCAAAAGCGCAGGCGGCGTTTAAAGAACTCAGCAAATTGTACGATATTACGCCCCTTACCAAGCGCCGTATTGCCGCGCAGGTGATTATCGTGTTGGGCGGTGACGGTTTTATGCTGCAGACACTGCATAAATACATGAACATGAAGCTGCCGTTTTACGGTATTAATTGCGGCACCGTCGGCTTTTTGATGAACCAGCACGCATTGCAGGATCTGCCGGAGCGTATCCTGGGCGCCCGTCCGGCGACGCTGTATCCGCTGCATATGTATGCCAAGCGCGATACGGGTAAAATCAGCCAGGCGCTGGCATTTAATGAGGTGTCCTTGTTCAGGCAGGGCCGACAGGCAGCAAAAATCCGTGTGTCGATCGATCACGTGGTGCGCTTAAAAGAGCTGATTTGTGACGGGGTGATGGTATCCACGCCAGCGGGCAGTACTGCCTATAACTTTTCAGCCGGTGGGCCGATTATTCCGCTGGGTGCTAATGTCATGGCTCTCACTCCGCTCGTGCCGTTTCGTCCTCGCCGTTGGCGCGGGGCATTGCTATCGCATAATTCGTCGATCAACTTCAACATCGTCGAGCCGAAAAAGCGCCCGGTGAATGTGGTGGCGGATTTCACCGAGTTTCAGGATGTAGTGGAAGTGGTGATCAGCGAGCAACGCAAATCGGGCGTGACGTTATTGTTCGATCCGGAGCATAACCTTGAAGAACGCATTATCAAGGAACAGTTTACTTACTGATAACCTTGCACATAGATCAGTGCACTTAGATCACATATATTGATGCGGGCTTTGGCCTGTGCACGCACGATCGGTTTTGCGTGGTAAGCAACGCCTAGCCCTGCAGCCAGCAACATTGGCAGGTCATTCGCTCCATCGCCAATGGCTAGAACTTCATTGGTAGATATGTGTAATTTTTCGCAAGCTTCTCGCAGTTTTTGTAGTTTTGCTTCTTTGCCTAGAATCGGCAGCAGAACACGGCCGGTAAGCACACCATGCGCAGTTTCCAACACATTGGAATGGTCTTCATCAAAGCCCAATTCGGCGCTTACGCGCGAAGTAAAGAAGGTAAATCCACCCGATACCAATATCGCCGCGGCGCCATGCTTTTTCATCGTTTGCAGCAGCTCTTTGGCGCCTGCCATCATTTTAACGCGCTCATCATAGCATTCCTGGAGCATAGTTAAGGGTAGGCCTTTAAGAAGGCTTACCCGTTCGGTGAGTGCCGCGGCAAAATCCAGCTCGCCGTTCATGGCACGCTCGGTGATAGCGGAGACTTCCGATTTTTTTCCTACAAAATCAGCCAGTTCATCAATGCACTCGACGGTAATCATGGTTGAATCCATATCCGAAATAATCAGCTTTTTTCCTCGATTGGATGCGGGCTGCACGACGGCGTCATAAGGGTGATCGCAGATGGCGGCGTGTACCTTGGCATCGAGCGCATCCTGGTTGTCATGCGTTACGAATAGGTCGCAGGCAATGCCGGGTTTTAGCCAGGCGGTGTTGTTCACAACCACGTCTTGCAACGCAAGCGTCGGCAGCATAGATTCCACAAACGCTGTGCTGAGGGGTTCTTTGCCAGGGCTTGCCAGCAATGTAATAACGAAATGAGTGGAATAGGACGTGGGGAGCATACCTGAAATCATTATTGTTGCCGGGCCAACTGCCAGCGGCAAATCAGCATTTGCACTTCGGATAGCGCAAAAATCCCCCTCTGTCATCATTAATGCCGATAGCCAGCAAATGTACCGGGATTTGCGCATCCTGACGGCTCGCCCCAGCGTGGAAGAGGAGGCGTTGGTGCCGCATAAGCTTTATGGAGCGCTGGGCGGCCATGAAGCCTGTTCAGCAGGGCTATGGCTTGGTCTTGCCAAAATGGAAATTGATTGGGCATTGTCGCAAGGGGTGCAGCCCATTATTGTGGGCGGGACGGGATTGTACCTAAAGGCGCTGATGCAGGGAATTGCCGATATTCCGGCGATCGCACCGGAAGTACGGGCACAAGCTACAGGTGATTATGACATCATGGGCAAGGACGCCTTTATGGCGCGTCTTCGGGAAATTGATCCAGGTTTTTTTGAACGCCTCAAAGTGTATGATCGTCAGCGCTTGATCCGCGCTTATGAGGTGTGGCTCGGCAGCGGGAAAAGCCTGAGCTGGTGGCAAGCAAGGATAGTGATCCCGCCTTATGAGTCAGGGCGTTTTCAGGTGCATAAAATTATGCCGACGCGCGAGGAGCTTTATGCGCGCTGCGATGCCCGGGTGCTTACCATGGTGGAGCAAGGCGCAGTGGATGAGGTGAAGGCTCTGCTTTTGCAGCAGTTTTCCCTTGATTTGCCGATTATGAAATCATTGGGTGTTAGCGAGTTTACCGCCTATATTCGCGGGGATATAGCATTGGATCAGGCGATTAGCCAAACCCAGCAGGCTACTCGCAACTACGCCAAGCGGCAAATGACGTGGCTACATAACCAGCTTTAGCGACCACGCCCGCTGAGTTCTTCAGCTTCTTCCTCGAGAGTGTCGGTTTTGCGTATGGCGTCGCGGTTGCTGGCGATGGTTATAATGGCGCCGACCGCGAGGGTGGCAACGGCGCCGGTGGCAAATACGATTTCCCACCATTGGTGCTGTTTGATGGCTTTCATTTCATCGCCAATGCCCTTTATATTCAACAATTTCCTACGCTTTATGTACTCGGCATCGTATTTCTCGATGACTTTCTGTACGCGGTCCATTGCGTCAGGTACAAACTCGCCTCGTTTGGCGGGGGCGGTGATTTCGCCGATCGCTTCATCACGTGTTTTCTGCAAATCATAGAATGCGCCGTTTCGGCCCTTATTCATGGTTTTGAAAAAGGCCCTGCTGATCGCATCTCTTGCCGTTACCATGGTGGCGATGACGCCCGCTGCAGCCCCGGCAATTTTTGCAGGCGTGGAATCCACCC
>Ga0206860_10158_pt1 | contig 15743 bp, 11 predicted proteins | sample Alteio_BWOrgCont_44_FD_152624 | JGI IMG/M metagenome (GOLD analysis project Ga0206860, IMG submission 152624) | Enriched cells from forest soil in Barre Woods Harvard Forest LTER site, Petersham, Massachusetts, United States -... | ecosystem: Environmental > Terrestrial > Soil > Temperate forest >...
GAGTGTCCCATGCGGCCGCCCCGTCTTCGGCGGCGTCCACATGATATCCGGCGTCAATCAACATTTTTGTGTTGAGCTGGCGTATCACCGGCTCGTCATCAACCACGAGAACACGATGGGGCGGACTTATTTCGCATCTGAGAGCCGCGCCGTTCCGCTCTTTCAGCTGCAGCAATTCGTTACCGTTCATGCCATCACAATAGGTTGTAACAGCTTGGAGGCGCTATTAGGTGTTTCCCGCACATTCAGGCCTCGACGGGCGGGTTCGGGATGGAAAAATAAAACGTCGCCCCGCCGTTCACCACGCCTTCAGCCCACGTTCGACCGCCGTGACGCTGAATGATGCGCTGGACGTTGGCGAGGCCGATGCCCGTGCCGCCAAACTCAGCCTGGCTGTGCAGGCGCTGGAATGCGCCGAAAAGTTTGCCGGCATACCGCGGATCGAAACCGGCTCCGTTGTCGCGAATGAAGATCACCGTCTCGCCGTGAACGCTTGAGGCGCAACCAATTTCGATTTTCGCCTCGGCGCGGGCGCCGGTAAACTTCACTGCATTGGAGATTAAATTGACCAGCACCAGGCGTAGTAGGGCGCAGTCGGCCTGCACTGCCGGCAGCGGCTGGATTTTCCAGATGATATTTCGCTCTTTCGTGTCCGACGCAAAATCATCCAATGTCTCCCGAACTAACTGGTTGAGGTTGACCGTCGCCTTTTGCATCTCGGATTGTCCAATGCGCGAGAAAGCCAGCAGATCAACAATCAAACTCTTCATCCGTATTGCCGCCTTGGAAATAGCCGCCAGATCGCTGTGGTTTTTCGCTGAAAGCGAGGGACCGATATTTTTTAGCAGCACATCCACGAAGCCCGTAATATGACGCAGCGGCGCGTGCAAATCGTGGGAGACGGAATAACTGAACGCTTCCAGCTCCTGGTTGGCGGTTTGCAATTGCGCCGTGCGTTCAACGACGCGTTGCTCCAGCTCTGCGTTAAGATTACGGATTCGGTCCTCCGACTGTTTGCGCTCCGTGATGTCACGGATGTTGCATTGGATCACGTTGCGGTCACCGGCGAGATAGACGTTGCTGACAAACTCCACGGCGATCATGCGACCGTCCCTTGTTTCCAGCGGCAGATCGTCATAACGGACATACCCGTCCGTTTGTAATTGTTTCAACATGACTTTGTTCCACTCCAGGTCCTTGAATGGGCTAAGCTCACCGACGGTTTTACCGATCATTTCACTGCGGGAAAAACCCAATAGTTTAAAAAGGAACGGGTTCACATCGTTAATGCGCCCCGTATCGGCATCCAGGATCAAAATGCCGTCCTTGGCCGCTTCGAAAAGCCGCCGATAACGCAGTTCTGAGGCGCGGAAGGCTTGTTCAAGCTGAATCTCCGGGTCGGGAACGAGTCCCTTTCGATGCTTTGTTTTTTTCTCGTCCGCATCAACCGTGGCTTGGCCTGCATCCCCGGCTATTGTAGGCTGGCGTCCTGTTTTCAAAAATGCTCTCGAACTCATGGATGATAGAATAGGCGAAGAGGTTCCGAGGAAGCCATGGGGTGTTTCCCGCATGAAAGAAATGTACCAGACAAGATGAATGCGACAAATTCTCAATGGCCGCCAACAAAGAGCCCCACCGATTCCTTGTGCACCGCCGGGCCGCGATTCAGGTCCAGCCAAAACTGTTTGATTCCAATGGCAATTTCACGGAGTTCCCGGGGACTGGAAGGTTTGACCAAATACGCATTGGCTCCCAATTGATAAGCCATATCAATGTCAAATTCGAGCCGCGACGAAGTTAGAATGATGACAATGAGGGTTTTCAATTCGGGCTGGCCGCGCAGCCATTTCAAGACCTCAAATCCCATTTCCTCCGGCAACTTCAGGTCCAGCAGCATTAGGCAAGGCAAAGGAAACTGTTCACGATCGGCGTATTTTCCCTCGCCATTGAGGTAATTCATCGCCTCCCTTCCATCCTTGGCCACTTGCAGCGGATTGGGAATCCCAATCTCTTTGAAGGCATGTTTCATGAAAAAAACGTCGTTTTCCTCATCCTCGACCAGCAAAATGATATGGCTCAAAGTTTCGCTCCTTTCAATTGAATCCAGAATTTGCTGCCCTGGCCAACCTCCGATTCAACGCCCCTCTGGCCACCCATGCGTTCCACCGCCTTGTGGACAATGGTCAGCCCCACACCCGTTCCTTCATAAACGGTGTTGCCGCCCACCCGTTCGAACATCTTAAAAATACGGGCCTGATCCTTTGCGGCAATGCCAACGCCATTGTCCTCCACCCACAGCCGGACATCCCCGGCAATGGCTTCCGCACGGATTTTAACCCGGGGCGTGGTTCCGGGCGCGACAAATTTGACGGCATTGGTCAGCAGGTTGGAAATGCATTGCGCCAAGCTGACCTCTGCGCCTAGGACTTTGGGCAGCACGCCTTCGATTTGAATTTGGGCGTTGTCTGCATGCAACTGCGGGTAAGTGTCGATGATTTGGCGGACAAGGGTGTCCAGATCAATTGTTTCGATTTTTATTTCGGCGCGGAGCACCCGGGTGTAGGTCAACACATCCTGAATCAAACTATCCAGGCGGGCTGCCCCGGCGTGGATCCTTTCCAGATACTGGATTCCTTCTGCATCGAGTTTGGCCGGATATTTCTGCAGAAGAATCTCGGAAAAGCCGCGCATGGCCCGAAGCGGGGCGCGCATATCGTGGGAGATGCTGTAGGAGAACGCCTCCAGTTCGCCAATCGTTTCGCGAAGCTGGGCGGTGCGTTCCGCGACCGTTTCCTCCAACTCCGCGGAGTGACGGCTGATTTTATTTTTGGCGGCCAGCAACTCCTGCTCCACTAGCTTGCGCTCTGTGATGTCGCGAATGTTGCATTGGATGACCAGATTGGTGTCTTCTTCGTAGAGGTTGGCCACCACTTCCACTTCTCGGGTCCGGCCCCTTGTGCTTTTGAGCGGCAAATCTTCGTAGCGGATAAAATGTTTCTCCCGCAATTCCTGAAACATGTCCCGGCTGGCTTGCTGATCTTTGAGCAGGCCGATTTCCCAAAGCTCCTTGCCTAAAAATTCCTCGCGCGTGTAGCCAAGAAATTCGATCATGAAGGGATTGACGTCGGTGATCTTGCCTGTGTCCGGATCCAGCAGCAGCACGCCGTCGCGCGCCGCTTCGAAAAGGCGGCGGTAGCGAATTTCTGAAACGCGCAGGGTGGCCTGCAAGGGCGCCTCCATTAGAGATGTTTCTACCCGGGCGAAAGGAGACTTGAGCAAGGAATTTGTATTCACTGAGTGATAGTAAACCCGAAGCCTCTTCCCAACCATGGGGTGTTTCCCTGCCGGACTTACTGAACCACGGCGCGATAGAATCGCTGACGCTGATTGGTTGCACCCGGATCGGTGATCAACATGGATCCAGCCGCAGGAATTGTGTTGGTGAAAATGGCCGACCAACTGACAAGATTTGAGGATGCCTGGATCACGCACGAGCTTCCCGTCGAGCCGTGCAATACGAATTGGGGCGTCCCGTGGCTCACAGTTACTCCACTCAATTGCGGCGGACTGGCCGGAATGGCAAGGGCACGGTAAAATCGCCGGGTAAAGCTGGCCATGTTCGAATCAATGATGGTCATGGAGCCGCCCGCTGGAATTGTGTTTGTGGAAATGGGCGTCCAGACGACAAAGTCCGATGAAGCCTGGATAACATAATTGGTCCCGACCTGGCCTGACAAAACAAATTGGAATTTGCCACTGGCCGCGATCATTCCGGCCAATTGCGGCGGCTGGGTGTAGTAGGCGGTGACGGGAGTCGTCAAGGTGTTGGTGATGGTGACCACTTGACTGGCCGGGGTATGCCATCCCAGAACCGTGTTGAAATTAATCGTGTGGCTGCCGGGCAAAAGGCCGGACAAGGTTGTGCCGCTGGCTTGTAACGCTCCGCCATCCACCTGCCATTGCGCCCCGGCATTGATAATGGCGGGGGGAAGAATAGTGACTTGCAGAGAACCCGCTTGCAACACATAGGTCCCCAGTTCCAGCGTCGTTTGACTGTTGGTGATGGCAACCGTCTGCGCCAAAGGCGTGGTCCAGCCGGAGTTGGTGTTAAAAGAAAGGGTATGAGCGCCAATCGACAAGCCGGCGACAATCGCTCCATTTGTTTGGTAGGGTCCGCCGTCCACCCGCCATTGCGCCCCGGCTGCGACGACGGCGGCGGGGAAAATCATCACCTGTAACGAGCCGGCGTTGGCAATGGCGATTGGATAATCGCCCGTTGCCAAGGTCGTTTGATGGGCAGTCACAAGAACTGTTTGAACCGCAGGCGTGGTAAATCCCGCAACCGTGCTGAAGCTGATGACATGATTGCCAGGAGTGAGACCGGACAAAATTGCGCCGCTCGTCTGGAATGACCCGCCATCCACCTGCCATTCCGCATTTGCGAAAATCGCGCCGGACGGGCTGATCATGACTTCCAAGCCGCCCGTTGGCGGCGGACTGGAGGTCGAAATACCGAAGCGGATGGCGTTGTTTTTTGAATCCGCCACAAAAACATCACCGTAGGCGTCCACAGCCACGCCAAAAGGAATATTGAAGGCGGCGTTGGTTCCGGTCCCATTGTTGGTTCCCTGTGATCCGCCGCCGAGGGTGGAAACCAGCCAGGTTGTTCCATCCGGAGCCAGTTTTCGAATGTCGTTATCGGTCTCAGCCACATAAACATTGTCGTTGGTGTCCACCGCCGCGCTGAGCGGCGAGTAAAAAAGAGCGTTCGTCCCCAACCCGTTGGAGAAGCCGGAATCAGGCTGGCCGGCAATCGTCGTCACCACCCAATTGGCTCCCATGGGAGTGATCAAGCGGATGGTGTTGTTAAATTGGTCGGCCACAAAAAGACGGTCATTGGCGTCCACCGCGACGCCGCAGGGCCAGAAGAATTGTGCTGCCGTGTTGGTGCCGTCGCTGGTGCCGAGCGTGCCGCCGGCAACCGTGGTCACGATCCAGTTGGTTCCGGATGGCGTGATTTTCCGAATGGCATTGTTCTCCTCATCCGCCACAAAAATGCTGCCGGCGCCATCCACCGCGACACCGGTCGGGTAGGAGAAACGGGCGACGCCGTTGGTGCCGTTTTTATAGCCGGAAAATCCGGCGGTTCCGGCGATGGTGGACACGACCCAATTCGTCCCCGACAGGGTAATCTTCCGGATGACATTATTGTATTGGTCAGCCACGTAAAGATTGGTCGCGCTGTCCACCGCAATGCCAGTGGGGCCGTAAAATTGTGCGGACGTGTTGGTGCCGTTCAGGCCACCCTCCACGCCGCCGGCGATGGTGGTCACAATCCAGTTGGTGCCCAGCGGGTTGATTTTACGGATGCGGTTGTTGTTTTGGTCGGCGACATAAACGTTGCCGACGCCGTCCACGGCCACTCCGGTGGGGTTATAAAACTGCGCCGTGGAATTGACGCCGTCATTCGAACCTTGCGATCCACCGGCGATGGTGGAGAAGGTAAAACTTTGAGCATGGAGAGAAGGCACAATCAGCCCTGTGGCCAAAAGGCATCCGGCAAGCAACGTCTCCCCTCTCATAAAGTGAAAGACAACGGCGCACTGACTGATGAATCCTGAATTGGCTCGGGGTCCTTGACAGTAGAGCTTGCAAACAAATGCGTATAAGCCAGGTAAAGCCCTGCGAAGGGAAACCATGCCAGAGCAAGGGTGCAGAATGCCAGTCCGCATAAAAGGCATAATATTATTCCGAGGGTGTGTTTCATACTATCCATTACATTCAATTGTTTAACTTCACAGGTTAAAACCGTGCCTCGCACGGTTCGTCCGTTTTTACATTTGGATTATCACGTCAGGGCAAGCTCCTGACCATGGGGTGTTACCCTACCGCGGCTTGGACCGTGTTACGGCCCCAGTTGTATGGCTTGGGCGTTGGTTGTGGTCAGAAAATAACCGCCACCGTTGGTTCCATTGAGCAGTACCGCGCCGTAGCCGGTCACCCTGGATGCTCCACTGCCGATGATCACTTTCAACAAGCCGGTTTTGCGATTGATGGAACCGTTCAAGGGCGTGGGCCCTATTTCGCCCAAAGAGGAGATCGCAACGGGGAAGCTCAACAAGGCGTTTGTGTCGTTAATGTTGTCAAGCAACGACAAATTTGTCAGCAGACCGATAATATTTGCCGGGGGATCGCTCCAGGGCGATAGCAGTATTTCATTGGTGAAAAGGGTGTTGGTAAACCCATTCAAGTATAATCCCGAGACACGTTCGGGATGAATCCAAGTCAGGCTGACACCGGTCGTGTTGGTCAAATCCAGATTAATCCAGCCCAGAAGAAGGCCCTTGCTGGCGTAGAGATTGACGCAAATGGGAACGTAACCGTCACGGGAAACGGCCACGGTCTGATTAAAGGCGGTGCCATCAGCCAGGGCTCCGGTGATTCTGGCTGTGGTTGCAGAGTTGGTGATCAAGGCATAGCCGTCGCCGCCGGGCAACGAATTATTGGTGCCGGGCGGAAGGAGCATGGTGTACTCAGCCGGAGGCAGGGTATTGTCGGCGAGGTCGGCAATCAGATCGGCCGCCCACGGGATTTCATCGATTGTCCCGGAAACCATGCCTGTCAACTGCGGCGCGGCATTGCTCAAATTCATTAATGTCATTTCCACGAGCAGAGGACCTCCCTGGCTGGCCGCACGTAAAACAGTATTGGTGGCCTGACCCGCCATATCAAAACTGCCGCTGATGGCATGACTTGCGCCGTTGATTAACAGCGTCCCGCTGTAAGTTCCATTCTGCCGAACGGTCAATCCCTTGAGCATTCCCGCCGTTTGTTCGGTGACGCCATTGGTGGTTATAAAGAGGCCGTTATAGATTCCTTTAACTGGCAGAAACGGATTGGGAATAAAATTGGCTTGCAGCACCAGGCTGGACTCCGCCTTGATGGTGAGCGGGTTCTTATTTGTGGTGATGCTGCCGGTCCAATTCGAAAACACATCCCCGTTTGCAGCAGTCGCACGTAGAGTATAATTCCGGCCAGCTCTCAAATCCATGCCATTCAGATCCGGCGACACCGCGCCGTCTCCGGTGGTGATAACGGTCAGAGTAATGCTTCCGATCGCCGCAAAGTATGCCGTGATCTTGAGGTTCGCGTTCAGCGTGACTGTCAGTGGATTCACTGTTCCGGTGGCGTCCCCGGTCCAACCTATGAACTCAAAGCCGCTGTCGGGCGTCGCCAGCACCGTATTTGTACTGCCCTCTGGAAATATGCCGCCGCCATTTGTCCCACCGACACTGACCGTGCCTTCGTTGGCCGGCGCAGCGCCCACGGTGAGCGTGTAATTTGGTATGATGGTTGGCAGGAAGTTCGCGACGAGTGTCACGTTGCTGCCGAGGGTGACTGTATAGCTCGATAACGTGTTGACCACGTTGCCATTCTCCGTCCAATTGGTAAATTCATAGCCCATATTGGCCGTGGCCGCTACCAGATTGGAACTGCCCTCCGCAAATGTCCCACCACCGTTGACCGTACCGCCCTCGACCGGTGATGCACTTAACGTGATGGTATAATTGGGCGTGTTGATGTTGACGTAGGCGCCAGTGGTGGTGGTTGTCTGGTGAGCCGTCACGATAACGGTTTGAAGAGCTGGCGTCGTATATTCGGCATTGGTGCTGAAGGCGACGGAGTGAGTGCCCGGTGTCAGATCGCTTAATATCACGCCGCTTTCCTGAAACGGGCCGCCGTCCAACTGCCATTCCACGCCTGCGGTGACTGCGTTCGATGGCGTTAGTGTGACTTCCAGACTGCCCGTCTGCGGTGCGCTGACACTGGAAAGGCCCAAGAAAATTGCATTGTTTTCATAATCCGCCACCAAAACATCGCCATAGACATCCACCGTCACGCCGAAAGGAAGGCTGAAACCGGCGTTGGAGGCGCCGATGGTCGAAACCAGCCAGTTTGAGCCCGATGGCGTCATTTCCCGAATAGCGTTGTTGTATAAATCCGCCACATAGACATTGCCATTCGTGTCCAGCGCGACATCTGTGGGCGAGTCAAATCCCGCATTGGTGCCCAATCCGTTTTCTGCGCCGATATTTAATTGTCCGGCAATGGTCGTCACCACCCAGTTCGTTTCCACGAGGGTGATTAAACGGATCATATTGTTAAATTGGTCCGCCACAAAAACACGGTCGTTGGCGTCCACCGCGACACCGGAGGGGCCTTGAAACTGGGCCATGGTGTTCGTGCCATCGGCAGAGCCGGAGGAGCCGCCAGCGATGGTGGTCACAATCCAGTTGGTTCCGGACGGCGTGATTTTGCGAATGGCATTGTTGTACTCGTCTGCCACAAAAATGTTGCCTGTGTTGTCCACTGCGACTCCTGTCGGATTATAAAACTGGGCATTGGCATTGGCACCGTTCTGGGCGCCGGAAACGCCGACTTGGCCGGCTATGGTGGATACCACCCAATTCGTGCCCGACGGCGTGATTTTCCGGATGGTATAGTTAAACTGGTCGGCCACGTAGAGATTGGTCGCGCTGTCCACCGCAATGCCAGTGGGGCCGAAAAATTGGGCGCTGGTGTTGGTGCCATCCAAACTTCCCGCGCCGCCGCCGGCAACGGTCGTGACGATCCAATTCGTGCCTGATGGGGTGATTTTCCGGATAAGGTTGTTTTTTTGGTCGGCGACATAGATGTTGCCGCCGCTGTCCGCAGCTACGCCGGTGGGTCTGTAAAACTGCGCGTTGGCATTGCTCCCGTTAGCCGAGCCTTCCGTCCCGCCGGCAATGGCGCTGAAAGTGAAAGTTTGAGCATGCAGAGACGGAGCGATCAGGCCCAGGGCAGGAAGGCATCCGGCGAGCAGCACTGTTTTGATTTTGTTTACGGTTTTCATTTGGTGTTGGTAAAGAGTCAAGCAATGTTTCTTGGTTTATAAAAGGCGGGGGGATGGCCCCCCGCCTTTTGAGTTCTGAATCGAAAGGTGTTCCTAGCAACGGATCTTGCGGGTAAACGCGCTCAAACCAAGGAAGACGCTGCCCAGAAGGGCCACGCTTGAACCTCCGTCTGGCGCGGCCGTGGTGGTTCTGCCATTCGCCCCCGAGGTTGCGTCAAAAGCGAAGGACGCATCAGTCTGGCTCAGGTTAACAGTCCAGCTTCCCTCCGTCGTGGCGTAGCCCGTGATCATGGCCAGGCCCTGGCCGCCGATATCCCATTCCCCGATGGCGGCATTGTAGTCTGCCGTGACGGTGGTGGCGTCGAAGCTGTAAACGATTTGATCGCCCACCGGACCGATGGTGAACGTCCACAACGGAGTAACGGACGAGACAGCAAGCGCGCCCGCAAACTGGAAACCGTTAAAGGTGACGGACGTGAGGGGGGGCACTGTGGAATAGGATCCGGTAGGATCCATGGAAACGTATGGGCCGGACACCGCAAAGGTGGTGGCGTTCGCCAGGTTGGGGTTGTTTACTGTAACTCCCAAATCGCTGAAAGCCAGGGAGCCGTTGATGGGGGTGGCCTTTGCGCTGGGGCCGACGAGGACAGCAGCACAAAATGCCGCCGCACATATAATACTTTTTATAGGTATGCGTTTCATATTCTTATAATTTTTAATTGTTTACCTCTTTAGGCTAAAATCATGTCATTGCATGGTTTCATCCGTTTTTTACACTCACACTAGTAAGTCATTGGCCGGCTAATATCTATGGGGTGTAACCCGATGGGGTATAGTCCTGTCATGAATTACCAAACAAAAAGGCAGGGCAATAACGCCCTGCCTTGTGAGTTCTGAATTAAAGTGATGTCCTAGCAGCGGATCTTGCGGGCAAACGCGCCCAAACCAAGGAAGGCACTGCCCAGAAAGGCTATGCTCGAACCCCCGTCCGGCACGGCTGCCCTGCCGCTCGCCCCTGAGGTTGCGTCAAAAGCGAAGGACGCATCAGTCTGGCTTAAGTTCACAGTCCAGCTTCCATCCGTCGTCGCGTAGCCCGTAATCATGGCCAAGCCCTGACCGCCAATATCCCATTCGCCTATGTTTGCATTGTAGCTAGCCTCGACGGTGGTGGCATCGAAGCTGTAAACGATCTGATTGCCCACCGGGCCGAGAGTGAACGTCCATAATGGAGTAACGGACGAGACAGCGGCGGCGCCCGTAAACTGGAATCCGTTAAAAGTGACGGAGGTGAGGGTGGGCACCGTGGAATAGGTTCCGCTGGCGTCCATGGCCACGTATGGGTCGGACACGGCAAAGGTCGTGGCGCTCGCCAGGTTGGGATTGTCAACTGTAACTCCTAAAGCGCTGAACGCTATGGAGCCGTTGATGGGAGTGGCCTTGGCACTGGGACCAGCCAGGACAACGGCACAAAATGCCGCTGCACATATAAGACTAGGTATTGTTATCGTGATGCGTTTCATATTTTCTATCATTTTCAATTGTTAACTTTGTCGGTTAAAACCGTGTCTCTGCATGGTTTCATCCGTTTTCACTGTCACATTTGTAAGTTATGAGACGGTTAATATCTATGGGGTGTAACCCGATGGGGTATTACCCTAAGGTGGATCAGTTCATGAAATTTCTTTTGGATGTAGGGACAACACCCCATGGCAGGCGCCGGTTGACCAGACTACTCTGACCGTATGAAACGAAGAAGTTACTATCAGGGCCAAAACAATTTGGAATTTTGCGCCATCGCTCCCCTGCCGCGCCGCGCCATGAATCATGGCGGTGGCAGCCGCCCTGCCCGCGAATGTCTGGGGAGAATTGACAGCACGGCGACCGCGCGCGCCCGGGTGCCATCGTGGAAGCGTATGCTTGACATAATTTGCATTCTGGCCGGGTCGGTTTTGTGGGTGCCGGCGGGGTTGCTGATTGCGCTGTTCATCAAAATCGTTTCTCCCGGCCCCGTCCTTTTCAAGCAGGAACGCATCGGCCACATGAGCAAAAAATTCCTCTGCCTGAAATTCCGGACCATGACTGTCAACGCGGATACCGGCGTGCATCAAAAACATTTAAATCAGTTGATGGCTTCCAACCAGCCGATGAAGAAACTCGACGGCACCGGTGATGCGCGGTTGATCCCCGGCGGTTTGTGGCTTCGGTCTCTGGGCGTGGATGAGTTGCCCCAATTGATCAACATCCTCCGTGGTGAGATGAGCCTGGTCGGGCCGCGGCCCTGCGTTGCTTACGAATATGAGATGTTTCAGCCGCATCATCGCCAGCGCTGCCAGACGCTGCCCGGCCTGACCGGCCTGTGGCAGGTCAACGGCAAGAACAGGACCACCTTCGAGAAAATGATGGAACTGGATCTGGCCTACGTTGAAAGGAAATCCATATTCCTGGATCTCAAAATCATGGCTTTTACCGTTCCCGCAGTCCTCATTCAAGTGTGGGACGTTAAAATGGGACGGAAAGCCGCGGCTAAAACCATGCCGGCGAAAACCCCCGGACTGGACTTGTCTCATCCCGTCCGGCTGTAAGCAGCGCTGCTAAATTCTTGAACTGGCCATTGGAGTCAATATGAGCAAACAAATTAATGTCGGAGTCGTCGGATGCGGATACTGGGGGCCAAATCTGATCCGTAATTTCCGGTCTTTGCCCGGATGCAATCTGAAGATGATGTGCGATGTCAGTGTCGCGCGGCTGCACAAGCTGACCGCTTTATATCCCGAGGTCGCAGCGGAGAAGAGCTTCGAGCACATGCTCAACGGCGCCGGATTGGATGCCGTGGTGGTGGCTACCTCTGTCAAATTGCATTTTCCCATGGCCAAGGCCGCCTTGTTGGCCGGCAAACACACCATGATCGAAAAGCCGATGGCTGCGTCTGCCGCCCAATGCGAGGAGTTGATTGAGATTGCCCGCCAAAAGGGCCTGGTTCTGATGGTCGGCCATACCTTTCTCTATTCTCCGGCGGTCAGGAAAATCAAAGAGATTGTTGACCGGGGAGATTTGGGGGATATCCGTTACATCTGCGCGCGGCGTCTCAACCTCGGCCTGTACCAGAAAGACATCAACGTGGCCTGGGACCTGGCGCCGCATGACATTTCGATCATCCTTTATCTCTTGCAGCAACTTCCCGAAAGCGTGAACTGCTGCGGCGGGACTCACATAACCCCGGGGATTGAGGATGTGACCTCGATGTCACTGAACTTTGGCAAGGATCGTTCGGCCATCATTCACAGCAGTTGGCTGGATCCGCGCAAAGTCCGGGAAATGACGATTGTCGGGAGCAAGCAAATGATCGTGTATGACGATGTGGCTCCGCTGGAAAAGGTTCGGATATTCGACGCGCGCGTGGTGCGTCCGCCGCACTATGACACTTTCGCGGAATTTCAATATGCCTACCATTATGGCGACATTTACTCGCCGTATTTGAAACAGGAAGAACCGCTCAAAATGGAATGCCTTCACTTCATCGAATGCATCCAGGAGTCCAAAAGCCCCCTGACTTGCGGCGCCCGGGGTTTGGAATTGGTGAAAATCCTGGAAGCGTCATCAGCCTCATTGAAACTGGGCGGGTGCCCGATCTCCTTGGCCCCTTCAGCAATAACGCCATTTGCCGAAACCCATGCACGCGCCCGGGCAGCGGGCGCCAATGCAATGCGAGGTTGGAAGAGACGGTCTTTGAGCAGTTGTCCGGCCAACGAGGGTGTTAACCCCCATAGTTCAATTTCAACCTGAAAATTCCATATGAAAACTCTAAAACTGTTTTGCAGTTCATTGCGCGCTCTTCCATGCCTGGCCTGTTTTTTTGCCATTGCCTTTGCCGCCAACGCAGAAAATGCGCAACTCAAGGCGAAGTTCAACGAACCCGGCAACATTCTCATCGCCGATCAATTCAACAACCGTGTCATCGAGGTCAACCCGTCCGGCAATATTGTCTGGTCCTTTGGGCTCGGATCGAATGACTTTTCGCCCAACTCCATCATCGGCGTCAATGATGCCGAGCGCGTCGGCACCTGCACCCTGATGGCCGGGACTGGCACTCCTGCGGGATTGGTTGCCCAAAGTCCGAACGGCGCAGTCGACAACCGTGTCCTTCTCGTGGACGCCGCCGGCAAAATTATCTGGCAATACGGCAAGTTCGGAAAAGCCGGCAACGGCTATGACCTGTTGAACACCCCGATGCAATGCACCTTTCTTGCGAACAACAACATCCTGATCTCCGACCAGGGCAACAACCGCATCATCGAAGTCAATTCTGCCAAGCAAATCGTCTGGGAATATCCCGCCATCCACACCGACGCCTCGGACCAAATCAGCAATCCTAGCGGTGCCGAGTTGTTGAAAAACGGCCACATCCTGATCTCCGACCAGGGCAACAGCCGCGCCATCGAAGTCACTCGCGCTCATAAAATTGTCAATACGTTCAGCGCCGGTGGCACCGTCAGTATCCTCGCCTTCGCCAGCCGCCTCGAAAATGGCGACACTCTTCTCACCGATGCCGGCAACGCTCGCATTGTTGAAGTGGACACCAACGACCTCGTCGTCTGGCAGTATCTCACCAACACCGACCCATTAAGCGTCGCCGCCCCACTGCCCAACCGGGCCGTGCGTTTGACCAATGGCGACACACTGATCAGTGACCAGTTCAACAACAACGTCATCCGGATTGATCAGGCCGGACATCTCGTAGCCAGCTATGGACTGCCGCTGGATGGCGGCGGCACCTTCGGCAACAATGTGGGCTATGACCTCCACTCCGCCCAGAATGGTTTATACGCGCCCGCCGATGCAAAAATTATTGGCGACTACACCGGCCTGACTTCACCTTTTACCACGCCTGTGGCCTGCAACTTTGCTGACAAACATTGAACGCCGCTGCTTCGCCCTCGCGTGCGACAAAGCGACATAATGACGCCATAAAACGGCGCCATGTGAGACATTAAGACGCGACGGTGCAGGCGTTTCTCCATTTCATCGCAGCAACGTTGCGTGCGATGCACTCGATCATCTGTTGAAACGAGCCTTTCGTTTCACACTCTTTCCATCTGCCGCCATTTGCTTCCACGACGGCTCCACGAGGGGAGATCCGGGAACCATTCACGATTTTGGGCGCGTGCGTGCTGTGGACGACGATTGCGTGCGCTCAATATCGCCCATCGAATAAATCAACCAAGCGCCAGCACCCCGCCCCGATTTCCAGTTAGGTACGCGAAATGCTTTATCAGGTGTTCACCTTATTAGGTCTTTACCTTATAAACAGCAAGTGTTGATCGGGTCGGGCCGGGCGATTACAAGCCAGGCACTTTGGAAACGCAAATGTTAGATCGGTGTAGTCAAAGGAAGGATTACCCAAAATGACCGCTAGAACTATTTTTGCCAGGCGAGTCCTGGCCGTGTTGGTTTTTGTCTTGTCCCTGTTCTCCCGCGCTTCAACATGGGCGGCGAGCGTCTCCCTGGCTTGGAATCCAAGCCCAAGTCCCACGGTGACAGGCTACGAGGTGTTTTATGGTTTGGCCAGCGGCGACTACACTTTGTCCATCGATGCCGGCACTAATACCAGTATAACAATGTCCGGCTTGACCTCCGGGGTCACTTATTACATTGCCGTGTTGGCCTATGATACCAACCAGAATGACAGTCTGCTCTCAAACGAGGTTATCGACAGTCCCCTGACGCTGACAACCGAGCCATTGGCGCAAGCGGTCGGTCTCGGAGCGACTGCCTCCTTTGCCGTCAGCGCGACCGGCACGGCACCGCTGACTTACCAATGGTTTGATGGCGCGACGGCCTTGGCCGGAGCCACCAACGCCACGTTGACCTTGTTGAATGTCAGCAATGCCAACGCGGGCAATTACAGTGTCGTGATTACCGACAGCTCGGGCAGCGTGACGAGCAGCGTGGTGACATTGTCGGTCGTTAATCTGCCGGTGATTACGAGCCAGCCCGTTGCGCAAACCGTCTCCCCCGGCGCACTGGCCTACTTTAATGTGAGCGTGCAGGGCACGGGGCCGTTTACTTACCAATGGCTGCACAACGGGACAGCCCTGCCCTCGGGACCGGGATTGAACTTTCTATTGATCACGGTCACTTCTGCCAATTTGGGCAATTACAGTGTCGCCGTTGCCAACAACAATGGCACCGTGACGAGCAGCGCCGCCTCCTTGCAAACACCCGGACCGCCAGCGCTTGCCATCGCGCAGTCGGGCAAAAGCATTGTGGTCTCCTGGCCGTCTTCCGCGACGGGATTTACGCTGCAACAAAACGCAAATTTGGCGACGACAAATTGGATGACGAGCGCTTATCCCATCTCTACCAATGGGACGACGGAAAGCATCACAATTTCATCGCCGTCGGGAAATATGTTTTTCCGCCTGTTCAATCCCTGAAACAAATAAAGGGGTCAGTCCTGCATAATCACATATTATTACTTTTCGCATCGCGCAGCAGGTTCGCTAGCGAACCGGCTGTCCCCATATTTAATCGTTCGGCACTCCAGTTCAAGGTCATTGTCGTTTCCTGGCACAGCCGCCGGGCCAGCTTGAGCTTTTGCGCATCGCCTTTGCGACGTAGCTCCCGTTCCGCCACCGTCCATTTCTGTCATGGCTTGTCCGGCTGGCCGGGCTTGGCCCAGTGGCGGACGGGAAAGGTGATGATGAGGAGATGTTCCGGTTTGCCGGAGAAAAATTTCCCGGGCGGGTAGTCGCGGATGGCCCGGGTCGGGTCCGCTTCAGTCATTTCGCTGTGCCAAAGCTGGCGGTGGCCGTCGGGGCCGGTCCAGAATTCGGTGATGAAGAATTGTTTG
>Ga0206860_10159_pt1 | contig 15654 bp, 20 predicted proteins | sample Alteio_BWOrgCont_44_FD_152624 | JGI IMG/M metagenome (GOLD analysis project Ga0206860, IMG submission 152624) | Enriched cells from forest soil in Barre Woods Harvard Forest LTER site, Petersham, Massachusetts, United States -... | ecosystem: Environmental > Terrestrial > Soil > Temperate forest >...
TCGCTTGATCTTCAGAATCCGTCGCAACGTAAGTATTTACTAAAGTTTGCCCACCCAAAATTGAATGAAAAAACTCCGGAGTGGCATCTTCATCTCTTTCTAATATGATATTTTCTCCAGGCTCAAGAGATCCAGTTACTTTGTAGCCCAAACGATTCCAAAGTTCCTCTTCAGGGTACATTTGAATAGGGCCAATGGAATCATATACAGCAAGACCCAATGCATGGGCTGTTGTAATTACTTCTTTTGGATTTCTATAGCATACCCTTAATGGAATGTCATTTAATGGACCATCTGTATTTTTGCTAAATTGAAAATTAGGTTTACCTTCTGCATTCTTACCGAACAATACTTCAGGACCAGGTACAGTTTGTTCTCCCGTCAATTGTTGTAATTCATCATAGGCCCAGACCACTAACTGAGGATTGGCGCAACTCAGATAGCAAAGCTCGAAAAAACTTCTTGGCATATCTTGAGCTTCATCGATTAATATTACATCAAATACGGGTTTAAATTTTTTCACAGATTTTAGTAACTCATCGCACGTCCCCTCAAACGAACGACTCCCCCCAAATCGCTGTCTTGCTTCTCCGAATGAAACAGGCTCAATGCCATTCTCTCTTGCAATCGTAGAATACATTCCGGGTGTGCCCTGACTACCCCAAGCATGAATTAAACTTATTTTCGTCCAATCTGGTTCGTCTCCACGAGTTTGATTGAAGTAAAGACGATTAATTAAATCTCTATACTGTTGATAGAGGGATCTGGAATAAAATGTAATTGCAATTTTTAAATCCGGATTTGTAATATGTAGATATACCGCTTTACCCGCCAAAACTACGGTCTTGCCTGTTCCTGCAAGCCCAGTTATCCGTTGTGGCCCAGCTGTCGTTTCAATTACTGCCTTATTTTGGTATCCATCTAAATTGGAGAGTTGGGATTCAATTTTCTTTACAAGGGCACCTTTTGAATTATTCTTTTTTACATTAAGACGTTTATTTGCTGGTCTAATTTTGAAAACACCTTGAATCACACTTTTGACGGTCCTAAATAATATATTTTCTATTTCTGCATCTGCCAAACTATTTTTAAAAAATTTATCGAGATCTTCTGAATTTTTAATGATTAAATTTTTTAATCCATTGTCAGTTTCTACTTTATTAAATATGTCCAATGCTACAACCTGCAAATTAAATCTGAGATTTCTCTTTTCAACTAGCTCCGGATAGGGTTTTAGTTGAGACTCAAATTCATTATAAAGCTTATCTTGAATTTCAGTTACTTTATCGACCGTATCTATTTCGTCACCAGAAATAACAGTAAAAAGTACTATTCCTAATTTATTCGATAGAAAAAGTGCATCTACCGTCCTGGCGCCTTCTGCCATTGCTACAATCGGAAAACCTTGAAATAAAGTTGCATTCCCAAAATCCCTGGAACTTGCCTTGACCCATTTTACAAGTTCTCGTAACGACTCGATCGAATCGTCAGAGGTAATTCCGTGGATTATTTCAGGTGTGGGCATTTGGATACAACTCGAAAAAGCTATGCGCAGTAACCGTTACTTTCGTATTATTTTTAAGGTGATATCTTTTCAAGAAATGCAATGACTGGATTAAATTGCATCCCCTGTTATACCGAGTTATTTAACGCAATGCCGCTTTCAACGCCTTCTTTACTTCCTTAGCCACTAATCCTTTGACTTGTTCTTTAAGGGCCTTGGTTTGGGCCTTCAGCGAACCTTTGAGCGCTTTCGCCACCAGTCCAGCAATTAGCCCTTTCGAAGCCCGTATAGAGGCCTTAGGACGCCCTGGCTTACGGCCTCGCTTGGCCTTAGGCGGACGACCAGGACCACGTTTGCCAGTCCCTTTAGGCCTACCGGGCTTACGGCCTGGCTTGCCTTTGCCGCTTCCCTTTGGGCGTCCTGGTTTGCGCTTCGCCATGCCAACCTCACTTTTGGGGGTTACTCCGCTAGTCATTTTCGGCCTTCCTGGTTTACGGGGCGTGTCCGCAAGCTGAATCTCTTGGGCCAACCAACCAGAGGCCAGCTTGGGCTTCTTGGCCAACTTCTTCAGGTCTTGCTCAGCCGCCTCTTTACCAGCTTCGGTTTTGGTCAGTTCGGGCATAGGTACCTCAGTTGAAAAATTCAATGGATTTTACTGCCAATTCTATCTCACTTTCAAGCCCTATGCCTTGTATTTTCAAGATGTCCCAGGTGACTCTGAAAGCGATGACGATGCGACTGGAATAGCTACCCCAAATTTCGTGATGGTGTCCTTAACCGCATCTAAAAACCAAGTCCGCTCATTTGGTCCAATGACTATTTTTTCAACCAGGCCCATCACATCCACAGGGGCCAATTCACCTCTATCCCCTGCTTTGTCCGAAAACCCAGGAAATGAAATATTGAGTTTTGGTATATTTAATTTTTGTTCTGGAGTAACTAGGCGAAGTTCCCTTTCATATGAAAATGCCATTCTTTTACAAATAGTAGGCCAAAATCCATTATCTATTTTTATAATCTCTTTATTATAGTCCAAGTAATTTATTTTACCGATATAAACTTGTCCGTGAAAACCACGAATGGCCAATTTCAGCCGACCAACCGTACTCTTTATAGCCACCCCTTGATTCGGGGCATAGATGCGCCACAACGCGTCTGATTCGTGTTCATCTATGGTCCAACACGACACCGCAAAATCATTACGTCTCTTTTCGATTCCGCCGATAAGAGTTTTAGAGACACTTTCTGCGTTTTTCAAATCCCATTTAAGTTCTTCTGCCATTTGTTTATAACTATTATCTGTAAATTGCAATTTCGGATAATACCCCTCCCACGGATCATTCTCCAAATATCGTAATCGACTAAAAAATAGTGCCCGTTTAGACAACAGAGAAATAAGTTTTGAGAAATTTATATATCGCCAAACCACTGTGGAATCATCCGGGGTATCGAAACAGGGGTGCGTCGAGAATGCCATAGAATCATCTGCTCCTATTTATTTAATTATATCTATCTGGCTCTTAATCGACCAATGACGGTATAGCGGAAATTCTAGCCGTCTAATGGCAATATTAATAATTTGCAAAGTATATTCAAGTTCCTTTAATTCATTTAATCCGTCCCGCCATTCTTCGTATTCATCCCGATCTTTAAATTCCAATTTTAGCCACCCATTTTTAGATTCAGTCTTCATTCTTTCATACCACTCTTTTAGTCGTATTCTTAAATGAATGAACGAATGATTAATCCTATCGTGTTGAAATTCCCCCAGGGATGCAAGTTCAGGAAGATCATCGTCTAGAATTCCATAGGCATCGTAAAGGCCGCTAACTGTAAAAAAATTAACCACTAATTTTTCATTAGGGTGTTGTCTTTCTAATCCTTGCATTCTGCTACGAGCACCTGTTATAGACCAAGATAGATTTTCTTTGAATACCTTCAATTTTTCCAAAAGATTTCGTCTACGTCGATTCCAAGGTAAATAAGTAAACCAAGCAGACAAAATCGAAATAAATAAAGCAGCTATCGGTAAAAATGAAGAAACTACAAACTCCCACAGAGACGTAATGACCGACAATACCATCGAGCCATTTGAAGCCAATTGCACTGGCACATCCCCCTCCACCTCAAGTTCCTAATACTCTCTCCATTCCTATTCTCACCATTTCAGAGTGTTCCTGCAACTGGGATTCCTTGCGGCGCGTGTAGTAGACCGTCTGAAGCATGGTCGTGGAGGAATGGCCCAGGTAGTAGGCCACTTCCTGAATCGGTAGGCCAGCTTCGATCAAGTTGTTTGTACTGGCGTGGCGTAGATCCCTATACTGAAGTTTTTGGGCTAGGCCGTCAGTTCCCATGTCCTTAACCGTGATCCCAGCAAAGTCTACGGCCTCATCGAAAGGCCAGCGAATGTCGGCGATTGGGCTACGGTCTGGGAAGCTGAAAATGAAGTCTTCCGTGCTTTTGTCGTGGGCATTCCGGTCCAGGATGTCAGCCACGATCTCAGTTACCTTGATTTCAGTGACCTTGGGCCTAGCTCCAAATTCGCCCTTATCCTTAGATCGATACACGTAAAGCCTCTTGGTTTCCGGTTTCCAATTTTTTACCCTCAGTCCGCCCTTTTTCTCTATGGAACCGTCCCTCCCCTTTTTGAGGTTCACGCCGATGACTTCTCCCTTACGAAATCCGTAGGTCAGAGTCAGCAAGACGATATCTTGAAGGGTCCGCGGTGGTAGGTTCCTGGGATCAGTCTGGTAGCGGAGATGGGCCAGGATTCGGGCTTCGTCAGGATCCTTGGAATCATAGCCCAAGGCCTTCAATTTGGCGCTAGGAAGGCTTATAAGACGCGTCTTGGTCTCCTTAAGCGATTCATATAGGGCCATCAGCTTCGGGTCCCAACAAGACTTCAGGAGCTTCTTTTGATCGGCATTGTCCAGGGTCACCACACGCGCTTTAAACGCCATCTTGGGGCCTTGGAAACCTGCGAAGGGATTAGGCCCCTGGTACTTCCCGGTCCGCTGGGTCTCTCTAAATATGGCCCTCAGCAAATTGAGCCGTCTCCCGGCCGTAGTAGCCTTAAGGCCAGACTTTTGACAATCAGCCAGGTATCCGTATAGCTCGTTGGTCGATATTGTGCCAAGGAATCTTCCCGCCCATCGTTTTCTCATGCCTTCAAGGATGTAAGTATCGACCCGCTGAAACTGGGGCCTCTGGGAAAGGTCATCAAAAACCAAGGCCAGGGCTTCATCAAATCGAATGTCATCAATACGGGTTGCTGACTGGATTACGTGCTGACTTTCGTACTGGGCTAGTATCTTCTCTGCCGCCGCTTTGTCCCCGGTCCTCGTACTTTTCCAGACCACCTTGAAAACGTAATTCTTGCCTTCGGCCATCGCCTTTTTGACCATGCCTGGAATCTTACCTTTATTTGGACCTTGCTGAGCGACAGGCGGGTGGGCCGAATCAAAGTAGACCCGCTCTTGGCGTCCGATCAGGTACGTCCCGTTATACTTTTTAATGAAAGCCACGACATTATCCCTTCAATATTCGTCAGGGGTCAAAATCGTTGTTGAGCTACGGTCTGATTCAGTTATAACCCAAAGTTTCTCGCCATTCGCAGTCTTAAATGAAGAAAAAATCCGATGGCCTTCTCTCGCCGCCATAAGGTTCTCTTGGTAATCAGGCTCGGTCAATTCTCCCTGGTCCAAATTCATATGCCTGAAAAGGAACAGGCTTGGAAACTGGTTACTCGCCGCCATAACTTCCCTGGCTCCTGGTGTCATGTAAATTGAACCGAGGTCAAAGGCGGGGCTGGTTTTCGGGATGGTCTGTATCATTTGCTTTCCTCTAATTTGGGTATGAATAATTGAAACGCTCCACCTACTTTCTGCCAACGTTGAAATAAAAATAAAAAAGGCCAGGATATTATCCCAGCCTTTTAAAAACATTGATATTATTGAGTTTATTTATAATCGATATTCGGATCGTATTTGGTTTCCGTTTCCGACCTCTTTTTTTCTTTACTTTCCATTTCCGCTTCGGTTTTTCGGATATAATCCTTCAGATCTATTCTACAATCTCGGGTCAATTTTTCGTCTTGCTCAAACCGTTCGGTACCTTTCATGCCTTGCTTTATGGCCACGGTATAAAGCGGATTAGAATTTTTCTGACCCTTGTTAACAATAAGGTCATAAGTGGAAATCGAGTCGGCTGAATCTTTAGACTGAATATCGCTATCAATGGATTTCATAGCTGTCAAAATTTGATCGCCGATCTCCCATACCTGTATTGCATTTCCTGGCCTTTTTATGGCAAAAATTATGTACTTATTCTTGGGCCTATCTTTGGCTATACAAAATCTGCAATTATTTTCTGGACATCGATAGGACATGTTTTTGGCTTTATCAAAATGCGTTTTATACTCTTCATACGCGTTCGTGAATGCCCTAATTCGATTGTTTCCTTCAACTAGATCAAGGTAATCCAGTTTTTTTTCTTTACTATTTATCTCAGATTTTAATTCCAGTAGGTTCATTTTATTTTCACAAGAATGAGGTTGTTTATATTTTTACTTCCTTCGTTATTCCGCTTCGCGGCGGCTCCAAAACCAGAGCCGTTAACGACGAAGGCAAGCACTTAAATTCTAAAAGCTATCAATACGAGAAAACTTAAAGCCGCAACTTACATTTACCCTAAACTAAACCCGCCTGGAAAGGTCTAAGGTAGAAACGTGCTTGATCTTTCTCCTATTGATAATCTTTTGACTTAATTTTTTAAATCTCTAAGTTAACATCTCATTTTTTCAATCAACGCCTTTTCTCTTTGTTGATTGAAAATTTTGAATGATGTTGAGCCGCAGGCGAAACATCTTAAAATTAAAGTCCATTATATTTGGACATAGTTATAACTACGTTAGCAAAATCAACAGTCCTTGGGATTGACTAATCCTGCAACTGCTCAGGGGGATCTCTCCGCGCTTATGACTTCAATGCCCCTGTGGTTTCCAAAGTCCACAAACTCTGAGTCCCTGCCGTCCGCTGAGGACAGCTACCCGCATTTTTGTATAATGGCCAGATTACCCGTGGGCTATATCCTCTGGCGGTACTCTATCTCAATTGATAGATTCTCTTGAAACATGGACGTTCACTGGATTCACCAATAGATCGTGACAGATTTAACAGAACAACAGAAAGCCCAAAGGTTTTATGTTTTTGAAACTCTTGCGGAATTTCGTCATGGACCTTTGGGCCTTATGTTTTTGTGCCAACTAAATCACAAAACAATATTGAACCACTGACGATCGGCGCCGCAATACACCATTTATCTATCTGTTATTATATAAAATTTTTGTTCAATATTTAAATAAATTTCATCTATATCTACTCTATTTCTAATATTATATCATTTTGACGAAAACAAATCAAGACATACTTAACAAATTTATAAATTTGTTAAGTCAATTTGTTCTCTTGAATATTTCCCTATAACAAATTTATTTTAAATATGCGCGGCGCCGCTTATCTTGTCTCGTTGGATATATTTATTTTCGTTGTCTTCAATTTCTTGCAAGGCATCCGAGGTGTCGATATCCCAAGATGCAATGCAGGATACTGAATCATATTTGATCCATTTTTTGAAGCCTGTTAATTGTGAATACTTCAGGCTTCAATTAACTATTTACGAATCCGACGGCGCATACGTCGTGTACGTATTATTACGCTCATGATAGTCCTCCTGTTAAATGACCCAAGGCCCAATGCCGTGAGGTTTAGTGTTTCTACTGAAATTCTAGAGTTCCCATATTCTTGAATCTCATTACAGATTCTTGATGAAACGTGCTCTTGTAGGCACGGATAATCTCAATAACTGCTCTTTCTGACCTAAGGGTGTTCGGATGCATCAGGCGCAAAACTTTTGTCGATTCTTTTTCAGACATATTGCTTGCTCCCTGCCATATTCCATTAGCCTGAATCACAGTAAAACCCTTGGGAAACCTCGGCATCACATATTGGTCTTCAAACATTTCCCATTGTTCTGCTGAGACCTTAGAGCCATCGGGCCTGTTCATCCCGAAATATATTTCTTCAGAAACTGCATACTGTGGGACAACGACTTTAAGCTTACTGGCTGAGCTTCTCTTTCGCGTCTTAGCTTGAGCTTTTTCCTTTCCGAGTGAAACTCCTTCACCTTCTACGAACTCTGGAGTGATATTCACGGCCTTACCTTTCGTATCTACCCCTAGAGAAAATCCCTAGAAGCTATCCGTGTGTTTCATATTATGGAACTTTTATTTTGGGTCAAAAAAAACCCGCTGTCTAAATCCAGCCCTCTTTCGGGGCCAGACCAGAATAGCGGGTCAGGCGTCCAAAGAAGTCATTGTATTTGCTTCATTTACTCGGATCAGACCGCTTTAGACTCGCCAAAGAGCGAGGGTTGGCGGGGTAAGCTCGACTCAGTTATCATCGCACATCCCTCTTTATTTGTCAAGATTTAGCCTTATTTTGCAATGGTTATTCTGAACGTTAACATCTAGCTTAACTTTTTATGCTTGGTAAATATGGACATTTCTAATCGATTTATTTGTTGTTTAGATCTTCCAATCGATCTTGTTCCACCAATTGAAATTTTTATGACAGATGGATATATATGGTCGCCATCTATTTGTAAAAACTCTAAACATTTTCCGTAAAACGTTCATAGTGTCGGAAAAGCCTTATGGCCCAAAGATCGTCCTTGGCGGTGGTAGCCTTCAGCGAGACTCTATATATGGAAACGATAACTCGGAGGAAAACATGAAAGGTTGCAGGGCGCTAACACCAATCGAGGTTGAAAAGGTCTTGGAGAGCTTCGCGGGAGAGAATCGGTTACGGGACAGGTGCCTTTTTCTACTCGGTACAAAGTCTGGTTTCAGGATCTCTGAGCTGCTCAGCCTGACCATTGGAGACCTGGTCCAAAACGGCCAGGTCGCGGACAGGGTTGGGGTGGCGCGCAAATACATGAAACTGAAATCAGAAGGCCGTTGCGTAGTCCTACATCCTGTTGCCAAGGCCGCCATTGCCGAACGCATTTCCGAGCTGAAGGCCCAGGGGCAGGACAAGCCTGAGACCTACCTATTTCAAAGCCAACGCGGCCAGAACATGCCTCTGGGCAGAATCGGCGCTTGGTGCTTATTGAAAAAGGCCTATCGCTCGTTGGGCCTAACTGGAAAATGCGCGACCCACAGTATGCGGAAGACTTTCGCAGATCGTATTTATACTAAACTGGCCTTTGACCTCGTGAAGACCCAAAGGGCACTCGGTCATCGGTCGGCACAAAGCACTCTTTCATATTTAAGTTTCAAGGAAGAGGAAGTCGAAGCGGCCATCCTCAGCATTTAGGTTGAAAAACTCCTGCTTCAGCGCACCAATCGGAACAGGAGGTAAATCATGTCTCTGGTCCGCGATATCCTCAAAAAGCATGGTGTTTCATTCGACGATTTTAGGCACTGGGCCGAAGTGGCGTCCAAAAGCACTCATCAGCGACCTTTCGACTCCTACAACAAAAGCCTTCGCAAAATCGAAATAGCACACACAGAATTGGAAACTTTTATTATGCGCTGGATTGACCGCCCTGGATTCGAAATTCGATTAGCGAAACGAGAAAGCCAGGTTAGGGCCTTGGAACAAAAGAGTCTGAAAATTCTTATACGGATATTCGCAGGCATACCGAGAATCAGGGCTTAAAGAACTCTGACAAATCCACTTCCAAGGTCTCCGATAAACGCACAACCGTCCGCAGGGTGAAATTAATCTTGCCGTTCATCATGTTATAGGTGTTGCCCTTATCAAGATCAGAGTCAAAAGCCAGTTTCTCAATGGTCCAGCCGCGCTTCTTCACCAGACGTTTAATGTTGGCGGCAATGCGGCTATTGGCGGCCTTATGCAGTTCAGTCTTGGTGGTTGTCATGTCTCCAAGGTAGCCTGTTTTCGCGCCGAAAAAGATGTAGCCAGTACATATAAGCAGCGATAGAATCTGACGGCTTTCGACTGCTTTCTAAGATCACTGGAGGAAATCAAATGAAAATGACATTATTGATGGCCTTTTGCTTAACAGGCCTAACCGTATCTTTAGTCCGCGCTGACGAACCGCCTCCACCCCTTCCCGATCTATCGCCAATTACAAGCGCCCCTACACCACAGTCCACAAATCCCAACCAACGTGCACTGGACATACTAGAAAATGGCGTTAGTACAGAAGGATATATTGGAACGAATCAACGCAATCAAGCACTTTGGAGGTCAGCAGTAATTCCTGGTTGGGGACAGTGGTACAATAACCAACCGATAAAGGCCGTAATCATTGGTGGACTAACTTGGGGATTGCTTATTGCATCAATTGGCGAAGGTCTAAATAAAAATCAGACAAATAGCGACCTAAAATTGGGTGAAAAATATTATGAATACTCAAATGATGAACTCATCTGTGCATCGGGATTTTTGATATTTTACATTTATAACCTAGTAGATGCCTCCAAGTATTCCAGTTCTAAAAATTTTGTACTTACCGAACCACAATTACACGTCGCTCTTTTGCCTAAAGGTGCCGAAGTCCAAGCCTCCCTTCTCAAATTCTAGGAGTTCCACAGATGAAAATAAAAGCTGCAATTCTGGCAATGGCCATATTCGGCAGTGGATGTGCATCCGTAAATTCAATCACTCGACCTAGCGTAAGCCTAGATTCTCAGGAACAGTCATTCCTTGTTGAATCGCTAACAAAGGCGGTTCAGGGCCTAAAGCTAGACGACTTTCTTCAAAATAACCGCTCCGTTCAATTACAAGTTACAGCGGGGCTGGCCAATGTTGGTGACGAGCAAAAAGGAGAAACATCTCAAGCAAATCCCAATCTTGCAAGCGATGTAAAAGAAGTATTGACTCTTGTGTACGCGGGACATGGGATAAGCTTCACTGATAAAGACGAGGGGAACGTTTCAGTTTTAAAAGTTCATGTCCTGGTTCACGGATTAGAGGAAGCAGATACCAACTTCCTATGGTTTTCGAGCAAAAGTATCGTAGCAAAAACAAAACTTGCGGCCTCCCTTTGGTACGGAAATCGAATGATGGGAATGACGCTGGCAGATGGAGAATCTGGCGACTAAGCAATCTACACAAATAAATCACAATGAGGCCCCGTTCAATTCTGGCGGGGCTTCCTTTATTTTCATCGCTGGATTATACCTCAAAGCATTGGAAACGTTGCATTTTTATAGATTCGTCCCTCGACCTCTTTTAATGGAAATCAGGTCATTATAAAGTCAAAGTTTTAGAAAAAAATTTATAAAAATAAAAAATTACTTCTCTGTTTTTATCAACTGCCTATAAAATTTGTTTAAATTTTCCACACTATTTAAGTGTTTAATTTTTGGTGTCTATATCGATCTAACTACATCTTCCTCTCCATTTTGACATTACGTCCATTTTAACAAATTAGAAAAAACATCAAATATCTTCTAAATAAATATTACTGGTAGAGACTCATTGAAAGGAGCCTGCCATGAATAAATATCTGAATAAAAAAGAAGGACCATTACATCCGAGTGAAAAGCCAAAGCCGCCAGCCAAGCCAAAGGAACCAAGTGGACCAGAAGCACCCCCCACACCATCTTGGCCAGGAAAATCCATATGGGCGAATGAGCAATGGATGGAAAATCTTCTGAATACTATCTATTACCGAATGACTACTGCAATTGGCGAAACCTTGCTTGACCTGGCTGAAGAATTGGAAGCTGACGGAACCGTGACCTTGCCGAAGAAGACAATCTCAGTGGAGCCTGATAAAAATGCGGGTAAAGAATATGAAACGGAAACTGAAATCAAAAGACCAACAAACTTTAGAAAGAAAATTGAAGCAAGAGCAAATTCTCAATTTAAAAAAAGAGGTGGCCGTGAATAATGATTACTATATTACAAGGGCGAGCCGAAGATAGGATTAAGGAAATACCTGATTCCAGCATCCATTTGACCGTCACTTCCCCTCCCTATTCAAATCAACGTCATTACGCCGATGGACATACCTATGACTTCCCTACCATTGTCAAGGAACTCTACAGAGTTACTTGCGATGGCGGCATTGTGGCTTGGAATGAAGGACTGACATGTAGAAAATCGAATGAAGAATCCGCGCCGTATGAGCACGTTCTTGGATTCAAAGCCACTGGATTTAAATTATTGCAGACCCTTATTATCCGCAAAGATAGTATTCCCTTCCCTGGTCGTTATCGATGCGGAAACCAATTTGAGTTTTGCTGGCTTTTTCTACGCGGAGATAGGCCAAGGGTTTTCAACAAGACAGAGCTGAAGGATAGACCTAACCGCCAGGCTGGCAAGACCAAGAATGTGGCTTCTGGACGGCATGGAAAGGATGACGCTATCGTGAAATCAGGAAAAAGCATACTTATCCAACCATTGGGATTTCGTTCGAATGTCTGGGATGTGCCTGTTGATATAATAAATCCAGTAAGGACCATATCGCCCATCAACATCCAGCTATCATGAGTGAATCCCTGGCTGACTCTTTAATGCGCGCATATTCAATGCCAGGCGACACTATCTTTGATCCGTTCGCAGGTTCTGGTACAACTCTTAAGATGGCTGTCGTAAATAGGCGGGAAGCGATTGGGATAGAATGCTCAGAGGAATATGTAAGGCTTGCAAAAAAAAGATTGAAGCCTTATTACTACAATAATATTTAACATCAAAAGATTCAAAATGATCCTGAGGATGCCTAAATTTTTAGTGTTTTTACGTTCGGATTAATCTTAAACTTGAGCATCAATCGATCATTAATCTGTCTTTTTTTCTTGATCTGCTTGTCAGTCAGTATCCTTTTATCAATGATGTCTAAATAAAATTTATTTTCCCATTCGTTTATCCATTTTTTTTCGAATGCAAATGAAATGGCGTCTCTATTGAAAGATTTTTGAACGTCGACTTTAACTCTCTTAAGGGCTTGAAAAATACTATCTGTAGGATATCCCAGAAACTTGTTCACGCATGTATTTCCAACGATAACATTTGTCTTGTTCTGCCTATGTTGAAGTACACATATTTCCATTATGGGATTATGCCCACAAAGACATTCATCGGGATCTTCAGTTTCGTATATTTCTATCAACTGCCACTCAAGTTTTGCCAGATCCCAGGTCGGAGAAACTGATCTTTTAAGAATCTCTGATATAAGTCGATTTTTACTCACACTACTTCTCCTAAAATATCATTTTTTGTTCATCTTAATCTGTGGATGACACCTCCAAAAAATCCTTGAATTCCTTAACTGCTCCCATATATGGCAAAACTTTTGATACACTGTCAAAATATATATTCATGGTCTCTAGCATCTTTCTCAAGGTTTTGACTCTTATATCTTTTTTAAATTTTTCCCATATTGAAGTTAAAATATCAAATTTAAGTTCCAATTCTTGACCTACTAATCCAGCGTCATAAAATCCATCGATTATTTTCTTTGTGTATTCTGTTTCTTTTAAAAAAAATCTTTGTGCTCTTCTAAATCGTGACTTTATTCTCCAAAATAACTTTCTGAACTTTTCGATATTGTGCGGATTAAATTCTTTTCTCAAAATATCAATTTTGTACCAATCTTCTTTTTCTAAATTATTAATCTCCGAGGTATTAAAAAATGTCGTATCCCTGCCTTCAACAAGCAAAGATAGCGTAATTTTAGAGATATAAAGCATTCGTAGATGATTTTTCTTATCTTTTGGTGTCATTTTCACCTTCGCCAAAAAACGATTTTTATTCTTGGGGATTTTCGCATATTTCGATCTGGACGGTAATACTCAAACCTCTCAATTACATCTACTACCACATCTACTATTTAGCCAGATTTGCCCTTAGACCGCTACCTTGCGATTTTAACCTGGCCGAAATAGCCTTATAACACAAAAGGCCACCCCTTACGGGATAGCCGCATTTTTAGCCAGATAGCCTTGAGAGGGCAGCGTCCTAACCAGCTAGACCAAGGCGCCATGCAAAGACGCTTTAACGGCAAGGGTTTTTGAGGCTATACGGCAAAGGCCAATAGGCCAACTACCGCACAGCTAACAAAAGCCAAGGCTAGTTAAAGAACAGCTAGGATAGGCAAAGTGGCTGGGGCGGTCAAGGGGGAAAGTGAGGCCGGGAGCAAGAGTGGCTAAATCTAATCCCTAGTCCTCAGAAAGACTATGACACCAACCAGAATCCCAACCAGACAAAGGATACCGAAGGCCATTCCCGTAGATAAAGTCTCAGAAGCATTCGAACCCAAGTATCGGGAATAAAAATACCACGGCGGAAAATGCGCAGAGGCACCAATCCTAAACATCTTAAGGTAATGGTCGTTCATGGCATCTCCTCATACCCACCTCGCCACCATTCTACCAAACCTCTTTGCCTAATTTAGCCGGAGGCTTAGGTAGCTAGGTGGCTATTCCGCAATGCATTCCCATATCCACCAAAGCCCCCTACTTCCGTTACCTATAACCAAGAGTCGTTTATTTTTTCCATATAGAATTGCCCAAATAGAAGTGCCTTTAGTTGGCATTTTCCAGCCGCCAAAGGACACCCATTGCGTTTTCTTTTCGCCTTCGACAGTTGCTTCTATTTCTAATTTCGCTCGAATCCTTGATTCCGAGATCACAGTAGCTTTGTATAATTTTCCGTTAGTCAAAATTATATTGCAACGTCTAGGAACTAAAATACAGGCCAGCGGGAACAAGATAAATAAAATGATAACCCAAAATGTAGCGTATAAGCCTATAAATTTTAAGCCGCCATCCTCCCTCAAAGCAATATTATATTTCTCAAGATACCGAAGCTCTACACTTGTCCCCACGGATCGTTCACCGAACTCCTTTCCAACTGCCTTTATCGCAGAATGTCTGTTTTTGGAGTCAGTATCAAGATAGGTTATCAGAAAATAACGGCTACCATCTTTCCTCTCACAGAAATCAATAATTTGTGCCTTTCTAGTTTTTCCGAACAATTCAGTCTCAAATGTCGGTAAAAATTGATACACCAAAAAAATTTCAGAGATAAAAAATATCCCTAAGTTAAAAATAATTCTAATTTTAGTCCAAGGATCTTTCCTTAATTCTATTCTTCTTGGAAGTGCGTTCTCTGAAAATGGAAATCCACAGATATTACACAAGAGTCCATTCTTGCTAAATTCTCCGTTGCATTTTACACAAAGTTTGATTTTTAAATTTCTATCAAACATACTTTTTTCTCCAAAATAAATTTATCCCTAACCATCATGCTACCCAACCGCCTTGCCAGTGTCACCCGAAGGCTTGACTGGCTATTTTGCTACGAACTAATGATATGGAAACATAACCCCTCCCAGAGACCAGCATTCTACCACCTTCTCGGTATAGAACCCTCCATCCTCCAGCCTTTCCCCTGCCCCACAATGATCGCCCTTCTGAAGGCATCCTGGCCACAATGGCGCTGGTCTGGTACTGAGCCTTTTCAATATCGCCAATTGGTTTGAATTCCTGCCCCTGATTTTTGTGGATAGACCGACAGATCAAGTCGCTCTTTGAGATATCTATCAAAGGAATCGGCGCTTGGTCGGTAGAAATTGACCATTGCATCATGTATCAACCAAAAGCCACAAAAGGCGACGACAGCCACGATTGGCGCACCATATTCGACAGTCCAGTTTTGGGGCCCATTCCCCCCTGATTCTTGCAAACATGACGCCGCTAAGCTGGACAGGAAAACCCAGGCTCTTGTCGATGTAGTGTTTGACCGTCGTGGTTTCCGCGGTCAATCTCCTTTGTTTTTCGGGTCAATGACCGTGAATTGTCAGACTTCGAAACCTTCCTCGCGACGGCGCTTAAACAGGTCTACGGTTTCGACCCTGAGAACTCTCGCGATTGCCCCAATCGTCTTAAGGGTCGGATTGGTCGCCTCCGCCGCATCTTCAATGTCCCTTAGGCGCCGGGGAGTGATCCCCGCGGCTTGAGCCAAGGCTTCCTGGGTCAGCTTCAGGCGCTTGCGTAGCCTATTTATATTTGTGCCGACCCAATAGGCATCGCCGGGGATATGAACCGGAGCTTTTCTTTCCAGGGTCTTCATAGCGGGCTCCTCAGAGACATCTAATAATAGGAAATATAGTTC
>Ga0206860_10160_pt1 | contig 15606 bp, 14 predicted proteins | sample Alteio_BWOrgCont_44_FD_152624 | JGI IMG/M metagenome (GOLD analysis project Ga0206860, IMG submission 152624) | Enriched cells from forest soil in Barre Woods Harvard Forest LTER site, Petersham, Massachusetts, United States -... | ecosystem: Environmental > Terrestrial > Soil > Temperate forest >...
TATGCTCTTAAAATTTGGAATCAAATCTACTCAAAAAATATCAATTTTTCCAAAAAAAGCCAGTTTCCAAAGAAGTCTATTTTTAGAGTGAGAAGATGGCACGGACAAGTTGGTTAACCAACTTCAAGCTAGATTTGAAAAAACATAAAATTTATGCTATAAAATTTAAAATATTAAAATAAAATCATAAAGCATGCCTATGAACATAGAAGAATTGCTAATATTTTTTAATCATTTAGGTTTAAATATACCCACTAAGGAGCTCTGCGATATTGCAGCGGCTGTGAGTGCTCTAGACAAAATGAAAGTGGCTAATAGACAAAAGCTCAAAGTTCAGGTTAATAGTACTGATGTAAGCTCTATTAATTCTCTCAAAAAGTCCACTATCCATGAATCCTGAATTTTTAACGATTTCCCAAGCGGCACAACTGATTGAAAAGGGGGTTCTGTCGCCAGTTGATTTGGTTGAGCATTGCCTTGCCCGTATTTCATGTATTGATAGTACTCTTAATAGCTTTATTTGTCTCCTTGCCAATTATGCACGAAATAGCGCAAGAATTGCCGAAAAAGAAATTAAATCTGGCAACTATAAAGGAGCGTTACATGGTATTCCTTTAGGACTCAAGGATATCTACGATATGGCCGGCATCTCTACGACTTGTCACTCCAAAGTTATGCAAAACTATATTGCTGCTAATGATTCTTATACTGTAAGAAAGTTAAAACAAGCTGGAGCCATTATCGTTGGCAAACTTGCTACACATGAATTTGCACTAGGTGGTCCAAGCTTTGATTTGCCGTGGCCACCGGCTCGCAATCCTTGGGATCAAAGTCGTTTTACTGGAGGCTCTTCCAGTGGTTCGGCCGCCGCTGTAGCCGCCGGATTAGTACTGGGTAGCATGGGTAGTGACAGTGGTGGCTCTATAAGGACACCTTCTGCCTATTGCGGCATCACAGGTCTTAAACCAACATTTGGTTTGATAAGTCGCAGTGGTATTGTACCATTATCATTTACACTAGATCACGCTGGTCCCATGGCCTGGACAAGTGAAGATTGTGCTATTTTATTACAAGCCCTGGCTGGTTTTGACCATAATGATTCAGCCAGTGTAAATGTTTCTATGCCAGATTATCGTGCTGCATTAACCGGCAATGTAAGGGGATTACGCCTTGGGGTAATTCGCCATTTTTATAATAGTGATATTAGTGCCAGTCCTGCGATTTGTCATGCTATTGAAAGCAGTCTTAAGCAATTTGAGAAAATGGGTTGCTTGGTGGAGGAGGTACAATTATCACCATTAATGGAATGGGCTGCTTGTGGCACGATCATTATGTTGGCGGAAGGCTATGCTCTGCATGAAAAAAGACTGCAAGAGGGTTTTGCTGACTATGGCGAGTTTTTTCGCGATCGCATGGCCTTGGGTGCCTTAATTAGTAGTGCCGATTACATACATGCTGTGCGTAAAAGGGAGGTCTTAAAAGGGGAGCTTCATCAAATTTTTTGCCATTTCGATGCTCTAATTACCGCCGTTACCGCCAATGAGGCTCCTAAAATCGAGGCAGTCGGAAAATTTTCGATCATCGAAAAACCATTATTAACTATGCCTTTTAATGTTACTGGGAACCCGGCTCTGTCGATTTGCTGTGGTTATTCTGAAAATGATTTGCCACTAGGTATGCAGATTGTAGGTAAACACTTTGCTGAGGCCACAATCTTGCGTTTGGCAGATGCTTATGAGCGCACTACTGTGTGGCGCAGGCGACCTCCTTTCAAAAATGAAACTTGCACATTAAATGATTTTTTTAAGCAAGCTTAGCTTTGGCAAGAGCAATCATATCAGCATTAAATTTTTGGTATAACTTTGATTGTACACTCCAATAATGCCAGTAGAGCGGGATTTCCCAAGTATGATCAGGATAAATTTCGATGAGTTGTTTACTCTCCAATTCTTTGAGAATATCTATTTTTGGGATCAGTGCATAGCCGTAGCCTAGCATTGTTAATGTTTTGAATCCCTTTACAGATGGCATAATATTGTATTTTAAATCAGCACCATTAATGCCAAAAAATTTTTCAAGATAGCGCTCATGCAAATAATCATTTTTATCAAATTTAATGGCTGGAGCATTTTCAAGACACTTTAGCGGGTTTTTAAAAGAAAAATACTTTTTTACAAACGTCGGAGAAGCGACTAGTGTATAATGCATAGAACCTAAAAAAGTGGCTTTCCCACCAATAATTTCTTTAGCAGCAGTAGACAAACAAGCCGAAACAGACCCATTTTTGAGGTAATTAATGGTCAGCTCTTGGTCATCGGCAATAATCTCTAAAACTATACCTCTAAAAACTTTTTGGTTTTGTTCTATCAAATCCAAAAACCAAGTTTCCAGGCTATCGCGATTGATGGCCACACAAATTTGAGGCTGAATTTCAATGGCTCCCAATTCTTGGGCTAGTTCATCTTCAAGCAAGCAGATTTTTTTAAAATGACCAATCAATTGTCGGCCCAGCTGAGTTAAACGATAGGGGAGTGTGCGAATTAAAAGAGGTTCTCCATAAAAATCTTCTAAACATTTAATCCTTTGCGATACGGCCGATTGTGTAATAAATAATTTCTTAGCCGCTAATTCAAAATTTTGTAGCTCATGTACTGCATGCAAGGCAATCAAGCCGCGATAATCAAGCATAGAAAGTCCTATTAAAATTACTTATCGATCATTAAATGTATTAATTTTACTTATAGAAAATTTCAAGATATAATGGAAGTATGTAGAGATTAAAGTGAGGTGGATATGTCAATTAATGTCAGAGATTGTTTGGTTGTTTATTTAGTTAGGGGGAATTGCATATGTATTTAGCACTTTTAAAAGGCTTTGCCAGCAGTGCCGGTTTAATTGTAGCTATTGGGGCTCAAAATGCTTTTGTGATTAGACAAGGATTATTGCAAAACCATCTTTTTATAACGGCTTTGCTTTGCTCCATGATTGATGCCGCATTAATCACTACCGGTGTTTTAGGCTTTGGTCAAATTATTTCAACATATCCATTGCTAATTGAGATCACTAAATATTTTGCTATTTTGTTTTTGATTTTATATGGTGCATTTTCTTTAAAATCAGCTTTTTATAAGCAAAGCGCTTTTGGGTTAGAAAAAAACAAAATAATGCATTCTCGAAAAAAAACTGTGTTATTGCTCTTAGCTTTGAGCTTGCTTAATCCACACGCTTACTTGGATACTGTTATTTTACTTGGCAGCATTGCATCGCAACATCCGCACCATGAACAATTTTATTTTGCCATAGGGGCTATTAGTGCCTCTTTTGTGTGGTTTTTTTCGATATGTTATGGAAGTAAATTTTTAGCTCCATTTTTATGTAATCCATTGGCCTGGAAGCTAATAGATATTTTTATTGCTCTGATGATGTGGGGAATAGCTCTTGCTATTGCTATAAATCTATAAATTTGAAAAATTAAAGAGTTGAGAGAGAAGATGATTAAATTAGTCTATGATTGCATTATGGCCCCATCAGATATTGCTAATATCTTGCAAGTTGTCTTGGCCCTTGGTGAATGCGAATTGTATTTTACTGGCCATTGTCTTAGACACGATCATTCCAAAGTTATTTATAAAATAAATTCCTGGTCTAGGCAAATTAAAGAGAGTGGTTACCCTGATTTTAATATTCACTATTACCCTTCACTAGATGAACTCTCCGATGTATTTAAAAAACAAAATATCCGTTTAATAGGAACTTCACCACATGCCAGTAAATCGTTTTACGAATTAAATTTGGCCAAAAACGATTTTGCCATTCTTTTTGGCAACGAGATAACTGGCCTTTCAAAAAACAAGCTTACGCTAGTGGATGAATTGGTAAAAATACCTATGTGTGCCAATATTGATTTTATGACTTTAGCGTTAATTACTCCAATTGTGGCCTATGAAATTGCTCGGCAGCAAGGGAAATTTATAATAATATAAATTTTTAGTTTTTTGCCCTTTCAAGTTATTTTAAAATTTAATTTAAAAATAAATCTAATACTTATCAGGATTTAGCATGGCAGTAGTGTTGTTGTTTTTAGCAGTTCTCGTTTATCCATTCAATTTAGCTTTGTTTGCAAAGGAAAAAGATCAATCTGTGGCTTTTACTCGCCAAAAAGAAACTGAAGATATTAATAAAATTTGCTCAGAATATGCCAAATTTTATGAACTTGGCCCTGATGCCCAAATGGCCGATATCACACAAGAATTACTGGCTAGTCCTCTTGTAAAAGAGGCTCAAAAAGAAGCGATTGTTGCGCAGGATCGAAAGATTTTAGTTTTTGTATATCCAAGCGATGGATTAAAGATAAAAGGATTATTAAGTTATCTACCACAAGCTCAAAATCAACCCTTAGTGGTGTTCTTACGTGGTGGCAATAGAATTTTTGGTATTACAAATCCAGGCAGTGATCTAATCTGCCTAGAACAAGCTACTGTGATTTCTACCATGTATAGAGGCGGTGTGAGTGAGGGAAATGATGAGTTTGGCGGTGATGATGTTAAAAACGAGCAAGAATGGATAAATTATAGAGATCCACTCTTAGCTGCGGAACATATTAAACAACATCTGCCGATTCTAATTATTCAAGGGAACGACGATAATCGTGTTATTTTAGAAGAAGGTTATAATATGCTGGCAGCTCTGCAAGCGGCTGGATGTGATGTTACTTATTGGGAAATCGAAGGGGGAAAACATTGTTTAAGCAATGATCCGGAACGAGGAAAATTAATTATAAATTGGTTTTTGGAATAACTTTTATCAAAAATAAAGGGGGATTATTATAATCCCCCTTCTATAAGGGAGTTAATTAAAAAGGTTTTAGTTTTATTAACTCACCTAATTGCCCTTCGTAAAACATATCTCCAAAGTAATAAGGTTGAATCATGGTTCCTTGTGTCATGGCTGGCAATAAAGGAGAGCGTGCAATCTCATCGCCCGTATTAGCATTACGCCATACTGCGTAATCGTTTGCATTATTGCCAGGAATTTGAGGTCTTGGAATATCAGTTCCCACTAAAACTCTTTTATTTTTAGGGCCAATTAAAGCAGTAAATTCTGTGGTTGTTTGGTTAGCTTTCCAAAACACTTTCAAGCCTCTCTTGCTCAATCTAAGGGCTGCTATTTTTCCAGGTAGTGAGTCCGTTGCATAGATTAAATGGTTATCCTGATCTGCTGAAACCGATGCTGGAGCCCAACTAATAGCAGCTGTCCCTCCCGCGGCGGCTGTAGAAAAAGCCTGTGCTACTAAAGGGGGAATAGGGTCATCTAAAAATGGTTGGATAGAAAATTGTAATGAGGCATCGGATTGGTTAATCGCAATTACACTTAATGCTGTGGCTGAAGGCAAAGTATTGGTTTGCCCTACCACCCAATCACCCATTATTACAAAAGAGGTGGGCGTAGTTTGACCACTTAACGTCACAGTGCCTGGCTTCCAAGTTTGATCAAGTAAAAACATTCCTTTTTTTACTTCATAGCGAATCAAGGTGTTGGCTTCCACTAAATAAACATAAGAGCGATTTTTGTGTTTAGCAATGGTGGGACGGGCCGCCACTGGGGCAGGCAAAGTGATTGAATCAATCACACTTAGAGTTTTGGGGTTAACAGATACTAAAATTGAAGGCGGCACATCGGTAGGGTCCGGACATTCCAAGAGAGCATCAGGGCCTTGGATAAAACAGCCTGCTTGTCGATATAGTGATTTCATAATCAGTGTGCCATCTTCCGTAGCATTAAAGCCATTGTAAGCTGTATTTTGTGGAGCTCCTCCGCCTGTAGGAAGTGTAAGGATTTGAAGTGTTTGTCCGGTTTGTGGATCAATTTTGGCTAAACGATAACCATACACCACATAAATAAAACCATCTTTAAGAATAGCCATGGATCCTGGATAGTCCCACTCACCATTTAAATTGGTATTAATCAACTGATTATACCATTGTGGCTGAAGTGAGAGGGGATTAATCTTTGCTACATAAGCACCAATCGAGCCGGCTACATCGCCATAACCACCACCATAGATGAATATATTATTGGCATCCAAATAGGCCATGTTATATCCAGAAGGATAGGAAGAAGTAGAAGTTAATATAGCAACATTATTATCACCCCTAAAATCTCCTCCAAATTTTGCTTTGGGAAATACGTGCGAGCGGCCTGAATTATAATGTTCAAAAGCTGCTATGGAAGGATACCATGGGGCGTTGTTTGATCGACCTTGAGTGCTGTTTTTTTCACAACATTGCGTGGCACAGACGGTTTGAAACATTAAAGTAAACAAAAGGCATATTATTCTCATTGACTACTTCTCCCTGCTTAAAACATGAGTTTTGAATAGACTTCTTTGCAAACTGGCTTTTTTTGGAAAAATATCAAAAGCCAGTTTAAAAAGAAATCTATTCATTCCCGCAGAACAACCTTTGGATCTTTTTCAAAGTGTTGATAGTCTACATAGCCACGAGGTTCTTTCCAATCGCCACCCCATGTCCAGCCTCGTTTAAAGAATGCTTGATAACAAATTGATTCGTGATCAATCATACCCTTAACTACGCTTTCGCGATTGAGATATTGTGCGCCACACTTAGGTACAATCAATTCACCCTTTTGGTATGGATTATACAAGGGGTTAATATCAATTGCTAAGCCATAACTGTGTTTGGAAAAAACATTTGGGAAACTAGTATTAGGTCGGCAGCAAAAAGAATAACTGTTATTAGCTTGTGCAGATAACTCATCATCACCTTGGTAAAGGTCAACAAAAGCCATTTTTTCGATAGGAAAATGGCTATCAAAAATTTCATTAAAGATTTCTACCACTTCTTGGGCTACTTTTTCATGAATAATTAAGGAGCCTTGATGCACCTGTCCATCAAATCCCCAATGGCTAATAGAAATACAACGCAGATCTGCAAGAGGAACTGGATTAATATCCTTCCATGAATATGGCATTTGTTCAAAAATTTCAGTGGTAATAGTGGAAATAGAGCTTTTAAATTCTTGCGCACAGCTTGTGGAAACATTAAAACACACAAAAAGTAATACAAGTGTTTTTTTAAGCATAAATTTCCTTTATTTAGTTTACTGATTTTCCGCTTTTAATTTTCGGGCGGCCCGATAGACAAATCTTCCCGAACCATTCCACTCTGAATCATTAAGATTGCTGATACGAATATAGGGTTGATTTTCAGCAACAGTAGAGTGAATAAAGCGATCTTCACCTAAATACAGACCAACATGGCGAATTTTATCTTCTGATAATCCAAAAAATATTAGATCACCAGGAGACAGGTTATCGATTGCAATATTTGTAAAGCCGCTCCAACGTATTTGGTCTTTTGAATCGCGTGGTAAATACACCCCCATTTGGCGATACAACATTTGTACAAAACCTGAGCAGTCGTAACCAAAACTGGAACGCCCACCCCAAGTATAGGGTAAACCGAGAAAATGGAGGCTCAAAACGGACATTTGATCTTGTCTTAATAAGGAAGGTGTTAATATTACATCACCACGCTGAATATAACCTTCACGACCATCTAGTAGCAAAACTTTAAGCCAGCGGCTATTTGATTCACCCTTGGGCTCTAAAACTTCTAATTTACTTTCAAATGGTAACGTTATAATTGGTCCGTAAACAGTATCTTCTACATGATATACGTGTGCGGCGCGACGATTTACTTTGGCTACAAGGGCAGAGTGGATTGGAAATTGCTCTTTTCTTTGTAGTAGGGCCTCTTTTGGAATCCAACCTTGATAATTATCCACAGTGGTTTGAATTTTAACCCAATTTTGCGCTTCTTCCATAACGTTAACTTCTTCGGCAAAAAAAGCTTGCGAAACCACTTCCGAGTCTTTTTTGGCAAGCTCACGCATTTCTATTACAGGTGAGTTGACATAATATAATAATGATAAAGAAGCAAGTAATAAACTTGTCATTTAAAAACCCTTATATTTGATTAATTTCTGTTTATTTAAATATGCAATTACTTAATGTCAAAGTAATGTCCCGCTTAATTTCTGTTCTATGGTCAGAAACTAAGCGAGAGTAGATATTAAAGTATTTTTGTACAATTTGCTATTGAAATTTAATGATTTTAAAATAGACTTCTCTCGAAATTAAATTTTGAAAGAAGTCTAATAGAGAGAGTAGCTTGAGCTACTCAAAATGCAAGATGAATCATAATAACTAAAAATTGCTAATGCCCGTGCTTAGTTTTCTTGGCTAAAGAAATATGAAATTCATGGCCAAATAATTTAGGGGATAAGCCATATTCTTCGCGCAGCTTCTCTAATTCAGGCGATTCTACTTGTAAGATGGCATAACTTGTATCTTTAGAAGTTTTTATAATTGTAATTTGCTTGAGTTCGAAATGAAAATATTGGCCAATTTCTGTTGGCACGATGTGTTCATCTTCATAAAATACGCTAATATGTGCTCCGGGAGCTTCTTTAGTACGAAAATAGGGGGGTTCTTTAAAGCCTTCCGCTTTAAGTCCGAGCATTGGAAATAAAGTATGAATGTAATCGTCATCGACTTTGAGATAAACAAAGCCACTGGATTTTATTTTCAATTCGCCCTCCATGGGCAAATTTTCTTTAGCATAATTTATTGCTTCTTGCCACAATGGATTTTGAGCACAGTGCTCACTAGCAATAATAAAATCACAAGGCAATTTAATGCCCACAGTTATAAGAGCTGTCGCTAATAATAGAAGTTTAAAAAATCTCATTTGTTAATCCTTGGTTTTATAAACTTAATTACAACAGAAAATATAATTAAAATAAATAAAGAATAAATATGAAAATTAAAATTTTGGGTGCTGCAGGTGGTGAGGTAACTGGATCAAGCTATCTCGTAGAGACAACTACTGCTAAAGTGTTGATTGATGCAGGAATGTTTCAAGGCGGAGGCGTTGCAGAGGAGAAAAATAACAATCAAATCATAGATCCCATTGGTATTGATGCCATCTTATTAACACATGCCCATCTTGATCATACAGGTAGAGTGCCAGTACTATTAAAAAATGGTTATCGTAATCCAATCTACGCCACAGCGGCTACGATTGAACTAGCGGAAATAGTCTTGCAGGATGCTGCCAAAATACAAGTGCAAGATGTAATGCGAAAAAATAAGCAGCATCCTGAAAATCATTTGCAAGCTTTATATACACCCTCTGATATGTTTTCTTTCCATGAATTGTGTAAATCTGTCTCATTACACACACCTATTGCTATTGCTCAAGGCATTACAGCTCGTTTTTATGAAGCAGGACATATGTTGGGTTCAGCAAGTATTGAATTGATGATTCAAGAAAATGGCCAAAATAAGATTATAGTTTTCTCTGGCGACCTAGGGCCGCGCGATCAACCAATTTTACGACATTTTGAACAATTACCCCACGCTGATTTAATCTTCCTTGAATCAACTTATGGTGATAGAAATCATCGTCCATACAGTCAAACGATTGCTGAGTTTGAACAAGTTGTCCATCAAATAGTGGCAGAAAAAGGGAAAATATTAATACCGGCTTTTGCCATTGGCCGCACACAACAGATTCTTTATCATTTAGCGATTCTTTTTTTTCAAAACAAAGTAACCCCTTTTCCAGTTTTTGTAGATAGTCCGATGGCTCTAGCGGTACAAAAAGTTATGAATCATCACCCAGATCTTTTTGATCAAGAGGCTTTGGATTGGCAAAGGCGGGGCGCTTTTCCTTTGGATCCCAAATGGTTCAAATTCACATCTTCAGTTGAAGAATCAAAGCAACTTAACAAACTCGATGGTCCTTGTGTTATTCTGGCAGGCTCCGGCATGTGCAATGCTGGGCGTATTCAATATCATTTGAAGTTTAATCTTGATAAATTCACTACACATGTTATGATTGTAGGCTATCAGGGTTATGGATCATTAGGTCGACAACTAATAGAGGGGGCTAAAACGGTCAAAATTCACGGAGAAGAGATCCAAGTGCGTGCCACCATTCACACCTTAAACGGATTTAGCGCGCACGCTGGGCAAAGTGATTTGTTATTATGGCTCAGTAGTATGCTTGTAGATCGTCCTAAAATTGTGTTGACTCACGGAGAAAATTCGGAAAGAGAAGCGTTAGCTTTGCAAATTGAAAAAAAATTTGCTTTGCAACCTTTGCTACCGCAGCTCAATGAAATTATTGAGATTTAGATTAGACTTCTAATATAGCTGTATAATTGCCATCGAATTTCTAGCACAAATCGCTCAAAAACAGGCGAGAGTTTAAAGATTAAAATGTCTTATATGGTTTGTGAAAAAACATGTTTCCATTGCCTTAATAGTTTGTCGAGTCGTTGTTGGAAAATTTCACCATTATTACGATAAAGGGCTAGAATGCGATAACGCGATGGTGTTGGTTGCCAAGCCACAGGTTGTAATTTAAACTGTACAGCCAAGAAATCAGGCAAAAAACCTACTTCACTTGAGTTTGCACAAATATCGGCAATCAAAGACCAGCTCGGTAAGCGTGCTTTAACATAAAGTGCTTTATTATAGACTTGTTGCCATCTTTGTTGCAGTGTGAGCACTTCAATTTGATCTTCTGGTAGTAAAACAGGTGATGGAGGAATTTCAGATTGTGTGGAATATAATTGAAAAGATCCTTTTCCAATCTCAGTGGCCACCAATCCTTCCCAAGGAGCATTATCAAGTACCAAAGCAACATCAGCTTCGTCTCTTAAAACAGCGGCATAAGCTTTATCTGGTCGCATGAGTTTAAGTTCTATTGGCTCAATGGTTAGTATTGCTGCAACTGTCACTCGGGCAATAGCATGTGTGGTGACAATGCGAATTGGCATTGGTTCATAAGTAGCTACTGTATCTTTCAGGTGTCTTATCCAGTTTTCAGCTCGTGGTAAAAGCAGTTGCCCTTCTTTGGTGAGTTTAAATTGTCTTTTTTCATGTGTGCAGAGCAGCCTACCAAAAGCGGTTTCAACTCGTTGAATGGCGGAGCTTGCCGCACTTTGACTGAGGTAATTAAGCGCGGCGGCCTTTCCTAGATTTTTCAAGTGCGCTGCTGCTATAAAAAGTTCTAAATCGGCAATGCGTAAATTACGAAGTGAATGGTGAGTTGTTTCTAATTTAATTGATTCTGGTAATTTTTTAATATTAGCCTCTTTTTTTATAAAAAATTTAATCCTTAAAGTTTAATCGATATTTTCGATATAAAATTTCGAATATATCGACAATACAAAAATAAAGCAATAAACTATGATCTCTTTTTATTATAAAGAGGTGATTTATGAATATGAGTAGTAAAATTTTGCATTTTTTTCAGTTAATTTGTCGGTTTAACTTTGGTATCTTTGATCGAGAGGAATTTAAAAAATTTTTGCGGCTCGGTTTAATATTTGCTTTGATTATCGGTGTCTATTGGACGTTACGACCATTAAAAGATGCTATTTTTATTCAGCTGGTAGACAAATTGCATCTTCCATATGCCAAAACGGTTTCAGTATTGGCATTATTGCCATTAGTAATGTTTTACACGAAACTTTTAGAGCGCACATCGCGTGAGCGCATGTTGATAATTCTACCAACTTTTTATGGCATAGCAGTTTTAATCTTTGCTTTCCTAATGACTTTTGCTCAAGCTCCTAAAGATATGATAGCAGTGCGCACACCTTTTTTTTACGCTGCCACACAAATATTAGGCTATAGTTGGTATCTTTTTGTGGAAAGCTTTGGCTCATTAGTAGTGGCCTTATTTTGGGCTTTTGCAGCCGATACCACTGAGCCTATTTCAGCTAAGCGAGGCTTTCCTCTGGTAGTAGCACTTGGACAAATGGGTGGGATAGTTTCGCCATATACTGTGGGCGGATTACCGCATAGAATGGGTCTGCAAACAGATGCTCTATCAATGATTTGTTTGGGTCTGTTAATACTTTTGATTATTCCTCTAGTGCGCTATTTCCTCAGAGTTACACCAAAGAGCTTATTGACCGCTTTTCACGGTAAAAATGAACAGGAGCTAGAAAAAGAGCAGGAACCGGGCTTTTTAGAAGGCCTTAAGTTGATGTTAAAACATCGTTATTTGATAGGTATTTTTGCGGCTAACTTTATTTATGAAGTCATTGTAACTATTTTTGATTTTAACTTTAAGGTGGCAGCAGGAAGTCAATATACTGGTGTAGCCTTAAGCAACTATTTGAGTATTTATGGATCGAGTGTCAATATAGTCTCATTACTATGTCTTTTATTAGGTATCAGCAATGTTACCCGTTATCTAGGCATTGGGGTGGCGCTAGCTGCTATGCCTATAATTGTCGGATGTGCCCTTTTTGGTTTTTTAACTATGGATAGTCTAAATTTTCTTTTTGCTCTGATGGTGGGCTCTAAAGCTATTAATTATGCATTAAACGGCCCTGCTTTAAAGCAGTTGTATATACCAACTACACCTGATGTGCGTTTTAAGGCACAGGCTTGGATTGAAACTTTTGGTTCGCGTGCCTCAAAAGAGATGGGTTCAATTTTTAATATGTTGCTGAATCCTTTGCAAGCCATTTTTGGAATGATTTCTGGACGTTATTATTATCTAATGCTCAGCGGCTGTCTTGGTTTTCCACTTTTGGCAGTGTGGCTAATGGTGGCCGTATTTTTAGGAAAAACATTTAAAAAGGCTATCGAAAACAAAACAGTTGTTTGCTAGAGCCTGATTCTATAATAGACTTCTTTCGGAAGAAGTCTATTATAGAATCAAACTGCATTTTTTCACATCTGTACCCAGAAATAACGCCCAGCCTCGAAAGGCTAATCGCACTCAATTATAACCTTTCGGGCTAAGATATTATGCAATAAGCTCTCTATTTTATGTGTAAATTTTAATGCCAAGTTTAAAAATAAATTAAACAACCATATTAATTAATTGTTAATAAAAAATTGACAATAGTTGTTATTTCATGTATCATCAATGTCAATCATTTAAAATTTGATTGCTGTGAATTTAATTATTTTGTTTTTCAACAAAAAATCTTCTGCACTATTCAAGAAGCGCAATCACTTATTTGTGGCGAATAGGAGCTATAATTTGGTTTGTTTAAAGTTGTGTTTTATAATAAAGACAATGTTAAGTGGGTGTTTTTTATGAATAATTTTATAAATGTAGAAATAAGAGAAAATCAATTTTTTAATATCAAAGATAACGAACTAATTATTGGTAGCAGCAAAGAAATTGGCATATTGGAGCTTACTGACTTTGTAGCAAAAAATATATTTACTAAACTTAATAAAACAGAACTCAAAGATACTCAATATCAGGTGCTATACTATAACCTGGAATTTATTAAAACAAAGATTGGTAAACACAATAATGCTTGGTCTGTTAAATTGGCTAATTGGCTGGGCTTAAATATTCTGATTAATAGACTTGGCCTGGATAAATATAGTTTTTTTGCCAATCTTAAAACTTGCGATACTCGCATAATCGACAGTTTCATTGATGAGCAGGTGATAAAAAATTTAAGAGCCGAAGGTTTTCATGAGGAAGTAATCACGAGGATTTTAAATTTTATTAAGAAACCTGAGCACGACTCCCTTTCACTTGATAATCTTTATTTAACTAAAATGCCGACTATCATATTTACACATCCGACTTTTTCCCATCTTAAGAGATTAGATCTTTCTGGAAATCGGTTGGCTACTTTGCCGGCAGAAGTTGGCAATCTGACTAATTTGAAACAATTAGATCTTTCTGGAAATCGGTTGGCTACTTTGCCGGCAGAAGTTGGCAATCTGACTAATTTGAAACAATTAAATCTTTCTGCAAATCAGTTGACTGCTTTGCCAGCAGAAGTTGGCAATCTGGCTAATTTGCTAGAATTATATCTTGATAGAAATAAATTGACTATTTTGCCGGCAGAAGTTGGCAATCTGGCTAATTTGCTAGAATTATATCTTGATAGAAATAAATTGACTATTTTGCCGGCAGAAGTTGGCAATCTGACTAATTTGAAACAATTAAATCTTTCTGCAAATCAGTTGATTGCTTTGCCAGCAGAAGTTGGCAATCTGACTAATTTGCGAGAATTAGATCTTCATAGTAATAAATTGACTACTTTGCCAGCCGAAATATGTAGGCTGACAAATTTGCAGGAATTAAATCTTTATCTAAATCAGTTGACTGCTTTGCCAGCCGAAATATGTAGGCTGACTGATTTGCAGAAATTAAATCTTGGAGGAAATGAATTAACTACTTTGCCAGCCGAAATATGTAGACTGACTGATTTGCAGAAATTAAATCTTGGAACAAATAGATTGACCACTTTACCAGCTGAAATTAACAATCTAACTATGTTAATTGAATTACGCCTTACACGCAATAGATCTTTAACAGGTCTTCCTAATGAAATTTTAAGATTACCTCAAACATGTACAGTGGAATTAACAGGTTGCGACTTATCGCAAACCGTATTGAGCAATTTAAGGCAAGCTACTAGTCAGCCGGAATATGCTGGACCTACCTTTAGTTATTCTATGGAAGCAATAGGTGTGGTAGATGGGCGTAGTACAGAAGAGTTGTTAAAAGAACTCTTTCAAAAAGTTAACCAAGCCTATGACCCAACATTACTAAAGCGCATATCAAATACAAGTGAAGAGAAGCTCAAAAGTTTGCGTACTTGGCTTTCTAGATTATCTTTAATGAAAGATTATCAATCAGTGCAATCTTGGCTACCTAGTAAAATTTTAAGTTTTTTAAATTTAGCGATAGAAGATAAAAATTTTAGCGATAAATTTTATGTCATTATCAATGGTGCTGCTGACACCTGTGGTGATCGAATGGCTCTTTCAGTAATAAACTTAGGGGTGGCTTATCAATTAACACAACCAATGGAAATAAAGGCATTGGCTGAGTTCTTGAAAAGAGGAGTATGGGCGATGGACCTTTTAGAGCAATGTGCTCGTCAAAAAGTGCCCACACTTAGATTATTTGATGAAGTGGAGGTCTATTTAGGTTATCCCGTGAGGTTGAAAGATAAGCTCCAATTACCAATCGATATTAAAGAGATGCTTTATTTTCGCTGTAGTGCTCTAACAGAGAACGATTTGAAGAATGCCTTTGATTATGTGAATGTTACTATTAGCAATAAGGAAGCATTTTATAACTTCCTAAGTAAAAATGAGTTTTGGTTAGCCACATTAGCTAAAAACTATAGTAATGAATATCAAGAGATTGTTAAAGAAAAAGAAAGTGCTGAAAGTTTTGAAGATCCTAATTACGAAGCTATAGGGAAGAGTTTTAATGATGGCATGCTGGCTTTGACTAAGAAGGCCTTAGGAGCTTAAGCTCTTCACAATTCAAGACGAGACTCTCAGAAAGATTTGCTTCCAATCTGACAAATCTTTGCTTTTTGAATTTCATCAAAAAATCCTAATTAAAAATTTTACAAATACAAATTTGATTAATTTAATTTGATTTATTTGAAGTTATATTTTACAATAAATTAAGTGATATATAATGTAGGTGTTCTTTCTATGAATAGTTTGATGAACAAAAAAATTGAAGATAACCAATTCTTTAATATCAAAGATAATGAACT
>Ga0206860_10161_pt1 | contig 15571 bp, 14 predicted proteins | sample Alteio_BWOrgCont_44_FD_152624 | JGI IMG/M metagenome (GOLD analysis project Ga0206860, IMG submission 152624) | Enriched cells from forest soil in Barre Woods Harvard Forest LTER site, Petersham, Massachusetts, United States -... | ecosystem: Environmental > Terrestrial > Soil > Temperate forest >...
ACTTCATACCATTGGCCGATGGGGGACCCTCCTCCCTGCGGTGTGACCTGAGCAAAAAAATTCAGGTAACCTCCACTGCCGGGCTTGGTGGTGGTAATTTTTATGTCTTGAGCCGAGGCGGTTTCACCCTGCCAAAGTAAAAACGAAACAAGCGAAGTCACTGCTATAAAAAATGGTTTGGTGATTTTCATAGTGCGACGATGCTATCAGATTCCTATGGCTTGTCAAGCGCTAAAAATACGAGAAAAATTCGGAAATGTCCCAGCCTCAAGGGGCGTCCACGGCGCAACCCAACTCGCGCAGGCGCTGCAACTTATAAATGAGGGCGCGGCGGCTGATGCCCAGCGTCTTGGCGGTGGCGGTGCGGTTGAAATTATGCTTTTGCAGGGCTTGAACCACGGCTTGGGATTCAATTTCTTCCAGGCGTTGCGCGTCCATGGATTCGCCAGGGGCGTCGGGGTGCGCACCGGGCCGGATGCGGGCGGGCAGATGCTCAGGCACGATAAGGTCGCCGCGGCAGAGCAGGGCGGCGCGTTCCATGGCGTTGTGCAGTTCGCGGACATTGCCCGGCCAGCTATAGCTTTCAAGATAATCGGACAGCGTGGAGGAAAGACGCGCCCGGCCCTGGGTGAAACCGGCAATGAACTGACCAGCCAGCGGGAGAATATCTTCGCGGCGTTCGCGCAAGGGTGGGACGTTGAGTTCCACGACGTTGAGACGGTAGAAAAGGTCCTCGCGAAAACGGCCGGCTTTGACTTCCTCCTCGAGGTTGCGATTGCTGGCGGCGAGGATGCGGGCGTTGACGTGGATTTCCGTGTTGGAACCGATGCGCTGGAAGCGGCCGTCCTGGGCGACGCGCAGAATTTTGGCCTGCAGTTGCGGTGACATCTCGGCGATTTCATCGAGGAAAATGGTGCCTTTGTCCGCCATTTCGAAGCGGCCAATGCGCTGGGCGACCGCGCCAGTGAAGGCGCCTTTTTCGTGCCCGAACAATTCGCTTTCCAGCAGGGTTTCCGGGATGGCGGCGCAATTGACCTTGATGAAAGGGCCGGCGGCGCGCGGGCTCCAGGCGTGGATGACATCGGCCACCACTTCCTTGCCCACGCCGCTTTCGCCGGTGATGAGCACGCGGCTTTCGGAGGCGGCGATGAGCGAGACGTCGCCAAAGAGCGCCTGCATCAACGGGCTGGCGGCAATGATGTGCGGGGGCAGTTGTTTGCCGGCGTCGAACTTCAGCGGCGCGCGCTGGGAAAGGCCGGTGGCCTGGCGGACGGAGGCGAGCAATTCGTCCAGGTCAATCGGCTTGGAAAGATAATTGACAGCGCCATCGCGCATGGCGCCGACGGCGTCGCGCACGTCGGCATAGGCGGTGACGAGCAGGATGGGAAAGGAGCCGTGTTCCTGGCGGGCCAGGCGCAAGGTTTCCAGGCCGGTCAACCCGGGCATGCGCACGTCGGAAATCATCATGCTGATCTTTTGCTCGCGCAGAACCTGCAAGGCGCGCTCGCCGGAGGAAACGGGCACGGTGTTGAACCCCTGGCTGGAGAGGAAGGAATCGAGCAGGCTGCGCTGGGCCGCATCGTCGTCCACAATGAGGAGGCGGGGCGTGTTTGAATTGGAGGATTCCGGCGGCACTGTTTAAACCTTGTCCTTGAGTTTGATGTGCGCAAGGCGAAAGAGCGCCCCGGACGGTTCGTTGGCCAGACATTCGATTTCCCAGCCGTGGGCCAGGACGATTTGCTGCACCACAGCCAGGCCCAGGCCGGTCCCTTCCTCATTGGTGGTAAAGTAGGGCTTGAAAATTTCCGAACGGTTTTCCGGGGACACGCCCGGGCCGTTGTCGGAAATCTCGATGAACGCTTCCTCGGTGTTTCGTTTGCCGGCGTGGATGCGGATGGCCCCCTGGGCCGGGACGGCCTGGATTGCATTGAGCACCAGGTTAAAAAGGGCCTGGCGCAGAAGTTGTTCGTCGGCTTCGATGGTGATGGGTTCGATCTGGAGCTGCAATTGGATACCCTTTTCCTCTATGTCATAATTTAACGTTCGCACCACTTCGCCGGCCACGGCGTTAAGGTCGGTCGGAGCGCGGCGGACTTCGCGGGGACGGGAGTAATTGATGAACTCGTTCAATTGGGCGGTGACGCGGTCGGTTTCGTTGATGATCTCTTTGGATTTGGCCTGGGTTTCCGGGGAAACGTTCTGCTGTTTGGAGATGAGCTGGGCCAGCCCGCGGATGATATTGAGGGGATTACGGGTTTCGTGGGCCAGGCCGGCGGCGGCGAGATTTAATTCCTTGAGGTGCAGGTTCAATTCGCTGGCCCGGACCAGGCGGAGTTGCAACTCGGAGGTCTTTTCCAGGTTGCGCCAGGCCAGGCCGGCGCCAGCGACCGCAACGGTCGCCAAAAAAGCGATGATAGCTCTCATCCAACGATCGTTGTGGGTGGCGTGGCGGGCCAGTTCGGCGGACATGACAATGACAAATGTATGGGCGCCCTTCTTTTCGATTAATTCCTTATAATCCGCCTCCTTCATCCAGTAGGGACGGCCCTGTTGTCTGCGCCAATCGTAGTAGCGCCGGCGGAAGCCATTGGTGCTGGTGTTGGTGGTGGAAGCCGTATCCACATTCGTTACGGCCTCAGGCGGCCGGTTGGTTTCCAACGACCGCAATTCGTCCCTGGCTTCCCTGGGCAGGACCAGTTGTGGCACATTTGTTCCCAAATCCACCGGGTTCTCCACGATGACGGTGCTGTCGGTCCAGAACACGCCTCCTTCCAGTTCGTTTCTGGGCGGCATTTCAAACTGCATGCCGGCCGAGGCCACCGCTTCGCCGTTAGTATTGAGAAGCTCGACCGAGCGCAACTCATTGGTGTTGACCAATTGGTTCAGGTCCGCCTCGAGCCGTTCCCGGGAAACGACTCCAAAATAACGGCTGCCGCGCATGAGCAGGCCGCAGGTTGTCGTGATGTACCGGCCCCGATCGACCACCATGTTTTGGAAGGCCTGCCGGGCCCGCATGTGCTCGGCGATCTGCCAGGCGATGAGCACGGCCCAAATGGCTGTCAGCATCCCGTAAACCACCCAACTGCGCCGGGTTATCATGAGTCAAATGTAATTATCCGCGTGAATGAGGCGAGCCGCCCGTCGGCGCCGGAGGGGGCGCGGGCACGGCCGGCTGCGGGCTCAGGTATTGATCCAGTTCCTTTGCCGGAAACGCCTTGGGCGCCAAATCGACCCGCGACCTCTCGTCGGTGGTCATCCGCACCAGGTCTTCCGGAGTCCGGACGACGTAAGGCGTCAGGAAAATGATCAACTCTGTTTTGGTAATGGAACTGATTTTGTGATGAAAAACCAGGCCGATCCAGGGAATATCGCCGAGCAGCGGGATCTTGCTGTCGGTGGTGGTCTTGTTGTCCTGCATCATGCCGCCGATGGCGACGGTCTGGCCATTGGGCGTGACCACGACGGTGTTGGCGGTTTCGATATTGATATACGGCGTGCTGATGCTGCCGTTGGTGCCGCTGGAAATGACGGTGGATTGATTGGCCACGCTCGAGATTTGGGGCGCGAGGATCATTTCCACCATGTTGTCCGGCGTGATGAAGGGAGTGACTTGCAAGATGACGCCCACGCTCTGGTAAACGACGGAACTGTGTTCGTTACCCAAGGCATCGTAAGAGACGCCGTTGACCACAGGCACATTCTGGCCGACCTGGACGGTGGCCTGCTGGTTGTTGCGGGTCATGATGATCGGGCGGGAGAGGACCTCAACCTTGCCGACTTCCTGAATGGCGCGAATAGTGGCGGAGAAATCATTCCCGGCCAGCGTATAAATGCCGGCGCCGGGCAGCGTGGTGACGCCGGATGTCGGGGTGATCCCCTGTTGCACCAGCCCGAACAAATTCGAGGCGCTGAGCGTGGTGGAGGACCTGATGTTCTTGGTGACGCCGCCTTCGATGCCGACGTCGTAACCGTTGTTATAAGTCACCTGGAGGAACACGACCTTGATCAGGACCTGCGGCTTGGGCTGGTCCAGATTGGATATGACCTGGCTGACGTAAGCCGCCGTGGCCTCATCACCGGTGAGGAAAACCTGGTGGGTGTCCGGATCAACGTAAAAGTTGGCGCTGGGCACCTGGCCGTTGGCGGGGCGCTCCGGGGCAGTAGTACTGCCGGAGGACCCGGAGGAGGATCTGCCGGTTCCGCCACCGCCGCCGCCGCTAAATCCACCTCCACCACCGCCGCCGCCGCCGGTTCCGCCACCGCCAGTGCGCTGCTGGGCCAGCAGCGGCAGGGTCATGCAACAGAGAGACAGTACCATCCAGGGGAGGGCCCGTAATTTTGCAATTTTAATTGTCATAATATATTTTAGTTGACTCAATGGATTTGGATCAATGAACACCCGTCGTGCCGCTGCCGGAGGAACCGAGGCCGGACGATGCCGAGCTGGTCTGTTGCTGGGCGGCGGTTGTGGCCCGTTGTTGCAGGGCGCTGGTGTTCTGGGTGGAGGTTTGGGCTTTGGTGTTCGGGCCGGAAAAGAGAGCCGTCATGGTGGCTTGGACAGTGGCCGGATCGGCGTTTTTAAGTTCAAAAGCATACACATGTTGCACCCCGGCGGGGTTGCTGTCCAAGTCGGCGATCATTTGAGTGATCTCAACCATCTGATTACTGGAGCACGTGACGATGAGGGACTGGGTGCGCGGCTCGGGCACGGCGCGGACCGTGGTTTGTCTGGTCATCCGCTCGCTTTTGCTGGGGCTGGTGGATTGTTGCTGTGGGATAAAAGGATTAAACCGGAAGCCCATCGAGCGGTTGTTTTGATCAGTTTTGGTGTCGTCGGGAAAAAGATTGGACAACTCGTCGGCTGTTTCCTGCGGATCGGCATATTTAAGATGAAACACTCTTACGACAGTCACGTCCTGGCTCGGTTGATCCAACTCGTTGATGACGTTAGTAATCATGCGGAAATAGTCAGCCGGCGCGCTTGCGATGACCGCGTTCATCTGGTCGTCGGAAGTGAAGACGGCTTTGTTGGCCGCGTTTTTTGTATCCGAGCTGGAGCCGCCGCCCTCGCCACCGGGGCCGCCGGGGAAGCCCATGCCGAAACCGCGAAACCGCTGTCGTGAATCAGAACGGGCCGCGGTCGAATCCGGGCTTTGAAACACTTCCTTCAATTCATCCGCCACCGATTTGGCGTCCGCGTACTTCAGAACGAAAACCGCAACGTCCGACACGCTCGAACTGTCCAGTGCGTTGATGATTTCGGAAAAACGATGAATGTCCCTCTTCCGGGCCGTCATGATCAAGGCATTGCCGGCTTCGTTGCCGGACAAGGTCGCTCCCGGCGGAATCAATTGGTCAAGGTCCTTGATCAACTGCGTCGGATTGAGAATATGGACGGGCAGAATGTAGGTCGCGATTTCGTCGGTCATCGGGATTTGGTCGGGTTTTTCGGCCGAGAGGACGGGAGAATCCGTTTTGGCATCACTCGCTGTTGTGATGGTCAGAACGCGGCCATTGCGCGTCACGCTGTAATTGTTTTTGGCCAGCGCGCTGCTGAGCAGCCCGATGACCTCGTTGGTGCTGACGGGTTGTTCGCTGACAATGGTGACATTGCCGCGCACTTCCGTTTCCGAGGCGACGACAAAACCCATTCTTTTGCTCAGATAATTCAGGACTGTGCTCAAGGGCACGTCGTGGAAATTCATGCGCAGGGCGTTGGTGGGCGTCAGCTCGACATCATCGCTGCTCTCGGTGATGTCCGGGGCATTGGTGGCGGGCACCACGCGTGCGACGGTCACCACGGCTGTGACGGCTGAGGCCGCATTGGTGTTGGGAGGCGCTGGTGCGACGACGGCAACGGCGACGGCATTGGTCGCGGGGACATTCGTGTCGGGCTCGGCTGCGGTGGCCAATTTTCCCGCCGCCAGGGCGGCCAGGACGATAAGTACAAGATATTTGATTTTCATATTTACTCCTGCTTGTGTCTTTGTCTGAGTTTTTCCAAAACATCGTTCAGGCCCCCAGCGGGCGCAGCACCAGAGGATGTGGCCGATCCATCCGTTTTTGTATCTGAGCTTGCCACGGGCGGAGGCGCGGCCTGATCTGACTTGGTCCACGGCCCGTCTTCCTCCCGCCGCATGGTGTCGTCCGTCTTCAACACCAGAATATTTCCGTCCGGCCCGGTTAATTTGACCGAATGCAAAGTGATTTTCATTACCTTGAAACCGTTGATCAAATCGCCGGGCTTCACATACCCCTTCCGTGGCGTCCCTTCGCCGGTAAAGAGCGCTGTGTCGTCAATGGTGCCGCGAAAGGTGAAGGTCCGGACCACCGCCGCCTTGCGAACGCTGGAGGTCCGGCTGCGCCCTCCAACCCGCGTCGGGTCAAATATATTTTTTTGCGCAATGGCCTGGAACGCACTCCAGTCCAGGGCGGCGCCGCCATTGGTCTCCGGGGCGGCAGCTTTCAGGCCGGTCGCGAGGGACAGTAACAAAAGGGTGATGAGGATGTTTCGGTTCATGGGTTGGGCGGGGGCTGGAGCAGGCCGCTAAGTTCGAGACCGAGGGAAATTTGCCGGCCGTTATCGTCGCGGGAGGTCAGTTCCACGTCTTGCAGTTGCACGCCCGTCGGGTCTTTTTCCAGATCGTAGAGAAAACGGATGATGGTATCAAAGGTGCCCGTCACTTCGGCGTGGCACTCCATCACCGAATAGTTGTCGTCCGTCTGTTTCAACTGCGGCTTGAAGGAGCCTTCCGTCACTTTGCTCTCGCGCACCCAGCGGTCAAAGGCGTCGAAGAGCTGGCGTTCCGCCACGGTGGGCGTGCTGGAAAGGGCGTTGGTGTTCATGCGGTCCCAGCGGTCGCGGATGGTGTCGGCCCGCCGGATGAGCATGGCCCCGTCGGCCAGCGATTTGCGCAGCTCGGTGATATGATCGGAGCGACGATGCCAACTGGCGATGAGGGGCGAGATGACCAGCCATTGCAAGAGGAACAAGGCCAGCATCACCCCGGTGCCGATCAGCAGCAATTTTTCGCGATTTTTAGTTTCCATTGGCCGTGTCTCCTTCCCAATGAAAGTTCAGCGTGAAGTCCATCGGTTTCTGCCCGTGCACTTCGGCGTGCAGGCCGCTGATGTAGTTGGTGTCATCGCCCAATTTGGCATGGAGCCTGGAAAACGACTCATTATCGCGCGCGATGCCGGAACAAGTCACGGTGGAAATATCGTGAATCTCAACTTTCTTGGCCGAAACCGAACCGTCTTCGGGAAAAGCGTCCTTGAGTTTGCGCAGGATTTGCAAGTCGCGGAACGAGGTGTCGTACCAGGGGCGGAATTTTTGAATGAGATCCTGGTCCGCGTTCAGTTCGTTGACGGTCGGGGCCATGGCGTTCCACTTCGATTGCAAACTGGAGATTTGCCACTGCTGAAAACCAAATGCCGCGGCCACGCACAAGAGTAATCCAGCGGCGGTCGCGCCCAACCGGGTCAGCCTTTGCGGGGAAAGACGCGTGGTGACCAACTGCCGCCACGGTTGCACTTTCGGCGGAAGAAAATCCGGCGCGGCATCGATGCCGCGGACATAATTGGCGGCCAGGGCCAGGGCCGGGGAGGCGGTGATTTCCGGCGGCAACGGTTTGTCGAAGTTCGCGCTGGAGGCCTTGTCCATCACCTCCATTTTCAGCCCGAGGGCGGCGATGCGGGACGAGAGGTCGTTGACCAAATGCGTGGCCAGATCGCCCTGGCCGAAAATTTTGATCTTGCCGGAAGCTTCGGCCAGCCCGCCGGGCAACTGGCCCAGGGTGATGCGGATTTCGCGGGCGATGAGATCAGCCGAAATGCTTTTTTGCGCCCCTTGGGCCTCAATGGCGCCGTCGAGGGAGCGGAGGGCGACGATGCCGCCGCCGGCGGTGATCTGCAAGTCAACTGTATTACTCCGCACGGCCAGAAGCACGACCCGGCCAGGTTCGGCGCCGGCGGCTTGCAGGGCGGTGACGCCCAGGGCAAAGACGAGGGGCTTGAGCTTGGCGGCGCGCAGGACGCGCTGCAAGGTTTCCAATTGGTTGCGCGGCACCGCCAGCAAGGTGGCGTATTGATCGCCGCGCGGCGTTTTGAAAAGGGAAGGGAAGGTCAAATTCGCCTCCGGCCCGGAATGAAAGCCGCGCTCCGCCTCGATTTGCAGAAAACTGGCGCGGTCCTCGTCGGACAATTCCGGCAGGTGCGTTTGCAGGCTCAACACCCAGCTCAGTGGAAGGCAAACCGTGCAACGGCGTTCGCGGATGCCTGCCTGGTCGAGGTGATTGCGGATTTCCTGGCCGACCAACTCGGCGGCATCGGTCAGGGGGGACAGGGCCAGCGAGACAACCAGGGTCTGGCGGATTTGCAAGGTGCCGTTGCTGCGGCGCAGCGACACCACTTCAAGCCGGTTGCCGTCCAGGGCCAGGCCGAGGACGGATGAGGCGCGTTTTCGTTTGAACAATTGGATCATTGGGTGTTTTGGGTCAGCAGTTGGTCGTGCAATTTTTTGCCAAGGGCCCAGCCCAAGTGGGTCAAATCCTGGCGATAAACAATCAGCGGTGTGCCGCTGCTGCAGTCAAAAACAAATCTCACCCGCCGATAACTGCGGCCATGATGCCCCACCGCCGCGACGTCCGCGGTGAAATGGTAGGAAAAAGGCGTTACATAAGGGCCGACTTGCGCGGCCAGCGTCGCGTCCGCGCCCAAGGCGGTTTTCAGCCAGGTAATCGAAGGAGTTTGCGGGGGATTGGACTGGCGGTAAGCCAGCACTTGCGGTGCCAGGGTCGTTCCGATGCCAGGGATGCAGGCCAGGGCGGTGGCGGTGGCGGTGTTGACGTTGATCAAGCCCGCGGTGTTGGTATTCATCAGGTAAGGCTCGATTTGCTGAAAATCGTTTTCGGGCATTCCGCTGGCGACATAGAATTGAAAGACGCTGGTGTAAGTTGTGGCGGCGGCGCCGCCAGTGCCGGGAGGAGCGACCCTGCCTGGGACCGCAGTTGTGCCGGCCGCCGCACCACCGGTGGTCGGGCGGGCGGCAGCGGGGGGGATATATTGGGCGAGCGACGGAAAATTCGACTGGATCAGCGCGGTCAACGCCGCGGTGTTATTGATCGCAACGCGCGCAATGCCGTTTGAGGTTGTGGTGGATTCGCCGGTGGTCCAGACGGTGACGTATTCCAACACGCCCGGGTCGAGGATGCCGTCCTGGTTATCGTTGGGCGGGGTGAGGGTGCCGTCGTTCTCATTGGGATCGAGGATGCCGTTGAGGTTGGCGTCTTCCCCGAAGAGGTAGTCGAGGTTCATGCCGTTCACCATGCTCAATTCTTCAATGGTGTCGTACGGGGCGCTTTTGCAGAGATAAGGCGGATTGAGAGCCGAATAAGTTTCGGATTTTGCCCCGCCGGGACTGGGCGAGGCTGTGTTGGTGGTTTGCCAATCATACATTGCGGCGGAGAGGTCCGAGGTCATCTGCGGCAAATTCAGCAACATGGCAGCAGTGGCGGTGTTCAGGTTCACCTTGGAAGCTTCGTCCACCAGGCCCCAGATGGGATGATCGCTCTGGGCGGAGGATTCCAGATCGTTGGTGTCCCGCCCAATCAGCCAGAAGGTCGCCTCGCCCACTTTGACGCCATCGGCCCGGAACTGGTCCGGGGAAGGCATGTTATTGGAAATTTGAAGTGTGGCCAAAACGTTGCTCACATATTGGGCTGCGCCTTCGATGGCCTGATCGGCCTCCATGCCGGCCACCTGGTTGTCCGCCACCTTCAATTCGACGGACATCGAATGGGCGAAATAAAGCGCGATGCTGCACATGCCAAACGCCACCCACAGCACAATGATCAATAGCGATCCGTGCTCTTTTTTAGCCTCTCCTAATCTTAATCGTAATCCTAATCCTAATCCGTTTTCGAGACGATTACGATTACGATTACGATTAGGAGTGGAGAAGCGCATTATTGTATCGCCGTGATGGGGTTCGTATTCAGCAGCACGTCCACGGGCACGACCAATTCCAGAGGCGGGTTGAGCGTGGTGGCGCCGGTGTTGCGCGCGGCCATTTGAATCTGGACCTTGATGGCCACCGGCAAATTGGTTTGCTGGGTCGTGTCCCAGACTGTGTCCCATTGCGTGCCGTCATAATAGAGGAAGGTCAGGCTTTGCACGCCGCTCAAGAGGGTGTGTTTCTCATCAGGCTGTGTGGTCTGGGTGACGGGCATGAGATTGCGGGTGATGGCGCGAACGAGGTCCTGGCCCGGGCCGCCCGCCCCATTCGTCGGCGCAGTCAATAAATAGTTTATCCTTTCCACATTGCCCCATGGCACAATCCCGTCCAATTCACCACTGGAAGTGTAGAAGTTCGGCCCGATCTGGCCGGGCAGCGCGTTGGTCGGAGTGGCGGTTTGCAGCGGGCCAAAAAGGGAGCCGTTGGTTCCGTTGGTCGAGACGACGATATTGGCCAGATCGCGTTGCATGGTCTGCAAGGCTTGCTCGACGGGCAGGCTGGATTCGATGGCGTCCATGGTCCTTTCGCGCAAGCGCAGGACGCTGAAAAAGGCGGTATGGATGACCACCAGCACCAGCGCCATGATGGACACGGCAACGAGAATCTCCACCAGCGTAAATCCGCCGGGCCGTGGCGCAGGATGGGGCAAGGCGGTGTTCATAAGCTGGTGGCCTGGGGCAAAAGCGTGCTCAAATGGACGGCGTAATCCTTGCCTTGCGCTTCATAGTTGACAGTGAGGGTGGCCAGGGTCATGGGCGTGGTCACGTCTTCCGTCCATATTTCGTTGCGCACCGACCATTTGTATTGCAGGCCGCCCTCCTGCACCACGCCGCTCTGGCTGCTGTTTTGCAACTGGCCGGTCACCTTGAGTTCGTTCAGGATTTTATTGCCGATGCGGGCGGCGACCATTTTGCGCTGGCCGACCTCACCCGCCAGGCTGGCGATGCGCATGCCTTGCATCGCCACCGGAATGACGATGGCCATGAACAACATCGCCGCCAAAACTTCGGCCAGCGTGAAGGCGCGCGCGCGCTTAACGGCGGATGTTTTGTGGATGGCCGGTTTGAATGTCATATCTTGAATGCGCGGGCGTTTCCGCCAGCCAAATTTCGTCGCCTGTGTCCCGTTGCTTGAAAAAAATGTTCTCCGGGCTGGTATCGCTGATCAATCCGTCGGGTTGAAACCGGATTTTCGTCAGCGCGCCGGCCCGGGCCGCCGTCTGTGTCTGCGTCCACATGTTGGAGTGGGTCAAAACAGTGGGGGGCGGGGAAAAGGTGATCTGCACGCTTTGATCCAGGGCAAAGGCCATGGGATTGGTCTGGGTTTCGGTGTAGCCCGAGAGCGCCTGTAATCCGTATTTTTCCTGGCTCGGGTTGATCCACAACTCGACCGCGATGCCTTCGGCAATGGCGCGGCTCTGGCCATAGCGCGTCAACGATAAAAACTGATGGGCCTCGTTGTCGAGGTTGCGCCCGTGGAAAAACCCCTTCAACGAAGGGGCCACCACCGCGAACACTATGATCATCATCGTCATCACCAGGATTAATTCGACGAGGGTGAAGGCGGCGCGGTTATTTCTGGGCTTGCCAGTTGCAAATCGCATTGTTGCCTTTCATGCTGCCGTCCGGCGGACCCAGGGAACTCAAGTCGAATCCGGTGGGATTATGTTTGCCCGGGCATTCATAGACATAGGGATTGCCCCACGGATCGAGCGGGACGGCGGTTTTGCCTTCCAAGTATGGGCCGTGCCAGTTGGGGGTGCTGTTGGGCCTTTGCACGAGGGACTGCAAGCCGTTTCGGCCTCTGGGATAACTGCCATTGTCCACGTCATAGATGCCCAGGGCGGTGCTAAAGCTGGCGATGTCCGCCTTGGCGGCTGTTTCCCGGGCTTGTTCGGCGCGCCCCGCGATGTGGGGCACGACAATCGCGGCGAGAATGCCGATGATGACGACCACCAGCAACATTTCCACCAGGGTGAACGCGCTGCGGCGCATGCGGTTGGTTCGATTCCTTTTTGTATTAATCAGTTTCATAAAACGTCTTGTTTGTGTGTTTATTTGATAAGGTCCTGCATCTTGAAGATGGGGATGATCATGCCGATGAATATCGTGCCGATAAAACCAGCGATGCAAAAAAGCATGAGCGGTTCCAGCACGGCCACGCCGGTCTTCAAGTTCCGGTCCAGGTCGCTTTCCGTGACGGCGGCGATGCGGATCAATTCCTGATCGAGCTTGCCGCTTTCCTCGGCCACGGCGATCATTTCCAGAATGGAGCCGGGGAAAAGGGAACGGCAATCCGACATGCTCGCGCCCAATTGCGCGCCTTCCTTGACCCGGTCAATGGCGTTGGAAACCGCATCGACCAGGATTTGGTTGCCGATGGATTTGCGGGCGACATTGAGCGCCTCGATCAGCGGCACGCCGGCGTTGAGCAGCGTGCCCAACATCCGGCAAAAGCGGGCCATGGCAAACTGGCTCAATAACGGCCCAAGTATCGGCACCCGCAGGATAAATCCCTCCCATGTCCGCCGCCCCTTTTCCGAGGCGATCCAGCCGCGCAGCACAAAGCCTATGATAATCACGCCGATCCCGATAAAAATGCCGTAGGACCGGATCCAATGGCTGATCCCGACGATGATCTGAGTCAACAATGGCAAATCTCCGCCCATGCTGGCGAAGATGGTCTGGAACCGGGGGATAAAGAACGTCATCAGGATAATGAGCACGCCAACGGCCAGGAGCAGCAAAATCGCCGGATACAACATGGCCGCCAGCACCTTGGAGCGCAGGTCCTGGGCGCGCGTTTGGAAATCGGCGATCTGGGCCAGGACCAAATCCAGAAACCCGCCCGTTTCTCCCGCCTGCACCATGGCCACATAGACGCGCGGAAAAGTGTCCGGTATTTTCGCCATTGAATCGGCCAGCGAAACACCATCAATCACCGAATCATAAACTTGTTTCCATTTGGCGGACGCGGTCGGGTTGGTTGCTTCCTTGCACAAAATCACCAGCGCGCGGCTGAGCGGCACGCCTGCCGCCAGCAGGCTGGAGAGAAGACGGGTGAAATTCTCCAGCATGCGCGGGGTGACGCGCTTGGATTGAAAACGGAAACTCTTGCCCGCTCCCGGCGCGGCCGCGCCTTTTTGCGGGGCGCCACTGGCTTTTTCCGCCAAGGTGATCGGTTTGAGACCACGTTGCTCCATTTGCCGGAAGGCTTCCTGCCGGCCGCCGGCGTCGAGCAAGCCTTCGGCCGTCGTGCCATCCGCTTGAAATGCTTTGTATTGATATTGCGGCATGGGTCTCAGCTCTTTTTCTCGCCGGCGGGCGCGGGTTCGGCGTGGCCGTTTTTGCCGTTGCTCAAGGTCTGGTCCTTGGTCACGCGCATGACATCTTCCACGGTGGTGATGCCTTTGCCAATCAAGCGCCAGCCGTCATCGCTCAGGCTGCGCAGGCCGTTGCGAATGGCCGCCTCGCGGATCTCGCCGCTGGAGGCATTCTTCAAAACCATCTGCCGGATCTCGTTGTTCAAATCCATCCATTCGAAAATGCCATGCCGCACGTGGTAACCGGTGCCGCGGCATTCATGGCAGCCGACGGCGCGAAATACCTGCTCCTTGAGGGCGGCGGTGGTGACGGAGGTGTCTTCGGTCTTGCAGGCCGGGCACAGCACGCGCACCAAACGCTGGGCCAGCACGGCTTCCAAGGACGAGGCCACCAGGTAGGGCTCGACGTTCATGTCCACCAGGCGCGTCAACGCGCCGGGGGCGTCGTTGGTGTGCAGGGTGGAAAAGACCAGGTGGCCGGTCAGGGAGGCTTGCACGGCGATCTGCGCCGTCTCCTGGTCGCGAATTTCACCGATCAGGATCACATCGGGATCGTGGCGCAAAATGGAACGCAATCCGCGGGCGAAGGTCAGGCCCGATTTCTCCGAAACCTGAATCTGGTTGATGCCGCGCAACTGGTATTCGATGGGGTCTTCAATGGTGATGATCTTGCGGATGGAATCGTTGATCGTGCTCAGCGCGGTGTAAAGGGTGGAGGTCTTGCCGCTGCCGGTCGGCCCGGTGACAAGTATAATGCCGTGCGGCAGGGCCAGGACCTTGTGGAACATGTCCAGTTCGCGCTGGTCCATGCCCAATTGCTCCATGCCCAGCAGCGTCGCCTTCTGGCGCAGCAAGCGCATGACCACGGCCTCGCCGTGCAGCATGGGAATGATGGACACGCGGATGTCCACCTCGTTGTCGGCCAGGCGGATTTTGATGCGCCCGTCCTGCGGCAACCTTTTCTCGGCGATGTTCAAATGGCTCAGGATCTTGACGCGCGAAACAATGGCCGGCTGGAAACGCTTGATTTGCGCCGGCACCGGTATTTCCTGCAAAACACCGTCAATGCGGTAACGAATGCGCAGCTCATCCTCAAATGGCTCGAGGTGAATGTCCGAGGCGCGCAGGTCGATCGCGTCTGTCAACACTTGGTTGACGAATTTGATGATGGAAGCGTCCTCGGCGGCGCTGTCCAGGTTGGTGTCCTCCTCGCCCGTTTCATCGACGACCTGTAGCGGGGCGTCCTCGTCCAGGGTGTCAATCGTGTCCGCGCCGACGCCGAGATGTTTTTTCATCTCGCGGCGGATGGCTTCGCCGGGGGCCAGGACGGGCTTGAGCTTGAGGCCGGTCAATGTTTTGAGCGTGTCCAGGCCCTGAGTGGCGAAAAGCCGGCTGGTGGCCACTTCAACCGTGCCGTTGACGCGCTGCAACGGCAGCAATTCCGCCTTGAGCAGAACGCGCGCCGGGAAAAGGGAGAGCAACTCGCGGTCCGGCTCGATGTTGTCCAGAGTGGTGAAAGCCAGGCCGTATTCGCCGGCCAGCCAGCGGAGAATCGCGTCCTCGGTTTGCAGGGCGGCCTGTTTGCCCGAGCGATTCTGCTGGTTCAGGATGGCGGCGTCAGTGGAGGAAAGTTGTTTGGCCACGACCATCCGGTCGAGCAACTCACCTGTCAAAACCTCCGCTGTTTTTGTCTCACTCATAAAAAACGTGTTCTGCCGCGGCAGCGGACATCGGGCCGCCGCCGCTGGCAGAATAAATAGACTCCGCCGGGGGCGGGTTTATTTCAAAAGCCCGTTAGCCACCGCGATGGCCTCCTGGCGTCCCGTCAAAACACCTTTCAATTCCTCCTCGGCCGCGTCGAGCTTGGCTTCCTTTGCCTTTCTCTCGGCGCGCACGGCTTCCATTTTGGTCTTGAGTTCCGCCGCTGGCGCCTTGGCATCAATGGCCTCGCGCAACGCGGTCACGGCTGCGCTCGGCTCAAAGGGACCGGTCCGGGCCGGACGGGTTGAGGCAGGAGCGTTCGTATCTCCGCCGCGGTTGCGCCGTCCTCCACGACCGCCGAAGCCGCCGCCCATTCTTGAGGACATGACTTCCATTTGGGCATCGACTACTTTGCCGACAATGGGTTCAATGGCTTTCCATTCCGTATCGTCTTTGATTTCCAACTGGTCGCGGGTGCGGTCGATGCGATCTTGTTTCATCTGGGCGGGATCAAAATTGCCGCGGCCTTGGGC
>Ga0206860_10162_pt1 | contig 15534 bp, 14 predicted proteins | sample Alteio_BWOrgCont_44_FD_152624 | JGI IMG/M metagenome (GOLD analysis project Ga0206860, IMG submission 152624) | Enriched cells from forest soil in Barre Woods Harvard Forest LTER site, Petersham, Massachusetts, United States -... | ecosystem: Environmental > Terrestrial > Soil > Temperate forest >...
CATCCGGGGTGGGGGCGGAATTGTTGGTCAGGAATAGAAACGGCGTGCCGGTGGCGACCAGCGCCCGGACGAATTCATCCGCGCCGGCAATCAAGTGATTTTCCCTGTAAATCACCCCATCCATATCAATCAAATAGCCTGTTTTCATAATATCAAACCAAACAGTTCAAATAAAAAAAATCCTCCGCCTGCCTTGCAGGCAACATGGGAAAAAACGAACGAAGGACACCTGCCGGGTTTTGGCAGGTCGGAAGAAACATAGCAGGATTCACACCAATTGGCAACTGCAATCTCTTACAATCACTTACATCAAATTTGCCCCCGGAAACGCGTCCCTAAATGCTCACTGTGTTCAAAAGGATTCACGGCTTGCGCGCGCCGGGCGCGGCCAGGAGTTTCTCGTGGATCCCGCCAAAACCGCCGTTGCTGAAAACGCATATCACGTCATGGTCGGTTGTGGTGGGGCGGACCTAGCTGCCTCGGTTTCGGTCAAGCAATTATACTTGAATGCTGCCGGTGCCTTAGCGAACCTGCTGCGCCAGTCGGAAAGACAACAGTAATATGCGACGATCAAGATCCCGGTTTGCGTTTATGTTCAAATGAATCTTACTTTCGAGGCAGACGTTGACGGTCAGGCCAAGCCGGTGCGAATGCGTTTTGGGGACGAAAACGACTTGGCGGAACTGCGTCGCTGGCGTTCGCCAGTCAGATTGCAGGCTAACCCGCATGTCAGTGACGCACTTGAATACGCGCGGCTGGCTTCCAAACGGTGGGCATACTACCACCGTAACGGCGAAACCGTGACCGGCCTGCCAGAGTTGCGCTCGGCCATTCAGAGACACCCGCGCGCGGAAATCGCTTTCATGCTGATTGCCCGCGCTTCGTGGCAACATGACCCGAAGCTGTTGGGGTTGGCTTACTGCCGCCGCAGTTGGTGTCATCGCCTGATCGTGGACTTTGTGGCCGTGCATCCGCATGTCGTTGGGAAACTGCACGAACGCATTCGCGGCATTGGCACTGGGCTGTTCCACGGCTTGATCCAGATTGCCGACGATTTAGGAATTGGAATGATTTGGGGTGAGGCTACCGCGAACTCCGCGTCGTTCTATGAAAAAATTCTTGGCGCGGAATCAGTGCTCGACCAATTTCATATTCATGGCCAATCCATGAACCATTGCCGCCGTGAGCTTGCGCGAATCCATCAACATCAGGCTTGAATCTGTCCAGGGAGTATGGGAGACTTGTGCCATGAAAATGAAACGTCACCTGCGAACGCGGGAAGAACTTCTTGCGCTGGAAGAACAGTATCCCTGCGTCCTGGGAAATCTTCTCAGTCTCGGTGCGGCCCATTTTCGTCAAACCAACCGAAAGAACGGCCAGCGGCCATCCCGCGTGGGCAATGGCGGCTCTCATCGGCGTCCCCGCAAACCCGTGGCCGCCTGAATTGTTCAAAAAGCAGTGCGAACGTGGAATGCTGCTGCCGGTTCGTTCCTTGTCGAATCTACTGCGCGGAGAGGAAAGATAAAAACATGCGATTATGCGGGACTGACGTGTTTACTTATATCATGCCGCCTGATGACCTAAACACCCAAGGAATGATGGTGCCTTTTCCTATAGTCAAGTTGCCTGAATGTGGGTAGTCTGACACTGCGAAAATGAAAGGGCCAAATCAGAAACCGCGTTCACACGGTGCAATACCAAAGTCCTCCGGCCCGAGAGGATTAAGCAAGAGCGAGGAACGATGGCTTATGCGGCGAGGGTTATTAAAACACTGGAAACTTCAACAACTGAATAAGAAGCTCGATTATGGCGCACCCAGGAACATGCGCAAAGGGGAAAAAGCTGTCGATTCGCATTGGTCCATTCCCGGAGGGGGAATCGAAACTAAGCGGGATAAACATAAAGATTGGTTCCATGGCAAACAATAAAATTACAATTCGACAATGGCTCCCAACCAGCAATGGCATGGATTATCCTTGGAAGCCATTCCACCATGCCGTGACTAAACAGGCACGGAAAAAATTTGAGTCCACATCCAAAAAGTTTCGAAGCCGAGTCTGTTGATTATTTTTCAAAGAGGCCCACTACCACATTTCGGGTATTGTCCTAATTTGAAATTCAGGGTTATAAAAATATGAAAAATACTGTGTTGTTGATTCTCATAGCTATGGTTATTGGTTGTGCGCCGATGGACCACATAGTTTACGACAATCAAAGTCGTCAACCGACAGCGAACGTCGATATTTACAAGGATGGTGAAATGCCAACTCGTCACTATAAGGTCATTTGCGAATTATTTACGCCCGGGCACGTCCACGATGAGTTTGTGCGACAAAGGCAAATCGTTGAAGAGGCTAAGCGGCTTGGTGGAAATGGTTTGATTTTCTACGTTGATTCATCGGGAAACGACTCGACCTTTAGGGGAAAGGTCATTGTTTATGAACCATGAAGTAGCGCGCAATCTTGGTATGACCAAGATTGAGGTTATTCGCATCTTAATTTGAAATCACACGACAAATTTCCAATAAATTCGTTTTTTTGCTCTATGAAACACACCAATTTTCGTGTCGTTGATGCCGTCTGCAAAAGTCCCTTTCAGAACATATGTCGGCGTTCGGCCATTAGAAAACTCTGCCGCCGCATCTTCTCTGGCAATCTGGTGGGCTTGCGATTGTCCCAGTCTGGATGCGACTAATTTTTTATTTCGATACACTGAGAAATTGTTTTTCATAGTGATTGTGCCATTCTATTTTGTCCAATAGGTCACCAATCCAATGGGCGAAAATTGGCCCGAAAGGTAAGCGACCCATTCCATTGCTTTGTTTTCTGTTGAATTGAATTGTTTCAGTTGAGGGCAGCATGAATCTTTATCATTTACGCGCGCCGAGTGCGGCCAGAAGTTTTTCGTGGATTCCGCCAAAACCGCCGTTGCTGAAAACACATATCACGTCGCCGCCCGCCGCTTCCTTTTTCAAATGCGCCACAATGGCGTCCGCATCGGGCAAATAAATGGCGGTCTTGCCCATCGTTTGGATGTCCTTCATCAGCTTTTGCGGGTCGAGGCGTTCCTCGGGCTTGAGCAGTTCCAGCCGCGCGATTTGGGACACCACCACCGCGTCGGCATCGCGGAAGGACTGGGCGAGCTCATTTTGAAAAAAGTTGCGGCGCGTGGTGTTGGTGCGCGGTTCGAACACGGCCCATATGCGTTGCTGCGCATATTTCAAGCGCAACGCGCTCAGCGTCTCGCGGATGGCCGTCGGATGATGCCCAAAATCGTCCACTACCGTCACCCCGCCCACCACGCCGCGCGTTTCCATGCGGCGTTTGACGCCTTTGAAGGTATCGAATGCGCCCTGGATTTGCTTGTTGGACAACCCGCAATGTTTGGCGCAAGCCACCACCGCCAGCGCGTTGCGTACGTTCAATTCCCCGACCATATTCAGATGAAATTTGAAGCTGGGAATTTCAAACTCGGTCGCCGTCGGGCCGTAACGCATGTTAAAACCCTTGATGCTATTCTGTTCTCCCAAACCAAAACGTTTCACCGGGCAATGCGTGACGTTGAGCAGCGGGGCGAGGTTGGGATCATCGCCATTGGCCAGGAGCTGGCCGTTGCGGGGGACGAGATTGATCAGGCGCTTGAAGGAAGTTTGGATAACGCCCAGGTTTTCAAAAATATCCGCGTGATCGAATTCCAGGTTGTTGATAATGACGACTTCCGGCAGGTAATGGACAAATTTGCTGCGCTTGTCAAAAAAGGCCGTGTCATATTCGTCGCCCTCGATGATGAACCAGGGGCTGTCGGTGAAACGCGCTCCTTCGCCGAAATTGTTCGGAATGCCGCCGATCAGAAAACTGGGATTGAGCCCGTTATGCTCGAAGACCCAGGTCAGAAGAGAGGTCGTGGTCGTCTTGCCGTGCGTGCCCGTGACGACGAGCGAACGCTTGCCGCGGATGAAAAATTCCTTGAGCAACTCGGGCAGCGAACAATAACGCAGCTTCTGGTCCAAAATCGCTTCGGCCTCGGGATTGCCGCGCGAAATCGCGTTGCCGACAACAACCAGGTCCGGTTTCCCGGCCAGATTCGATTCGGCGTAAGAGGGCATGACCTCGATTTTTTTCGCGGCGAGGAAAGTGGACATGGGCGGATAGACATTTTGGTCTGAACCGGAGACGGCATAGCCCTTGTCGCGCAACGCCGCCGCGACCGCGGCCATGGCCGTTCCCCCGATGCCGATGAGATGGACGGATTTAATTTCTGAAAACATTGTGCAGCATGATGGCGGAATTTGCCGGGCAGGGAAGCAGGAAATGAGGGGCGGTGTTTTAATTATTCGTCCAGTTTATGTGGATGATCTTGCGCGCCGTGGAGAATGCGGAAGACAATGACTGCGTCGCCCTCGATTCGGAAAAATAATTTGTAGGGAAAGCGGCGGGTAAGCGCACGGCGGAATCCGAGATGGTAAAAAGAGAAGTGTTCCGGATTGGCTTCGAGTCGCAACAAGCATTCCGCGACAGCGACAAGGAATTCATCGCCCAATCCGGCGCATTGGGTTTCGTACCAGTCACGCGCACGAACAAGATCCGCCTTGGCCTTGGGGCGGATGGAAACACGCCATTTCACCGGCTCGATTGCCGAACTTGCCTGAGAACGTCCCGCCAAGGTTCGCCGGGATTTCGGTCACGCTCGAATTCCGCCAGCGCCTCGTCCAAGGCCTGCCGCTCGGCGGGTGTGGGTTCGTCGCCACTGACGAGGTCGGCCTCATGCAGCTCCGCGAGGCGGGCAAAGAGTTGAGATCGATCGCGGGCCGTCAAGCGCGGAAGTTCTTCAAGAATCTCTACTTTGCTCATAATAGCAATCTAGCGTTTTACTGCGATTCCGGCAAGTAATTGTTCCAGTGACCCTTTTGACACTTCGCGCGGGAGGATTATATTTGTACATGAGACAGAAACATGCCACTGTCGCGACGTTTAACGACCTCGAGAAGGCCGAGGTGGTGAAAAGGAGACTGATTGAAGCGGGCATTCCCGCCGAAATCTATGACGAATCGAAATTGCAAAAGTTTTGGTTCCTCTCCAAACCTCTGGCGGCGGACAAAGTCGTCGTGGATGCAAAGGACTTCGACAAGGCCCGCGAAGTGATGCAAACCGCCGACGCCCTGGAGCACATATTGGAGGGGGAACTCCGCTGCCCGCAATGCGGGTCGGCCAACATCGAGTATCCGCAGTTCACGCGCAAATTCATAACGACCACCCTGGTGGAAGTCCTTTGTTTCCTGCATATTATTGACAAGACGTTTTATTGCCATGGTTGCCATCATACCTGGCCCGTCAGTTCTGTGCTGGATCAAAAAACGGACGTCTTGAATTGGCCGGAGAAGAAACACGACCCGGTCGCTAAATGAAAAGGGTCAAGACGCCGTTTTGGGGTCTTTCGGCGGTGTGATCACGGCCAGCACAAACGCGCCGGGTGTCAGGTATTTTTTGGCGACGGCCTTGATGTCGGCGGGCGTGACAGCAGAGTAGCGGGCGTCTTCCAGGTCAGTATCGTCCTGACCCAATCTCATCCGGCGTTACTGGTTCCAAAAATCAAGGTGCATTGTAATTGATGCTGACAGTCTCCCGGCGCACTATGACAAAAAGGCCCATGTTCAAACGGACCAAACGCACCAAACGCATCCGCCTCCTTTTGCTGAGCAGTCTGGCCGGGGGCGCGCTGGCCAGTTGTACCCCGGAGACTAAAGCGCCGTTGAGCGCGGGGAATGTCTATACCAACAATTACTACGTTCCCGGCGTGGGTTATTATCACGCGCCTTTTTGCGCGTGGTTTCCATTGCCGTATAATCATTTTGATCCCGCTAAAAAGCAGTATTTTTACGGCGGACAATGGGGGGCGTCGCCTTGGCAGAGCATTACTAATATTTCCTCGCCATCAACGGAAGTGGCAGCAAAGGCAGAAGCGATGCGAGCGGATGTTGCGCGCGGCGGCTTTGGTTGCACCAGCGGCGGCTACATGATGCATTCCTGATGAAACGTCACTACATACAATGTCGTCCTGATTGGCCCGCGAAGGTCGCAAGCGTTGGGCTGACCTATCATTCTCACGAGGAGGGGCCTTATTGGGATGAATCGGCTTGCTACGAATTGACGGCACGCGAAGTGGACGCTCTCGAAGCTGCCGCTAACGAACTGCATTTTCGCTGCATTGATGCCGCCGAAGCGGTGATCAAGAACGGCTGGTGGGCGCGCCTGGGAATTCCCCAAGCCGCTGTGCCGGTCATTTTGCGGTCATGGGAACGCGACGATTTCAGCCTTTATGGACGGTTCGATTTCAGTTTTGACGGCATATCTCCGCCGAAACTTCTGGAGTACAACGCCGATACGCCCACCGCGCTGGTCGAGGCGGCCGTGGCGCAATGGTTTTGGCTCCGGGAGACGCATCCGGACGCGGATCAATTCAACTCGATACATGAACGCCTGATCGCCGCCTGGCGGCGCTGGCGCGGCAAAACCATTCACTTCACCGGCGTGCGCGAACATGACGAGGATGAAATGACGCTGCTCTACCTGCGGGACACATGCGAACAGGCGGGCGCGTTCACACAGCCCGTTTTTATTGACGACATCGGTTGGGACTCGCGGCGAAACATATTCGTTGACGTTGAGTTTCGTCCCATCGAGCGGTGTTTCAAACTCTATCCATGGGAATGGCTCTGGAACGAGGAATTCCATATTCATCTGGACGATGATTCCGTGCAGTGGATGGAGCCGCCTTGGAAGATGCTGTTGAGCAACAAGGGGCTGCTGCCGGTTTTGTGGGAGTTGTTTCCAGGCCACCCGAATCTCCTGCCGGCTTACGAAATGGCTGCGCCGCTGGAGGCCCATTATGTGCGCAAACCGAAATTGAGCCGCGAAGGCGGCAACGTCACTTGGGTCGAAGGAGGTGTTGTCGTGGAGGAAACGAGCGGTGGCTACGGCCGGGAGGGGCACATTTATCAGGCTCCAGCCCCGATGGCTGATTTTGATGGACGGCATCCGGTGTTTGGAGTTTGGGTCGTGGACCACGAGGCGGCGGGCCTCGGAATTCGCGAAGACACGCGGCGCATCACCGGGAACCTGAGCAGGTTTGTTCCTCATTTCTTTGTTTGATATGAGCTTTGCCAATCCCACAAAAATCCACCTCGGTATGGCCGCCACATTTTTTGGCCGGACGTATCGAGTGATCGGACGTTCCGTGCTCGGTGTGCTGGAGGGAGGCGGGACTTACTACTGGAATGAATTCAACCTTGAAACTCCCGGCGGGAGTTACGCGACCCTTGTTTTCGAAGAATCCGGCACTGGCGGGAAATGGCGTTTCTTTCACATGTTCGCCCCGAAAGTTCCAATGACAGCCAAGGAAGCGGAGGACAAGTGTTTGGGCAACGAAGTGAATCTCGACGGCACGACTGTACGTGTCACTCGGGTGGATCGTTCGCGCGTTTATGCCGTCGAGGGGAAGGTGCCGGAAGGAGTCATTGTCGGCCAATTCGCGAAGTACTTTAATGCCGAGGCCGGCGACAAAATGGTAGTTGTCAGTTGGACGGGCGACGAGGTGGAATTCTATTCGGGAAGAACGATTACCAGTGGTGTAGTCGCCTCTGCTTTCAATCTGAGCGGCCTGGCACGAGTTGGGTTTGCGTTGACCGGAGGCCGAAGTTTTCTGAACGCGCATGTGCTTTTCTTACTCCTGTTTCTCGGCATCATCTGCTTTGGGTTCATTGGGGTTTGCTGCGCCTTGCGTTCGCCGGCGCACCCGCCTGCGGTCGTCGTTTTCCAGGTCGCCCCATCGCCTTTAGCTGTAGGAGCAACGGGCGTTTTAGGCGGCAGGCGCTATCGAATTGCCAGCCACACATTGGTGGAAATTGCCGAAATCGGTCTTCGTTTCTCGCGCCACGAATACGAGTTGCGCGACGACCACGGCAATCATTTTCTGCTTATCTCCGGCATGGGTTCCAATGCCGCGAACTGGATCTTATGCGCGCCGATTAATCTGCCACCGTCGCTAACCGCTCAAGAAGTCGGTGGCCTTTCCGTCGGACAAACCGTCAAACTTGACGGAGATTCGACGCGAATCGCCAAACTCTTTCGTTCGACTATCCGCGAGGTTGATGAGAATTCCATGGAACTGTACAAACCTGGCGATGTGTTGTACGGTTTTTCAGGGGCAATGAAATCCAACACTTTGATCGTCCGCTGGAACACCACGAACATTATCTGGCTTAAGGGGACGCTGCTTGCCGACCAGAACGTGAAAGCAGCCTTTGCAGAGCCGGGCGGGAAATGGTGAGTTCCAATGCCGCGCCGTTTCTCGCCGCTTGCTCCAAGTGCCGATTTATTTCGGCGGTTTTATCACGGCGAGCACAAGCGCGCCGGGCGTCAGGTATTTTTTGGCGACGGCCTTGATGTCGGCGGGCGTGACGGCTTCGTAGTGGGCGTCTTCCAGATCAATGTGGTCGTGGCCCAATCCGTATAACTCGTCCAGCGCCACGGTAATGGCGTAGCTGCCCAAGTCCTGGCGGGCGATTTTCTTTTGGCCGATGATTTTGGCCTTGGATCGCTTGAGTTCTTCCTCGCTGAAACCTTCCTCGCCCAATAATTTTACTTCCTTGAGCAATTCCTCCTCGACCTGCCGCAATTTGTCGCGCGCTGTCCCGACGTAAAAGGCGAAGAACCCAGGAACCACCCCGAGAAAATTTTGCGCGCCGACGTAATAGGCCAGCCCAAGTTTTTCCCGAATGCGCAGAAAGAGGCGGGAACCGAGGTCGCTGCATCCTTCCTGCACCAGTTCCAGGGCGTAACGGTCGTCATTTTTCAGGGATATCCCCGGAAAGCCGGCCAGCAATACCGCTTGTTCCTTGTCCCGCGTTTCGGTGATGCGTTTTATGCTGGTCAGGACGAGCGGGCGTTGCCCTTTGGGGACGACAGGAGGCCCTTGCTTCCAGCGGCCAAAAAGCTTTTCCATCGCGGCCTTCAATTCGCTGGTGTGAACGTCGCCGAAAACGGCCATGACGCAATTGTTCGGCGCCACCATCGCTTTATAAAAGTCAGACAAGGCGGACAAGGGAAGGGCCTTGACGCTTTTTTCGCTGCCGTTGGGGTCCAAACCATAGCCGGCGTCGCCAAAAAGGCCACGGCGCATGGCCTGGCTGCAGCTTTGCAGCAGTTGGTCCTTTTGCGCGCGGATCGTTTCCAACTGAATGCGCCGTTCCCGCTCAAAAGCCGCCGCCGGAAAGGTGGGATGCAACAAAACATCGGCGAAAACATCCAGGCCGGTTTTCAAATCTTCGCTCAGCACTTCCGTGGACAGGCCAAAACTGTTGTTGCCGCCGAACGTTTCAATGCTCCCGCCTACGGATTCTATTTCGGTCGAAATATCTTCCGCGCTGCGCCGGTCGGTGCCTTGCAGCAGCATTTTGGACATCAACTGGGTCAGGCCGTTGTTTTTTTCGGATTCGGCCAGCACGCCGCCTTGAAAAACGGCGCGCATTTCGACGAACGGCAGGCGGTGGTCTTCCTTGACCAGAAGCCGCAGGCCGTTGGGAAAAACGATTTTTTGCACGGCGCTTTCGGCGGAGACCTGGACGGTGCCGGCGATCTTGGGCGCGGCGCCTTGCGGGAGCAGGGCGTAGAGGGTGCGATTGTCCGTTGTCAAATATTCCCGCGCCACGCGTTGCAGGGTGGCCGGGGTGACTTGCCGGGCCGCGGCCAGATAGCGCTCGGAGAAATTCAAATCGTTGGCCGCAAGCCAATTCGAGCCCAGGTCCTGCGCCTGGCCTTGCATCGTCTTGCGCGTGGCAAGCATGCCGGCGACGAATTGTTTGATGACCTTGGCCAATTCCGCGGCGGGCACATGCTCGTTTTGGACGCGCGCGACTTCCGCCAGCAGCGCGTCGCGCGAGACGGTAAATTTATCCGCATCCACCACCGCGCTCATGCCGAACAAACCCTGGTCGGCCGCGCAGTAAGTCCAGGCGTCGGCCGAGGTGACCAAGCCCTGCTTCTCGCGCACTTCGCGAAACAAGCGCGAACTCCGCCCGCTGCCCAAAAGCGACGCCAGAATATCGAGGGCGGGCATGTCGGGATGCCGGACATCGGGGATGTGCCAGGCAAAGTGGAAAAACCCCAGTTGAATGGAAGCCTCTTCGATGATTTCGCGGGGGCCGGTTTGCCGGGGTTCGCGCGGCAGCACCATGGGGGCGATCGGCATGGCTTTGCTTTTGGCGAAGGCCGTGCGGATTTGGTTGACAACCGCATCCGTCTTCACGTCTCCGGTGACGATGAAGAACATGTTGTTGGGCACGTAACGTTCGCGATAGTAGGAGAGTATGTCCGCCGGCTTGAGCGTATTGAAAATTTCCGGATAGCCGATGATGGTGAAGCGATACGGGCTTTTGGTGTAGGCCACTTCGAAAAGCCGGCGGCCCGCCCGGCGCGCCGGGTCGTCCTGGTTCATGTCCATTTCGCGGCGGATGACGTCCAGTTCCTTGTCCAATTCATCGGCGGGCAGGCTGGCGTTTTGCATGATGTCGCACAGAATATCGATGGCGACTGTGGCGCCGGTGTCGGGGACGTTGATGTGATAGACGGTGCGATCAAAGGAAGTATAGGCGTTCATGTATCCGCCGGCTTGCTGCACTTCCTGGTCAATGCGGCTGCCCGGACGGGTGGTGGTTCCCTTGAAAAGCATGTGCTCGAGCACATGGGACAAACCTGCGCCCAGCCATTTGCCTTCGCAGATGCTGCCCGTATTGCACCAAGCCTGCGCCGAAACCACCGGCGCGCTGTGGTCTTCCCGAATGATGAGCACCAGGCCGTTTTCCAAAGTGACCAGTTGCACGTCCGGCGGAATGCCGGGAATCTGCTTTTCCAATGCGCCCGGCGCAACGGTGACGGCTTTTTGTCGTTTTGGCGCCAAGGCGGCGGCGCGCTTTGGCGACGGGACGGGGTGTGCTGTTCTTTTTTTTGCCACTATCATCGAATTCGCGGAAGCGTCAGTCCTGGCTGATCATTTTTGCCGGGGCCGGCTTCGGTTCCACCGACCGCCGTTTGGCAGGCAGAAACGGCTTGCGGAAAACTTCGTCAAAATCATATCCGCCCTTAAAATCTTCGCGGCTGTCGGTCTCGGACTGGCTCGCTTGTTTGTGCTGAATCATGTTGAAAACAATTTCGCCAAAATCTTCGCAGGAACGAATGCCCCACTCGGACAGAAGGGTCGGCGTCATGGGGCCGAACTTGGACAGGGCGTAATCGCGGATGCCATCGAGCAGTTCCTTGCCGCTGACGTGTTTATGCTCCTGCTTATGCCGGCCCAGGGATTTCTGGGTATAATCGATGGCGTCCTGCACAAACAGGTAAGCGTCAAACTGGTAGCGTTCATCAGCCGCTACTATTTTTCGGATGGCATCTTCAAAATTAAGCGTTTGCATAATTTATGATCTTTGTTGCGTGTTAATCGTCATTGGCGCGTGCGCCGTGCGATAAAACTTCACTGCCCAACCTGTCAGCACTAATAGAAGTATCAGACAAAGCACAAACTGTTCCTGCTTTGTCAGATTCTTCATCCCCATCAATATACAGGCTGCCTGTTGAATTACCAAGTGAAATCATGATTAAGCGGAAATAGGCGAGTAATGGGCTTGCCCACCCTGAATCCTGCCCTTTGCATTCCCAACATCGCCGTGACTGACCGTGACTGAGCGTGACGGGAGCTGGTCCTCACCACAAAGGGATTCAAAACCACGAAATACACCAAATACGCGAAAGGGGTTTATGATTCGGCTCCAAAAACTTTTCGAGTTCGCGTATTTCGTGTGGTTCGTGGTCAAAATCCTTTCTTTGACTCCGCCAGAAGCCCTTTGTTCACTTCGTTGCCTTCTGTCCAAAACAAAATTCATAATTCTTATGTTCCGCCCGCATTATGGCACAAAATGCCAAAACCCCACATCCATTGAATGGAGGTTTTTTTACAACACGAAACCCTATTAAACATTGGTCAAAACGGGGGTCGAGGGCCGATTTGTCAAATGTGTTTTAATTTGACAGTAACAAAAACCGGAGAAAAACAAGGATAAGAAGTCAACGCAAAGGCGCGAAGACGCAAAGTTTCACGGCAGGCATTTTCTTTACGACTTTGCGCCCTGGCTCTTTGCGTTTTGTCTTCTCACTGGCCCGGCTTTGCGATCCTCCGCGGTGCCAATGAAAAACATTTGAGTTTAAAAAATGTGAACTGACACTTGCACCGGTTTCGACAACGACGCCAACATGGTCAAAATTGCTACTCTTAACCTCTACTTGCACCAGTTGGAACGCGCCAAGAGTTAACACTTCAGCGCGCTCACCACTGGCTTTGGCGGCACATATCCCGGCAAGATGTATGACTGCATTCTCGCCAAACTCCGCGCCCAAGCCGACAAACGCACCGTCGCGCTTCTCTCCGCGATGCCTAATTGACGCTTGCTGTCACGCGACCCGGGCTTTCTCTGCTCACTATAAACTGCATTTCCGTTGACGCAGTGGCCATTTATCGGCAATTGTTTGTTGATGAGTTTGCCTGTCACGACGGATATAATTCAAGGAGACTGCCGCGAGGTGTTGCAGCGCTTCAAAGGTGGAACCTTCGACCTTATTGTCACGTCACCACCATACGCCGATCAACGCAACAAAACTTATGGCGGCATCAAGCCGGACAAATACGTCGAATGGTTTTTGGCCCGTAGCGAACAGTTTTTGCGGATCTTGAAACCAACCGGCAGTTTCGTTTTAAACATCAAAGAGAAGGCAGAGGCGGGGGAGCGGCATGTTTATGTCTTGGAATTGATTCTGGCCCTGCGAAAACAAGGCTGGCTTTGGACAGAAGAATATTGCTGGCACAAAAAGAATTGCCATCCGGGCAAGTGGCCCAACAGGTTCCGGGATTCATGGGAGCGCTGCCTTCACTTCACCAGAAACCGCCACTTCAAAATGTTTCAAGACGCCGTGATGGTCCCAATGGGAGATTGGCGTCATGCCCGACTAAAGAATCTTTCTGAAACAGACAAACGGCGGGACAATTCCCATGTTGAAAGCGGGTTTGGAAAGAAAATTGCCAACTGGATTGGGCGGGATAAGGCGTATCCTTCCAACGTCCTTCATTTCGCAACCGAGTGCGGCAACAGGCGGCATTCCGCCACATTTCCAAAGGCTTTGCCTGAATGGTTCATAAAGCTCTTTACGGCCCCTGGGGACTGGGTACTTGACCCTTTCACCGGCTCTGGCACAACAAATGTCGCAGCGTTTGAGCTTGGCCGTAACTCGGTAGGAATTGACCAGATTGCCGAATACGTGGCCCTTGCCAGAGCCTATTTGCAGGAAACAGAACGGACACAAAATGGCAACCATCACCCAAAAAAGATTAACGGCGTACGTCATCCGGAACATTCCAGACTTTCACCGGGGGAAGCTCGAAAGTCTAAAAAAACTAAAATTGCTCAAGCTCCTATCGAGGAAGAACCCCTATTTGCTCAAAGCAAAAGGGCTATCCACACCGCGTGATCTGGTCAAAACGATTCTGGACGCCTTTCTTTCGTCACAGGAAGAAACCATGCTTGGCGGATTCTTGGAAGGACTAGCTGTCTTTACAGCGGAAAACGCACAAGGAGCACACGGCAAATCGAGCACGACAGGAATAGACATCGAAATGGACAAAGCGGGGATTCGATATTTTGTGGCCGTCAAATCCGGTCCTTCATGGGGAAACAGCAGCCAAGTTGCGAAAATGAAGGCAGATTTTAAAACAGCGGCAAAGGTCTATAGGCAAAACCAAAATGCTCTGCCGGTGCGATGCGTTAATGGATGCTGTTACGGAAAACAAGCGGCGGACAGTGAGGATAAAGGCGATTATTTGAAACTTTGCGGCCAACGATTTTGGCAATTCATATCGGACGACCGAGAATTTTACGTCAAAATAATTGAACCGATTGGAGACAAGGCCAAGGAGCGGAACGCGGAGTTTTTGGCGCAATATGAGCTTGTGGTTGATGCTTTTACAGAAGTGTTTAGGCAGCATTTTTGCGATGCAAACAATCTAATTCTATGGGACGCGCTGGTCAAGCATTCCAGCCAAGCCCCAAATGCAATCTAACCTACACGACTTGATCTTCCTATCATCCATTTCTTACTTTGGCGATGATGTTCTCGACCGATTGCGCCTTGAGTTTGTCGGAACGCAAGGTTTTGACCGCTTTTTTTGCTTGCCGACAACAGTCCATACTGAGATGAATCAGGGCTTCGCGTAACCGGGAAAATCAAATCACGATGTTGACCAGCCTCTTTGGAACGACGATGACCTTTTTAATGGTCTGCCCGCCGATGAACGCCTTGACCTTGTCGCTGGCCATGGCCGCCGCCTCGATGTCCTTCTGGGTTGCTCCCGCTGGCACCACGATTTTGTCGCGCAACTTGCCGTTGACCTGCACCGGGATTTCGATGGTGTCTTCCACCAGTAACGCCGGATCAAATTTTGGCCACGGTTCATAGGCCAGGGTGGAGGCGCCGCCAAGTTTGGCGTGCAATTCCTCGGCCAGATGGGGCGCGAACGGCTGCAGCAGTTTCAGAAAATCCCGCATCACCGCCGTCGGCTTGGTTTCCCAAGTGATGGCGTCGTTGACAAAAATCATCAAGGCCGAAATGGCGGTGTTGAAACCAAAGTTATCGAGGTCTGCGGTGACCTTTTTAATACAGGCGTGGAGGGTTTTGAGTTGGGTGGGCGTGGCCACGCACTCTTGAATTGCCGCGCTCAGATGGATTTGATCCAGCGTGCCAGTTTCTTCCGTGGCCTGCGCCGCCTGGTTTTGCTCGAATTCTGTTTCGCTTTTTTTCATCCACGAACAATCGCCAGACCCGTCCCAGAAAACGATAGACTCCTTCCACGCCTTTCGTGTTCCATGGCTTGACCATTTCCAACGGTCCCATGAACATCTCGTAAAGCCGAAACGCATCCGCGCCGTATTCGCCCATAATATCGTCCGGATTGACGACGTTGCCGCGGGACTTTGACATTTTTTGTCCGTCCTGGCCGAGGATCAGCCCTTGGTTGACCAGCTTTGCAAACGGCTCAGGCGTGCTGACGAAGCCCAAATCGTAAAGGACATTATGCCAGAACCGGGCGTAGAGCAGATGCAGCACGGCATGTTCGATCCCACCGACGTATAAATCAACTCCCGCCGCGGCGGCAGGGCCTTTTGTCCCCATCCAATAATGTTCCGGTTCCGGTCCGCAAAAGGCGGCATCATTGCGGGCGTCGGTGAAGCGGAGGTAATACCAGCAACTGCCGGCCCATTGCGGCATGGTGTTGGTTTCGCGTTTGGAACCGTCGGGCAGGCTGACCCATTCTCCAGCCCGTGCCAAAGGCGGTTCGCCGGTGGCAGTGGGTTTGAAATCGGTCAGGTTTGGCGATTGCACCGGCAGGGCGGATTCGGGCAGCGCCTCATGGTAAAGGTTTCCGGCGGCGTCCTTTTT
>Ga0206860_10163_pt1 | contig 15486 bp, 16 predicted proteins | sample Alteio_BWOrgCont_44_FD_152624 | JGI IMG/M metagenome (GOLD analysis project Ga0206860, IMG submission 152624) | Enriched cells from forest soil in Barre Woods Harvard Forest LTER site, Petersham, Massachusetts, United States -... | ecosystem: Environmental > Terrestrial > Soil > Temperate forest >...
GGACAAAGCGCCGCTGGTGCTGGTGAAGTACGGCGATTACCAATGCCCCTATTGCGGTAAGCCCCGTAGAGTTTGGCCGCAGCGCCTTTAGGCTCAAAATCCGAAAGGATGGGAAAGTGGTACTTCCGTTCCTTCACGAATTCAAGGTGACACCAGATTCCGTCCACCGACAGGCCGATCACCTCGGCGTTGTGTTTTTTGATCATGGGCAGAACCTCGTTGTAAAGGGCCAGTTGGTCCCCGCAGACCGGGCTCCAGTCCGCCGGGTAAAAAACTAGCACCACGTTTTTCCCGCGGAACTCCGAAAGCGAAACCTTCTGGTCAGGCGTGGAATGCAGGGAAAAGTCCGGAGCCTTGCTTCCCTCTTTGAGTAGAGTCATTACATTCTCCTTATCGCCCGTGAAAGACAGGGTCCTCTCAAGAAACGCCTGTTATATTTTATAGTTGGAATAAAAATATAAAGTTAGATCATAGTTATATCAAGGCATCTAAGGCATCCCGGCGTCGAAGTCCAAGCACCAGGGATGGGCGCTCGCTACGTCTCGTGCTCCCGTCGGCCTGCCACCTGGACCAATGGAACGGAGCCGCCATGCCAGAACCGACCTACCCCTACCGGATCTTGGAAATGGGCCCTTTAAAGGCCTGGCAAGGGAAATCCTATGCGCGGGACTTGCTCGGACTAAGCGGCAGCCAGGTCTCCTTCAATCGCTTTGAAGCGGGCGAAAGCACGCCCTTCGTGCACGCCCACCGCGCCCATGAGGAACTTTACGTCATCCTGCAGGGCGGCGGTCTTTTCTACCTAGACGGTGAAGAATTCCCGATCAAGGAAGGGACGATGCTGAGGGTAAATCCCCAGGTAAAGCGGGCCTGGAAAGCCGGCCCTCATGGGATCACCTTTATCTGCATCCAAACCAAGGCCGGCGGTTTGCCTGAACCCGACAATGATTGGATCCGCTTATCCGATGCGTTGCCAAGCTGGGCACAGCCCTGAGCTTCATTTATTTAAGATTTCGCTCTGAAACTTGATGCTTTGGGCGAGCAGGAAGTCCGCATTGGCCCAGCCCGGATATTTTTCCACCATCAGGGCTTTCGCCTCCTCCTGGTTTTTTGCCTTCCGGACAATCGTAAGCAGATCGTCCATGTACGTTATGTTGGTGTCGAAGATGCCGGTATCGGTCTTTTCGCCGTGTCCGGGATAGACGACCGATTTCAAGGGAGCATATGCCGACTTCAAGCGACCGAGCTCGGCTTTCCAATTCCCGATGGCCTCTAGCGTCACGCCCACGCCCAGCCACAGATGCACCCGGTTATAAACTAAGTCCGACGCAAACACGGCGTTCATCTCCTTTGAAAAAAGGACAGTTTCGTGTTCGGCTTCGGTCACGGATGAGATCAGCTTGATGTCAATACGGCTGCCGCCTTTCATCGTCAAGTGGTCCGCATCCAAAATTTCGATTTCGTTATGGTATGAAAATCCGTTCGGATTGGCCGCAGTCCTCGCCTTCATCGCAGGCTCGCCGTCCAACCAATGGGCCGACTCCATGAACTGGGTGAATCCGATGATGTCATCCTTGACCCTTGCGCCGGGGACCAATATCCGCGCCTTCGGGAATTCAGCCTTGAGCGCCCCCATGCCCAGGTAATGGTCCGGATGGCCGTGGGTGACGAAGATGATCTCGGGATCCGGGCCTAAAGCCCGGGCCAAATTGGCAAGCTCCTTCGCTTCCCTGCTGTTCCTAGTAGTGTCTACGATCATAGTGCTCTCGCTGTCGCTAAACACGAAGGCGTTAACATTGGCCTCCTTAGCGGGAAACACGGTCACGGCTAGCGCCTTATTGTTGGTTTTCATGGCTATACCCTCCTTGTTTACTCCGAATCTGGTCGCCAGAAGTGGCGCCCAACCCGTATTCGGAGCTTGCGGTAACTCTTTCTACGGTGAAATTGGCGACGATGCGTTCTATGAGGCCAAAGGGTAGTCGATATAGCCCTTGGCTCCCGGCGTATAGAAGGTTTCGGAATCCGGTACATTGAGCGGAAGTTCCTGCTGCCAGCGTTCCACTAAGTCGGGATTGGCTAGGAAACCCCGGCCCACGCCGATCAGGTCCACCAGACCGGAATCCAGCGCCTGCTTTGCCGACTTGGAATCAAAACTGCCGCCCACCAAAAATGTGCCTCCAAAGGCCTTGCGCATGGATTGCTTCAAGGAAAGGGGGACAGGCGGCGCCCCCATGGAGGAATGGTCGGCAATGTGGAGATAAGCCAAGCCAGCCTCGTCCAGCCTGGCTGCCAATGAGTTGTAGGTCTCCTCGACTTCGGGGTAGGGCAGCATACCCCCCAAGGCTCCGTAAGGCGAAAAGCGAATGCCCACCTTATCTTTGCCCACTGCGGCCACGACCTCGCGGGCTGTTTCCACAACGAAACGAATGCGGTTTTCGACACTTCCTCCCCAAGCGTCCGTGCGCCGGTTCGTATGAGGACTGAGGAACTGCTCCATGAGGTAGCCGTTGGCAGCGTGCAGTTCCACACCGTCAAATCCAGCGGCGATGGCGTTGACGGCCGCCTGGACAAAGGCTGCTTGGGCAGCCAGCACATCTGCCCCATCCATCGCCCGGGGCATGGAGTGGTCCTGCCGACCCAAGGGTCCGGCGTTCATCTTGCCGGGCGCCTGGATCGCACTGGGAGCCACCACTTCGGCCCCTCTGGGCAGGTTGCTAACATGGGCAATACGACCTGTGTGCATAAGCTGGGCGAAGATACGCCCGCCTTTGGCATGGACCGCCTGGGTGACCTGCCTCCAACTGTCTGTCTGAGCCTGATTCCACAGCCCCGGTGTGTTTGCATAACCGCGGCCATCGGCGCTTGGAGCCGTGCCCTCGGTGATGATCAGACCGGCACTGGCTCGCTGGGAGTAATATTCGGCAATGAGGGCGTTCGCCAGGCCCGCCTCATTGGAACGGCTGCGGGTCATCGGGTTCATGACCAAGCGGTTACGCAGGCTCAGGCCCCCCACTGCGTAGGGTTCATACAGGCTCATTTTGTGCGTGGTTATCGCTGGAGCGTTCATGGCCGTCCTCCTGGGAATCCCCCGAATCAGGGCACCTGGATGATGCCCTACCTTTGTCCGGGATCTTGTGGAAACACTTGCGTCCATCGATCACGGGTGACAATAGGGCCGCATCCAGATAGAATCAATCTCATAGATACTCATCTACTGATGAAGGAAATTCATTATATGAACCAGTCCCTGGACCGCCTGAGGGTGTTGGGAGTCCTTTTGAGGCTCAAAAGCCCGAGCCTGACGGCGATTGAACTTGGGGTCACCCAGTCGGCCGTCAGCAAAACGTTGGCGGTTCTACGCAAGGAACATCAGGACCAAATACTCATCCGCCGGGGCGACTCGATGATTCCCACGGCTTTCGGGGAACGGATTTCCCATTCTCTGAATTCGGCTGTAAGACAGCTGGAGCAGGTGGTCGAAAGAAGGAACCAGCCCCAACGCCCTCGTTCGTTTTCAATCGCCATGCGGGATCAGTTTGTCTTGACCTTGGGACCAAAATTGATCCAGTCTTTTCATCAGGGGGAGGATCACGGAGAAATCGAATTTGTCGCCTACGACCGGGGCACAGTCTTCAAATCTCTGGAGATGGGGGAGTTCGACCTGGCTGTCGCTGTCGACCCTCCATCCACCCCGGGCTTGAGGAATCGGAAGCTCTATAACGAATCGTTTGTCTGCTTCACACCACGAAAGGCGGCGCCCACCTTGGCCGAATACCTGAAGCTGCCGCAAATCTCCACCACGGCCCACACCGGCTACTCCGGCATTGATTCCTATTTGGACTCCAAGAATTTGAAACGGAAGATCGTGGCCAGGGTGCCTTACTTCGTGGCCGCCCTTCATCTGGCCAAGGAAGCGAGATTGACGCTCACACTGCCCAAACGGCTGGGGCTGCAGGCAAAAATCCCGGGATTCTACGCGCATCCAATGCCCATCGAGATTCCCGGCTTTTCAGCCCAACTCATCTGGGACGAGCGCTTCCAAAACGACGAAACCAACGTGTGGCTGAGGCAACTGGTTATCAAGGCCTCTGGGAGCCTGCCATCAACCTAGTGGGCTATTCCAACGGGCTCATCGTTGCCCACCCAATCCGGCCGTCTGCGTTTATAAAAAAGAAAGTATTTGTTCCTGTTGCCTCATGGCTCCGCCTTCAAGGTAGCCTTTTCGTGAGGGCTGCGATTTCTATACAACTTTGGATTTCACGAAGTTTCGAACCTCGTTTATGAAGGCTCCAAGCAATGGTGACGTATTATCTTTCCTCCAAGCTAGATAAACAGGCTGCGGCACATCCAGATCATTCACTGGCAAGATAATATTCGGGCTTCTCCCGCGCGCCGTATCAAGCACCCAGCCCACTCCCATTCCAGCCGCCACCAGACTTAGGATTGTCGCTTCGTTGAGCCCTTCCTGAACGATTCTCGGAGCCTTCAGACCGCCTCTGTAGCATTCGTGAATTAAACGATCATACAGTTGAGGCGCTGCACGTCTCGGGAACCAAATAAACGGAACATCCGCCAAGTCACGCAAGTGAATTTTCTTCAATTTTAATAGCGGATGCCCTTTTGGAACCGCCAGGGCTATCCGAGGTGTGCTTAAATGGACTTGGTCAAAACCCGCATCATCCTTCGGTACATAGTGAGCGAACCCAGCATCTATGGAACCGGCTCGAATTGCCGCCACCTGCTCCAGGCTCGTCGCCGGCTGAAGCTGCAGCTCGACATTGGGATGCAGCTCGCGAAATCTTCTGAATGAATTAGGCACGACTCCAGACCAGGATACGTGCTCGAGAAAACCAATCCTCAAAGTACCGGACTGACCGCGAGCTACACGATCGGCTCTCAGGGTGGCGTTATCAACGTCTTGGAGAATGCGCCGGACGTCAGACAGGAACTGCCTGCCGGCGGAGCTCAGTTTCACCCCGCGTGAAAGTCGGTCGAATAATTTGACCCCCATTTCCTTTTCCAAGTCCTGAATCTGCCGGGAAAGCGCCGGTTGGGCCACATGGAGCCGTCGAGCCGCGCGGCCGTAGTGCTCCTCCTCGCCCACAGCAACAAAGTACCTCAGATGCCGCAGCTCCATTTCAATGCCTTTCTGCGATTGGTACGATAATAAGGCCGTATTGGACGCATCAAATATATATCCCTAATGTTGTGCTGAACAGTCTGAACAGGAACCGGGCAACGCTCGCTTTTGACCCTCACTGAGGAGCTATTCGATGGGCACTCACGTCACTCTATCGCCGGCAGAGGCCGCGGACCGCTTGGCAATCAGGGAGCTGACGGATGCCTACGCGCATTACGCAGATCGACGCGATGCGAGCGGGCAGATGGGCCTATTCACCGAGGATGCCCATTTCGTGGTGTTTATGGATGCGAAGTCCCCGAAGCCATCCATGGAATTGAACCGACGCGAAGACCTGGCGCCGGTGTTCGCCGACCTCAATCAGTATGAGGCCACGACCCACTTCGTAGGCCAAAGCACCGTGGTCTTGGAAGGCGACCGAGCGAGGGCAGAAACCTACTGCATCGCGCACCATGTCAAGTCCACCGAGGGCAAGCGTGCCCTGTTCATCGCGTCACTGCGCTATTACGACAGTCTCATAAAAATCGAAGGCAAGTGGCTCTTCGCCGAACGAAAACTGATGGTCGACTGGATGGATACCCGACCCATGATTGGCTGACTCGGTTATTGGCAAACTTGGAGGACTTACGCCATGGGTATAAAGATAATGATCACCGGAGTCACGGGCATGGTCGGCGAGGGCGTGCTGCTCGAATGCCTACAAAACCCGGGGGTCGACGCCGTGTTGGCAGTTTGCCGGAAGCCCCTGGAGCAGACTCACGAAAAGCTCCGAACACTTGTGGCGCCGGACTTTTTCAAGATCGATGCCACGGCGAGTGAGCTCAAGGGCTTTGACGCATGTTTCTATTGTGCCGGAATCAGCTCAAATGGGGTGTCCGAGGAGCGCTATAGGAGCATTACCTTAGGCACGACTCTTCACTTTGCCAGCGTTGTTTCGGAACTCAATCCGAAATTGGTTTTCAATTTCGTCTCTGGCTACCAAACAGACAGCTCAGAAACCGGAAAAGTGATGTGGGCCCGCATCAAAGGGAAAACCGAGAATGCCTTAATTAAAATGTTTCCGGGAAGGAGCTACAATTTTCGACCGGGCCTTATGAACCCAATGCCCGGACAAAAGCAATTCTATGGCTACAATAGGTTGACCCATAAAATACTGTATCCAGTTCTTCGCTTTGTGTTTCCTTATTGTGATATTCGGGAAATCGCTCAGGCGATGATCAACGCCACGGACAGAGGTTATGAAAAGCCTATCTTAGAAGTAGACGACATCAAGAAACTTGCAGCTCAAGCCCAATAGGACAAGCAGCGATTCAACCGGGTATCACTGCGATAGCTTGATTCCCAAGAGACGAAAAGCTTCGCGCCCTGAAATAACGACGAATGGAGCCAAGGAGAGTACGGCTAAGCATGCCGGAAGTGAGAACCCCCATTTTAACATTGCAAGGGACGTGACTGCCGCCAGCATGGATCCACCCCACAGTATAAGGTCGATACGGCTCCAGCGTAGGATCGAAAGGTTTCGAACAACGAAGACAGACGAAATATATGCGCAAACCGCTGCTGCGTTGAACGCCAATGTCGCTAAATCTGTAAACACAGATTTCCCTTTCAAAAACTCTCCCGAAACCTGCAGTCCTGCGCCCATAGCTACAATTGACGCAAACACCAGTATGTGGAGATAGCCCCAGCCATAAGCGCTATCACGCCGAGCCTTCAGGAAATCTCCAAAAGAGCGCTGGAAATAGAGCCACCAGCAGCCAAATGCCAATCCGACGCAAGCCGTCCCTACAAGTATGGGTTCGGCGGTCCATCCTCGTTGGTCAACCACTGCACCAACCATAGATACCGTTCCATATACGCATTCACCCAGGGCGATGATCACCAAAAGTCCATATCTCTCGGCAATATGATGGGCGTGCCAGGGAGGAGCACCCCAGCTTCGGTAAAATGCCGCCGGGCTCACAAACTCAACACATCCGAGTACTGCCAAATATATAAGGGCTTCCCTCAATGGTGGCATCCAGAGGATCAGGATTATCCATAGAACTTGGGCAAAAAAGACCACCGCCGCGTTGGCGAGCAATGTGGACCTTCTGGCGTGATCAAATTGGGCCGCACGAATCCAGAGGAAAATCATTGCCAGCCTCATGATCACATACCCCAGGACCATTACGCTGTTATCGAGGCGCACACCCTCGGCAGTGGATTGAAAAAGTCGCGGCAAGCCCAGCGAAAGCACAATGACTCCCACCATGTGGATCATGGTGGCAAGCCTAAAGCTGAGATCATCACTGTCGTAAGCAGATGCAAACCAGGAATAGTTCATCCAAGCCCAACAGATGGAAAGCATGGATATGGCGAATGATAGCAATGCCGCAAAAAAATCGCCATGAACCAGTAAGCGTGACATCTGTTGGCTTACAACAGCCAAGCTGGTGGCAAAAGTGAGGTCAAAGAAAAGCTCAAGTGGAGTCGACACCCTGTGTTTTTCATTGATATCTCGTCCTGACCATCCATTGCCTGGGCGAGCGCGCTTAACCACTATTACCCTCGATTTAGAAACGCCGATTTCGTCATCTTAACCCGGTTCAGTCTCACCCCGAAATCAGCTGTTGTTCGCTTTGGGATTCAAGGGCAGAACCCGCGCGCGTGCCCTGCCGGGCTCCAAGGTCAAGAGGGCGCCGGCATCCAAGTCACGGGCCATTTGAAGAAGGACGGCTATCACCTGGGCGCCTAAAGCATCGGGGCTTACATCCTCCGACCGCACCTGAATGACGCTCGGTTTCCCGCCGTTCGTCGCGGCGAGTATGGCGCTGAAGTCCAGGTCATGGGTGAAGACGATATAACCATGGTCCCTGGCATAACCCATGATTTCCAAATCGCTGGCGTTGGCTTTTCCGATGTCAGACCAATGGGCCGCTTCGTGCCCCGCACGGCTGAGCACCACTGCCCACCGCGGCGAAAGGTTCATGTCCACCAACAGTTTCATGTGTTCGCCAGCAAGACCTCGCGTTCCTCGGACCTCCAGGCCGCGTACTTCAAGGCCTGCAGCACGTCTTCGGCCTCAAGGTACGGATAGTCGGCAAGGATCTTGTCGACGCCATACCCGGAGCCCACCATGCCTACGATGGTTCCAACGGTCACGCGCATGCCACGTATGCAGGGCTTTCCCCCCATGACGTCGGGCTTCTGGGTGATGCGATTCAGATCATTCATAGGAACCTCCTACCACCATCCTAGGCTCCCGAGCGCGTCCTTTGCAAGGGGGCACCGCTGAAGGTGGCATCCCGCCTGCCCGGTGATCCCTTCTTATGTTCGTCTCGGGGGCACCTTTCCTAAACCTTTCCTATTTCCTCAGCCGCTATCCTTTCTAACCATCCACTTCCATCCAAATCAAAAAGCCCTTCCTCGACCCGGCCCGAAAAACCGTTGTCGCAGAAGGGCTTTTTTAGCTAATGGGCGTAAATGTTTTTCGTCGTCAGGCCGCTTCCACCTGGAAAATCGGCCTGTTCGGATTAAAAGTCCGTTGCTCTACCAACTGAGCTACCTGGTCGTCAATGTTTGCAAGGGTTTTTCGGCTTTTTCCGGCCTTTTTCCTGCGGACTGAAAGTCCGTTGCTCTACCCCCCAAACATCAAAGGACATGAAGGATACTTCATCTTAAAAAGCGTTGCAAGAAGGACGTTTTACCAAGCGTGCCATCTTCCGCACCAATGGCGTTGGGGCGCCTATTCTTATTTCTTTCTTACTGCCCTGATTCGGACATTCTATTGGGTGGCGATACCCGTCTGCCTTTAATGCCCCCGTGGATGGCCTTTGATAGAAATCGTTCCTGCGCCCTGGACAGCCACTTCCATCCACGTCTCCGTGGCGATTCCGACCCGGACTGCGGCACCGGCGGGCGCCTTGTTTAGCAGTCCAAAAGGGTTTTGAGACGCCGTGACTCGGGGAAAGGGGTCCCCAAAATCACGGCGGCGCTTTTCGCGTTTAAAACGGCAGATAGAAAAAAATGGATGCATCCCGCGGAATGCGATCCTTAGCCCAATGCCCGCTTCGCGGCAAGCATCAGCTCTTGGGGATTCACGCGCACTTTGAAATCGGGATTGTAGTAGAGGAAATGGATGGCCCCCTTGGTGTCCACGACATAGGCGGCGGGGACGGGCAGCTCGTGCAGGGCGTTCCCGGTGGCACGGTCTATGTCGTTCCCATAGCCCTTCAGCGCTGCGACCATGGCATCGCCCATGTGGTAGGCCAGCCCAAACGCCTGGGTTACTTTCATTGTGGGATCGGAAAGCAGGGTGTAATTGATCTTCTCTTTTTCCAGGCTCGCCCTCAGACTTTCTGGACTATCCGGGGTGATCGCCAGTATCTGATACCCCATATCCGCCAACTCCGGCTCAATTTTTACCAACTGGGACATCTGAAGGTTGCAGAAAGGGCACCATCCGCCCCGATAGAAAATGATAACGCTGGGCTTGCGTGCCACAAGCTCGCCCAAAGCCACATCCTTCCCATCCACGTCCTTGAGCAGGCCATCCGCAATCTTGTCGCCCACTTTTAAAGGTTGCACTTGGTCAGGCTTGTCATAAACGGGCTTTTCCATGGGGGCTACCTTCGAAAGGAGGGATACGCTCACGGACAGACACAGCGCAACCGCGAGCAGGCCAAGGTGTGTGCGCATGAAGTCTCCGATGACACATTGGAATTGCGCCGTGCCCCCGTATGGGCACAGCCCGATCCCAGCAAGGGATCTTTTGAATTACGCCGTGGCGACCTGGATCGGATTCATTTTCCTTTCAAAAGTATCCGCCAAAGCCACAGGGTTGATTTTTAGGAAAAAAGCCACTGTGGTGTTCCCTGTTCCTACTTCAATTTCAACTGCCCGGCGGCGAAAATGCGGCCACAGTCAACTTCCGACTGGAAAGCCACCAGCCGAAGATTTCCACGGATCCATGCGGGATCCAAGTTCAGGGCCATCCGCAGACTCGAACCGACAGCTTTCCCGCGCATGAGTTCCCGGACCACCGCGGATTGGGACAAGATCCTTCCGTCATTTTCCCCGCCGCCCACCGAGGTGCTCAAAGCGTCCTCGGCGACCGCGATCCAGACCGGAGGACCGGCGCTCAACCCGGTCACGGTCAGGGTGGGAGCGGCCCAACGTAGAACCAGCCGCCTGAGCGGCGAAAGGCGCCCGAGGATGGCGTGCTCGTCGCTGCCCACCTCTGAAGCGGAGCCGTTGATGACGGCCTGGGGGGTAAAGACGCCTTGCAGGCCCAGCGATTGCGCATAGGCGTATTGCCGGTCTGTAAAGGGGGCTTGGGAGTAAATATCGCTCCAGCCCTGTTGGTTCCAATAGTCCACGTGGTAGGCCAAAGGGATGATTTCAATCCCCGGTACGGGCTGACCTTGGCTGAGGCGGGTCAACAGCGCCTCTGCGGGCGGGCAAGAAGAACAGCTCTGGGAAGTGAACAATTCGAGCAACACCGGAGATCGCTCTGCGTCCAAGCCGCTGGCTGCAAATAAAACGATGAGAATCAAAAGTCGGGCGATTCCGGTCTTTGTTGTCATGATTCAATTACGAAGCCAAGCCCCTTTGCGGATTGGGATCGATGCGGCGCTCGAAAACCGGAAAAAGCCCCTGGATTTAGTCGAAAGGCCGGTTATCATGGCTCTGGTTAAACCTTTGCCGACCCCAGGAGCGTAGTTCTATTGCACCCGCCCGACGAAATCGCCGCCCAGAAGGACTTCGTCCTCATCCGGAGCCAGCGGGATGAGGGCGCTTTCAATCGGCTTTATGATACCTACAGCCCCATCCTGTACCGGGTCTGCATCCTGATCCTCAAGGATGAAAGCGAGGCCCAAGAAGCCCTCCAGGACGCCTTTGTCCACTTCTGGGAACGTCCGGAGGGCTTTGATCCGGCCCGAGGAAAGTTATTCACCTGGCTGTGCCTCGTGACCCGCAGCAAGGCCATCGACCGGCTGCGAAGCATGGCCCGCCGCGGCAAAAAAGTCACCCCGACCGCCAATGGGGATCTCGAACACCTGTTGGGTCGCAACCTGGCGAGCGGACCCGACGCCCTGGAAGACAGCGTCCAGGACGCCCGCAGGGAGGCGGTGCGCGGCCTGCTCCTGCGCCTGAAACCGGGACAGGCTGAAGTCCTCTGGCTATCCTATTTCGAGCAGCTAAGCCAGAAGGAGATCGCGCAAAGACTGGGGAAGCCCCTGGGCACGGTCAAGTCTCTCATGCGGGCGGCGACCAGAAAACTTTCCGCCCTGGTGCCCCCGGAAATGAAGGCGTGGCTATGAATAAGGACAAGACAGCGGCCCTGCTAAGCTTGGCCCTGACTCCCAAAGTTCCTCCCAAGTCCCTGAAGGAGAGCATTTTGAGGGCGGTCGCCGCGCCCCCCTTGGAGCTGAGAGGCAGCCACGGGCCGGTGTCACTGGAACACGGGGTCGCCCGCACCGGAACCGGGGCCCGGGCGGAGTTGCGTATCCGGGGCCAGGCGCTGATCGTCCTGAACGAGAACACCCGGGCGACATTGAGGCGCGGTGCTCGCGGCCTGGAACTCCTGCTCGAGGCGGGCGGAGCCATGGTCCATGTCGTCAAGAATACGGCTTTCTCAGTGCAACTGCCCCTGGGTCTGATCCAGGTCAAAGGGACCTGGTTCTACGCGGAAAGCCGTGGCCCCAAGGAATCCTATGTGTGCCTGTGCGAGGGCAAGCTCTGGCTGAGCGCGGGCGGCCTTCGCAAAGTGATGAAGAGCAGCGATCACGTTGCGGTGACCCTGGCTCTCCGCAAGGGCAAGCCGACCTTGTCCAAGGCGCCGACCCTGCATTGGCACCCGGACACCGGCCCGGTGGGCTAGGCAGCCTAATGCGGGAGCGAATTTCTAGCCTCCAAGCAGGGAGAGTCTGCCATGAACTGGGATCAACAGGTCCGGTCACCGGCACCGGTGGCGCCGGTGACCGGCGTAGAGAAGACAACTCGGGCGGAGGACTTCGGCCAGCGCCTCGGCATACGGGTTGCCTTGATCCTGCGCAGGTACACCGAGAGAGTCCTGCGCAGGGAGTCCCCGGACCATAGGGATTCCAAAGATTGGTCGCCCAAATACGGAGACCCGGAATCCAACGGATCAAAAAATGCGGTTTCGGACATGACGGAGCCGCCGCAGCCGGAACTGCCGGGCCATATAAACAGGAAAGCTTGACGTCAATCCTCCTCGACGACGATCCTTACGACGCCGATGACGGGCATGTCCGGGAGGCCGAACCTCAAGGTCAGGGCCGACGCCTCCCCAGCGGTATTTAGAACAATAACAGGGCCATCCAAGTTGCGGGGTGGCGCGTAAATGACTCGGAAGCCGCAAATTTCAAAAACCCTGCATGAGGCCCTGTGATAGTCCTGTTGTTATTCGCTTTTCTGGCAGGCGCGGCCACCATTCTCGCGCCCTGCATCTGGCCCGTCCTCCCCCTGGTGCTGTCGGTTACTTCAAGCGGCGGCAAACGCAAACCCATTGGACTCACCCTGGGGGTGATGACCAGCTTCGTCCTCTTCACCCTTTTCGTCTCGTATCTGGAACGCTTCCTCCATATCGACGCCAATGTATTCCGGCTCATCGCGGTCATCCTTATCGCGATCCTGGGCGTCGCCCTCATCATCCCTTCGCTCGCGGCGCATTTCGAGGTATGGGTCAGCCGGGCGCTCCAACCCGTCCAGGGAAAGCTCCAGGGGCAGAGCAAGGGACAGGGCTTCGGCCCCGGATACCTGGCGGGGTTTTCGGTGGGCCTGGTCTGGGCGCCCTGCGCCGGGCCCATCCTTGCCACCATCGCGACGCTGGCCGCCACCCAGTCGCTCAGCGCCCAGGTGGTCCTGGTCACGTTCTCCTACGCCTTAGGGCTCGGGGTTCCTCTGCTTCTCGTATCCCTGAGCGGTTCATGGATCTTCGCCCGCATGCGCAAGTTCAACAAGTTCACCGGACGGGTCCAGCAGGTCTTCGGGGTGGTCATGATCGGCGTGGCCGTGCTGATGTACACCAACTACGACAAAGTCATCCAACTGAAAATCCTAGAAGCCTTCCCCTCCTACGGCAACCTGGTCAATGGCGTCGAGAACAACGCGACCGTGACCCAGCAGTTGAACGCGCTCAGGGGCACGAAGGCCGCGCAAGCGAGCGCCGGAACGGGAGGCGAACTCTCGGATCTGGGTCCGGCTCCGGAGTTCACCGGCATCACGCATTGGCTCAACAGCCCGCCCCTGACCCTGGCAAGCTTGAAGGGCAAGGTCGTCCTGGTCGACTTCTGGACCTACAGCTGCATCAACTGCCTACGGACCCTGCCCAACACCAAAGCCTGGTACAAGGAATACGGCCCGGACCATTTCGTGCTCATCGGCGTGCACGCCCCCGAGTTCGCGTTTGAAAAGGAGACCTCCAACGTCCAAAACGCCCTCAAAGAATTCGCCATCACGTACCCAGTGGCCCAGGACAACGCCTTCGCGACCTGGTCGGCCTACCACAATGGATACTGGCCAGCGGAATACTTGATTGACGCGAATGGGCACATCCGGCTGGCGGATTTCGGAGAGGGCGACTACGACAAGATGGACGCGGCGATCCGGAAGCTTTTGGCCGAATCCGGGCACCCCGCCCAGGGAACCGCGACCCTGGTCCAGGCCCAGGACGACGACTATGACCAGACGCCGGAATCCTACCTGGGACTTGCGCGCCTTGCGCGCTTCGGGTCCCCGGAACGGCCGGTCGCGGGAAGACGGCTCTACACCTTTCCGGCCGGCCTCGGGAAGGACCGAATCGCCTATGAAGGACCTTGGACCCTCTCCCAGGAGGCCGCCAAACCGGACCAAGGCTCGGCGCTGGAGATCCATTTCACCGCGGATAAAGTGTACCTGGTGATCGGGCCCGGCCCCCACGGAGGTCGGATTTCGCTGTACCTGGACGGTAAGCCCATCGCCTCGGCGGGAGGGGCGGACGTCAAAAACAGCCAAGTACGGCTTGATACCCACCGTCTGTACAACCTAGTGGACCTGCAAGGAAAGCCCGGGTCGCACAGATTGCGCATCGTCTTTCATGGGGCTGGTACCGGGGTGTACGCGTTCACCTTCGGTTGACCGTCGACTCAGGTTCTGCAGAATCCGTCGCTTAAATGAGCTCCCTTCGCCGCGACCCTTCTTCTTCCCTTCATCCTCGTCCCGATCCCGCTTTTGCCGTCATTCGCCAGAGTCTCCCGTCAAAATCAAAAGGCCACTCCCAAGCTCCGGTTCGATTAACCGTTGCCATGGAAGGACTTTTCGACGCCAAGGGGCCTTAGTTTTTTAAATTTGTACCGTCTCCGTCGGGAGAATCGGCCTGTTCTTATGAAAAGTTCCTTGCTCTGCCAACTGCGCTATCTGGTCATTTTTTACTGTTTTTTCGCCCACCGACCCGCGATCCTGTGCCTTGCCCACCCTCATTCAAACGCGGGATAGGGAGCATACTTGGTCCCGAAAATCTCTGCATGAACTTCATACATTGATTCCATCGTAGCGCAGGGGTCTGTCGCCCGCCTTGTCGATTTCCGTGGTGAAAAATTTCGGGGTTTTTCGGGAGAGCTATTGTGGTAGGCTTTAAGCAGGCCAAGAACCTTGCAATTAAGCTGGGGCCGCTGACCAGCAGTTCGACGTATTTATGACGGCCAATTTTACGCCCCTGTTTCCGGCACAAGTCATTCTGTCCCAAGTCCAAGCCCCATGAACCTGCTCCCTCAATGGGCCCCTCCGGCGGCGAGAGCCTCCAGAAGGTCGTCGACACCGGCGCGTTCAATCAGCCGCCATTGGGCTACGCTGGCGCCTTGGCCGACCTTGATGGTCAAGAAGCGGGGGCACAGCGCGCAGGCCGCGCGAAAAGCGTCCTCATCCGTGCGGTCGTCGCCCACGAACAGGGCGCAACCGCCGCGGCGCCATCCCGGCGCAAGGCGGATCGCCAGCCGCCGCAGGCCGCCGGCCTTGCCCTGGCCCAAAGGCGGACCGAATTCCAGCACCATTTTGCCCTCTTTGCGGCGCAGGCCGCTGCCTCGGAAGAGGGCCTTAGCGGCGCTGAGCAGGCCGGGCACCGCGACGGGGGCCACGCCCCGGTAATGCAGCGCCAGGTCACAATACTTCAGCTCCACCAGGGCCCCCGGCACCGACCGCGCGAGGCGGCGCATGGCCGCAAGCCGCCCCTGGACGGCGGCGCGGTAGGGCGCCAGGGCCGCCCCATCCAGGCCCAATCCCGGTCGGGAGCCCCGCAGGCCGTGGTTCCCGAGAAGTACCACGCCCGGCGGCAAGAGGCGGCGCAGATCCTCCAGCGAACGGCCGCT
>Ga0206860_10157_pt2 | contig 15426 bp, 16 predicted proteins | sample Alteio_BWOrgCont_44_FD_152624 | JGI IMG/M metagenome (GOLD analysis project Ga0206860, IMG submission 152624) | Enriched cells from forest soil in Barre Woods Harvard Forest LTER site, Petersham, Massachusetts, United States -... | ecosystem: Environmental > Terrestrial > Soil > Temperate forest >...
CCTTGCCGCGCAGGTCCAGGGCCGCGACACGGGCCCCGCTTTCCGGGTCCGCCAGGACGATCAGCCCGTCCTGCTGCACCACGAAGATCCGGCCGCTGCCGTCGTCGTCGGGCACCACCTGCAGGGGCATGACGAAGCGCGGTCCGGGCAGGCCTGGACGCAGGCGCAGGGCCCGGCCGAAGGCGGGCGGCGCCAGAAGAAGGGCCAGCAGCAGGCAGGACAGGGGCAGGGCTTTCATGGTCTTCCTCCTCTCAGGATGCCTCGGAAGCTCAAGCCGGGGACGGGGCCTCGGGCGAGAATTCGACCTGGGCGGCGCCCTTGGAATCATCCACCCGCACCCGCACGATGGGGGCGTCCAGCCCCTGGGCGACCGCCCGCAGGCTGTTTTCAAAGGACTCCGGATCGGCGTCGTCCCCGCTGAAGAGGCAGACCACGTGCCCGTTGCGCAGGGCGCGCCCCACCTCGGCCAGGGTTTCCGGGTCGCTGGAGCGCGGGGGCTGGCGGATGGCCTCGGAAAAACGCAGGATCCATCCCAAGGCCAGGGCCCCTTCCACGGGCCGCTGCAGGATGAAACGGATGGAACGCTGGAGGCTCGCCTGCACCAGGGGCGCGGCCTTGCGCGCGCTCTGCCCGCTGACGAGCAGGACCGCGCCCCGGAAGGGCACGTTCTCGTGGCCCCGGATCCTGATCCCGTGGGCGCCGTAGGTCAGGATCCACAAACCGAAACGCAGGAGAAATTCCGGCATCAGGGCCATGAGGCAGGCCATGCCCGCCACGATCATCAGGCAGACCACCAGCAATATGTCCCGCGGCGGCATCAGCTCGCTGAGGCCGATGAAGGAGCCCGCCGCCAGCAGGACCGCGACCGCGCTGGAGAAATTGTTCACCGCCATCAGGCGGCCGCGCAAATGGGCCTCGGCGCGCTGCTGCAGCAGGGCGTTGAGGGGCACGGCGAAGAGCCCGGCGAAGATCGCCAGGATCAGGAGGCTCAGGGAGAAGAGCGGCGGATTCCCCGGGCTGAGCGCCAGGATGAAGATGAACACCAGCATGCCCAGGGCCCCCAGGGGCACCAGGCCCAGCTCCACCTTGTCCCCGGAGAGGCGGCCGGCCAGGATGCTGCCCACGCCGATGCCCACCGCCAGGTACATCTGCAGGAAACCGATGTGGGTGTCGTTGAGGCCCATGTCGCGCTTGCCCAGCAGGGCCACGCTCAACTGCAGCAGGGCCCCGAGGAACCAGAAAAAGCCGACGCCCGCGACACTGAGGTAGAGGCGGCGGTCCTTGGAGATGTCGCGGAAGCCGTCGATGATCTCGGTCCAGCAGGCGCTCAGGCGCCAGGGCTTGGGTCCCGACGGGTCCGGCACCTTGCCGATGCCCAGGGCCGTGAAAAATCCCAGCGCGGCGAGGCCCACCATGCCGGCGTTGAGCACCCACAGCCGTCCCTGGGCCAGGTCGAAGAGCCAGCCGCTGAGGACGGAGCCGAGGATGATGGCGATGAAGGTGCTGCTCTCCAAAAGCCCGTTGGCGCGGGAGAGGTCCTTCTCCTCCACCATTTCGGGGAGGATGCCGTACTTGGACGGGGAGAAGATGTTGAACTGGGTGGAAAGCAGGAAGAGCGCGGCGAGCATCCAATCATAGCTGCGGGAATTCACGGCCCAGGCGGCCAGCAGCATGATGAAGACTTCGGCGCTCTTGGTCAGAACCAGCACGCGGCGCTTGTTGTGGGCGTCGGCCCAGTGCCCGGCGACGCCGGAGACCAGGAGGCCCGGCAGGACGAAGATGATGCCCACGACGCCGAGGCCGGCCGCGGCGTTGGTGCAGCCCACGGCCAGGCCGTCGAGGATCATGAAACGGATGATCCATTCGAAAAAATTGTCGTTGATGGCGCCCAGGAACTGGGTGAACAGGAAGGGCAGAAAGCCCTTCTTCTTGAGCAGATGAAGGTAGCTACCGCTCGCCATGGAACCTCCGGGCGGGGACGAAAACCCCGCCCACGCGGACAAAAATCAGGTGGCGGCGCCTTTACTCACTAAGAATACGGCCAGGCCGGCCGCGAGGGCCAGGCCTGAAGCCAGCAGCATCCAGGGCAGGGGCTCGCCCCAGTCCACGCCCAGCTCCTCGACCTCGATGAGCACCCCGGAGGGGCGCCGCTCGGCCGCGGCCGCGAAAATTTTCGGGAGGCCGTCCAGGTCGCGCAGGGTGACGCTGTCGTCCTCAAGGTCCAGGCGCAGGCTCCACAGCCTTCCGCCGCGGCTCTGCACGATGCGCAGGTGCCGGATGTTCCCGAAGACCACCAGGCGCCGGAAGGCCCCCCGCCGCAGTTCCAAGGCCTGCGGATGCAGAAGGACTTCCCGGCCGGCCAGGGGATTGGACCCGGCGGAGCGGGCGATGAGGAGCAGGCCGAAGCCGAAGACGGCGACCAGCAGCCAGGACCCCCAGCCCCACAGCGCGGCCATGTTCAGGGCCAGAAAAATGCCGGCCAGCATCAGCACGACCAGGCCGGCCGCCAGGATGCGGCGCTGGGACAAGGCCCGGTGGGAGGGGCCGAAACGGGCCAATTCCGCGGGGGCGGGCGCCGCCTTGGGCGCGTCCTTGTCCGGGGACACCTCGATGGGAAGGCTCAGGACTTCGGCGGGCTCCGCCTCAAGCGTGGGGGGCGCGGCCTGCGGCTCCGGCTCTTCGAGGCTGTAGGGCACTTCGTCCATGGGGCTCCAAGAAGCCAAAAAGGCCGTCGCCTAAGAGCGACGGCCTTTGATCGTTCCTAAGTGGCGGGCCCGCCTCAGCCGTTGGTGCCGATGCTGGTCACCGGGCAGGCTTCCAACTGCTCCTGGCACAGGGCTATCTCGTCCGGGGTGGTGGGTTGCTTGTACACATAGGAGTAACCGTTCTCGTCGGCGACGAAGAAATCCGGGGCGCCGGTGTTGCAGACGCTGCAGGCGATGCAGCCTTCGCCTGAGGCATCGTCGGAATTGGTGCAATACCAGGGTCCGGCGATGTTCAGGGGATGTTTATTGCCAGCTTGGGCCATTTCTAACTCCTTTGGCGTTCAACCCCGAGATCCGGGGCAAAGACTTAATCTATAAGATAGCGTCCCAAGCCGGATTTTCAAGGAAAAAGCGGGGAATTCGCGTTTCAGGCTGCGGGACGGCGCCGCGCCTTGGCCCGGACCGGGGCCGCCTTGGAGGGGGGCCCGGACACCAGAAGGTCGATGCAGACCACGATGATGATGGTGGCCACCGCGGCCGGGGGCCAGAGCTCCGCAAGCCAGAAAATCTGCTGTCCGCCGGACATTTCCACGGCGATCCTGATGCCAAAGAACAAGGCGTTCGCGGCCAGGGCCAGGGGAAGGGCTCTTACGATGATTTTTGCGCGGTTCATGGACATCCTCTATAATGGCCGCTCCCAGGCTTGTCAAGTGGGCATCCAAACAGGCTCCGAGGGCGTAAAACTCCTGCCCCCCATTCTCAGGACACCCCCATGCACCCGACAAAAATCCTGAAGCGCAGCGTGGTCGCCGCGGCCTTGGCCGCCCTGCTGGCCCTGCATTCCCCGGCCCGGGCCGGAATTTCCGTGAACTATTCGGACGGTTCCACGTCCCTTAAGGGCTACCTGGCCGGCCGCGATTTGAGCGGCAAGCGCCCGGGGGTGCTGATCGTGCACCAATGGATGGGGCTCACGGACTATGAAAAGGGCCGCGCGAACCAGATCGCCAAGAAACTGGGTTATGTGGCCTTCGCCGCGGACGTCTACGGGGTCGGGAACAGCCCCAAGGACATGAAAGAAGCCGGCGCCATGGCGGGGCGCTTTGAAGGGGATAGGGCCCTCTACGACCGCCGGGTTCTGGCAGGCCTTGACCAGCTCAAGGCCCAGCCCAACGTCGACCCGAAAAGGATCGCGGTCATCGGCTACTGCTTCGGCGGGGCCGGGGCCCTGGACATGGCCCGCATCAACGCCCCTGTGCTTGGGGTGGTGACCTTCCACGGCGCCCTGCCCACCAAGAATCCCGCTGCCGGGCCCATCAAGCCCAAGATCCTGGTCCTGCACGGCGCGGACGACCCCTATGTGAACCGGGACGCGGTGGCGGCCTTCGAGAAGGAAATGGACGCGGCCAGGGCGGACTACCAGGTCGTGCTCTACAGCGGCACGGTGCACGCCTTCACCCAGCCCTCCTCCGGCAATGACCCGAGCAAGGGCGTGGCCTACAACCCCGAGTCCGACCGGCGCAGCTGGAAGGCCATGGCCGACTTCTTCACGGAAATCTTCAAATAGCCGGAATTTTGAAAAGCCCCGCACCCAAGGAGACGTCCATGAACAGGATCCTGCTTTCCGCCCTCTTCGCCCTTGCCCTGGCCTCGGGCGCCCGCGCCGGCGTGTCCGTGGGTGCGCCGGCCCCGGACTTCTCGCTGATGAGCGCCAGCGGAAAGACGGTGCGGCTGAGCGCCTATCGGGGGAAGCTGGTGGTCCTGGAATGGGTGAACTCCGGCTGCCCCTTCGTGCACAAGCAATACGACAGCGACAACATGCAGAAGCTGCAGAGGAAATACACGGATGAAGGCGTGGTCTGGCTGACGATCAGCAGCTCCTGCCGGGGCAAGGAAGGCTATTTCGCGGGCCCGAAGGAAGCCAGGGCTTTCATCAAGGAGCGCAACGCGGCCATGACGGCCCTCCTGCTCGACCCTAAGGGCCTGGTGGGCCGCGAATACGGGGCCAAGACCACCCCGGACATGGTGGTGCTGACCAAGAAAGGCACCCTGGCCTATGAGGGCGCCATCGACGACAAGCCCAGCACGGACCTGGCCGACATCCCCGGGGCCCACAACTATGTGGCCGCGGCCCTGGATGCGCTGATGGACGGGCGGCCCGTGGCCGTGACCCAGACCCGCAGTTATGGGTGCTCGATCAAGTACGAATAGGGTCTAGCCGGGAAGAAGGCGGGGCTTAGAGCCCCCGCAAGCCCGCCCCCAAGAACGCCAAGCAGCGGGTTTTCAACACAGGAGCCCTCCAAAGCCGGCCTTTGGAGGGCTTTTTGTTATGCTTAGCGCTCCAAAATGGCGCCAATAACACCGAGAATTTTCAAAAGCGACTTTTGGAGGGATGCGGATCGAACGCAAAAGCCTTATCGCTTTGTCAGCGCCTCATGGGATGAAAATTTGTCGAGATTCCAAGACAGGGTAAAAATGTTATATTTCCGGGTCGGCCCGGCTCGGTGGAAAAAAATTAGAAACGCTTTGCAAGGACGACGAAGAGATGGCCCTCTCGTCGTTGCAATGGACAAGGCACTTCGCAACGGAGCAAGCGCATGTTGGACCGGGCTTATTTGAAACAAAGCGCACTGGAAAAATTGAGGGGGCGGTGGAAGTCCGGGGTTATTTTGACGTGCTTATACGCCCTCATCGTCTATGGCGGCAGCATGGTTCCCGGCATCTCCCCCTTGGTCGGCATTTTCATCACACCTGCATTGGGTTTCGGGGCGGCGTTTTGTTATCTCCAGCTCATCCTCTCCGACTCCTTGGAGACGGGCGACCTTTTCAAAGGGTTTTCCTTTTACCTCAAATCGCTGGGGATGTATTGGTGGCGGATGCTTTGGATTTTTCTCTGGGTCCTGTTGTTGATTGTTCCCGGCCTCATCAAGTCGATCGCCTATTCCCAGGCTTTTTACATCATTGCCGATAATCCGGACGTTAAAATCCGCGACGCGATGAAGATCAGCATGAAAATGACCGAAGGCCATAAATGGGAACTTGTGATGCTCGATTTCAGCTTTTTCGGGTGGGCTTTTTTGGCCATTCTCACCCTCGGAATCGGTTTTCTTTGGTTATCTCCATACATGTCGGCAACCTATGCGGCCACCTACCTAAAACTGAAAGAAATGAGCATCCAAAATGGCGTTTGTAGCGAGGACATGTTCAACGGCAAGACGAGATTGGTGTGAAGGTATCCCCGTGTTAACGCATGATCTTCAACTTTTCCTCAAACGACCCTAGGGCCTCTTTCGCCCCCGCCAGGTTATCCCGGTCCCATCTGGCATTCCATTTCGTTATGTCCCAGTAGCCTTTGAAGCTGTCTTTCTTTCGGCTCTGGCCCTTTGGTTCAATGCCCAGCTTCCTTTTGATGAACCGCAGGCCCAAACGCCAGTGCCGAAGCCATGTGGGGGTATCCAAGAGGATGATCTGCTCAGCCCGCTCAAAGGACGGCCGGCACCAACTATAGTAGACGCCTTCGATGACCCAGGAAGCGCCATCCGCAAGCTTCGCCAATCGACGGTCGCGTTCCCCCGGGTCACGGCGAACATCATAGTGTCCGCCGGCATCATTCCAAAAAAGGGCGTCGAGTTCGACATGGGGCAGCCCGTTCTCCGCGGCCAATTTGCGGGCAAGCGTCGATTTGCCCGAGCCGGGACCGCCGATGATGTGGATCCTGTTAGGCATTGGTTTCAAGACCCCCGGCACGCCAGCCCTTGCCCCCTTTCGTCCCTTAAAAATGGCCCCTCACAGAAACGCGGCGCGGTGGGCCAGGCACCAGGATTCGTAGGTCGCGGGCTTCCTGCCGGTGATCCTCTCCACCGCGTCCGTGGGCGGGCGGTAGAGCCTGCCCGAACGGATGGTCTCGAGCATCTCGCCCATGGCGTCCACCAACTTGGGCGGCATGCGGCGGCTTGCGCGCATGCCTTCCACGGCCGCGGCCACGGTGACCTCGACGGTCTTCAGCGGCTTGCCGATGGCCTTGGAAAGGATCTCGACCTGCTCGGCCTGGCTCAGGAGCTCCCCGCCCGAGAGCTCGTAGGCCTTGCCCTCGTGCCCGGGCTTGGTGAGGGCGGCCTTGGCCACGGCCGCGATGTCGGCGGGGTCGATGGGCGCGCTCTTGGCGGAGCCCATGGCGCTGTGGACCGTGCCCTGGGACTTGATGGTCCCCACCCACTGGAGGCTGTTGGACATGAAGCCGCCGGGCCGCAGCATGGTCCAGGCCAGGCCTGACTCCTTCAAGAGCTGCTCCTTTTCCGCGTGCCAGACCCCGATGGCCGTCTGGGGGTCGTTGGCCACGAAACTCGTGGACAGCTTGACCACATGGGCCACGCCCGCGGCCTTGGCCGCGGCGATGACATTGGCGTCCGTGGCGGTGGCCTGGTCCACGGTCAGCAGGAACACGTGGTCCACGCCCTTCATCGCAGCCGCCAGCGTGCCGGCCTGTTCCAGGTCGCCCTGGACGACCTCCGCGAGCCCCTGCAGGTGCCCGGCCTTGGCCGGATCGCGGACCAGGACGCGGAATTTCTCTTTTCCTTCGAGGAGCTGTGCGACCAGCTCCCGTCCAACCGTGCCCGTCGCGCCCGTCACCAGGATCATCAGGTCCCCTAAAAGGATTTCAATAAAAGCGGATTTCTTCAGTCGATCTTGCGCAAAACCCAGGTGAGCACGGTGTCGGTCCCCGGCACGTAGATCGCCTTGAGCTCCACCGCGTCCCCCGGCCCCAGGTTGGCGGCCCTCAGGAATTCCGGGTCCAGCTTCAGCACGGAGCCGCCGGGCGTGGCTTTGACGACCAGCTCGAAGGTCGCCAGGGCCTTGAGCGTGGCCTCGTCGATCTGGCGGCTCTCCGCCTTGTACTCGCATTTTGTGCAGTAGGTCAGGGTCAGGGTCCCGCCCGGCGCCTTGGACACGGTCTGTGCCAGGGTGGACCCGCAGCGCGGACAGCGGCGCTTGTCCGCGCCCTCTTTGCGCAGTTCCGCGCCCACCGGCTGGTTCACCTTGCGCCGGTCCTTGCGTGCCTTTTCCATGCCGCCTCCTTATGAAGAAAGCCCCGCTCTTAAGGGCGGGGCTTTCCTGCGGATCCCGGTTTAAGTCCCGGGCCTAATCCCAGCTTTGCACGGCCGTGCGCTTGAAGACCCCGCCCGGAGCGCTTTCCCTGGGGGGCGTTCCGAAGCCGACGGCGGTCATGCGGAAATAGTAGGTCTGGCCCGCCTTGAGGTAGGGGACCATCAGGTTGGAATAGCCCAGCACCGGCTGGTCATTGATCTTGGTGAAGGGCCCGGCCGGGGCCTCGCTCAGGTAAAGATTGTAGCCCGCCACCGAGGCGGCCTGCTTGGGGAAGGGCCCCAGCTTGACCACGCCCTGCATGTTGTTGCCGCCGCGGAAGGCGTTGGCGCTCGAGCAGGCCGAACAGGCCAGCATCGCGGCCAGGCACAGCAGGACGATCCCCATCCATCTTTTTTTCATCGCATCCCCCTTGGGTTTCCGCCATTTTGCCCCGGCCATGGCGCGAATGCAATACCGCGCCGCGCCGCCATAAAGGCCCGTCCCATCAACGCCCGGTGACGCGGCGGGCCTCCTCCTCGACGATGGCCAGGCCATGGGCGGTGAGGATGGACTCCGGATGGAACTGGAAGCCCGCGAAATGGGACCCCCGCAGGGCGTGCACTTCGCCCGCTTCGGAGCTGGAAAAGCCCAGGTCCTTCCGGGCGGGGTCCGTGAAGCCGCAAAAAGTGTTGTAGAAGCCGACGTCCTCGGGGCGGCCGAAGTAGTCGATGCGTTTCTGCACCCCCTGGGTCAGCTCGGCCTTCTTCCCCAGCTTGAGCCCTAAGCGCTGGCACAGGATCTGGTGCCCGAGGCAGACCGCCAAAAAGGGCCGCTGGTCCTTGAGCAGGCGGTCGATGACGCGGCCGTTGAGGGCCATCTTCGGGTCCTGGACCATGGAGGGGTTCCCGGGCCCGGGCCCGGGCACCACGATGGCGTCGCCCACCTGGTCGAGATCGAAGCGCTTCCAGGGGATGATCTCGGTCTTGGCGCCCAGGTGCTCCAGGAGGTGGCCGAACATGGCCAGAAAATCGTCCTCATTGTCGATCAGGGCGAAGCGCAGGCCCTTGAGCGGCCCGCCCCCCAAGGTCTGCTCCTGCTTGAGGAACCAGAAGGTGGAGAGCTTCTGGTTGCGCTCGTACAGGCATTCGATCACCAGGGCGTCGCGCAGGAGGCCGTCGAGCAGGCGCGGCTGGGGGGAGGGCTCGCCCTGCAGGGCCGAGAGCACGGCGGCGCCCTTGGCGGCCGTCTCGCGCACCTCCTCCTCCGGCACGCTGTCGCGCACCAGGGTGGCGCCCACCCGCAGCTGCACGCCGCCTTGGGCGTCGATCTCCAGGCTGCGGATGAGGATGGGGCTGTCGAGGAAGGCCTCGCCCTCCTCGTCGCGGCCGATGAGGGCGATGGAGCTGGCGTAGTAGCGGCGCGGCTGGGTCTCGTATTTGGCGATGATGCGGCAGGCGTTCTCCACGGGTGAGCCGGTGACGGTCGCGGCGAACATGCTGTCGCGCAGGAGATCCACCACGTCCCTGTCCGAGCTGCCCACCAGGAGGTATTCGCTGTGGGCCAGGCGCGACATCTCGCGCAGCAGGGGGCCGATGATCATGCCTCCGCGCTCGCACATCTTGGACATCATCTTCAGTTCCTCGTCCACGACCATGAACAGCTCGTTGATCTCCTTGGGGTCCTTGAGGAAGGCGGTCAGGCGGCGGCGCACCTCCGAGGGGGCCAGGAGGTCCAGGCCGGCCTTGCGGAAGGTGCCGCTGATGGGGTTCATCACCACGCGGCCCTTGTCCACGCTGAGGTGCTTCTCCGGCGTGGAGCCCACGAAGGCGCGGCTTCCGTCGAAGAAGAGGTATTTCCAGTAGGTGCCGTAGTCGGCCTGGATGAGCCTGCGCAGGAGGTTCAGGGCCACGGCCGGCGTATAGCCCCCGAGCTTGGCGCGGCAGGTGCGCGGAAGCACGAAGTTGGCGCCTTCCCCCTCGCCGATCTCGTCGTGGATCACGGCCTGGACGGTCCTGCGGTAGTCCTCCTCGCTTTCGTCGAAGGTCGGCCCCGACTCCAGCCCGACCGCGGCGGCCGGCAGGGAGGCCAGGAATTCGGCCACCGGCACCTCGCGCTGTTCCTCGATCTCCATGCACAGGAGCGTCTCGTCGCCCTGGTGCACGGCGAAGCCCTTCTCCTTGATCTGCGAAAAGGGGACCAGCGACAGGGTGTCGTAGCGCCGGCCGGCGGGGTGTTTGCCCTGGCGGCGCGGGATCTGGTCGAGGCGGTCCAGGGTGCGGACCGCTCCCGTGAGGATCAGGACCTGGTGCTGGTCCTCTTTCTGGATGACGGCGAAGGGCCGCGTAAGGTCCAACATGGGATGCTCCGGTGCTTGGGGCTTGGGGATCGGCTATCGGGCGCCGGCCCCAAAATAAAAAGCGCGGCCTGGGTGAGGCCGCGCCTTGAGTGATGCTGTTCGCTTCAAGGTCAGGCCCGCGGCCGCTCAAGAGAGGGCGTGCGCCACCAAGACCGGCCGCTGCGGAGGACGGGGAGGGCGGAAGTGGAGAGGGCGCTGCCTGGGTTCATGGTCTGCTTGAAGCTGAAGGTGCATGCATGGTAGGGCAAGCCGCCCCGCGTTTCAAGGCCGTCCTTCCCATGTCCGCCGCGGGCCTCAGGGCCTGGGCGGGTCGAAGCGGTTGACCGGGTTCTTGACCGCGGGGACGGTCCGCAGGTAGTCGTAGATCGCGCCGAGGTCCTGGTCGGTCATGCCGCTGATCTCCAGGTAGGGCATCAGGATGACGTAGTCGCCCTTGTCCAGGTCCAGGTGCACCTTCTGGGCCTCGCCGGCCTTGCCGGCCCAGGCGTGGAAATGGGCCAGGAACTCGGCCTTGGTCCAATTCCCGATGCCGTTGTCCTTGTCCGGGGTGATGTTGGGCACGCGCAGGACGCCGCCGCCTGGGTGGCGCTGGAGCTTGTTGTTGAAGTAGGGGAACTCCTGGCCCCCGGCCAGGAACATGCCGGGCAGGGGCTGGTGCTTGGAGTCCACCGGCGTGTGGCAGTCCGAGCAGGACCCTATCTCGACGAGGTATTTGCCGTAGGCGACCCTGTCCCCGGGGTCCACCGGCTTGGGGTAGGGCGGCGCGTCCTTGGGGATGGTGCGCACGATGTAGTTCATGGGGAAGTCGAGCTGGTGCTCGGGCACGTCGTTCTTGATCTCGGGCAGGGAGCGCAGGAAGACGATCACGGAATAGAGGTCCTCCTGGCTCATGTTGGCCAGGTGCTGGTAGGGCATCAGCGGGAACAGCGGCTCGCCGTTGTTGCGCACGCCGGTGCGCAGCACGCGGACCAGCTCGCCGTCGCTGTAGGACTTAAGGTTGTAGGGGGTGATGTTCTTGGGCGGGATGTTCCCGGGCAGGCCCAGCGCCGGACTGAAGATGGTGTCGCCGCCCGCGAACTCGGTGCCGGGCACCACGGGATGCCCCTGGGTCCGCCAGTCCTCGACCGAGTGGCAGCCCATGCATCCGGCCACGTGTTCGGCCAGGTATTTGCCGCGCGCCAGGCGCTGGGGGCTGGGGGCGATCTTCAGGCTCTCGTCCGCGGGCGCCACCTTGGGCAATCCGTAACGGACACAGGATAAAAGACAAGCCACCGCCAGGCCCAAGACGACAAGACCCGTGCCAAACCACCTCAAAAACCTCATGCTCCCTCCAAAAATCCCGGGGATCTGGTGCGGCGTCATATTACCAAAACCATTTAAAATGTCCATTTTTCTGGGACATTATTTTTAATTGAGCCCTTTACCGCATCTTTACGCCCCCGCCCCAAGTCAAGACCCCGTTTTTACTCCCCTTTGTCTAAGCTTGAACCTGTTCATGAGATGGCAATGGCGCCGGAGATCAAGGCATGGACAGAAACCCTCCCGGTGCTTGGGGAGGCTCCGGGAGGAGCTTTTCACATTGCACGACGAAGCAAGATCCGCGATCCGCGGTGAAGGGAGTTCAGCCATGAACCTAGATCTGATTCTGGCGGCCATCCTGATGCTGGCACTCGCCGCGGTCTGGCTGATCCCCTCCTGACAGGGATGGGGCGCCCGGCCGGCTCTTCGATACGATCCAAAAGAAAGCGTCTTCACGCAGGGAGGTAGAAACCATGTTGGAGTTCTGGTGCATCGCGCTGTTCGTGGTCCTGGTCGCGTCGTCCTTCTGGCTGATCGCGGCCCTGGATTCCATGCTGTCGGGAGGGGAATCATGAGCCTGGTTTATCTGATCAGCGGGGCGGTGGCCGTCGGGCTGCTGGGCTATCTGGTGGTGGCCCTCCTCAAGCCCGAGTGGTTCTGAGGCGGCCCCGGATTCGCCCGCGGCCTTAAAGCCCTTCGCAACCCCACCAAACAACGGAGAAACAAGATGTCTACGAATCAATGGGTGCAGACCCTGTTCTTTTTCGCGGTGCTATTCGCGCTGGTGAAACCCGCCGGCCTGTACATGGCCAAGGTCTACGGGGACAAGCCCTTCTTCATGGAAAAGCTGCTGGGCTGGCTTGAACGCCTGATCTACCGGATCTGCGGCGTGGACCCGAAGAAGGAGATGGACTGGAAGGGCTACGCCGTGGCCATGCTCATGTTCAACGCCGTGGGCGGGGCCCTGCTCTACGCCATGATGCGCCTGCAGGCCCATCTGCCCCTGAACCCGGCCGGGCAGGCGGCGGTGCCGCCCGACATGTCCCTGAACACGGCCATGAGCTTCATCACCAACACCGACTGGCAGTTCTACGGCGGCGAATCGACCATGAGCTACTTCACCCAGATGGCCGGCCTGGCCGTGCAGAACTTCCTGTGCGCGGCCTCCGGCCTGGCGGTGATGATCGCCCTGATCCGGGGCCTGGCGCGCCGGGAGACCACCCTGCTTGGAAATTTCTGGGCCGACCTCACCCGCGGGACCATCTACCTGATCCTGCCGCTGAGCTTCGTGTTCGCGCTGGTCCTGGTGCAGCAGGGGACGCCCCAGACCTTCGCCAACTACCCCACGGCCAACCTGGTCCAGCCGACCTCCTACGACAACCCGGTCACGGACGCCAATGGGAACCCGGTCAACGGCAAAGACGGCAAACCTGAGACGACCCACGTGGTGGTCACCCAGCAGAGCATCGCGGTGGGCCCGATGGCGTCCCAGGTGGCGGTCAAGCAGCTCTTCACCAACGGCGGCGGCTTCATGAACGCCAACTCGGCCCATCCCTTCGAGAACCCGACGCCCTTGAGCGACTTTTTGGAGCTGCTGGCGATCCTCCTGATCCCCGTGGCCCAGTTCTACACCTTCGGGGTGATGGTCAAGGACCGGCGCCAAGGCTGGGCCCTGATCATCGCCATGACCCTCATGTTCCTGCCGATGTTCTGGCTGTGCTTCGCCTCGGAGCAGGCCGGCAACCCGGTCCTGAACCGGGCCACCGCCGGCGCGCACGGCGAGGCCCTGGCCGACGGCAACATGGAGGGCAAGGAGGTGCGCTTCGGCGTCCTGAATTCCACCCTGTGGGCCTCGGCCTGCACCGCCACCTCCAACGGCTCGGTGAACTCGATGCACGACTCCTACACGCCCATGGGCGGGCTGGTGCCGCTGTGGCTGATCGAGTTCGGCGAGGTCATCTACGGGGGCGTGGGCAGCGGCCTGTACGGCATGCTGGCCTTCGTGATCATGGCGGTGTTCGTGTCCGGCCTGATGGTGGGCAGGACGCCCGAGTACCTGGGGAAGAAACTGCAGTCCTTCGAGACCAAGATGGCCTCCATCGCCATCCTGATACCGGCCCTGCTGACCCTGATCTGCACCGCCGTCGCGGTGGTGACGGACGCCGGCAAGGCCGGCCCCTCGAACCCCGGGGCGCACGGCTTCTCGGAGATCCTCTACGGCTTCGCCTCCATGACCAACAACAACGGCAGCGCCTTCGCCGGCCTGAACTCCAGCACCTTCTACCTGCTGCTGGGCTCCGTGGCCATCTGGTTCGGCCGCTTCTGGATCAAGATCCCCATGCTGGCCATCGCCGGCAGCCTGGCCAAGAAGAAGATCGTGCCCGAGAGCGCCGGCACCCTGCCGACCCACACGGTGCTCTTCGTCGTCATGCTGATCTCGACCGTGGTGATCGTGGGGGCCCTGGTGTTCTTCCCGGCCATGGCCCTGGGGCCCATCGTCGAGCACCTCAAGATGCTGAAGCTGTAGGGAGCCGCCGTGAAAAAACGCGGCGCCGCCAAAAAGAAGCGAAGCGCTCCATCCCGGGCCCGCAAGCCGGAGGCCCGGGCGAAGGCCCGGCGGAAGGGGCCGGCCGGGAAGGCCCCCCTTCCATCCGCCGAGAACGCATCCAGTCCGCAGCGAGGAGAAACCAAAATGAGCGAAAACATCAAGGCACGCAAACTGTTCGACCCGGACATCACCCGGCGCGCCGTCGTCGATTCGTTCCGGAAACTGAGCCCGGCCCACATGATCCGCAACCCGGTCATGTTCACGGTATGGGTCGGCAGCATCCTCACCACCGGCCTGTGGCTGCAGGCCGCGTTCGGCAAGGGCGAGGCCGCGGCCGGCTTCATCTTCGGGGTCTCCTTCTGGCTCTGGTTCACGGTGATCTTCTCCAACTTCGCCGAGGCCATGGCCGAGGGGCGCGGCAAGGCCCAGGCCGACACCCTGCGCAAGTCCCGGCAGGAGGTGAAGGCGGTCAAGCTCTCCGGCCCCGAACGCGGCAGCGCCAGGACCGAGGTGCTGTCCGGCACCCTGCGCAAGGGCGACTACGTGCTGGTGACGGCCGGGGACGCGGTCCCCGCCGACGGCGAGGCCGTGGACGGCATCGCCATGGTGGACGAGAGCGCCATCACCGGCGAGTCCGCGCCGGTGGTGCGCGACTCCGGCGGCGACCGCAGCGCGGTCACCGGCGGCACCCATGTGATCTCGGACTGGCTGGTGGTCAGGGTGTCCTCCAACCCCGGCGACTCCTTCCTGGACCGCATGATATCGATGGTGGAGGGGGCCAAGCGCCAGAAGACCCCCAACGAGATCGCGCTGAACATCCTCCTGGCGGCCCTCACCATCGTGTTCCTGATCGTCTGCGCCACCCTGCTTCCCTTCTCCATCTACAGCGTGCAGGTCTCCGGCGCGGGCACCGCGGTGACGGTCACCGTGCTGGCGGCCCTCTTCGTCTGCCTGGCGCCCACCACCATCGGGGGCCTGCTCTCGGCCATCGGCATCGCGGGCATGGACCGCATGATCCAGGCCAACGTCATCGCCATGTCGGGACGCGCGGTGGAGGCGGCGGGCGACGTGGACACCCTGCTCCTGGACAAGACCGGCACCATCACCCTGGGCAACCGCCAGGCCTCGGAGTTCATCCCGGCCTCGGACGTCGACATCAAGCACCTGGCCGAGGCGGCCCAGCTGTCCTCGCTGTCGGATGAGACCCCCGAAGGGCGCAGCATCGTGGTGCTGGCCAAGGAGAAGTACGGCCTGCGGGGCCAGGAGATCAACGACCTGCACGCCAGCTTCGTGCCCTTCACGGCCCAGACCCGCATGAGCGGGGTGGACATCGGCGACCGCTCGATCCGCAAGGGCGCCGCGGAATCCATCGAGCACTACGTGAAGTCCCTGGGCGGCAGGTACCCGGACGACGTGCGGACGGGCGTGGAATCGAT
>Ga0206860_10164_pt1 | contig 15168 bp, 12 predicted proteins | sample Alteio_BWOrgCont_44_FD_152624 | JGI IMG/M metagenome (GOLD analysis project Ga0206860, IMG submission 152624) | Enriched cells from forest soil in Barre Woods Harvard Forest LTER site, Petersham, Massachusetts, United States -... | ecosystem: Environmental > Terrestrial > Soil > Temperate forest >...
TGATGAGCAAAAATGACACGGGTTTACTGGTCATCGATATTCAAACCAAACTCATGGATAAGATTCCCCAGCAAACTCAAGTGGTTGCCAATACTCTCAAATTGGTAAAAGGGGCAAAAATATTAGGCCTGCCGGTTTACGCTACGGAACAATATCCCAAGGGTTTAGGGCCAACGGTTTCTGAGTTAACCAGTGTCCTTCCGAATAAGTTAGAAAAAATTTCCTTTAGCTGCGGGGTTTTGCCGGAAGTTATCCAATTTTTCAAAGATAAATCGGTTCAAAAGGTTCTGCTAATGGGTGTGGAAGCGCATGTTTGCGTTCTTCAAACCGCGTTGGATCTGATGGCGCAGGGTTTTCAGGTTTATCTGGCGGCGGACGCGGTAGGCAGCCGGCACGAGCAGGATTTGGAATTGGGATTAAAACGGTTAGAGCGGTCCGGGGTGGTTTTGACTACCAGTGAGGCGGCTTTGTTTGAGTAGACTGAAAAGGCGGGCACGCCGGAGTTTAAAGAGATCAGCAAGCTGGTAATGGAGTCAGAGAAGTCGAATAAAATCGGATTTTAATTTGAGCGGAGGTTGAAGATGATTAATTATATTTCAGGTCTTATTTTCGTGGTGCTGTTGGTGATCGGCGGGATATTCGCGTTTTCCGTAGGCGCGGCGAATCCGGCGGCAGGCGTGGTGTTGGGGATTCTTTGGTTGATCGGGGACATTGTTTTGTCTTCGGGTGTTCAATTGGCCGCCCAATGGGAACAGGGCGTGGTTTTTCGTTTGGGCAAGTATGATTCGATTAAAGGCCCCGGTCTTTTCTTTATTATTCCCCTGGTGGACCAGGTCAAACTGGTGGATACCCGTATCCGGGCTATGGATATTCCGGCCCAACAAATGATCACCCGGGATAACGTTCCGGTCAAAATTAACGGCGTGATCTTTTTTAAAGTCGACCAGGTGGCCGACGCACTGATTAAAGTTCAGGATTACCGCTATGCCATTTCCCAATACGCGCAAACAGCTTTACGCGATGTCATTGGTCAAATGTCTTTAGATCAATTGCTTAGTGAGCGTGAGCAGATCGCCAAGATGATTGAGACGGCCGTGGTCAAAGACACGGTGGGCTGGGGATTGGAAGTTACCGGTATCAATATTCAGGACGTGGAAATGCCGGAAGATTTGAAAAAGATGATGTCCCGCCAGGCTTCGGCGGAAAGAGAGAAGCGCGCGACGATTACGAAGGCAGAAGGTGATAAAGAAGCGGCTGTTAATTTAGCCGCGGCGGCATTGACGATGGCACAAAGCCCGGGAGCGATGCAGCTTCGTACCCTTCAAACCATTGATGGTCTGGGACCGACCGCTTCCAATACGGTTGTTTTCGCTGTTCCGATGGATTTGGTGGAAGCGGCCAAAGCCTTTACCGCAAAGATCGCGCCAAAAGCCTAGGGTTTCTCTCAGCGGAACCATAGAAAGCTATGGTTCCGCTATTTTTACGATGAAGTTACTTTTGAAATTAGAGAAAACGTTTTCATTGATGACGCAAGTCACATCCTCTCTTGCCATTTTGGGGTAAAAAATAGACTATAAAGAGCGTTCATTTTTAAATCGAGGTTAGCCATGCCCCGCAAAAAAAAAGAAGAAACGAAATCCTCTTCTAAGCCGGTTCGCAAACCTAAATCGTCGGTTAAGGCTAAGGCGGTTAAAAAAGTTTCGAAGACGCCTTCCGCCTCCAAAAAAAACGATGGTTATGAAAATTACTATTAAATCCACGGTAAAAAAAGCTAAAGCTCCCGCGACTCTTAAAAAACGTCCTCCTATTTCTCAAACGGATAAAAAACAGCAGCCGCTATTGGATTCAAGTGATCACGTGATAACCAGTTCATTTAAATCCCTAGTGCGTAAGGGCGAAACACAGTTGGTGGCCTTTGTGCGTGATCCCCAGTGCGTTTTTACCTATTGGGAAGTGACGCCTGAAAGGCTGGAAGAGGTTAAGAAGGAACTGAAGGAAGAGTTTAAGGACAGCTACATGGTTTTGCGCCTTTATCACATAGAGCCCAATGGGGAACAGATTTTGTTTGATGAAATCCGTTTGGAACCCACGCAGATCAACCGTTATGTGGAGTTGAAAGAAACGGGAAAAACTTATGTGTTGGAAATCGCCCAAAAGACTTTGGCTGGCCGGTATATCAGCTTTGCCAAATCAAGCCAGATTTTAACAGGACCTCAAATTTACACCGGGTCCAACCGCAAAAATGATATTCAAGTTTTTTTAGAAGAGGGAATGTCGCCAGATTTACTGAATTATTACCAGGAACAAGGCTACGACCCGGAAGGTTTGGCGGTGACGGAAAAAATTTCGTCCGCTGAGAATCTGAAACGGTTAAGGGGCATCAACAGATCCTCGTTCTTCTAAAGCCTCAGGAGGAAACTATGTCGAATCCTCAACCGGGTTTAGTTTCTCTGGTTCTTCATTGTCATTTACCCTTTGTCCGCCATCCCGAACATGACTATTTTTTAGAGGAAAATTGGTATTACGAGGCGGTTTTTGAGACTTATCTGCCCCTGTTGGAAGTGTTTGAGAACTTAGAGCGCGAAAAAGTCCCCTTTCGTCTAACCCTATCGGTTTCACCGACACTTCTCTCCATGTGTTTAGATCCTCTTTTACAACAGCGGGCGGTCCGCCATGTGGACCAGCTTTTAGCTCTCATCCGCCGGGAAAAAGAACGGATAGGATCGGATCCCGCTTTTAGACCGGTTGTCGAAATGTACGAAGAGAAACTTTCCCGCTACCGCGAACTATTTGTCAATCAATACCACCGCAATGTGGCCGAGGGCTTTAAACGCTTTCAAGACTCAGGCCAGTTGGAACTCATTACTTGCGCGGCCACCCACGGGTTTTTACCTTTACTCCGGGTACATGAGTCGGCGGTTCGGGCACAGATCGAAACCGCTTTGGAGCTGCACCGTGATTTTTTTGGAAAAGATCCGGTCGGTTTTTGGCTGCCCGAATGCGCTTATGAACCGGGGCTGGATCAAATTTTAAAAGATTACGGTATTCGATACACCTTTTTGGAAACCCATGGGGTTCTTCAGGCGACACCTCATCCGCGTTATGGAACTTTTGGACCGGTTGCCTGTCCCTCAAGCGTGGTTGTTTTTGGAAGGGATATCGAAAGTTCCAAGCAAGTGTGGAGCGCGAAAGAAGGCTATCCGGGCGATCCGGCTTACCGAGAATTTTATCGGGATGTGGGTTATGACCTGTCGGCAGAGTATCTGCATCCTTATTTACAACCCGAGGGGTTTCCCCGGTTCACCGGCTTAAAATACTACCGGGTGACGGGAAACACGGATCAAAAGGAGCCTTATCGGCCCTTAGACGCTTTAGCCAAGGTCAAGGAGCACGCTGTCGATTTTTTAATAAATCGCTGCCGGCAGGCGGGGGAAGTTTCCCAGTGGATGGACAGGGCACCCCTAATGACTTGTTTTTATGACGCTGAACTTTTCGGCCATTGGTGGTTTGAGGGGCCGGAGTTTATTCAGGAACTATTCCGCCAAAACGCTGGCAGGGAAGATTCTTTGAAATTTTTGACGCCCACCGAATATTTGAAAGCGTTTCCGGAAAATCAAACTACTCAACCGGTATTTTCTTCCTGGGGAGCGGGGGGTTATTCAGAGTTCTGGCTTAATCAAACGACTGATTGGATCTATCCCTGTCTGAATAACGCTTGCGATGTGATGATTCAGCTCGCCAGTTTGGGTCGAATCAAAGATTTGGATCATAGAGCCCTCAAACAAGCGGTTCGCGAACTGCTGTTGGCCCAGGCCAGCGACTGGGCTTTTATGATAAGGGCAGGACATTACCGGGATTACGCTGAAAAAAGAGTTAAATTTCATCTGGCCCGTTTTTATCAATTGGCGGATTCGATTCGCACGGGCCATGTTTCTGAGGCTTTTTTATCTGATTTGGAAGAGAGGGATAATCTATTTCCCCATATCGATTATTTGGCATTTAAAAAGCACCTCCAATAGCGCTTTTTTAAACAGTCTCCCGATTTTAAATTTAAATGGTTTTTCCTAACGCTTTCCTAATGGTATTCTAATCAACGCGTCTTCCATATTAGTCTGGAGGTAGTCTTTGCGAACGGTCATCGGCGTTGATCTGGGCGGCACTAATATCGTTTCGGCGGTCGTTAATGAGAGCGGCAAGGTTTTAGGCAAAGACAAGCGGTCTACTTTGTCCCACTTGGGTTCTAAAAATGTCATGCTTCGCATTGCCGACAGCGTTCGTTCCGCCAGCCACAAAAGCGGCGTGGCTTGGGCTTCTCATTTGGCCGTGGGTATTGGTTCGCCCGGTCCGCTGGATTCCAAACGGGGTGTGGTGATTTATACGCCCAATCTCAATTGGCACAATGTTCATATTGTTCAATTTCTGCAAAAAGAATTGCGGAAGCGGGTTTATTTAGAAAATGACGCCAACGCGGCGGCTTTGGGTGAAAGCTGGGTGGGCGCCGGCCGGGGTGAAAAAGTAGTCCTTTGCGTGACCTTAGGGACGGGTGTGGGCGGCGGGTTAGTGGTGGATGGAAAGATTTATCAAGGCGCTACGGGGGTTAGCAATCATATTGGTCATGTAGTGGTCGATCCCTACGGGCCTAAAGCGCCTTATGGCAACAGCGGTATTTTGGAACAATACGCGTCAACGACCGGCATTGCCCGATTGGCGAAAAAAGCCAGACTCAAACCATTACGGGGCCAACCGGCCGATGCCCGAACCTTTGAGGAAATGGCGTTAAAAGGGAATCGAAAAGCTAAAAAAATTTATGAAATAGCGGGCAAAATGTTGGGAATTGGCCTTACTTCCGCGATTCATTTGTTGAATCCTAGTATCATCATTTTTAGTGGCGGCGTTTCACGGGCGGGTGATGTTCTCTTTAAACCCATGTATCAAGAGTTAGAAACGCGTTGTTTTAAGTCCCACCTCAAGGGTCTCAAGTTCCGGCTGGCAAAATTAGGGGATAACATGGGAGCGGTAGGAGCGGCACGGTTGGCCTGGCAAAGATTACCGAGTTCGATCAATAGCAAGTAATTGTCCTCAAAATCGTCTTCCAAAATGAACTGACTTTAAAACCGCTTAAAACAAAGGTTTTTGAGTCGCTTTAGCGATAAAAACAGTTGAATTACCCATAATCACTCCTTAGAATGTGCGACTTAATCGACCTAATGCTTGGGCATTGGGCCGGTTGGGTTATAAGAATAGCGGTACCGCTATTGTTAAATTTCAAGGAGGCTGTGTAATGAAGCGTTTTATTGCTGCTTTGTTGACTGTGTTGTTCGTTGGAACTGGCGTTGCTATGGCTGATACGACTGCTGCTGCTCCGGCTGCTGCTGCTCCGGCTGCCGCTGCTAAGCCAGCTGTTAAGAAGGCTAAAAAAGCCAAGAAGGCGAAGAAAGTTGCTGCTGCCAAGCCGGCTGCTGCTGCTCCTGCCGCTGCTGCTCCTGCTGCCAAGTAATATTGGCTTAAGCTTGAGTCGGTTTCGGGCTAACGCCTGAAACTCAATGTAATCGGGTAGGCCTTTGGGCCTGCCCGATTTTTTTTGTCCATTTGGTTTGACTTATTTTATAACTTTGTCAACATACCGTTAACGTTTAACCCAGCCCTTTTTATGGTTATCGTTTTGAGAGGAAATTGAATGAAGTTTAGACTTTATGTGTTTTTAACGTTTATCGGTTTAGGCCTTACTTCTTGTTATGACATGATGGGTTCGGGTCTTAATGCGACTTATATCCAACCTAACTCCGATCAGGACCAACAAACCGACCAAGTTTACCAACCTCGCGATACGGTTTATTTAAAAGATGGGTCCATTATTCATGGATACATTGTTTCGGAGCAACCCGGGGTTTCTTTGCAGATCAAAATCAAATCAGGAAATCTTTTCACGTATCAAATGACGGATGTGGCCAAGATTACGCATAATCGCCAATCCGCTGATGACTCAACCGCGGATGCCAACAACACAGATAATTCATCAGAGAGACAACAATAGGTTGTGTTTGAAAATAGGTTAGTTGCAGAAAAATTGCTGAAGGGTTTGTTGAAAAGCTGAATTTTGTATTAAAAAAATGGGAGGTTTTATGAACAGGTTTAAACTGGTTTGTGCTTTTTTGTTTATTATTCTGGGTTTTGCGGCTGTCGCCCAAGCGGAAGATGTCGTTTATCTCAAGGATGGTTCGATTATTCATGGAACGATCATTGAGGAAGTGCCGGGCGTTTCCATTAAGATTCAAACGAACGACGGCAATACTTTCGTCTATAAGATGAAAGCGATCGATAAAATAACCCATTCGGCCGCGGACGCGGATTCGTCCGTCGCCCCAGACAATGGTCAACCAACTGATAATGGGGACCAAGTCGTCGTCGTTAAGCGTCGGCATGGCGGAAGACTCGTCGATGATTTTAAAACAGATCCCAACGCGGGTTTTTCCCTATTCTCCTTTTATGCTGGAATTGGGGTTGCTTCCATGGGGACCATTGACACACTTAATAGTTACATCACCACCTATGCTGGATCAAGCTATGATTTATCGCCGTTGGTTTACTCCGGTAATTTTGGATTGGGATGGTTTACCAATCATATTGGTTTAAAGTGGACGTTGACTTACGGGGTCAATGTGAGCAGTTATAATTACGGCTACACTTATTACAACACCACGGATTTTTATATTTATGAGTATGGTTCAGAACTGGAAGCGGATTTTTCTTTGGATGATGTCCAAACTTCAAAAAGTCGCCCCAACGCGCGTAGAATTTTTTCCGCTTATATTCCTGTTGTGGCGGGTTACTGGGACGTGAATGTGCTTAATCAATACACGGCCTATAATTACACGGCAACCGCCACGGATTTTGGATCGGGATTGGGTTTCCGGTTCTTCAACGACAACCACACGATGATTGACCTTCAGTTTCTTTATCGCTGGGGCGTTGGAAACGCTTTGGAGTATAACAACCAGGCGAACACTCGCACCGTATTGCCGAATGGAAAATACTTAGACGCGGATGTCAGCGGATTGTCTATGAATATTGATTTTGGTATCACGTTCTAAAAAGATAAACGCATAAAAAAAGGCCGTTTCCTGTAAAGGGAACGGCCTTTTTTGTTTTCGGAATGACTTAAAACTCGTCTGTGACGGCTCCCTCACCCCCTCATCGGGGATGAGGGGCCGTCTTTTAACTATTTTTTGAATTCATCGGTAACGGCTCCTTCACTCGCGGAAGAGACCAAATAAGCATATTTAGCCAAGACTCCTTTGGGATAAGGGTTGACGATCGGTTTCCACTTTTTCTTACGTTTTTTGAGTTCGGCGGCGCTGACGTGAAGTTCCAGATTCTTTTTCTTCGCGTCGATAGTGATCTTATCGCCGTTCTTAATCAGGCCGATCGGGCCTCCGACCTGGGCTTCGGGGGCAATATGTCCGACCACCAAACCGTGAGTTCCGCCGCTAAAACGGCCGTCCGTAATAAGTCCTACGCTTTCTCCCAAACCCTGACCGACTAAAGCTCCGGTAATGGCCAGCATTTCTCTCATGCCAGGACCGCCTTTGGGACCTTCGTAACGGATGACCACCACATCGCCTGCTTTAATTTTTCGTTTTTGAATAGCTTCATAGGCGGACTCTTCGCCATTAAATACTTTGGCCGGGCCTGTATGGGTAATGACCTTGAGGCCTGAAATTTTAGCGACCGCGCCTTCAGGGGCTAAATTACCGCGCAAAATAACCATCGGACCAGTCGGCCAAAGCGGATTGCTGAGGGGACGGATAATCGATTGGTTTTTGGATAAGGGTTGGGCCAATGCTAGATTTTCCCTTACGGTTTGACCGGTGACGGTCATGCAATCGCCGTGAATCATTTTGGCGTCCAGGAGCAGTTTCATCACGGCGGGAATGCCGCCGATACGGTCGAGGTCGACCGCGGCGTATTTACCACTGGGTTTCAAATCCGCTAAGTGCGGCACTTTTCCGCTGATGCGGTCGAAATCATCAATGGTCAATTTCACGCCGATGGATTTGGCGATGGCGATTAAATGCAGTACCGCGTTTGTGGAACCGCCAAGGGCCATGACCACCGTGATAGCGTTCTCAAAAGCTTTTTTGGTCATAATGTCTTTGGGAAGAATATTTTTCTTAATTAGTTCGACTACCGCTTGGCCTGCGCGGTCGCACAAGAGGCGCTTGGGTTGGCCGATAGCCGGCTGGCAAGAATCGTGGGGCAACGCCATGCCGAGAGCCTCAATGGCGGAGGCCATGGTGTTGGCGGTGTACATGCCGCCGCAGGAACCAGGGCCCGGGATGGCGCTCTTTTCCACTTCGTCCAAACGGGCGTGATCGATTTTGCCCGCGTCATATTGGCCGACCGCCTCGAAGACCGAGACGATATCCAAAGGCTCGCCGTGGCAGATGCCCGGCATGATGGCCCCGCCGTAAACGAAAACCGCCGGGATATTCAAGCGGCCTATGCCCATCAGAGCGCCCGGCATATTCTTGTCGCAGCCGCCCACGGCCACGATGCCGTCAAAGCGCTGGGCCGAAGAGACCGTTTCCACCGAATCAGCGATCACTTCGCGGGAAACTAAAGAGAACTTCATACCTACGTGACCCATGGCGATACCGTCCGAGACCGTGATCGTCCCAAAGGTCTGGGCCATACCTTCGGCACTCTGGATACCGCCTTTGACGCGCTCGGCCAATTCATTCAGGTGCATATTGCAGGGGGTGATTTCGCTCCAGGCAGAGGCCACACCCACAATGGGTTTCTTGAAATCCCCGTCTTTAAAACCGACGGCGCGCATCATGGCCCGGTTCGGGGCGCGTTTGTCGCCTTCGGTCACCATGGAAGATCTTTTATTCAGGGGGTTGGGCTTGTTAGGCATAGTTACCTCTTGTTTAGGAATGGAGACATTAAAAACAGGGGGGTATTTTATGTACTTTATGGGGCTGACTCAAGCCAGGAGAAAGCCAAATAACGAGAAGATGAATAGACCTAAAAAGAGGAAAAACAGGAAGAAACCTAAGCGCAGGCTTATAGGCGCGAAGGTGAGTTCGACCTGGTTTACACCAGCGGTCAGTGGAACGGCGGTTAAAACCAAGTTGCAAATCAGGGGTTGAACCTTGTTTCCGTTAACTGTGGCCTGCCAGCCGGGCAAAAAGGTTTTTTGAAGGGCTAATAGCGACGGACAGGGGGTTTGGACGGTCAGACTCAAACGGGTCTCATCCCATTGATGGATTTCGGGTTGGCCGATAAGAAGTTTCGATGTGGGAGTAAAACCCGGGCTGGATTCTAACAACACTTTTTCGCCAGGGTTAAAGTCGGGAGCTTCCAAAGCGATGATCGATTGGGGCCAGGGGACAATTTGATATTGATTGACCAAGTAAGCCTTGGGTACAACGTTCGGCCAGCGGTAGATATAAGGCAAGTGATTTTGAACGGTTATAAAAATATTGGGCAGGGTGAAAGGCGTATCGGAAACAATTTGATCCACGCCGAGCACTGACAAAAGGTTGAGGTGATGGGTAAAACCCAGCAAGTCGCGGTCTTTGTAAACCCACGCGAACCAGCCCAGTTGGGATAAGAGTGTGTTGTAGCGGCTTAAAGAAGGATTCGCGTCAAAGGGCAGTATGGGTGATTGGGAAACAAGATTCATATTCGGAAAGGCATATTGACCGTATTGGGGCGGGAGGGGTGAATTGTCCCGGGAGATAAGCGGCAAAGAACGATTCTGCGTCGGCGGGATTTGGGGACTTGGTATATCCGAGGGGGCGTAAAAAGAGCCGCCCAAGGGCATACGGAAGGCCATCAGGTCGATCAATACCAAGGCAATAAGCAAGCTTTTTTGTAAAGAGAGATTCCAATTGTTTCGGTTAAACACGGTGAGAGCCAAACTGGCCAAAAATAAAAGCGGAACAAAAACCCGTGGGCTTATCAGATCCAGGTTGAGGCTGATGGCATTTAGCTTTGCCGGTAAGCGTTCTAAATAATCGCTCAAGCTTTGGGTGTGTAAAGAGTCGCCCAGTAAGCAATGTTGTATAAACCAGGCGGCGGCGGATTGAAGCAGTGTTTGTCCGTGATTAAGCAAAAGCCAACCTAACGCTACTAACGAAATAGCGGCGATGAAAAGACCCAATGACAGCTTGCGTCCCTTGTGGGTCAAAATCTCCAGCTTAAACCAGTCATCCCAGGCATAAGCGGCGCCCAGCCCGACGGCCCAGGTGATTAAAAACCAATAGCGGGCAGGGTCTCTAAAGAAGGAAAAGAAGGGCAAAGCCTGAACTAAGGGATAGACCACAAAAAATTTACCGAAGGCCATGGTGAGGCCGAAGAGAGACGTCAGGATGATCCAGCGCCGTTGGGGACGTTTGGAAAAGAAAAACAATAAAACAAAAAATAATCCGACAATCGAAAAGGCCACCTGCATTTCCACGAACTGGTATTGCCACCAATAATCCACGCCAGAGCGGTCATATTGGTCTTTGCCGAAGAACCAGGGAAAGATCAGGGTGATGAAATTAACCGGCGTCCAAGAATGAAAAAATCGGTCCAAGTCGCTCCACTTTTCTCCCGACAGAAAGTTAGTGGTGAAAAGGGTGAGCGGCGCGGTGAATAAAAGAGTCCCGGCTGTCATGGCGCCGAAAGAGGCAAGCCGTTGTTTGAATGAGAAGCGGTAATAAGCTAAAGCCCAAGATAGAAAGAAGAGGCCTTCCAGAAAGACCACCTGGGGGTGCCCCGAGAAAAGACACAAACCCCATAAAAAAGAGGCGGATAGGAGCCAAAAAAGACGGGATTGGCGCTGATAACGAAGCAGGCAGATAAAAGCCCAGGGAAAAAAAGCGTGGGCCCAGGCGACATTCTGGTGATCCAATTGGGCCATTTGGTGGCCGTTGTAAGCCCAGAGAAAAGCTAAAAGCACCGAAGCGCTGGCCGATAACGAAAGCTCCCGGCCCAAAAAGTAGGCGCCGAATAAATAAAAAATGAAGGGAAGAACGAAAAGAAGATTGATCAGAAAAGCGCCCGAACCCAGCGTGTGGATGAGCCAAATCAAGGGTGAAAGCACTCCCGCCATGGAGGTGGCGGCCACGGGCGCGCCGTTATAAAGCAAATCGGAAATAAGGGGGATTTTTCCTTGAACCAGATGGTCATGAACCCAAACGGTCAGAGGGTAATAGAGAACGGTGGAATCGAGAGAAAGAAAAATTTTAGAGGAGAAATGTTCCCAATCTTTAAAACAAACGAGCAACGAGGCGATTAACGCCGTCAAAGCCAGACCCTCTTTTAAAAAGAAGGCCCTGGTGGTTTGAGTAAAGGATTTAGGCCTTAGCAGGTGCGTTCTTTTCAAGATATTGCAATAACTCCCCGGTTACGGCGCCGACCGCGATTTCTTCCACGGGACCTTTCATCGTGAGGTCGAATTGATCGCTCACCTTGAGTGACAACTTTCCGCCCGGCATGTGAAGGGTTAAATCGCCCTGGGTGCGGCCGGTCTTCACACAGGCGGCGGCTACGGCGCAGGAAGAAGAACCGGAAGCCAGGGTATAGCCCGTGCCTCTTTCCCAAATGCGGATGGTAACCTCGTGGTCGTTTTCGACTTTGGCGAACTGAACGTTACTGCGGTTGGGGAATTGTGGATGATTTTCCAACAAAGTGCCTAACGTATGAATTTCCTTTTCCGCCAGGTTGATGTCGTCATAAAAGACCACGCAGTGAGGATTGCCGACTGATACACAGGTGACTTTGAGTTCACGGTTGAGGCTGGCGATTTTTAATGGTTTTTCCACCACTTCGCCCGTAAAGCCCGAGACGGGAATAACCACCGCGTCAAAAGTCGCTTTGCCCATTTCAACCGTTACGGAAGGAGCTTTGCCTAACATCAAGTGAAGCTGGGCCTGCACCTTGCCGCCGGCGGTTTCAATCTCAAAGAAAGATTTTTCGGTATAGCCGTGCTCAAATAGAAATTTACAGAAGATACGAAGACCGTTACCGCTCTTTTCGGCCTCACTGCCATCAGGGTTATAGATGCGAAGCTTGGCTTCGGAAGTTGAGGATTTTTCTAAAGTCAAAATGCCGTCGGAGCCCACACCAGTATTGCGGTTACAAACGCGGATAATATTCTGGGGGGTCAGCTTAAAAGAAAGAGAAGCGGGGTCCATGACGATGTAGTCATTGCCCAGGCCGTGGGAGCGGACAAACTGGTTTTTCGTCAGCATGAGAGTCCTTTATTTCGATTTGATGCCAAACAAGTTGGTGTAAACGTTGCTATCGTCCGAAAGTGCTAATAAACGCTGAGGATGGGCGGATCTCAGAATACCGTCTTTTTCCGCTATTTCCCGCAGTTTAAAACCTAAATTTTTCAGGGTTTCCAGATATTTTCGCGGGTTTTGGCCGTTGAGTTTCAGACTTCCCGGCGAAAATTCAGTCACTAATCTTAAAGAGTGATTTTTTCGAATTAAACCCATCATTCCGTTCAAAGCACGGGCTTCCGAACCTTGAATGTCCATTTTAATGAAATGGATTTTCTTGTCCAACTTTTTGAAAAAGTCATCCATCCTAATGGTTTGAACCGAAATGGAATGGCGGCCATCTTTTGAATCGTAAAGCCGGTGATCACCTTTGTTGGTCTTATTGATAAAAAGCCGGGCTGTTTGATTTTTGTCTGAAACCGCACTATTGACCAAAACCACATTGTCATAGCCGTTGGCCTCGACGTTCTTTTTGAGCAGGGTGAAATTATCCGGGTCAGGCTCGAAGGCGTAGACTTTGCCCCCCGGGCCAACCAGTTTGGCGGCGATCAAAGTGTAATAGCCGATATTCGCTCCGATATCCAAAACGATTTGACCGGCTTTTAATTCTTTTTTGAAGAGAGCGGTCTCAAACGGCTCATAAATTTCCCGGGTGGCCAGTTCCAAAGTGTCCTGATCGTCCAGCCACATGCGGTGTCCCTGGACCATAACGGATTTTGGTTTTAAAAAATGAAAGAGCGAGTTATAAGCCGCGCGAATGGGCTTGATTTGTCCCAGCCCATGGCCGCTGATCGCGATGGCGCTTTTTTTGAGAAAGTTTAAGAAAGGGTGTCGCACGAGAACCTCGGGATAAAGAATAATTTTGAATTCTGTATTTTAAATTATGAATTGTTGTTTATTATTTCCGGTTCTCGTGAAGCGTAAAGCCAAACGCCGTAAAAAAGAGCGGAAAGAGACCAAATGCCCAATAGCGCGATCAGGGGATAAAGCCAGAAAGGCTGATATTTAAATTCAACCAAATGATTTCCCGCGGGAATGAAGAGAGCCCGGAAAGCATCGTTCGCCGTATAAATTTCCGAGGGCTGGCCATCCACAAAAGCTTTCCAACCAGGATAAACCATCTCGGAAAAGGTCACTATGCTATTTTTGTCCAATTGGATAGTAAAGATTTCGTTATCGACCTCGTCTTTTTTAAGTTCATAGTTAATCCTCGTTTTTTCTTTCGATAGATGGTTTGTAATCGAGATGGGCAACGGTTTTTCAAAGACGGCCTGTTGAATCGGGTCGAAACTATCCGACCATAATATTTTCAACAAGTAGTCATGGTTTGGCGCGAGCTGAACGTCGTTTGGAGCGTTCACAAAGGGAGACGCGTCTTTTTTGATATAAAGATGAGAGGATTGCAAATCTTCATGAGTAAAACCGGGTTGTTCTCCCTGGTCTTTGGCATAAAGAAGGCCTCTTACGGCCAGCAGAGCCATTTGAGTTTTAGCGGGCAATACATGAAGATCCGCCCAGGGCAGTAAAATAATGGGGCTATAACCACTCATGTCTTTTAAATGTTCAGTAACTGCCAAATTTTCCGGAAAGGGTATGGCGACTATTCCGTCTGAGGTGCGGACAGGATAAAGCAAAGAACGGTCAAAATAATAGCGGTTATCCGTTGGTTCTTTTCTCAGATGAATGAAGCTAGGAAAGTTGTCGTCAAAGTTAAAGTTGGAAGCGGGGGCGGTCTTGAAATCACTCCAGCCTGATATGAGAAGAGGTAAAACCAGGGCGGTCATCAGTATCCACCGGCCAAGAATTTTCCAGGATTCGCTTAAACCCCACAGCGCAAAACCTGACAGGCCTAAAACCAGAGCGATCATTTCTCTCCAGGTTTGTTCGGGCCTCAAAAAGGCGATAATTAAAAAGAACAAAGCGTAGAGGGCGGCGCCGATGACCAAGCCCGTAGACTTTTTGTTCTCCTCCAAACGGCGTTCGAGGGTTTGGAAACCATAGGCCAAAAGTACACAGCCAAAAAGCACATAGCCTTGAATGAAACGGAAAGGCGCGCGACTCAAGTCGATACCCGGTAGGAAATCGCAAAGCAGTCTGTGCAGCGGGAAAAAACGGCCCCATGCGGTCAGAATTGAAAAGACGATCATGGCTAAAATATAGTAGATAAATTTTTTGTCTTTTCGCTGAAAAGCGAAAATGAAAATAAAGGGAACCCAGACGCCGATGTACGCAAAATTAGCCAAGAAATCGTTGCCGATATTGACTTGATCACTTACGACCTGAATCGCGTCTTCCATCGTTTCGCCTGGAGGCACTCCCAGGGTTGGGAAAAGAAACTGATAAAGAGTGGAAGGTTTCATCGAAAAAGTGGCGTTAAAGTTGTCGTAGGTTTGACCCTTGGGGCGGCGGTTGGACAGATCTGAAAATTCTTTCGCGGGAATCAGGTGAGTGAAAAGGGGGAGAGCGCCCCAAAAGCTGAAAAGAAGTATCAGCCCTATTTTTTTCCAGGACGTTCCAGACCGCACCACTTCGGTGGAATGTTCTGAGTGATCATGAATAAGTAACCGGAAGAAGATATAGGCCAGAGCCGTGTAAAAAACCCAGCTTGTCGATTGGAAACTGCCGCAGCAAAAAATAACCGCGAATATCAATCCTGAGGCGAAGGCCCAGCGGGGTGCCCAGTTTTGGCGCAATTTTTCCAAAGCCGCCATTAAAATGGGGAACAGGGCGTAGTCCGCCAGGATGTGCAGATGAATCAACTCCCACCAGAAAAAGCCGGATAAAGCGTAAGCCAGGGCGCCTATCCGGGCGGCGTTATCCGAAAGACGCAGGGTTTTGAGCCAGGCGTGCATGCCCGCGCCCGCGAGGGTCATATGTAAAAAGTAAAAAA
>Ga0206860_10152_pt1 | contig 15083 bp, 3 predicted proteins | sample Alteio_BWOrgCont_44_FD_152624 | JGI IMG/M metagenome (GOLD analysis project Ga0206860, IMG submission 152624) | Enriched cells from forest soil in Barre Woods Harvard Forest LTER site, Petersham, Massachusetts, United States -... | ecosystem: Environmental > Terrestrial > Soil > Temperate forest >...
GCCCCACTTTGAGTTCGTCTTGCCGGGAGTCGCGGGCAATGGATCATAGATGGCTTCGGCATCCCAGCGATCCCCGGGCACCAGTTCGATTGCGTCGACGCCTTCCGCGAGCAGTCTCCAGTAAGCCTCGGGCGTCTCCACTCCTCCGGGAAATCGGCAAGCCATTCCGATCACGGCGATCGAATCCACCACCTCGGACGCAGAGAGACGCCGCTGCAACTCTGCCGCCAGAAGCGCAAGCCGCTTTGGGGAGAGCTTCTGCAGCCGTTCCATCAATTCGCCGGATTCTGGTTCGCCACTCATCGGGAATCCACTCTGTTCACGGAACGCTCGTCCCGTTCGAGAATAGCCTCCACCTCGTCGTCGGAAAGCTGCTCGATCGCGTCCAGAAGGTCCAACATACCCCTTCCTTCTGCGGGCTGATCTTCGTTGCGTCGGCGCTCAGGCAGATCGTTCAGGGCGTCTGCGTGAGCATTCGACAGAGATGATGAAAACTGCGCTTCAATGTGGCGGGCGAGGGTTCTGAGGTTCGGGTAGTCGAAGAGAAGCGTCGACGGGAACCCCCGCCCGAAGACGCCGGAGAGATTGTTGCGCAATTCCACTGCAAGCAGAGAGTCCATTCCGAGATCGCTCAGGGGCATCTCGGGATCGATTTCTTCATCGGCACGCAAGTCGAGGACCCTGCGGACGTGCTCCGCCAGTATGCGGATCAGAGCCGGTTCTCGCGCAGCCACCGAAAGAGATCTCCAGGCCAGCGTATCGGAATGGAGGGCGAACGTCGGCGTTTCGCCGTCATGGGCCGCTTCGCGCTTCTGTTCGTGCGGCCCGGTGGATCGCCCAATGTCGTTTTGAAGCCAGCGTGAATAGAGAGCCCGCTGCATTCTGCCTGGACGCTGCGCGAGGTAACGCGGCCAGTCAATCAGGCCGACAGCGACCTGCGGTTCATTGCTGCCGAGTGCCGCAACAAGACCGTCGAGTGCTGCATCGGGGGGCATTTTCCTCATGCCGGAACGGGCGAGTTGCCGTTCGACGTCGTCTTCCGCTGCGGCCCCGGCCTCACCCCAGGCGCCCCAGTTAATGCTCAGCGCCGGGAGGCCCTGGGTATGCCGCCAGTGCGCCAGCCCATCCAGGAAGGCATTGGCGGCACAGTGATTCAACTGTCCGTGTGATCCCGCGATCGAGGCCCAGGAGGAGAACAGTACAAACTGATCGAGTTCGGAGCCAAGCGTCAACCGGTGCAGATTCCAGGCCCCATCGACTTTAGGACGCAGTACATTCCGAACTCGTTCCCAGCTTTGCTTTTCGATCGGAGCATTGTCGAGTATGCCTGCGCCGTGCCATACCCCCCGAAGTTCCGCCCCGGCCATCTCGACGGCGCGCCGTGCCACTTCTTCTTCGGCAATGTCTCCTACGCAAATTCGCACAGCTGTGCCATTCGTCTGCAGATGATCTATCACTCTCCGTGCTTCTTCGTTGGGAGTGTTTCGGCCAACAAGCACGAGGGCACGCGCTCCGCGCTCTGCCAGCCACCTGCCCAGCCTGAGACCGATGCCACGCATACCCCCCACAACGAGATGGGTACCGCGGATTTGCTGCGGGTGTCTTCTTGTCGCGACGATGCGGCCAATCTGCTCAGCTCGGGCCATGAAACGAAACGCGCTCTTCGTTTCCACCTCATCGAAGAGGGTGATGGGAAGCCGAGAGATACTTCCGTCTGCTGTCCTGCCGAGCACGTCAGAGAGGCGTGCCTTGATCCAGGGAGATCGCGCTGCAAAAAGAGGGGTGAGATCGATCGGCAAATAGCGGATTCCGGGCCATCGCCGTTCAACATCCTCGGGCAAACGCAGATCAGTTTTGCCAAGCTCGAGGAAGCGCCCACCGGGACGCAGCAAACTTGCTCCCGCGTCGATCGAGTCTCCCGCCAGTGAGTTCAGGACAATATCCACGCCACCAGTGATCTGCTTTGCAAATTCCGTGGAACGGGAATCGTATACCTCGCGGATTCCAAGGCTGCGGAGCCAGGCGCGTTTTCGCTCACTGCCGGCGGTGGCGATCACTTCTGCGCCATGCTGTCGACAAAGATGAACGGCCGCAAGACCGGTGCCACCCGCGGCGGCATGAATCAGAACGCGATCTCCACTCTTCAAACCGCCAACTTCGCACAGTGCAAATTCCGCGGTCAGGAAGGGGACGGCTTGTGCGGACGCCTGGGCAAAGCTGAGACCTGCCGGGAGATGAACTGTCAAAGCACTCGCGGCGGTCACTTCGCTGGCAAAGCATCCTCCAGCGATTGCTGCAACTTCATCTCCAGGGCGGAAATCCGTGACCTCCGCACCCACTTCAACGATTACTCCCGCGCAGTCTGTGCCGAGCGGCGCGTCGAGTTGGACGACACCGGAGGCCTGCAGGACGTCACGAAAATTGAGAGCCGTAGCATAGACGGCGATGCGAACCTCGTCGGTAGCCAATTGCTTTCGTTCTGCCGCCTGATAGGCGAGCGTCTCGATTCCGTCTCCCGCCGCGAGCTCGACGATCGCCGCAGGCAGCACTTCCAAAGGTGTGAGGCGCGCCTGGTATCGCCCACTGTTACGGCGCGCGACCCACGGCTCGTCGGTACCGGCAGTGACCTCCGTAGCAACCCGGGCAGCATCCTGCTCCGGGTCGTCTCCGCTCACGTCGATGCGCGTACAGCGAAGTTCCGGACGCTCCGATGTAATGCCGGTCGCGAGACCCGCCACGATGGTGTCCATCAGGCACACCGGATCGCCTCCCGCCGGAATGGTAGCGCGTGTGATGACGTAGAGTCGCGGAGAAGATGCGAGATTCGAGACACTTCTGGCGGTGCCGAGAAGAGAACAGACCTGGGCTGCAGTCGATTCCGAAACCCAGCCTGCATTCTCCGGTCTTCGCTGCGGCACCCACACAACGCCTCCAGGGACACTTCCCTGTAACGAGGAAATGTCCTCGGGCTTTACAAGCTGCGCACGCAACTTCAGAGCAATCTGTTCAGCGAATACATCATCACCGACGACGACCGCATCGCGTTCGGCCCGGCTGCTCCCGGCAAAAATCAGCTCCTGGTATGCGTACAGCCCATGTCCGGTTGTCGGCACGACCTGCACTTCGGCAAACCCTGCGTCGAAGAGTACTTTTTTCCACCGTCCCGCCGGCAGGGCGGGATGGTCGGGACGGAGGTCAAGATCTTTGAAGCGCCACCATTCGTCGAGCAGGCCGACTGTGAGATCGGACCAACGCTGCTTGCCGATGACCTCCGTGATCAGGAGCTGACCATTCCCCGTCAGCAGCCCATTGAGACGACTGAGTGTCGCGCGAATGTCCGATGTGGCATGAAGAACATTCGCGGCAAGGATGATGTCGAAGCGACCGGTGATGCCTTGAGACGCAGCATCCTGCTCCAGGTTGAAGGTCCGTGCAAGGAAGAAGGGCGCCACCCCGGCCCGTTCTCTGGTTCTCCTGATGAGCAGAGGAGAGATATCGGTGAAGAGGTACTCCTCCGGAGCGATCTCCGCTTCGCGAAGAGCCTTCAGCACAATCTCGGTAGTCGCTCCGGTTCCTCCTCCGACTTCGAGAATACGAACAGCACCGTTTCTCGCTTCGGCGAGCCGAACTACGGCTTCTGCCATCATGCCGTTGTAGATTGTTGCGGGAAGGGCGCTGCGATAAAGCTGCTCCATCTCTTCGCTGGAGCCACCGGGGAAGATCAGCTCTCTGCCATCGACTTTTCCGGTGAGGACGTCGGGAAGCGAGACCCCACAGCGTCTCAGGAGAGACAACTCTGTTGATTGCTGCGGATATTGCAGTGTCAAATTTTGAAGCAGCATCTCCGCGCCTACCTGTGTCGCGGCAAGGAATCTCCAGAAACCGCTCTCGTGCACGGCGGCTCCGGCTTCTCCTGCAATCTCCAGCATTCGCAGCAGGAGAGGCCGCTGTTTAGGCGATGTATGCCAGGCTTGTTCGAGATCCTGATCGGTGAGCCGGGCCCCTGGTTCCGGCCATCCCATTTTCAGGAATGCCTCGCACACGTATGCCGCAGAGAGCTTCTCCATTTGCTCAAAGAAAGCAACGTAGTCGGTGGCATCTTTCTCTGCTGCGCGAGACCGGATGGACAAATTGAGTTCGTCAGCCAACTTCGCCATGAGATCTCCGGACAGATCGGAGGGTTCCCATTCGATCTTATAAAGCGGGATATTCTGCCGCTGCCCGGCCATCCGTCTGAACCTGAGTCGCGAGATTCGTAGTACCACTGAGCCGTCGAGGGCGGTGACGAGGATGGTGGCGGAGAGGGTACCGGAATCAAGCCGCTCGGTCTGAACCCAGCTACGGACCGTCTCCGGCATCGGCGCGAAGAGTTCGATCCGCTCCACGCTCATCGGCAGATACAGTCCGTCGCCGCTCGCCGCAGCTCCTGCCACCTGGAGACAGGCATCCAGAGCCCACGGCCACAGCTCCCATCTTCCACTCGTATCCGTCGCTGTGACGATTTCTCCCAGCGCCTCTCCCTCTCCGCTCCACAGCCGCCGCACTCCGCGGAAGCACTCCCCGAAACGGATGCCCCGCTCTGCCATCTCTGCATAAAATGTCTCGCCGGCAGCTTTCTCGCGCAGACGGGCTCGCACGGCCTCCAGATCCTCACGCTCAGGAACTGAAGTCTCCTGCCTATGCAGCCAACCCTCCGAGACCCGCTCCCACACTCTCTCTCCCCGCTCGGCGTATACCCGCACCCGGCTCCGTCCTGCAGTCTCTTCTTCCACCGCCACCTGAACCCGCCGCTCTCCTTCCACTTCGACTACCGCCTGCAGCACCACATCCTCCAACACGCACGGGCTGCCCAGCGTTTCCGCTCCCGCCTCCAGCATCAACTCCACATGCCCGGTGGCCGGCAGGATCACCCGCCCCTCCACCACGTGCTCTCCCACCCAACCCTTGGCGCTCACCCGCGTCTCATACTGACCCCGCACGCCAGCTACACGCAGTCGACGCCCCAGCATCCCGCGCCCGGTCGCTTCGCCCGCTGTTTCTGCTTTTCGCTCCTCGATCCAGTACCGCTCCCGCTGAAACGCATACCGCGGCAGCCGCGCTCGACGCAGTCGCCGTCCACCGCGCCGCCGCTCCCAGTCCACCTTCGCTCCCTGCGCATACTCTTCGGCGATCTGCTGCGGCATTGCCTGCGCATCCACCTCTTGCAGTCCGCGCTGCCCCCCTCCCACGTGCCCCGCGAATATTCCTTGTCCCGCCTCACCCCGCAGCCACGCACGCAGCTTCGCTCCGGCCTCCCGCTTCCCTTCCGCCACCACTGCCAGCCGCTCGCTCATCTCTGCGCGCCCCACTCCGGCCGTATGGCAGATCTCCGCCCAACTCCACTCCTCGTCCGCTTCCAGATACTCCGCGTACCGGCCCGCCAGTTCCCGCAATGCCGGCTCCGTCCGCGCCGAGATCACCAGCACATCCTCGCCCGCTTCTCCAGGCTCGCTCGCTTCTCTGCTCCGGCCCTCCACCACCACATGCGCGTTCGTCCCGCTGAACCCAAACGAACTCACTCCTCCGATCCGCCGCCCCTCCAGCGGCTCCCACGCACGCGCCTCCGTCACCACCTCCAGCGGCATCTCCTCCCACCGCACGTGCTCGCTCGGCCGCTGCCAGTGCACCTGTCCCGGGATCTCGCCATGCTCCAGGCTCAGCACCAGCCGCATCAGTCCTGCCACTCCCGCCGCCGATTCCAGATGCCCGATGTTCGACTTCACCGAGCCGATCGCCAGCTTCTCTTCCCGGCCACCAAATACTGCACCCAGCGCCTCGGCCTCGATCGGATCCCCCAGCCGCGTCCCCGTCCCGTGCGCCTCCACATACCCCACCTGCTTCGCCTCGATCCCTGCCCGACGATGCGCCTCCCGCAACAGCGCCTGCTGCGCCAGTCCGTTCGGCACCGTCAGCCCGCTTGACGCTCCATCCTGGTTCACCGCCGAGCCCAGAATCACTCCCTGCACCCGGTCCCCCGCCGCTTCCGCGTCCCTGAGACGCTTCAGCACCACCACCCCGCATCCTTCTCCCCGCACAAATCCATCCGCGGCATCGTCAAATGCCGCGCATACTCCGCGCGGCGATAACATGCCGGCCTGAGCAAATGCCGCGCAGGATTCAGGACTGAGAATCAGATTGACGCCACCGGCCAGGGCTGCAGAGCATTCGCCGTGCTGCAAGGCCTCGCAGGCGAGATGAACCGCCACAAGCGAAGAAGAGCAGGCGGTGTCCACCGAGAGTGCAGGACCATTCAGCCCAAGCACGTAAGAGATCCGGCCCGCTGCGACACTGGCGCCGCCTCCGGAGGCAAGGTACTGGTCAATCTGATCGAGCCGCCGGTGGCGCATCGTCAGCTCTGCATAGTCGTGACTTGCGATACCTACATACACACCGGTCTGAGTCTGATACAGGGAGAACGGATCGATGCCGGCATCCTCCAGGGCTTCCCAGCTTACCTCCAGCAGCAGACGCTGTTGCGGATCGATCGAACCCGCCTCCCGCGGCGCTATCCCGAAATGGCGAGGATCAAAAAGATCGACGCGTTCGAGCAACGCAGCCCAGCGTGCCTGTTGCGGCATGTGCTCCCGTTCCAGGGAAAGGCCAAGACGGACTTCAACACCTTCGCGTACGGCACATTCGCGGTTGCTCAGCAGGCGCCAGAAATCCTCCGGCCCGTCTTCGGCTCCGGGAAACCGGCATCCTATCCCAATAATGGCGATTGGTTCGGAGAGCTTCTGTTCGAGCTGGCGAATTCGCTCATCAGCCTCCTCCAGAGCAAGCAGCGCCTGCTTTAGCGGAGACAGCGACTCTCGAATTCCGAAGGACGATCTCGAATTGCTCATCGCTGTTTCAACCGCTCCTTCAGAAGTTGCTCAACCCGTTCCTCGGTCATATCCTGCAAAGACTCCGCAGTGACCATGACGGAATCCACCACGGGCGGTGCAGACGCCCTGGCGGTTTCGCCGGAACTCTCGAAAGCTGGCTGTGTCAGAGCCGCCAGCGTACGCGTCAGCTCGCCAACCGTGCCAGTGTCAAAGGCAATAGTGGCTGGGATTCGTCCTTCGTATCCGAGAGCCTTAGCCAACTCGCTGCGCAGTTCAATCGCGATCAGGGAATCCATGCCAAGATCGCTTAGGCGGTCCCGATCTCCCAGGTCCTCTGGGGAAACCTGCAGACCAAAGACGCGACAGATCGTTTGCCGGACGCATTCCGCTACTTTCCCCTCCCAGTCACTCGCACTCAGGAGGTTCAGGTCGACGGCGAACGCAGGAGCAGGCACTGTCCCTTCGTTTGCCGCTGCTGGAACAGTCCCTTGGCTCTGCTCTGCAGTTGCCCCGGAACTCGAAATCTCGACATCGCGCAAACCGCGTCGCGCCAGCAGAACATGCTGACCAATGAAAGCGGCTGGCGAGGCGGGATCAGGCAAAGCGGTTGGATCCTCAAAACCGCTGCGTCTCAGCAGTTCGCACCACTTCTCCGCATCCAGCAGAGGCTGTTCGGTGCGTTCACTATCCTCAAAGTGCTGCCATCCTTCGATAAGGCCGATGGACATATCGAAGCAGGCCTGGTGCTTCGTCGTCTCCAGAAGGACCAAAGCGCCGCCCGGGGCGAGCAACCGACGGATGCGCTCCAGCGCTGCCGGAATATTGCGACTTGCATGCACCACATTCGCGGCGAGGATCACGTCGAATGATCCGCTTCGCATCTGCTGCCCGTGAGAATCACGATCAAGGTCGAAAAGAAAGTACCGCACGAACTTGAAGGAGGCAAACTTTCTCCGTCCGCGGTTCAGAAACAGCTCCGAAACATCCGTGAACGAATAATCGACGGGGAAAGTGCGCAGCAGGGGCAGGATTGCGGCCGTCGTGCCTCCAGTTCCCGCACCTATTTCCAGGAGGCGCATCGTTCGCTTTTCCCTGCGCTGTTCGACGAAGGCCCGAGCGACCTCGGCGACGATTCGATTGGTGTACTGAGCCTCCGGTCCCTCCTCATAGATCGCTTCTGCGAGAGTGAACGAACCATCCGGGAAGAGTGTTTCGAGCGGATTGACTTTACCGGTGAGTACGTCTTGCAGCAGCATTCCGCAGCGACGCAGGTAAGTGAGCATTCCTGGCTGATCTGCCAGGCAGACTTCCGCCTCGCGCCAGCAGGTTTCGAGATCGACTGGGCTCCAGCCGTTGGCAGGTGCATAGTGACCGCCTATTTCTACGAAGTGGCCGGTCTGGACAAGTGCCCGCAGCCAGCGCTGAACAAGCCGGCGATAGATGGCCCGTATTTCGCCGCTCTGAATCATATCGTCGAGCGCCGCCGGACTTCCCTTAGAAAATGCCGGCAACGCGGCCAATGTCGCACCAGCGTAAGCCAGCGTGAGTCGCTCCAGCACGGCCCAGCGCTCGGGGTAGCTCGCCGGCTTCCAGCCAAGGGGAGCCAGACGACTGTGCGTCCTGCCGGCTGCGAGCGCCGCCTGCCAGCTGCGATCTAGCCCATGCTTCCACTCCGTCAGAGGCGATTCACCAAACCAGAAACGCGTGCGCATGAAGGGAGACAACGGCAGATCGACACGGATTGAAGCAGGCGTGCGCCGACTCCGCGGCAGCTTTCCACCGCTGATGAATTCAGTTGCAATCTGCGCCAAATCTGCGCTGCCCTGTGGTGTCTCCGCCAAAAGATGGCCGGTGGTACCGGGAGCGACTGAATCGGTTTCCAGCCAGCGCACCAGCAGATCCGCCGCCTGCGCTTTGCTGGACGCACGAACTGCAATGCGGTGGGTGAGGCACGCTCGGGTGCTGGCTGCGCTTTCACAGATGCGATGGAAATCTTCCTGCGTCTCCCTCAGGAAATGCGCATAGCGCGACGCCAGCTCGCGCAGCGTCGCTGGCTCTGAAGCCGAAAGACAAAGCAAAGCTTCGGTATCGGGATCCCTGCGAGTCTCCTCCGGGCCGCCGTCAATTTTGGGAGATTCGAGAATTACGTGGCTGTTGGTGCCGCTGAATCCGAAGGAACTGACCGCTATCCGCCGTACACCCGAGCCTGCGGGCCATGGAGTCAGAGCCAGAGGCACCTTCATCGGCCAGCGCTCCCAGTCGATCCGCGGGTTCGGACTCTTGAAATGAAGATGCGGCGGGATATTGTGGTCTCGCTCCATCATCAGGACCGTCTTAATGAGCCCCACGAGACCCGCCAGCGCCTCTGTATGGCCGAGGTTCGTTTTCACCGATCCCACATGCAGAGGTTCGCCCGCACCGCGTTCCTCCCCGTAGACCGCTCCGATCGCGCGCCATTCCATCGGATCTCCAAGTGGAGTCCCCGTGCCGTGCGCTTCGACATAACCGATGGAGTCGGCGCTCAGATCTCCATCGCGAAGTGCAGCGCGCATCACTGCTTCCTGGGCGGGGCCATTCGGAGCCGTGATTCCCGCGCTGCGCCCATCCTGGTTGACGGCGGAACCCCGGATGACGGCCAGCACACGATCGCCCATCCGTCGCGCATCGGACAGGCGCCGCAGCACCACGACAGCCGCGCCCTCGGACCGAACATACCCATCGGCATTCGCATCGAAGGTTTGGCAACGTCCGCTTCGCGACAACATACCCGTCCGCGAGAAGCTGATGTGAATCTCCGGAGAGAGGATCAGATTGGCGCCCCCGACAATGGCGAGATCGGTCTCTCCGCATCGCAAACTCTGCACCGCGCGATGGACCGCGACGAGCGAAGAGGAGCACGCAGTATCAATCACCTCGGCAGGACCATGGAGTCCCAAACAATAGGTGATGTGTCCGGCAGCCATACTGGCGGCCGCGCCGATGCCGGTGTATCCATCGATACGGAGCGGGTCGCTCGTCAGCCTGCGCGCGTAATCGCTGTTCGTCATTCCCAGCCAAACTCCGGTCGACGAATCGGCGAGGCTGCGCGGGTTGATCCCCGATCGCTCCAGAGCCTCCCAGGTGAGTTCCAGCAGTATCCGGTGCTGCGGATCCATGCTGGCGGCTTCACGCGCATGGATGCCGAAGAAATCCGCATCGAAGCTCTCGATGTTGTCGAGAAAGCCCCCGTGAACGTCGTACATCGTACCCGGTTCGTCCGGGCCGAAACCGCGATAGGCGTCCGCATGCCAGCGCTCGGCGGGAATGGTTCCGATGAGGTCTTCCCCCGCAGCCAGCGCCTGCCAGAAGCGCTCCGGCGAAACAACTCCACCTGGGAGGCGCAAAGCCATTCCGATCACTGCAATCGGCTCGCGCTGTCCACGCCGGGCCTCCTCGAGTTCGGCTCGCAGATGACGGATTTCCGCGAGCGCCTGCTTCACCGGGGAAGGGCCGGACGTCGGAGCTGCTACCGCGGACTTATCGGTTGACGTCAAGCGTCCCTCCACCTAGTTCCTGCAGCAGGAGCTTTTCGGCCTCGGACTCGCTCAAGTCTTCGGGCTGCTGCGACTGCTGTTTGCTCGCCTGTGGGGAGCCGAACATTTCCCCAAGTAAAAAATCTTTCAGGCTCCGCAAAGTTGGGTAATCCAGCACCAGCGTCGGCGACCACGGCTTTCCCAGCGATGCCGCCAGAACATTCCGCAGTTCCACCGCCATCAAAGAATCCAGCCCAAGATCGTGCAGCACCTCGTCTTCATCGATCCGCGTGCTCTCGGACAGCGAGAGGATATGGATTACCTGTTGCCGAAGGTGCTCGTTCAGGAAGGCATCTCTCTCGGCCGGCGCCATCTCACCTAATTGATCAACAATGCCGGGCGTACGCCGTTCGGCCGGAATCGCCTCGCACCCGGACGCTGCCTGGCTTGCCAGGCAACGATCCCCCTTCATTTGCCATTGCTGCAGGCGATACCACGAGGTTACACGCAAGACTGCAGCGACCGTTTCTCCATTGCCCAGGAGGCGATCCAGCGTACCCATTCCCTCGGCAGGGGCGAGCCGTCCCAGTCCGCAAGCCTGCAGATCCGCCGTGAGGTGCTCGGCCATTCCTGCGCCAGCCCACGGACCCCATTGCACGCTGAGACCAGGCAAACCGCGGCTTCTCCGCCAGGCGGCGAGCGCATCGAGGGTTGCGTTCGCGGCGGCATAATTCGCCTGTCCCGGAGAACCGAGAGACACAGCAGCCGAGGAAAAGAGAGTAAAGAAGTCGAGGGGCATGTGCTCGGTCGCCAAGTGCAGGTTCCAGGCGCCCAGCCACTTGGGCCGCATGACCGTCAGCAGCGATTCCCGGTCGTGCAGGAGCAAACTGCGATCATCCAGCACTCCTGCCAGGTGCAGGATGCCTCGGAGCGGCCGATCATTCGGAATCGCGGCAAGAGCCGCATCAATCGCTGTGGGATCGGAAACACCTCCCTGGAACACGATCACCTGCGCCCCCTGCGAGCGTATTTTTTCAATCCGCGCCATCGCCGCAGCTGAGGGAGCACTGCGCCCCATCAGCACCAGACTGCGAGCCCCGCGCTCGACAAGCGACTCCGCGAAGATCAGTCCGAGCCCTCCGCAACCACCGGTCATCAGGTAGGTCGCCTGGGGGGAGATCGGAACCTTTCCGTGTCCGTCCGATGCACGGCTGACGACAACCTTTCCGATGTGCCGCGCCTGCGCCATGTATCGAAATGCCTCGCGTACATCAGAGAACACCGTCACGGGAAGAGGAACGAGAGATCCCTCTTTCATCAGGCGAAGCAACTCTGCGAGCAGCGTGGGAATCAACGAGGCATCGCGATCCGATTCCTCTCCGAGGTCGTAGATGAAATACGCCACGTCCGGCCGCCGCTGCTGGACTTGTTGAGCGCTTAGGGTGTCTCGCTTGCCCACTTCAAGCAGACGACCGCCGGGGGCCAGCACGCTGAGGTTTCTCTCCGCCAGTTCGCCGGTCAAAGAGTTCAGGATCACATCGACGCCCCGGCCTGCGGTAGCCTGCAAGACTTCGTTGGCAAATTTGTCCGTTCTGGAGGAAAAAACATGGCGCACGCCGAGCTTGTGGAGATACTCGCGTTTCTCGTCGCTCCCCGCCGTTGCATATACCTCTGCACCGCGCGCCCTGGCCAGATGTGCGGCGGCCATTCCCAGCCCGCCTGCGGCTGCATGGATGAGAATCGTCTCGCCCCGGCGCAGCGATGCCAGACGGTCCAGGCCGTAGAGCGCCGTGAGATAAACAATAGGCAGAGCCGCGGCCTCTTCTGTCTTCATCCCTTCGGGAATGCGCGCAACATACGCCGCAGTTACGGTTACAAATGCCTGTAGACTGCGCCGCGCAAAAGCGAAGACCCGGTCACCGACGTGGAATCCACTCCGCGCGCCCGCGCGTTCAATCGTCCCCGCGCATTCGCCTCCCAGTGCCGAGTCCGCTCCTGGCAGCATCGCCAAAGCCGTCAGCACGTCCCGGAAGTTGATCCCATGGGCTTCGATTCGAATTTCGACTTCATCGGAACGCGGCTCGCGCCTCGCGGCCGGAACCTCCTGCAGCAGATCGATCAACCCGGAAGGCGATGCTTTCAGTGAGGGATTGTCCTGTTTCGCGATGGTATCGTTCTGCCGCACAACCTCCGGCTGAAGGAAGCATCCCCTACGAACAAGAACGTTTCGCACACTGCTGCCACCGAGAGCACTGAACAGATCTCCTGTGGGTTCGCTGTCCCCAATGTCCACACATCGCACCAAAAGCTCAGGGAACTCCATCATTGCTGTGCGCGCGAGAGCCCAAACGGCAGCGCCGCTCGGGGAAGAAGCTCCTGGGCCCACTGCACCGGAGGTCAACAGCCACACACCCGTCGCGGGCCGGGTGTTTTCCCGCAAAAGATTCTGCAGAACCTGCAACGCGCGAGTGGTCGTATCAACCACGTCCTCCGGGTCAGACGCCCCATCGAGGCTGCGAGAGCTCTCCGCTGGCCGAAGGTCCACCACTCCCTGGAACGGCGACTGATCGCGCAGCTTCTCAAGGAGAGCTCCTGCAAGAGCCGCTTGATGGGATAAGCCGCCGATCCTGAGGCTCTTCTCCGCAAGAACAGAACAGGATCCTCCCGCAGCCCGGATATCGCGCTCGATTCCGGAGGCATACTCCTCCCGATCGCAAAGCACGAGCCAGTGGCCACTCAGTGTGATCCTTCCGAGCGGCTCGAACTCTTTCCAGTCGAGCCGGCATATCTCCGTCCGAGCATTGGCCGGATCAACCCTGCGAAATCGAAGGCTGGAGAGGCGAGCGAGAGGTGAGCCATCGGGATGAAAAACAGCCACATCAGCGACCAGCGTGCGTTCATCCAGCCAGCGGCTGCGCACATGGCTCCAGCTCCGCTCTTCGGGCTTCCCGTATAGCTCGACCCGCCCGGCACTCACCGGCAGATACATTCCATCTCCCGCCGCCGCCGCTCCCACCACCTGCAGACACGCATCCAGCCACCACGGAGACACCTGCCATCCGCTACCTTCCGCGGCTGCCCTCAGCGCAATTTCTCCCAGCGCCTCCCCGTCTCCACTCCACAGCCGTTCGACGCCCCGGAACCACTCCCCGAAACGGATGCCCCGCTCTGTCATCTCTGCATAAAATGTCTCGCCGGCCGTTTTCTCCCGCAGGCGAGTTCGCAGCGCTTCCAGATCTTCTCTTTCGCCCTTTGCTCCCTCCGCCGGCCGCAGCCATCCTTCGGATACGCGCTCCCAGTCTCCGCCTTCACGCTCGGCGTAGATCCGCACGCGGCTCCGTCCGTCCTGCTCCACCTCCACCACGGTCTGCACCCGCCGCGTTCCCGCGACGGCCAGCCGCAACTCCAGCGCCAGATCTTCCAGCACACAGCACTCGCCCGTGAGTTCCGCTCCCGCTTCCAGCATCAGTTCCATATGTCCAGTCGCCGGCAGCACCGCCTCACCTTCTACCTCGTGCTCTCCGATCCACCCTGCAGCCTCCAGCCGCGCCTCATATTGTCCCGACACGCCAGCTACACGCAGACGCCGCCCCAGCAGCGCTCCGCCCGAAGCTTCGCCCGCTGTTTCTGCTTTTCGCTCCTCGATCCAGTACCGCTCCCGCTGAAACGCATACCGCGGCAGCCGCGCTCGACGCAGTCGCCGCTCCCCGCGCCGCTGCTCCCAGTCCACCTTCGCTCCCTGCACATACTCTTCGGCGATCTGCTGCGGCATTGCCTGCGCATCCACCTCGTGCAGGCCGCGCTGCCCCGCTCCCACGTGCCCCGCGAATATTCCTTGTCCCGCCTCACCCCGCAGCCACGCACGCAGCTTCGCTCCGGCCTCCCGCTTCCCTTCCGCCACCACTGCCAGCCGCTCGCTCATCTCTGCGCGCCCCACTCCGGCCGTATGGCAGATCTCCGCCCAACTCCACTCCTCGTCCGCTTCCAGATACTCCGCGTACCGGCCCGCCAGTTCCCGCAATGCCGGCTCCGTCCGCGCCGAGATCACCAGCACATCCTCGCCCGCTTCTCCAGGCTCGCTCGCTTCTCTGCTCCGGCCCTCCACCACCACATGCGCGTTCGTCCCGCTGAACCCAAACGAACTCACTCCTCCGATCCGCCGCCCCTCCAGCGGCTCCCACGCACGCGCCTCCGTCACCACCTCCAGCGGCATCTCCTCCCACCGCACGTGCTCGCTCGGCCGCTGCCAGTGCACCTGTCCCGGGATCTCGCCATGCTCCAGGCTCAGCACCAGCCGCATCAGTCCTGCCACTCCCGCCGCCGATTCCAGATGCCCGATGTTCGACTTCACCGAGCCGATCGCCAGCTTCTCTTCCCGGCCACCAAATACTGCACCCAGCGCCTCGGCCTCGATCGGATCCCCCAGCCGCGTCCCCGTCCCGTGCGCCTCCACATACCCCACCTGCTTCGCCTCGATCCCTGCCCGACGATGCGCCTCCCGCAACAGCGCCTGCTGCGCCAGTCCGTTCGGCACCGTCAGCCCGCTTGACGCTCCATCCTGGTTCACCGCCGAGCCCAGAATCACTCCCTGCACCCGGTCCCCCGCCGCTTCCGCGTCCCTGAGACGCTTCAGCACCACCACCCCGCATCCTTCTCCCCGCACAAATCCATCCGCGGCATCGTCAAATGCCGCGCATACTCCGCGCGG
>Ga0206860_10165_pt1 | contig 15006 bp, 17 predicted proteins | sample Alteio_BWOrgCont_44_FD_152624 | JGI IMG/M metagenome (GOLD analysis project Ga0206860, IMG submission 152624) | Enriched cells from forest soil in Barre Woods Harvard Forest LTER site, Petersham, Massachusetts, United States -... | ecosystem: Environmental > Terrestrial > Soil > Temperate forest >...
GAGGAAGCCGTCGCCGTCGCGCCCGCCAAGCCTTCTCACGACGAGGACGGTCAGAGCCTCGTCGCCCACTAGCCTTCCGGGCGCCAAGAGCTCCGGATCGCCGGCCGGTCGGTTCGAAACGCTGCAAACCCCCCGGGGTTTGCAGCTTTTTCTTGGTCGGAAGCCGGATTTCCGCGGCGGAATGCATCTTTTTTTGTGCTCTCTCCCCGCAAACCCTTGCGTTTCCTGAGCCGAACGTGAGCAATGAGGGCGAACTCAGCCGCCGATTCGCGCGGGAAGACGGCGCCTAGGCGCCGCCGCGGGGAGGGTCGGCTCGAGCGCGCGACGGCCATCTACGCCGCGCGATAAGCCGGCGCCGGACGAAGGGGCCAGGTTCCAACGGAGAGAACAACGATGAACAAGCTTGAGCTCGTCGACCACATCGCGACGAAAGCGGAATTGACCAAGGTGAGTGCGGCCGCCGCTCTCGAGGCGGTGCTGGAGGGAATCGAGAAAACTCTAAAGAAGGGCGAAGAAGTCCGCCTCGTCGGATTCGGGACCTTTTCCGTGCGCGAACGCGCGGCGGGGAAAGGCCGCAATCCGGCGACGGGCAAGGAGATCAAGATCGCCGCATCGAAGAATGCGCGTTTCAAGCCCGGCGCGGCGCTGAAGGCGGGCCTTAACAAGAAGTCGGCCAAGAAATAGCCCCATCGGGAAGAGCGGCAGGGCGGCCGTAAGGCCGCCCGGCTGCTTTTGGGAAGAACGCTTTTTTGGGAAGAACGCTTTGGGGAGCCCATTGCGCGCTTGATGGTCTGCTGCGCTTGTTGGTGCGTGAGCGAGCCTGTAATCTGGCTAGACCACCATGCGTCCCGCGCAAGAAGGGCGGTTAGCTCAGTTGGCAGAGCATCTCGTTTACACCGAGAGGGTCGGCGGTTCGAGCCCGTCACCGCCCACCAGCCGGCGCCGCGGCCTTCAGCGGCTCGCCGCGCTCGGCTTGATACTCGCAGGTCTGGGAGCGTTCGCGCCGCCGGTCCGCGCGGAGTCCGGCTCCATGACGTTTCGCGTCGAGCCGCTCGAGACGGGCGGCTGCGGGGCGCGCTGTCCGCATGTGATCGTCGCGGATGGAGTCATCGAGACCGACACGCCTCAGGCTTTTGTCGACTTCCTCAAAGCGGGCAGTTCGGACTCGAACCTTCGCCGCATCGTCTTTTTCAATTCGCGAGGCGGCAATGTTGTCGCCTCCATGGTCTTCGGACATATCCTTCGCGAGTTGCATGTGGCGGGCGTTGTCGGCCGGTTTGAGGGCGGCAGAGACGCGGGGCCCTTCACCGGCGAATGTCTGTCGGCCTGCGTTTATGCGATGATGGGTGCGGTGCGCCGGGTCGCTCCTCCGGGAAGCGAAGTCGCGCTGCACCGGATGTCGATCGTCGAAAGCGAAGGCGGCGGCTGGGGCGGTCCGGCGCATGTCACGCGCAGTTTCGCGGACGCCCCCATGGTCGCCGTCCTTCAGCGCTATGCTCGCCGTATGGGCGTCGACCCGGCTCTGGTTCGGACAGCGGAATCCCTGCCGCCAGATTCCGTCCATGTCCTGACCCGCGGTGAAATGCGCCGTTGGTCGTTCGCGACGAGCCAGTTCTAGCGCGTCCGGAGCCGTGCATTCGCCTCGGCAAGGACGCGAGCGCGCCTTGACTTGGCCGTCGCCCTGGCTTATCCGCCTCAGTCCTCGCGGGGGAGTAGCTCAGTTGGTTAGAGCGCCGGCCTGTCACGCCGGAGGTCGCGGGTTCAAGTCCCGTCTCTCTCGCCACTTTCCGCTTCATGAGAGCGTTATCTTTGGCTCGTTGAGACGGCTCCAGCCGGGATATGCCGAATAGGCTCGCGCATCGGGCCGCCGAATTTCTTGTAATTCCGCCTTTCGCCTTGCATGCTTCGCTGCGCTGCGATAGGCCTTCGAACACAGGGAGGGGCATGCGCGTCGCTGCGACGCCGCGCTCCGTTGCGCCCGTTCGACCACGTCCCAAGAGGAAGGCCGATGCCGAGCCTCATTTCCGATTATCTTCCGCTGGTCGTCTTTGTCATCCTTGCGGCCCTGATCGCGGGGGCTTTGCTGGTTGCGCCGTTCCTGCTCGCCTTCAAGGCGCCCGACTCCGAGAAGCTGTCGCCCTATGAATGCGGTTTCCCCCCGTTCGATGATGCGCGGATGCGCTTCGACGCCCGTTTCTACTTGGTCTCGCTGCTGTTCATCATCTTCGACCTCGAAGTCGCGTTCCTGTTCCCTTGGGCGATCGTCTTCCATGACCTTGGGGCGCTTGGCTTCTGGTCGATGATGCTCTTCCTGGCCGTTCTGACCGTCGGTTTCGTCTACGAATGGAACAAGGGAGCGCTGGAATGGGATTGAGCGCCAATCCGATCGTCGCGCCGAGGGCGAGGGGCCTCGTTGATCCATCGACCGGCAGGCCGATTGGCGCCGACGATCCCACTTTCGGCGCGATCAGCGACGAACTTGCTGACAAGGGGTTCCTTGTCACCACGGCGGACGATCTCATCCAATGGGCGCGGACCGGCTCGCTGATGTGGATGACATTCGGGCTTGCGTGCTGCGCGGTCGAGATGATGCAGCTGTCAATGCCGCGATATGATGTCGAGCGCTTCGGCTTTGCGCCCCGTGGAAGCCCGCGTCAATCGGACGTTATGATCGTCGCCGGCACGCTCACCAACAAGATGGCGCCCGCGCTGCGCAAGGTTTACGACCAGATGCCGGAGCCGCGCTACGTCATCTCGATGGGTTCCTGCGCCAATGGTGGCGGCTATTATCATTTTTCCTATTCGGTGGTGCGCGGCTGCGACCGTATCGTGCCGGTCGACATCTACGTGCCGGGCTGTCCGCCAACGGCCGAGGCCCTGCTCTACGGCGTTCTGATGCTGCAAAAGAAAATCCGTCGCACAGGGACGATCGAGCGCTAAGGCGGGGGGAAGGACGACGGTCGGATGGATGAGCTTCTGCAAACGATCGGTGCCAAGATCGACGCGGCGATGCCCGGCGCGGTCACGCGGTCGAGCTTTGCGCTCGGCGAGTTGACGCTGACTGTCGACGCGAGCCGTATTGTCGACGCGCTCAAGTTCCTTCGGGATGATCCGGCCGCGCAGTTCGTGTCGATCATCGACATTTCGGGCGTCGATTATCCCGAACGCGAGAAGCGATTCGAGGTCGTTTACCATCTCCTGTCGCCCAAGCTGAACCGGCGCATCTGCCTCAAGCTCGAGACCGACGAGGAGACGCCGATCGCGAGCGCGACCGCGGTCTATCCGGGCGCCGACTGGTACGAGCGCGAGATCTACGACTTCTTCGGCGTTCTGTTCGTCGGCCATCCTGATCTGAGGCGCATTCTCACCGACTACGGCTTCGACGGTCATCCAATGCGCAAGGATTTCCCGATGACCGGCTTCGTCGAGGTGCGCTACGACGATCAGGAGAAGCGGGTCCGCTACGAGCCGGTTCGCCTGACCCAGGAATTTCGCGAGTTCGATTTCCTGAGCCCGTGGGAGGGGCCTCCGCTTCCGGGGGACGAGAAGGCAAAGGACGGCGGTCGGCAATAGGCAGTCGGGATCGGTGCAGAGGTTGTGTAGCATGCGTCTGAGGACTGAAATGACCCGCGCGCCAGCTACTGTCTGCCGACTGCCGTTCGGCAACGTTGCGGCGCTCCCATGACTGAGCAGAATCTTCGCAATTTCTCGATCAACTTCGGGCCCCAGCATCCGGCGGCGCACGGCGTGTTGCGCCTCGTGCTCGAGCTCGACGGCGAGGTGGTCGAGCGCGTGGATCCGCACATCGGCCTCCTGCATCGAGGCACCGAGAAGCTGATGGAGGCGCGCACCTACCTGCAGAACGTGCCCTATCTCGACCGGCTCGATTATGTCGCGCCGATGAATCAAGAGCACGCCTACGCACTCGCAGTGGAACGGTTGCTCGGCGTCTCGATCCCGCGCCGCGCCCAGCTGATTCGCGTGCTCTATTCCGAAATTGGCCGGCTCCTGTCGCATCTGCTTCAGATCACGACGCAAGCGATGGACGTGGGCGCGCTGACGCCGCCGCTCTGGGGATTCGAGGAGCGCGAGAAGCTGATGGTGTTCTACGAGCGGGCGAGCGGCTCTCGCATGCACGCGGCTTACTTCCGCCCCGGCGGCGTCCACGAGGACCTTCCCCCGAAGCTGATCGACGACATCTACGCCTTCTGCGATCCGTTCCTCAAAGTCTGCGACGACCTCGAGACGCTTCTCACCGGCAACCGTATCTTCAAGCAGCGCAATGTCGACATCGGCGTCATCAAGCTCGCCGACGCCTGGGCCTGGGGCTTCTCCGGCGTGATGGTGCGCGGCTCAGGCGCGGCGTGGGATCTGCGCAAGTCGCAACCCTACGAATGCTACGAGGAGATGGAGTTCGATATTCCCGTTGGCAAGAACGGCGACTGTTACGACCGCTATGTCATCCGCATGGAGGAGATGCGTCAGTCGACGAGCATCATGAAGCAGTGCTGCGACAAGCTCAATTCAGCGAACGGCGCGGGCCCGGTCAGGACCGACGACGGCAAGGTCTCGCCGCCGAAGCGCGCCAACATGAAGACGTCGATGGAAGCGCTGATCCATCATTTCAAACTCTATACCGAAGGCTACAAGGTGCCCCCTGGCGAAGTCTATGCGCCGGTCGAAGCGCCGAAGGGCGAGTTCGGCGTCTATCTCGTATCCGATGGCTCCAACAGGCCGTATCGGGTCAAGCTGCGCGCGCCGAGTTTCGCCCATCTGCAGGCGATGGATTTCTTGTGCCGCAAGCACATGCTTGCGGACGTCAGTGCGATCCTCGGCTCGCTAGACATCGTGTTCGGGGAGATCGACCGATGACCGTCCTTGACCATGCGTGGAGGCGCCACCCTTTGACGCGCCGCCGCCCCTCTTTCGAAGCCTGGGTATCCTGATCTATGTCCGTCCGTCGACTCGCCGATGTGCAGCCCGAGAGCTTCGAGTTCACGCCCGAGAATAGGGCTTGGGCGGCGACGGAGATTACCAAGTATCCGCCCGGGCGGCAGGCCTCTGCGGTGCTCGCGCTGCTGTGGCGGGCCCAGGCGCAAAGCGGCTACTGGCTGCCGAAGCCTGCGATCGAGAAGGTCGCCGAGATACTCGACATGCCCAAGATCCGGGTGCTCGAGGTTGCGACGTTCTACAGCATGTTCAACCTGGCGCCGGTCGGACGCTACTACGTCCAGCTTTGCGGCACGACGCCCTGCATGCTTAGGGGGGCGGAGGACATCAAGGCAGTGTTGCGAGGGCGCATCGGCGAGCCCGGTCACGTGACGGCTGACGGCATGTTCTCGTGGAACGAAGTCGAGTGCCTCGGCGCGTGCTGCAACGCTCCGATGGTCCAGATCAACGACGACTATTACGAGGACCTGACGCCGCAGAATTTCGCCGATCTGCTCGACGATCTCGCCGCCGGCCGTCCGGTCAGGAAGGGGTCGCAGACCGGCCGCAACTCCTCAGAGCCGGTCGGCGGTCTGACGACGCTGACGACGCTCTACGGCGTCGACGGGCGCAGCTCGACGCAGGCGCCAGCCAACGACCACGCCACCAATTTGGCGCAAGGCGGAACGGGCCCGACGGACTCCGCCCAGGGCGATCATGATGTGAAGACGGGACACTAGCGCGATGCTCGACGACAAGGATCGCATCTTCACCAATCTCTACGGCTTCGGCGACCCGGGCCTCAAGGGCGCGCGGGCGCGCGGCAATTGGGACAACACAAAGGCGATCATCGACAAGGGACGCGATTGGGTCATTTCCGAGATGAAGGCCTCGGGCTTGCGCGGTCGCGGCGGCGCGGGCTTCCCGACCGGCCTCAAATGGTCCTTCATGCCCAAGACCGTCGATCCGAAGCGGCCTCATTATCTCGTCGTCAACGCCGACGAATCCGAACCAGGCACATGCAAGGACCGCGAAATCCTGCGCAACGACCCCCACACGCTGGTCGAGGGCTCGTTGCTCGCGTCGTTCGCGATGGGCGCCAACGCCGCTTACGTCTATTTGCGTGGAGAGTACATCTTCGAGCGCGAGCGCTTCCAGGCGGCGGTCGACGAGGCCTATGAAGCCAGGCTCATCGGCAAGGACAACATCAACGGTTGGCCGTTCGACCTCTACGTCCATCACGGCGCGGGCGCTTACATCTGCGGCGAAGAGACGGCAATGCTCGAGTCGCTCGAGGGCAAGAAGGGCATGCCGCGCATGAAGCCGCCGTTCCCGGCGGGCATGGGTCTCTACGGCTCGCCGACGACGGTCAACAACGTCGAATCGATTGCGCAGGCCCCTGAGATCCTGCGCCGCGGGGCGACCTGGTTCTCGAGCTTCGGGGCGCCCAACAATGCCGGCACCAAACTTTTCTGCATTTCGGGCCATGTGAACAAGCCGTGCAACGTCGAAGAGGCGATGTCGATTCCTTTCCGCGAGCTGATCGACAAGCACGCCGGCGGCGTCCGCGGCGGCTGGGACAATCTGCTCGCCGTCATTCCCGGCGGGGCGTCGGTGCGGCTCGTTCCCGCCGACCAGATCATCGACTGTCCGATGGATTTTGACTCGCTCGCCAAGCTCAAATCCGGTCTCGGCACGGCGGCAGCGATCGTCATGGACAAGTCCACCGACATCATACGAGCGATTGCGCGGCTGTCTTATTTCTACAAGCACGAGAGCTGCGGCCAGTGCACGCCCTGCCGCGAAGGCGCGGGCTGGATGTGGCGGGTGATGACGCGCATGGCGGAGGGCCGGGCGCAGAAGCGCGAAATCGAGATGCTGCTTGAAGTGACGAAGCAGGTCGAGGGTCACACAATCTGCGCGCTCGGCGACGCCGCAGCCTGGCCGATCCAGGGTCTCATCGCCCATTTCCGCCCCGAGATCGAGCGGCGCATCGACGTATATTCGGCCAAGCCGCACAGCGAGCCTGTGCGCGAAGCCGCGGAGTAGGGCATGAGCGCGAACCACATCGCCCAGCTCAACATCGGCCGTCCGCTGCATGCGCTCGACGATGCGCGCATGGCCGGCTTCATGGACCATCTCGATCGGGTCAACGCGCTCGCCGAGCGCAGCCCCGGATTCATCTGGCGGCTGAAGGACGAGAGCAACAACGCGACCGCGCTTCGCCCGTTCGACGATCCGAACATGCTGGTCAACATGTCGGTCTGGGAAAGCGTCGAGGCGCTCGAGCAGAACCGTCGCCCAGACAAACACAAGCAGTTCTATAATCGCAACGGCGCATGGTTCGAGAAGCTCGCCACGCCGCATTTCGTCATGTGGCCGATCGCGGTCGGGCATATCCCGGACCTTACCGAGGCGAAGGCCCGGCTTGAACGCCTGTCGAGACAAGGCGACAGCGATGTCGCGTCCGGGTGGGGTCATCTGCCGCACATCAAGCTGTGGATGAGCCGGAAATGCGGATGATGGAGACGCGCGCATGAAGATCGGATGCGCCAAGCATCAGCTCGAAGTCCACAGCGCCGACCTTTCCGGCTCGCGCTTCGATGACGTGAACCTGTCGGGTTGCAGCTTTCACGACATCAACATGTCTGGCTGCTCGTTCGACGACCTGAACATGTCGGGCTGGAGCGTCCACAATGCCAATCTGGCGGGTTTGCGGATCGAGGGCGCCAATCTAGCCGGCGCGTCCATCGTCCAGGCCGATCTCGAAGGCGCGACGATCGACGGGATTGCGGTCGCGGACCTGCTCGCCTACTGGCGAACCGGCCACGGGGCGACGGGCGCATGAGCAAGATCATCATCGACGGTAAGGAGCTGGACGTTCCGGCCGAGTACACCCTCCTCCAGGCCTGCGAAGCGGCGGGCGCCGAGATCCCGCGCTTCTGTTTTCATGAACGGCTGTCGATCGCCGGCAATTGCAGGATGTGCCTCGTCGAGGTGAAGGGCGGACCGCCAAAGCCGACCGCCTCTTGCGCGATGGCGGTCAAGGACCTTCGCCCGGGGCCGAACGGGGAGCCCCCCGTCGTCGAGACCAATTCTCCCATGGCCCGGAAGGCGCGCCAGAGCGTAATGGAGTTCCTGCTCATCAACCATCCGCTCGACTGCCCGATTTGCGACCAGGGCGGCGAATGCGACCTGCAAGACCAGGCGATGGCCTACGGCGCTGATTCCTCACGCTTTCATGAGAACAAGCGAGCAGTCGAAGACAAATATATCGGCGCGCTCGTCAAGACCTCGATGAACCGCTGCATCCAGTGTACGCGCTGCGTGCGTTTTGTGACGGAGGTCGCAGGCGTTCCCGAACTCGGAGCGATCGGCCGCGGCGAGGACATGGAGATCACCTCCTATCTCGAGAGCGCGATGACGTCGGAGCTCCAGGCGAACGTGATCGATCTCTGCCCGGTCGGCGCGCTGACCTCGAAACCGATCGCGTTCCATGCCCGTTCGTGGGAATTCGTCAAGACCGAGTCGGTCGACACGATGGACGCGCTTGGCTCGGCGATCCGCGTCGATTCCCGCGGCCGCGAGGTCGTTCGCATTCTGCCGCGCATCAATGATGCGATCAACGAAGAGTGGATTTCCGACAAGACCCGCTACGTCGCAGACGGCCTCAAGACGCAGCGTCTCGACCGCCCCTACGTGCGCATCGACGGCAGGCTGACCCCCGCAAGCTGGGGCCAGGCCTTCGTGGCGATTGCCGTCAGGGTCAAGGCGGCGCCGCCATCCAGGATCGGCGCGATCGTCGGCGATCTTGCGGCTGTGGAGGAGATGTTTGCGCTCAAGGGCCTCGTCGGCAAGCTTGGCTCGCCCAACATCGACTGCCGCCAGGACGGCTCGAAGCTGCATCCGAAATTCGGCCGCGCGTCCTATCTCTTCAACTCGACCATCGCCGGCATCGAGCAGGCGGACGCAATTTTCATCATCGGCTCGAACCCGCGCCGCGAAGCGCCGGTGCTCAATGCGCGCATTCGCAAGCGCTGGCTCAAGGGCGGCGTGACGGTCGGCGTCATTGGCGAGCCGGCCGACCTGACTTATCACTATAACCATCTGGGCGCCGGGCCGGAGACCGTGGCGGCGCTCGCCGAGAAGTTGCCGGTGGGGGTGAAGCCAATGTTCATCATCGGCGCCGCGGCTTTCGCCCGTCCCGATGGGACGGCCGTGCTGGCGAGCCTCGCCAAGGCGGCGCTCGCGGCGGGCGTCGTCAAGGACGGCTGGAACGGCTTCAACGTTCTGCACAGCGCGGCCTCGCGGGTCGGCGGGCTTGATCTCTGTCTCGCGCCGGGCGACGGCGGGCTCGATGCGCCGGCGATGGCGAAAGCGGGCGCGCTCGACGTGCTCTTCAATCTCAGGGCCGACGAAATCGACGTTCAGCCCGGAGCGTTCGTCGTCTATATCGGCACGCACGGCGACCGCGGGGCGCATCGCGCCGACGTGATCCTCCCGGGCGCGGCCTATACCGAGAAGACCGGCATCTATGTCAACACCGAGGGCCGGCCGCAGTTCGCCGAGCGGGCGGTGTTCCCCCCGGGCGACGCGCGCGAAGACTGGTCGATCCTGCGCGCCCTGTCGGAGCCGCTTGGCGTCAGATTGCCGTACGACTCGCTGACGCAACTCCGCGCCACGCTCGCCGCGGCCTACCCGGAGCTCGTGCGTTTCGACGCCGTCGCTTCGGCGGATCCGGCCGCGCTGGCCGGCCTTTCGGCCGTCATCGGAACCGTCGAGAAGGCGCCTTTCGGCTCCAGCGTTCACGATTTCTATCTCACCAACCCGATCGCGCGCGCGTCGCGCGTCATGGCCGAATGTTCGGCCCTGGCGCAGGGGCGAAGGCTCGAGGCGGCGGAATAGGCACAATGAGCAGCGCAACGCCCAGCCGCCCCGCTTCCTCGCCTTGGCTCATGACAGTCGCGGTCGGTGCAGTTGTCGCCGCGGTCGTCGTCGTCGCGCTGCTTTGGTTCCTCATCAGCGGCGGCTATTTCGCGGCCTTCGGCCGCTGGATGCACACGAGCGACGTCGGAACGGCCTTGCGTTTCGTGCTCGAAAGCCTGCTCCTGCTCGTCTGCCTGCTCCTCTCGACGGCGGCTCTCATCTACATCGAGCGGAAGATCTGGGGCGCCGTTCAACTTCGCCGCGGCCCGAATGTGGTCGGGCCTTGGGGCATCCTTCAGCCCTTCGCCGATTTCCTGAAGTTCATCCTCAAAGAGCCGATCATTCCGGACAGCGCCAACAAGGGCGTCTTCGTGCTCGCGCCGCTGGTCTCGGTGATTTTGGCGATCGCGGCCTGGGCGGTCATTCCGGTCGCCGACGGATGGGTGATCAGCGACATCAACGTCGGCATCCTCTATCTGTTCGCGGTCTCGTCGCTCGGCGTCTACGGCGTCATCATGGCCGGCTGGGCGTCGAACTCGAAGTACCCGCTTCTGTCGGCTCTACGGGCAGCGGCGCAGATGGTGTCCTACGAGGTGTCGATCGGTTTCGTCATCGTCACCGTCGTCATGTGCGCCGGCTCGCTAAACATTTCCGACATCGTCAATGCGCAGGACACGCGTTTCGGCTTGCTCGGCTGGTTCTGGCTGCCGCTGTTCCCAATGTTCATCATCTTCTTCGTCTCGTCGCTTGCCGAGACGAACCGGCCGCCGTTCGACCTGACCGAAGCGGAGTCTGAGCTCGTGGCGGGTTACTCGGTCGAATATTCGGCTTCGCTCTTCCTGCTGCAGTTCCTCACGGAACTCGTTGGGGTTCTGACGATGTCGGCCATGGCGGCGGTGCTCTTCCTCGGCGGCTGGCTGTCGCCGTTGCCGTTTGCGCCATTCACCTGGGTGCCGGGCCTGATCTGGTTCCTGCTCAAGGCCTGGTCAGTTGTTTTCTGCTTTTCGATGGTGAAGGCGTTCGTGCCGCGCTATCGATACGATCAGTTGATGCGGCTCGGCTGGAAAGTCTTCCTGCCGATCTCGCTGTTCATGGTGGTTCTCGTGGCGGCGGTGCTGGAGTTCACTGGACTCGGCGCCAACGTTTCGGGTTGAAGGGAGACGACTCATGCCTCTCAGGCTGGCCCAGTCCGCCCGCTCGCTGTTCCTGACCGAGTTCGTGGCTGCGTTCGCGCTGTCGGTCCGTTACATGTTCAAGCCGAAGGCGACACTCAACTACCCGCACGAGAAGTCCCCGCTGTCGCCCCGTTTTCGCGGCGAGCACGCGCTCAGGCGTTATCCGAACGGCGAGGAACGCTGCATCGCCTGCAAGCTCTGCGAGGCGATCTGCCCGGCTCAGGCGATCACCATTGAAGCAGGGCCGCGACGCAACGACGGCACGCGGCGCACCACGCGATACGACATCGACATGACGAAGTGCATCTACTGCGGCATGTGCCAGGAGGCCTGCCCGGTCGACGCCATCGTCGAGGGACCGAATTTTGAATTTGCGACCGAGACGCGCGAGGAGCTGTTCTACGACAAGGACCGGCTGCTCGCGAACGGCGCGCGCTGGGAGCGCGAACTGGCGCGCAACATCGCGGCGGACGCGCCGTATCGGTAAAATCCCTTCTTCCCGTCAGGGGAGAGAACAAGAGGCGGGACGATGCGGGCCGAGGCAGTATTCTTCTGGATTTTCGCGACGATCCTCGTCGGGTCGGCTCTGGCCGTCATCCTGGCCAGGAACCCGGTCCACTCGGTGCTGTTCCTCATTCTCGCCTTCGTCAACGCGGCCGGGCTCTTCCTGCTGCTGGGGGCCGAGTTTCTGGCGATGATCCTTGTCGTCGTCTATGTCGGCGCCGTCGCGGTGCTGTTTCTGTTCATCGTGATGCTGCTTGACGTCGACTTCGCCCGCATGAAGCAGGGATTCGTCGACTATCTGCTCCCGGGCATCCTGATCGCCGTCTGCGTCGCCCTCGAGCTTATCTATGTCGAATGGGGCTGGGCGGCTTCGCCGAATGCCGCCAATCCCGCGACGCCCTCCGGCATGATCTCGAACACTGCCGCGCTCGGCGAGGTTCTTTACACCCGCTATTTCTACTTTTTCCAGGCGGCGGGCTTTATCCTGCTCACCGCGATGATCGGCGCGATCGTCCTCACACTCCAACACAAGGTCGGCGTCAAACGCCAGGACGTCGGCGCCCAGGTCGCGCGCAATCCCGAAACCGCGGTCGAAGTACGCAAGGTTGCCTCGCGAGCTGGCGTCTGAGGGATCACGCTCATGGACCTCTCCAGCTATCTGACGCTCGCCGCGATCGTGTTCACGATCGGAATAGCCGGCATCATCCTCAACCACAAGAACATCATCATCATCCTGATGTCGGTCGAACTGATCCTGCTCTCGGTCAACATCAATCTCATCGCATTCTCGACTTTCAGCGGCGATCTGACCGGGCAGGCGTTCGCGCTATTCATCTTGACGGTCGCCGCTGCCGAAGCGGCGATCGGGCTGGCGATCCTCGTCGCCTATTACCGCAATCGCGGTTCGATCGCGGTTGAAGACATCAATTCGCTGAAGGGCTGAGACGGACCTCATGTACGATCTGATCGTCTTTCTGCCGCTCTTCGGTTTCCTGATCGCCGGCATTTTCGGGCGATGGATCGGCGCGCGCGGCGCCGAATATGTGACCACCGGTTTTCTCGGCGTCTGCTTCGTCCTCTCCTGGATCGCCTTCTTCCAGGTCGCGGGCGGCGCCGATGCGCACGTGCCGATCGCCAACTGGTTCACCTCCGGCAAGCTCGCCGTCGCCTGGGCGCTCAGGATCGACACTCTGACCGCCGTGATGCTCGTCGTCGTGACCACGGTGTCGTTTCTCGTGCACGTCTATTCGATTGGCTACATGGCGGACGACCCGTCAATCCCCCGGTTCTTCGCCTATCTCTCGCTCTTCATGTTTTCCTGCGCCAGCGCGACGAGCGAGGTGTAGATGATCGCGATCACCGAAAGCGCGTAGACGAGCGGGGTGAAATAGACCGAGGCGTCGGGGAACATCGGCAGAGAGAAGCGGATGAACCCGTAACCCCCCATCTTCAGGAGAATGGCCGCCAGGATCACAGAGCCCGCGGTCGGCGCTTCGACATGGGCGTCCGGGAGCCAGGTATGCACCGGCCACATCGGCAGCTTGACCGCGAACGAAGCGAAGAAACCAAGCCATAACCAGGTCTGCATCCTCGGCGCGAATGCGGTCTTGAGCAGAACGGTGATGTCGGTGGTGCCCGCAGTCCAATACATCGCCATGATCGCGAGCAGCATCAGGACCGAGCCGGTAAACGTGTAGAGGAAGAACTTGAATGCGGCATAGACGCGGTTCTTGTGGCCCCAAATGCCGATGATGAGGAACATCGGGATCAGGCTGCCCTCGAAGAACACGTAGAACAGGATCAGATCGAGGGCGACGAAGACGCCGATCATCAGCATTTCGAGCACCAGGAAGGCGATCATGCATTCCTTTACCCGGTTCTCGATCGTCCACGCGGCCGCAATGCTGATCGGCATGAGGAGGGTCGTCAGCAGGACGAATGGCATCGAAATGCCGTCGACGCCGAGCTTGTAGAGAATGACGTGCGAGAACCAGTCATGCTCCTCGATGAGCTGGAAGCCCGGCTCCCCGGGATTGAAGCGCCCCCAGGCGACGAGGCTCAGCACGAAGGTGAGGAGCGTCGCGAACAGCGCGATCCAGCGCGCGTTGCGCTTTGTCGCCTCGGTCTCGCCCGGCAGCAAAAGAATGAAGAGCGCCCCGACGACCGGCAGCAGCAGGATGCCGGAGAGGATCCACGAACCGGGCATCAGTGGGCCCCCCCGAAAAGATACCAGGTCGCGAGCGCGGCGACGCCGAGCAGCATCGCGAACGCGTACTGGTAGACGTAGCCCGACTGCAGCCTGACCGCGCCGCGCGTCACGTCGAGAACCCGGGCCGTGATCCCGTCCGGCCCCAGGCCGTCGATGATCGCGCCGTCCCCGCCTTTCCAGAACAGGCGGCCGATGGCGAAGGCCGGACGGACGAAGATCGCGTCGTAGAGTTCGTCGAAATACCACTTGTTGAGCAGGAATTGGTAGAGCGGCGGGAAGAGCTCGGCGAGGCGCTTCGGAGCTGTCCGATCGACCAGGTACATGTAGATCGCGACCAAGAGCCCGCCGACCATCATCAGCGTCGGCGACAGCGAGACGAGCGCAGGGACATGCTCCATCTCTTCGAGTATGTGGTTGTCCGGGCCGACAAATAGCGAATCCCGCCAGAATCCCTCGAAGCCGCCGCCGATGAACCAGTAGCGGAAGACGACGCCCGCAAACGTCGCGCCGAGCGCCAGCGCCACGAGCGGAATCAGCATGACCGGCGGGGATTCGTGAACCGGATGATCTTCATGATGGCCGTGGTCGCCATGCGCGTGATCGTCCTGCGATTCGGCCGGCAGCGAGCCTGCCCAGTCGCCGCGCTTGCCGAAAAAAGTCATGAACATGAGGCGCCAAGTGTAGAACGCCGTCAATCCGGCCGCGATGTCGGCGCACCAGAACGCGTACATCGCGCCGAAGCGATGCGAGGCGAAGGCGGCCTCGATGATCGGGTCTTTCGACACAAACCCGGCAAAGCCAATCGACGTAAATGGGATACCGACGGCGCTCAGCGCCAGCGCGCCGGCCATCATCGTCCAGAAAGTGACTGGCAGCTCCTTTCGGAGCCCACCCATCGCGCGCATGTCCTGCTCGTGATGCATCGCGGTGATCACCGAGCCTGCGCAGAGGAAAAGAAGCCCCTTGAAGAAGGCGTGGGTAAAGAGATGGAACATGCCGAGGCTGTAGCCGCCGACGCCGAGGCCGACGAACATGTAGCCAAGCTGCGAACAGGTCGAATAGGCGATGACCTTCTTGATGTCCATCTGAACTCCGGCGATGGTCGCGGCGAAGAAGGCCGTCGTCCCGCCGACAATGGTAACGACACTGAGCGCAGCAGGCGACATTTCGAATAGAGGCGAGAGCCTCGCGACCATAAACACGCCAGCCGTCACCATGGTCGCCGCATGGATGAGCGAGGAGACGGGCGTCGGGCCCTCCATC
>Ga0206860_10151_pt2 | contig 14855 bp, 13 predicted proteins | sample Alteio_BWOrgCont_44_FD_152624 | JGI IMG/M metagenome (GOLD analysis project Ga0206860, IMG submission 152624) | Enriched cells from forest soil in Barre Woods Harvard Forest LTER site, Petersham, Massachusetts, United States -... | ecosystem: Environmental > Terrestrial > Soil > Temperate forest >...
TATCCCAATTTGAAGGGCCGACAATTCCGCCGATTGCCCTTCGAAGGCTTTCCCGTCAGGCCGAACCAAACGTGGCGAACTCAGACAGGAGGTCCAGCCGAACTACGACATGTTAATGTATCCACTACAACGGTAGAAAGATAGGCGTGACAACATCCACTCTAAATGGGGGCTCTCGCTACACGCTACGCAAATACACACAATACGAATTATTTATAAAATATAATTTTTTTTAATTCTTCATATAAAATATTCGGATCGTCATTTTTTAATATCATATCATAAAAAATAGATTTTTTTCTTTCTGTTTCTGCATTTAGGATTTTATCTTTTATTAAATGATCATTTGGTTTAAATCTATCGCTTATCCTTTTCAAAAGTTCTTCTTGTGTAAGAAAATCAAGGTATATAATGAAAGTGGATGGAAAGTCTCTTTTTATAGACATGGCTATATTTGTTGTTGCAAGAATAATATAGTTCTTTGAAGAGGATACTGTTTCACTGATTTCTTTTGAATATCCATAAACATGGTCAAAAACGAAGTCCCAATACCCTTCAACAAAATTTTTACTAATATCCTTCAAATTTTCCCTTGTCCTAAAATGATATTCTTTCCCATCAATTTCTCCTTCATTGTCTCGCCTCTGTCGAGAAGTAAAGGGTACAAATCGGCTAAATCCATTAAATTCAACAAAACGCTCCACGATAATTGATTTTCCGACTGACGACGGCCCAGATACTATATACAACATTCAAACAACCCTAGAAAGAGAGGCAATCAATATTGCGTCGACTTTGTTTTTATCTCTATCTAGACCAATTCTTTCAAATCCGAGTTTCAGATAAAAATCCTCGACACAATCAAAAGTTACCCCGTTTAATGAGTTGATAGGGGTTTTTACAATAATTTTTTTTGTTTTTTCAAGATTCATTTTTTTATACTTCTCACAAGTATATCTAATTAAATTTGTTCCTACATCCATAAGTCTGTTCCTTTCACAAACGGCGATTCTATGCAAATACAAGAAATTTCTAATACCATTTATTTCCGATTCAGCATCTTCAAATGCGATACAGAAACCAGATAATATATTTTCTATAAAACAAAGAGAGCTAATATCCCATTTATATTTAAATACCCTCTTCACGTCTCGTTCCAAAAATAAATCTTTTTTTGACCACCGCTGAAAAGGTATTAAATTGTGCAATCCAACAATTTCATCAGAGTATTTAATAGCCATTTCTTTATTGAGTTCTACTATTTTCATTGGTTCCAACTTTCAAAATAAAGGAAGCTGAGGATGTTCTACCTTGATAATGTTCTTCAAATCACTAAAATCATCAGCAATGAGATCAGGCTCTTTATGTTTTTCAAAGAAGACTTTTTCTATCTCGGATTTGCTCCAATTTGTCATGCTCAAAACCGTATCGAGATTCTTTTTTTCATTTTTTTCTCCATATTTTGCAAAAATCCCCTTGGCCCCAATTTCAATTGCAGGTTGAATATCTTTGGCAATGCTATCTCCAATTACATATGTATTTTCTGGGGATATCTCTAAATCTTCCATAACCTTCTTATAGGCGTAAATATTGGGCTTCATCTGTTTTTTTGTCAGTTTCCATTTCTTTTGGATTCTTTTCGACTCATATTTATTGACCGAGATTTTTCTGTTTATATCTTGGCTATACTCATCATCAGGCAGATAAAGATCTTCTCGCGCGGCAAGCCCATAGAAATATTTATCAAGGTGAAGCTGTTTTAATCGTATTTGGGCGTTGTAGAAGGGAGCATTTGATACACCAACGATAATAACTGAATGCTGTGTTAGCCAATCCAATGTATCTTTCACATTAGCATAAGGTTTTAAATACTTATCTCTTCCCCTTTTGAAGGCTCCTTTGGCAAGTTTAATTAAAGACAATTTTTCTTCGGCAGAAAATGATTTAAATGCGTCAAGTTCTTGAACAGAAAAACCATATTCCAATGACTCTCGTTTTAAAAATACCTTTTTGAAATCTACTAGTAATACCTCTTCCTGAATTTTAGTTTTTCTGGATAGCGCATGAACCATACCCCGGAAACTAGGTCCGAAATAATCAATTAAATTATAAAGAGTATTGTCTAAATCGGTAATTAATAATTTTCTCATTTTTCACCACCAATTAATGGATAATAACGTGTTTCATCTCTGATAAATATATACCATATTGTGAATGGTAGCATACAACAAGTGAAGGTCCAAAATATATAATGGGCACGGGTATAGTGAGAATCAAATAGTAATTTAAGTGCAAGTCCTAATAAAGTTGTCTGGGCTACACCCAAAAGACCTTTTAGTACTTTTTGTATTTTTTCCTTCTTTTTTTCCCTTTGCAAAAATTCAGCTATAATATCTGTAGAGTTAGTAATATTTACGTGATTCCTTGAATTCATAAATTTTTCAAACCTTGCTAAACCTTCATCATCGACCTCTTCAAGCTTTGAAAATATTTCTTCCATTATTTTTTCGGTAACATTACTAAGGCCATCCCTTATATTAGAAAATGTTTGGTCTCGCCACCAAAACGTGGGTCCACCATCATCGTTTTGATAGCTGCTTCTATATTTGCCCTTGCCAAATTCCCCCTGCGGAACAGAGCTTAATGTTATCAACATTATTTGACAAACCGTGAGGAGTGGTCTTATTTTCACAGGATTGATTCCGTGATTTTTAATGATTAGGGGTATATGTCCTTCCCATCCAGGATTAATGAAATCGGTTGAACAGAACAAACTTACACCCAGTCTCGCTATTGAACTTTTTGCTACAATTTTGCCAGCATAAAATTTAGGAACTTTGAATTTTTCATAAGTACGACCAATTAATAATTCTCCGGGTTTCACGACTATAGATTCATCAATTTGGATTTCCATTCGTTTCCAACCCCTTCGGGGCGAGACTTTGCTAAATCCATTTGGTCCTAGGTCAATAACGGATTTATCGTTTTTTTGCCTCCAAAAAATATTGGACATCCTAAGATCAATGCTACATAGTTGAATCTGATTTTTAGCTACAAATGGATATCTAACGTCGGTTCCGACAATTTTCATCTGAGAAAGAAGAGATTTTAATTTTTGGTTAGCCAAATACATTGGTCCAATCCTTTCGTCTATGGAAGGAAACCTGCCTTTTAATCTACAAGCATTATCTTCAATATTCCACTTTAAACCGATTTCCTCTGGCGATGTATCACAACATTAGGTCGCGTTTCTCATAGTTCAGCGAGACTTTAAGTTTGTGTCGGTACCTAACCACATTTTGGCTTAAATGAAGCAAAGATGGAAGATTAACCTATTCCTTTCCTTTCAGCCTCTTGAACGCTCCCAATATAGCCCTGCTAAAGTGGCCCTGGCATCGAAATGACGCGTTCATTGCAAATTAAACATTTCGACATTTTTCCCCCAGCCAGCGGCCAAAATTCGGTTATCCGGACTTACCGCTATCCCACATTGACCGCCCTTAAATAATAAGAGTATTTTTCCTGTGTAGGCATCGACAATCACATTGTTGGCGCTATCGTTGTCTTTCGCTTCCCCTTTTAAAAATATGTATTTCCCGTCCGGACTCATCGCCACATTTTGATCGTCATTGCTGGTTATGGGAAATTTTCTACTCCGAATATCCTCGAAGGTGGCATAGGTAAAAACGTCCAGAGTCATTGCATCCAAAATCCCTCCGACGCCAAGGGCCACTTTAGGTTCCTTATAAGAGGAAACTAAAAACCGGGGGTAATACGGCACCAACGACGCCGTCGGATCAGCCTCAACCGACCCTGATCGGCTATGCGACGGAAACAACGCAGTGGTGCGAATTATTTTTCCGCCGGACGCATCGAAGATACGCGCCACAAATTCACCCGACCTCAGCGGAATACCTTCCGTTGAAAATTTATGTTCCTCCGCCGTTTCTTGGCGGGCACCTAGCCCCTTGGATCTCCATGCTCCTATCATCAGCAATCGATCCTTAGATATCCAAACTATTGAATCAATGCGGTAATGGTCATCTTGGAAATCCTTGTATGCCCAGGATCTTGTATCGTAGACGCGCAAGGTACGTCCCAAGGGAACCGCCATTTCGCTTCCACTGATATTGAACCTCGCACCCCCGCTTAAAATCGGGATCTTTTTTTCCACTTCTCCGGTTTCGGGATTCCAGCAAACCATAGGTCTATTATCCGTTCCATCCCCATAGGTAAAAGTCACATATTCCCCATTGGGAGCCCATTGCAGAATATCTGTGGGATCCTCGCCAAAAAAGGTCCCTTTAATGGAAATCAGAGATTGCTTTTTGTCCTCGGATAAATTCCAAATGATGACATCCGTATTGCCCGGGGAGGCCACATCGACAATGGCAAGATACTTACCATCCGGACTGAAGGCCAGCTGCATGACCGTCGAAAACAAACCCTCCTCCCACAAATGAATGGTCTCTTTATAACTAAGTTTTGGAGCAGGATCCGAATTTTCAAATGCCGCGCCGCCCTGAGCATAAGCGTTTCCGCCGAAATGCATCAGGCATTCCAGGCAAACCAGGAGAACCCAAACCGAACAGCGTCGGGCATGAATGTTTCCCCTCATGGATAAACGCATCCTATTTTTCCAGGGGGGGAATGCATCCATTAATCCGCTCCTTTTTCCACGTCATTCCCGGTCGCTCGATCCATGTGGTGTGTAACTTTAACATGTCGTATTCCCTCGGGCATTTCAGGCCTTTGAGTTCGCTCCAGCACAGAGCCATATTTTGGCTCGAAGGGAGCGAAGATGGAAGGGCAGAGAACAGGGTCCGGGAGCCCTCCCGTGCCCACGGAACCACGCAGGAAGACGTACCCGCCGGAGCACAAGGCGGCCGTTTTGAAGGCCCTAGCTAGCTGGACAGGCAGCCGCAGGGCGTTTTGTCAGCTCCAAGGTATCAACCCTGCCACCCTCATCGCGTGGCAGAAGAGTCCGTATCCCAGCAGCGTAAGGCCCCCAAGCACCCCTACAAAGTACAATGCTGACCAGCGCAGGCAGGCCGTGGAAGGCTTCCTGCGGGCAGGCCTGAGCTATGCACGCTTCAGCAAGGTCATGGGCTTGAACGGCCGCTGCCTCATGCGCTGGGTGGCCACGTACCGCAAGGACGGCCCCAAGGGCCTTGAGGACAAAAGGGCGCGGCCCAGGCAGGGCAAGCCCCTGGCCGGGGCCCTGCTTGAGGCCGCCAAGCACGTGCGCTTGGAGTTCCCGACCTTCGGCCTGCGTAAGATTTCGGCCTTTCTGGCACGCTTCAGGGGAGTCAAAGCGAGCCCAGGGCTGGTGCGCAAGGCCCTGGATCAGGCCAAGGTGCCCCCCTTGGAGCCCATGGCAAGGCGCTGGCGCAACTCACCAGTGATCCGGCACTTCGAACGGGCCCGGCCAGGGGAGCTATGGCAGACCGATATAACCAGCTTCCTGCTGACCAGGAACCACCAAAGGGTCTACCTGGTGGCGTATATGGACGACCACAGCCGTTACGTGGTGGCCTGGAAGCTGGCCATGAAGCAGACCGGCGTCTTTGTCCAGGAGACCCTCCTGGAGGGCGTGCAGCGCTTTGGCAAGCCCCAGGAGCTGCTGTCGGACCAGGGCAGGCAGTATTTCGCCTGGCGGGGCAAAAGCGAGTTTCAGAAGCTCCTGGTCAAACAGGGGATCCAGCATGTCGTGTCCAGGGCCCACCATCCGGAGACCCTGGGCAAGTGCGAGCGCTTCTGGGGCACCGTGGGCACGGAGTTCTGGAGCCGGGCCCAGCCGCAGGAGCTCTTTGAGGCCCAGGAACGCCTGGGGCACTTCATAAACCATTACAACCATTTCAGGCCGCATCAGGGCATAGACAACGCCGTGCCGGCGGACCGCTTCTTCGGGGCCGAGAACCAGGTCCGCAAGGCCTTGGAAGCGGCCTGGACCGAGAACCAGCTGGCCTTGGCCTTGGACAAGCCGGCAAGGCAGCCCGTGTTTCTGGTCGGCCAAATCGGCGGGCAGTCTCTGACCCTGCACGGCGAGGCTGGAAAGCTGGTCCTGCAGACCTCGGATGGCCACCGCCAGGAAATAGCAGCAGCGGATCTGGGGATGCCCCAGGCCCTCTTCACCCCTTCGGAGGACAAACGTGGACGAAGAATCGACCTCAGCAAGATCGGACACGATTTCCCAGGTGCTTTTGCTGCCTTCGCCGGCGGCGGAACCGAATCCGCAGGAGGCGCCAGCTCCGGGCCCGGACGGGGATCCGGCCCTGAAGACCAAGCGGTTCAAGAAGCCGGGCAAGCGCAAGGGGGGCTTCCGCATGGACACCCCAACCTGGCCGATCCGGGCCATCTGGGAACTGGCGCCGGTGAAGGAGCGCCAGGACGCGTACCAGCTGGCCGTCCAAATATTGGAGCACTGGCTGGGCCGGCAGACCCGCAAGGACCTGGGGGACAAGTTGAAGTTGCCGCCCCTGCGGGTCTGGCAGTTGAGCCAGCAAGCCCTCACCGGGATGGTGGTGGCCCTGATGGCCCAGCCGAAGCGGCCGCCCCAGGGCACCCCACTGCCGACGGCCAAACTGCCTGACGTGGAGGAGCTCAAGGAGCTGCGCAAGGAGGTCCGAAAACTCAGGGAAGAAAAGAAGGTCCTGGAGGACCTGCTGGTGCTGCTCAGGGAAATGCCGGGCCAGGGGGACACCCCGGCACCAAAGGGGAAAAAAACCACGGCCAGGTACCAATCCAACCCAATGTCGGGCCAAGGTCGCGGCCTGGCTGCGGAGCACCAAGCGCAATAGAGGGGACCTCGACAAGGCGGCCCGGGCGCTCCACGTCAGCGCAAGAACCCTTCAGCGCTGGAAGCGGACCCCGCGGCCGCCGCGTCGCGGCCGGCCACCCTACACCCCCAAACGAGTCGCTCAGGCCCGCCGCGAACTCAAAGCCCTGATCCGCGACCTCGGTTGGGCCCTGGGCCGGCAGACCGCCCAGGCCCGACTGCCAGGCCTGCCGTTGCGTCTTATCAATCATGTTCTGAGAATCCTAAAGGCTGAACATCGGGCCCGGGAAGACGCACGTCGTCGCAAATTTCGGGTGCAGCTCCGGGTCACGGTAAAACATGCGGTCGTGGGCCAGGACAGCACCCACGTAGGCAATACCCGGCGCCAGCGGTCCTGGGCCGAAGTGAGAAAGGATTTGGGAACTCTGAAGGGCCGCGCCCTGGGTGACGGCAAGCCCCTCACGGGCCTGGTCATGCTGCGCCAGCTGCGCGCGGCCAAGGCCAGGGACCGCCTGCCCCTGGTCCTGCTCACCGACAACGCCCGCGCTTACAAGTGCAGGGCGGTTCAAGAATGGCTAAAGGTCCACCAGGTCATTCACCTAGCCTCACGGCCGCGCACGCCAACGGACAACGGCGCCGTGGAACGGTCCATCGGCGAAGGCAAGGCAGTTCGGGGCCTGGGCAAGGGCGTTCGGTTGCGAAGCCGCGCCAACGGCCCCAGGTACCTGGATATGGCCCTGCAGGCGCTCAACAAGGGCTGGCCCAGGGCCAGCCGAGGTGGCAGGACGGCGAACCAGCTTGAACGGGAGCTGCCTCACTGGCGGACCCTGGTATCTAGGCGGCGCTTTTATCGGGAAACGAGGAAGGAGATCAGGAGACGAACCGAAGGCCTCGCCGGCCGCGCCTTGCGCCACGCGACGCGGGAAGCCATTTTTAAGATGCTATGCCGCTATGGACTGGCGGTACGGATCCGCGGCGGTGAAAACCATCGGTGCGAGGGTCTTGACACCACCCCCCGCTAAAGCTCAAAATATGAATTACTGATTTACTGAATTACTGCAAATGGAGGCCTCCATGGGAACAGCGCTGAACGTCAATGCCCGGGGAACAGTGACCATCCCGCGGGAGCTGCGCGACATACTGGGTGTGCGGCGCGGAGGACTGGTGAGCGCCGAAATCACCGACGGCAAAGTGATCCTTGAACCCGCCATGCTTACCGCGTACCGGATATATTCGGACGACGAAGTTGCCCACCTGCGCCAAGAGGACACCATGAGCCCTGCTGAAGCCGCCCGCCTCAAAGCGACGATCCGGAAGATTAAGGCTAAAAAGGCTCCCGGGCGATGAAAGTATTCTTCGACGCCGGGGTGATCTTCAACGCCGCCCACAATACCAAGGCGAAGTCCCGACACATGATATTGGAATCAAAGACTTTGGGTTTCGTGCCCGCCACATGTCCCCTATGCGGTTGAAGAAGCCCGCAGAAATTTGGCCCACAAGTATCCCGCGGCTATCTCGGATTTCGAAAAGTTATTGCCATGGTTTTTGATGGAAGTGACCGTGACCATCGGCTCGGTTCCAACGGAGATCCGCAAAAAGGATCACCCCATCCTTCTCTCGGCCGTCGTCTCAAAGGCGGAGTACCTGGTCACCGGCGACCATCGAGATTTTGGAAAATGGATTGATAAGCCTTTGATACCCGCAGGCAATCTTCGGGTGATCAGCCCAGCTGTGCTCTTTGACATGCTGGTCCCAAAGCGTTAGCAGCAAGATGAAGGGTCGATTTCATCAATGGCGGCAATACTTTTCGAGCTTTTTGCCCCCAAGAGGTCCCTTAATTGCCGCCTTAAGGGGCCTTTCGGAGCGTTTTCTACAGAAAAACAAATAGGCACAAGGCTTTTTCGCCATTGCGAAACTTCAAACGAAAACACTACCTTCCAATGAACTGAATTACTTGATAATCTTGGTACCGCTTGGTCGGCAATGTAAAAAAAAAAAGGGGGGGGACCTTGGCATCCTATGAGTGGTTTAGTTGGTTTCCATCATCTCAAGACGGTCAAAATTTGTTATTTGATAATGCACTCCTCGTAACGATTGCATTTTTCCTTCGACCAAGATCCTATCAATTCAAAAATATTATTGAAGCAAGATTAATTTTTGCGCTTGTTGTAATTTCGGTTCTTATCCCTTTTGATTTATTGCTTTATTTCAAGATCGTTCCAGAACATGTTCCATTTCTAAATGGAATTTATTGGATGTTTTTAGCATTTATTTTCATTTTATTCGTAGCAATATTAATGGGAGGGATAAACAAGCAATATAAGTTGAGTCGCTCCAAAGAAGAGATATTAGCTATGTTTTACTGTCTCAAATGCGAACATCAGAACAGAGTTCCTAGCCGTTTCTGTTCAAAATGCGGAGCAAGGCTCAATATTTAAATTTTCAATCTGCGGTTTTTAGGGGGAGTCTGAGAAGATGCAAAATGAGCCTGACAATAAAATGACTTATGAGCTTTCGGATGGTGGTTGGCATCCCCCAAGGCGTCTTCGTAAACTTTATTGGCACGTAAAGCTGACATTTTATTTGGAATATATCGGAGGATATTTGATATTTATGATAATGGTGATCCATTTGGTTTCGGTTGTTAGTAACGCACTTCTCGGGACATCTTTGGCTCTCGTATCTGTAGGGGCTTATGTTGGCACTATTTATATCCTGGCTAGAATTAGACAGCTGAACTTAGAAAGAAACGTTATCCAAGATCTACCCAATGGTTGGCATCTGATCTACAGACAGAAAGGTTCAATCATAAAAAATAGTGGGGTTTATTTGCCTGACCTAGTAGATGACGTCGAGTTTAAAGTGATCTTTTCGAAACCATATTCTCGTGAACGTAGGTGCCTTTTGGACAAGCTGGGGAAAAATAGCGGAAAAAGCTTGGCGGGATACTGTCCAAAATGTAATTACCAAAACGAAATTGATAGCCATTTTTGCTCGAAATGCGGAAACAAACTATAAATACAATAGAGGATAAGACTAAAGTCAGCCACGTTTTCCAATGAAAAGGCCCCATAAAGAGGAGTAAAGGGGCCATGGGGATCAATTGTAGCAAGCCTTTGGCCCATGGCAAGGGCGTGCTTGAGCCCCAGGGGCCTTAGAAGGATAGCGACAACCTCGGCCCAATCGTCAGTTTTGTTTCATAATATGAACTCTGGACCAAATAAGGCGAGGCAAGCCGTACAAATTTATCTGGTTTCATCTTCTAACTTTTGTGTCAGAATAGCCGTATAGATCATAGGAATAGTTCGTCCCGGCCTTACAGAGGCACCGCATGAAAGTGATGATCGCTTAAAGTTGGTACGGAATTTCGTTTGAAAATAAAGGGGATTTCTAGATTTTTTGGTTTGAATTATCCGGCCTGAAGCCACCTTGAATTACTTCGATTTTACGAAAAAAGGCGCGATGAATCACATATGCTAATTAAGTGATTATATTAGATGTGCCGGGAAGTCAACGGGTGTCGCGTAAATCGGTTCGACCCCCTGGGCCTGCCGATGGCGCGGGCTGGCCCAGGCGGCCGCTTAGGGTTCAAGATCGGCCAAAATTTAGTATTGGCTCAAGAAGTCTGTCACAGAAAAATTTCCCGAGCGTTATCGAAACGAAATCAAATAGGACTAAACCGCATTTTGTGGGGGCCGGCAATCCCGCAGGTCCCCTTCGAAGGCTTTCCCGTCAGGCCGAACCAAACGTGGCGAACTCAGACAGGAGGTCCAGCCGAACTACGACATGTTAACGTATCCACTACATTCTTGGCCATTCTCCGCCTCATTCTCCGAGCCCTCACTCCTCCCCTATATTTGTATCAGTTTGAAAATTCGTACCAATTTCCCTGCAAATGAGATAAGGAATAATATGAAGGGACAATATTTTTGCAAGATGAAGACGCCCCGATGTTCTTATATAAATATCCTTTGTGGATTCTCCCGCCAGATGCGGTGAGGAACATAACAACGGCTCCCCCTTCGCATCGAGCGGCCATTATATCAATTACCCCTGGAGGAAATCCCTTTGTGCCTCTCATATCAATAGGATTAAGTTCGTCAGTAGCTGAAATTTTTCCAAATAATATATCTCCGGCTATTGAATTATAATCTTCGATAGAATGTCTAAATCTGAATTCGCTAATCCATTCGCCCCAAGAGGGAGATATATATATGGCACAAATGGACGCAATCAAGAATAGAGGAAATGTTAGACGCGAAGTAAAAGTACGATTGCCTTTCAATGAACTGGATAAAATTATCGGCAAGTAAATGAACGTCATGCTCAATAATCCTAACAACCACATGAAAAAAAATAGAAGGCTTATTTTTATGTTTGAAATTATTCCTAATAAAATTGAAAGTAAAACAAAAATTAAAATAAATGGTACGGAAAAAATTATTTTTTTCATAAATACAGCCTCCAAGTCATTGCGAGCAATTTCCACCAGTACCAGAAGACTGCCCAAAGGGAGCATTCGAAAGCGGCGAGGAGGCTATGCTGTGGGGCTGAACGATCGGTCAAAAGTGTGCACAGTTCTCTACCCAATGTTAAAGAGCGATGCGATTCTCATTTTTTTCGCAGTTTAGTTTTACCCGCAACATTGTGACATGTGTAATTGTACATAGGGCTTTCTATCGTTCGGTGAACCCAAGGCGACCCTGCTTGTCCCTCTACGGTTCCCACAAAACTTAAAACTCCAGAAGTTAAATTGAGGTTACAATCCAAAAAGTTATTATTCTGAACATCAGTATAGATCCAGTGAATTTTATTAGAAAATGAAAAATGCGCTACCTGCCAATATCCGGAATCCTGGTTTTTACTCAGCAATTTCGGAATACCGACATTGCATGATACTGTTTTTTTACTTTTATCAATAATTAGTTTGAAGTTTGGTAAATCTGGCCCTCTCCAACCCACAAAGCGCGAAAAAATCGCATTTACAGTAGTTGGCCCGCTTGAAGACAAAATCACAGGACCGGCTTGTACTATAGTCGGCGCAAAAATGCCCAGTCCCAGCACCAAACATGCGGCAAAAATTAATTTTTTCATTCGATTTTCCTTTGAAAAGTGAGAATGCCGCAACCGAATTTCAATATTTCGGTTCAAACAGAAATGGGCGTCTGGATTTTTGCATCTGCTGCTGGAAGGTGATCTCGATGAATTCCGCCGGGCGCACGAGGGCGACCAGCACGATCACCCGCAGGATTCCGTCGAGGATATCGTCAGAGGTCATGGTGACCCCCAGGCCGACGTGGACGCTGAAGGCGTCCACGTGAAAGACGCCAACTGCGCTGCGCACTCCCGCACGTTCGTCGGGAAGTTCTCGATCTATTGGATGTCCCCAACCGTCTTTATCTCTTTCTTTGCGGTCTTCTTTTTCTTTGCGGTCTTCTTTTTCTTTGCGGTCTTCTTTTTCTTTGCGGTCTTCTTTGCCGAGTTAGCGATGTTGTATGCAGCCCGGGCAGCAGCTGCTGCTGCCCGGGCATCCATGGGAGAGCCTCCACGTTCTATCTCGGCAAGACTCGCCGCGTCAGCGGCAGCCGTCGCCGGGTCAGCGGAGCTAGCGTTATCGGCGTGCGTCATTGTGGCGAAGCCAAGGCTAAAAATTACGGCGAGAATCAGCCATTTACGTCTTCCGCTGCTGTGCTTGATGAGCTCGCTTTCGATGTTCATGCCTGGGACCTTATTAACAGGGGCACCGCCCAGCTTGACCAAAAAGTGGAACTTCGGAATGGGCCATTGAGTCTCGGCCGTTGATTGCGCTTCACCAGACATGCTCTACTCCACTTGGAAGAAGGTTTTTTGGAGCTACCGGTTCAGGGAAGTAAAGGGGCCATGGGGGTCAATTGTAGCAAGCCTTTGGCCCGTAGCAAGGGCGTGCTTGAGCCTCAGGGGCCTTAGAAAGATAGCGACAACCTCGGCCCAATCGTCAGTTTTGTTTCATAATATGAACTCGGGACCAAATAAGGCGAGGCAAGCCGTACAAATTTATCTGGTTTCATCTTCTAACTTTTATGTCAGACTATCCGTGTAGATCATAGGAATAGTACGTCCCGGCCCCTAGAGGCACCGCATGAAAGTTATGATCGCATACCCGCCCATCCCCTCGGATAAGGGCGTGCCGCTGATCTCGCAGAACCGCCAGTTCCAGTGGTTCAACCGCCCGACCTTCATCTATCCGGTGGTGCCGGCCTATGCCGCCACCCTCCTGCAGGACCGCGGCTACAAGGTCGTTTGGGGCGACGGCGTCGCCTCCTTGATGAAGCCCGACGAGTTCAAGGAATTTTTCGACAGGGAAGCGCCGGACATCATCGCCATCGAGGCCAAGACCCCGGTCATCAAGCCCTATTGGAAGTGGACCGACGAGCTGAAGAAGATACGGCCCAACACCAAGGTCGTGCTCATCGGCGACCATGTCACGGCCTTCCCTGAGGAGGCCTTCAGCCACTGCAAGGTCGACTACTGCATCGCCGGCGGCGACTTCGACTGGGCCCTGCTCAACCTGTGCAACCACCTCACCAAGGGCGAGGAGCTCGAGGGCGGCGTGTACTGGCGCGACCCCGCCACCAACGAGATCCGCAACAGCGGCGCCTTCAAGCTGGAGCACGACCTCAACCTCAACCCCTTCATCGACCGCGACCTGACCCAGTGGCGGCTCTACGCGGTGGAGAACGGGAACTTCAAGTACACGCCCGGCACCTACCAGATGACCGGCCGCGACTGCTGGTGGGGCAAGTGCACCTTCTGCTCCTGGACCACCACCTTCAACAATTTCCGCAGCGTGACCCCGGAGCGCCACCTCGACGAGGTGGAGATCCTGGTCAAGAAGTACGGCGTGCGGGAGATCTTCGACGACACCGGGACCTTTCCGGCGGGCCTCTGGCTGAAGAAGTTCGCCCAGGGCCTGATCGACCGGGGCCTGAACAAGAAGGTGGTCTACGGCTGCAACATGAAGCCCGGCGTGCTCAAGCAGGAGCAATGGGACCTCATGGGCCGGGCCAATTTCCGCTTCATCCTCTTCGGCGTGGAATCGGCCAACCAGGCGACCACCGACCGCATCCTCAAGGGCGGCAAGGTCGAGGACATCCCCAAGACCATGCGCATGTGCAGCAAGGCCGGCATGGAGCCCCATGTCACCTGCATGGTGGGCTACCCCTGGGAGACCTTTGAGGAGGCCAAGAACACCGTGGACCTCTGCAAGGGCCTCTTCAACGAGGGCGCCATCAGCACCCTGCAGGCGACCATCCTCATCCCCTATCCCGGGACCCCCCTGCACCGCGAAGCCCGCGAAAAGGGCTGGCTGCTGACCGAGGACTACGACCGCTACGACATGCGCGAGCCGGTCCTGAAATTGATGGACGGGGTCAAGCACGAGGACATCCTGGAGCTGACCCAGGGCATCTACAAATCCTTCCTCACGCCGCGCTTCATCCTGCGCAAGCTCCTCAGCGTGCGCAACCTGGAGGACCTGAAGTTCCTCTTCATGGCCGGCAAGCGCGTGCTGGGGCACCTGGCGGACTTCAGCAAGAAGCAGCCCGCCCGCGAGACCACGGATATCATGAAGATCTGAAGCCTGTTTTTCGGCACAAAACAAAAGCCCCGGGCGATGGCCCGGGGCTTTTGTTTTTATTCAGGCGTGGAAAGGGCCCTTTGGGGCCGGATCCATCAGGCGGCCTTGAAGCCTTCCTTCTTGTGCGAACCGTCGCAGAAGGGCTTGTTGTTCGAGTGGCCGCAGCGGCAAAGGTGGGCCGTTTCCTTGTGCTCGATCTTGGTTCCGTCGGCCTTGACGATCTCAAAGTCGCCCTGCACGGCGTAGGGGCCGTCGGGCAGGGGGGTGATTTTGGTGGGCATGGCATCTCCTGATTGAAAAAGGCGTCCGGGCGCTAAGCCCGCATAAGCTATACGCGGCTCCTGGGCCGGCGGATTCATGCGGCGGGCGGAATAAGGTGCTTGGGCCGCGATTTTACGCGGCCGTAAAAAACCTGGACAAATTAAACGTGTCGTTTTATTATACATCATGTTTAATTCCAGG
>Ga0206860_10167_pt1 | contig 14745 bp, 15 predicted proteins | sample Alteio_BWOrgCont_44_FD_152624 | JGI IMG/M metagenome (GOLD analysis project Ga0206860, IMG submission 152624) | Enriched cells from forest soil in Barre Woods Harvard Forest LTER site, Petersham, Massachusetts, United States -... | ecosystem: Environmental > Terrestrial > Soil > Temperate forest >...
GCCAATCGCCGAATACCTGCGTGAGTGCGGGTACAAAGTTGTGGAGACCGGGAACACAGACGAAGCGCTTCTGATCGTGAACGCAGGCGCGATGACGATCGACATCGTCGGCGTCGACGCCCAAGCTCCCGGAAAACTGGACGGATTTGGGCTGGCCCGCTGGATCAGAGAACACCAGCCAAGCGCCAAAGTGATTCTGGCGGGAACGGTGGCGAACGAGGCCGAGGAAGCAGGAGACCTTTGCGAGGAAGGTCCTTTTCTCTCCAAGCCCTATGATCCCCAACTTCTTGTCGATCGCATTAAGCGCGCGCTTGCGACTCGGGATCGTAGTAGTAAGTTTTGATCCAAATCGATGATTGCTGAGCGTGGAGTTGCAGTAGATCGCCGCAAATCCTGGCTCACACCGTTTGCGGATTCTCGCTCCAAGATACCGCTTTGAGCGCCCGCCCGGCGTAAGGAATGTGCACAACGCAACTCATCCGAGCCCATGGTTGTTGAACGAAATCGAAGCTCCCAGCTGCTTGGCAAGAAATCGGATTGTGCTGAAGCCCAAACTTTGACTTTGCAGCGGGTCGATGTCGTTCGGCAAGCCCACGCCGTCGTCGCAAACTTCGATGGCAACCGCTTGGTCATCGTGTGTCGAGGTCTTCGATTGTGATCGCGCCTGCGACCCCGGCAGGGTGAGCGTATTTGATCGTATTGGTGACGAGCTCGCCGACGAGCAGCCCGAGCGCCACCGCCTGTTCTGCCGGAAGAACGAGGCGGAGTGGGAACAGGCAGTAGATTGAGGTGTGGCCATTCGCCGTCAGGGACGACACAAGTCCCTGCACAATCGTTTCGAGATAGTTGGCGATGTCGACGGGCGCTCCGCTCGACCGATGAGCGAGCAGCCGGTGAACTTCGCCGCCGGTGTCCAGACGACCGGCGAATTCTTCCAGGAGCCGCCGAACGTCCTTTCCGCTCAAGTGTCTCAACCGCGGCGAGTTCGTCATCATCGGATGGTCCGAACCTGAGGGATCGCGACGCGCAATCGGCGCACTCTACTCAGCTGTCGGCCAGTGGGTAGAAATCGGAAGCTGTGCACTCTCGCATCCAAGTCGTCGAGGATCTCGCCAAGACGCGACGGACGATTTGTTACGGCGGCTTGACCACTGTGTGCTCTTCGACGATGCAATACTGGAGCTCGCCAACGAATTCGTTGCGGTCCTCTATGAGTTGCGAGCGGTAAGGTTCGGTGGACAACGCTTGCTCGGCAAGGGCGATCGAGTCAAACCACAATTCGCCGACCCCGTCCCAGGCCAAGTCCTCCGGGGACCATCGGTGCACGACGCCGAGGCGCAGGCCGCGCAGACCCGGTAGTTGGCGTACGATGTCGGCATGCGCTCCCATCCAATGGGCGATGAAAGCGTCACGTGACATGCCTTCCTTACGTCGCACTAGGCTGATGCGTTTTATCAATTGCGTTCGCTCCACTTCGTCGGAGCCCAAACTCTTGCCAGTCTCCGCAACGACCGGGGAGCAGGCGAGGGGCCGCGGATGCTTCATTCGCGATAGCAGATTCAGGAAGCAACTTCATGATGGTTCGTCGTCCTTTTCGGACACACGCTCGCGAAGTTGCGCCAATATTTGCTTCTGATCCGCATTGAAAGGGCGGCCAGGATGACGCACGGCGCCCGGCGTTTTCGAGAGGCGCGCGACGACGTTCTGCATCGCCACGCCGTCGACCTCGGTGATCATATGACGATCGCGGAAGTGGTCGTCGCGAAAAATATCGCTCATGTCGTATAGCGGAGCGATAGCGGCGTCCGCCCGGCGGAAGGCGCGAATAACTTCTTCGCTTGCACGCTCTTTGACCCAAGCCCGCACGATCTCTTCCAGCGCTTCGCGGTTCGCGCTGCGCGCCTGAAAGTCAATGAATCGATGGTCGCCGGTGAGCCCGACAAGGTCGAGAACACGCGCCGCGACACTGTCGGCTGAACTGGAAATGGCCACCCACTTGCCATCGGCGCATTGATATGTGCCGCGTGGGACCGTGTAGGGAATGCCCGAGCCAAGCCGCGGCTGTATGTAACCCATATGGGCAAAGGCGGAAACGAGCGGGCCCATGATCTGGAAGATGGATTCGAGAAGACTGACATCGACGACCTGCCCCTCGCCGGTCTTTTCCGCATGACGCAGCGCCGCGAGCGTGGCGAACGCTCCCACCAGCGCTGTCACCTCGTCGGTTAGTGCAATGGGTGGGAGCAAAGGAGGGCCCTCGGGTTCGCCAAGGAGCGAAGCCAAACCGCTCAACGCCTCGGCGATGGTGGCGAAGCCAGGATGCTGGGCGTACGGACCCTCCTGCCCGAAGCCGCTGACCCGCAGGATTACGATCCCGGGGTTACGCCGCAAAAGCTTGTCGGGTCCGAACCCGAGCGCTTCCAGCTTTCCAGGTCGCATGTTCTCGATCAGGACGTTCGCATCGTCGAGCAACGCCCAAAATGCCGCCTTGCCCTCCGGGGTCTTGAGGTCAAGTGAAATGCACCGTTTGTTTCGATTGATCAGTTTCCAGAAATATGAGTCGATCTCGCTCGGCCCAATCCAACCCATGCGTCGGGTAGGATCGCCGGTTGGCGCCTCGATCTTGATGACGTCGGCCCCGAAGTCCGCGAGGTACTTTCCAGTTCCAGGCGCAGCGACCACTGTCGCGAGTTCGAGCACGCGTACGCCGTCGAGTGGCCCGCTCTTGGATTGCGAATTCATTTCTCGTCAGGGGGACGCTGCGGCAGCAGGACGGCGCGTTTGAAAGTGCACACGATCTTACGCTCTTGATTGAAGCCGTCGGTTCGCACCGTGAGGACGCCTTGGCGGGACCGCGTTTGCGACGCCCGCAAGGAGAGAATCTCAGTTACGCCATAAAGCGTATCGTTGTGATAGAGAGGCAACGTGTGCCGCAGCTCGCTCACGCCGAGACTGGCGATGGCGCGGCCCGATATGTCAGGCAAGCTCATCCCGAGCAACAGCGAATATATGAACGTGCCCACGACCACGTTGCGGCCAAATTCAGTCTCGCTTTCCGCCCAATGCCTGTCCACATGCAGCGGACTTGCCGCCATTGTGAGCATGCAAAACATGTGGTCCTCGGCCGCGGTGATGGTCTTGCCTGGCCAGTGTTCGTAGATGTCGCCCGGTTCGTAGTCGTCGAGATAGCCGCCGAACCGCCGATCGCGGGCGGAGAAGATACGCGCCATCTCAGTTCTCGATCGTGAAAGTGGGCGCTCCCGTTGCGACTTCGTCGCCGACCGCGACCATGACTTCGACCACTGTGCCGGCAAGTGGCGACGGGACTTCCACGTTTGCTTTGTCTGTCTCAACCAGCATAAGCAAGTTTCCCTCCGCGATCCGGTCACCTCGTTTGACCATCAGTTCGCGAACCAGCACCTTGTCAGCTGCGTCGCCGACTTTGGGCATCTTAAGCGTCGCCCGCATACCTCAGACTCCACGCGGCAATCGGACCCGATCTCCAAGAGATCTTCGCTCCTGTGACGGCGTCAAATAGATGAATTCGATCGGGGTCGATCATGATGTCGACCAGATCGCCGCGCTTCGGAATGTTGTCAGCCCCGACGCGCAACGTTATGACTCGCGCGTCCGCCTGGGCCAGGTCAGGTTCGGCTTCGCCATCATTCCTGACATATTCGTCGGCGGATCGGACTACCACTGCGGGATCGACGGGCGCCACGACGACGTACGATTCCGGTTCGAGCCGCTCGACCAGTTCAACGGTCGCCGGGATCACCGATGCATCAGCCGCGCCGGCGGGACGCCAGCGCAGATGCTCAGGTCGAATTCCAACAAGCACCTGGTCGTCAGCGCCAGAATTGGACAGAGCCGCTCGCCCAGAAACCGGAATTTTGCATTTGCCGACCGAAATAGTCGAGCCGCCATCGTTTAGTGCGCCTTGAAGAAAATTCATTGCCGGGCTGCCAACAAACCCCGCCACGAAGACGTTCACGGGCTCGTGGTAGATCGTATCCGGCGGTGCGTATTGCTGTAGCGTTCCGCGTGAAAAGACCGCGACGCGATGGCCGAGCGTCATGGCCTCGATCTGGTCATGCGTCACATGGATCGTCGTCACCCCCAAGCGCGAATGAAGCCGCCCGAGTTCCGCGCGCATCTGCACGCGAAGCTTGGCGTCGAGATTGGACAATGGTTCGTCCAGCAGAAACGCTTGTGGATGCCGGACAATTGCGCGGCCCATTGCCACGCGTTGCCGCTGACCGCCCGAAAGCTGCTTGGGTCGGCGATTCATCAGCGCGCTAAGATCGAGAATTCGCGCGACTTCGCTTACCCGTTGATCGATCTCGACGCGGGGCATCCCACGTTGCTCGAGCGCGAAGCCGATGTTCTCCCGCACGCTCATATGAGGGTAGAGCGCGTAGTTCTGGAAGACCATGGCGACGTCGCGGTCGCGCGCCGGCACATTGTTGATCACTCTCCCGCCGATGCTGATCTGGCCCTGGGAGATCGCCTCAAGGCCGGCAATCATTCGAAGCAGCGTAGATTTGCCGCATCCCGAGGGGCCGACGAACACCACAAACTCGCCGCTGTCGATTTCGAGGCTGACATCGTTCACCGCAACCGTGCTGTCGCCGAAGACCTTCCGTACGCTCTTGAGTGTGATCGACGCCATCGCCCGCCCTTTTTCAAACAGTATCACGGATACACTGCGCCAGAGCCCGGGCGGCTTCGACCCTAGGCTGGGAAACGGGCGTTGTCAATCGATTGACCTATTTGCTACTCAATCGGTTGACTCGGCGTCGGCGGGATCCTATCGTCGAGCGGGACCGCGTCAGTATCGGTGGAGGCCATGGCGTCGTCGTCGATCATCACGGATGTCAGTGTCGCCACCATTCAAGGCCAGTTGCCCGCCCCGGTGGTGTTCGGCGACTGGATCATGAAGGAGCGCGAATTCGCAGTCGTGCGGATGCGAGCTGCTTCGGGGCAAGAGGGATGGGCCTTCACCTTGACGCGGGACGGCGCGGTGGCCGAGCAGATCCGCCGGACCATCGCGAGCGTGTATGTTGGCGCCGACGTCGCCGATCGGACACGCACTTACCGCACGGCGTGGCGGCGCAGCCTTGCGTCACATGGCGGCGGCGTAGGGCTGCGCGCGCTCTCGATCGTGGACCTCGCGGCCTGGGATCTCGCGGCAAAGCTTGCTGATCGTTCGATTGCCGAATTCCTCGGCGGGGCCGCAAAGCCGATGCCGGCCACGGCGATCATAGGCTACCCTCCTGCGACCGTGGACGCGCAGAAGATCGGCGAACAAGTGCGCGAGCTCTCCCAGGCCGCCTGGAATCGGTTCAAGGCTCCGATCGCGCCCACTTTTGAATCTTCGGCGGCGCGCCTTCGTGCGGCTCGATTGGCGGCTCCAAACGCCTGGCTCGGTTGCGATGCGGCCTGGATGTTCGACGATGTCGACAAGGCGGCCGGATTCGCCCTCTCCATCGCCGATGTCAAACTTGGGTGGTTCGAGGATGTCTTTCCCCCCGGCGATGCGGTTCAGCTCGCCGAACTGCGCCGCAAGATCGATACCCCGATCGCCATGGGGGACGAACAAGGCGGCTCATACTACCCTCAGGCGCTGATCCTCGCCAAAGCGGTAGACGTCGTGCGCGTCGATCTGACCTGCATGGGAGGCATCACCGGCGGCCGTCGTATTGTGGATGAATGCCTCGCCGCCGGCGTTGCGTTTTCGACACATATGTTCGCCCACGTGCACAGCCAGGTATTCAGTGGCTGGGGCTACACCGATTGTCCGATAGAATGGGGCGTGCCATGGACAGGCGTCGATCCGTACGCCGATAGCCTGGCGCAGCCGACCCTCGGTCCCGCCGGATTGATGCACCCGCTGCCCCAATCGGCCGGTTTCGGCGTGATGCTCAACCGCGACTGGGCGCTGAGCCAGCCACACGTCGATCCCGGCCATATTCTCGCGGGCTGAGTTCTGCGCGATGCGGGCCGGAAATTGAGGACTGCCGTGTCGACCGATGAGCTGTCCGTTCCTGCCGGCTATGCCGCAAATCTGTTCGATCTGAAAGGCAGGGTTGCCGTCGTTACCGGCGGCGCCAGCGGGCTTGGCGCTGCCATGTCGATCGGTCTTGCCCAGGTCGGCGTCGCGGTCGTGGTCGCCGACGTGAACTTGCCCGGAGCCGAGGCGACGCACGCGACGATCACGGAACAGAACGGAAAATCGGTCGCCGCGCTGCTCGACGTTACGAGTCGGACCGCAGTTGTCGCGCTAGCCGACAAGATCGAGCGCGATTTCGGCAGGGTCGACATCCTTATCAACAGCGCGGGATCGGCGTTCCGTTCGCCGGCGGAAGATTTCCCTGAGGATAAGCTCGACTTTATCCTAAATCTCAACCTCAAGGGAACCTATCTCTGCTGCCAAGCCTTCGGGCAGAAGATGCTTTCTCAAGGCAAAGGCAGCATTATCAATGTCGCGTCGATCGGCTCCTTCACTGCTTATCCATGGGCCAGCGCCTACCTCGCTTCGAAGGGCGGCGTGCTCCAGTTGACCAAAGCCCTGGCGCTGGAATGGCGGACCCGCGGCGTGCGCGTCAACGGCATTGGCCCGACTTTGATGGACTCGCCGCTGGTGCGAGCCGCAGCGTTGAAAAGCTCTGTGACCTCAGACTTCATCAAGGCGCGCATGATTCGGCCGCGCCTCGGCTTGCCTCGCGAACTGATTGGGACCGCAATCTTCCTGGCAAGCGACGCGTCGGAGCTTGTCACCGGCCACATCGTAATGTGTGACGACGGCTACCTCACGGCGTAGTTTCCTGTCGCGGAGGAGGCTCTCCTTTCGAGCGGCGGACGCGAAAACTGGAGAAGGACGGGATGGGCAAGATCACCAAGGCGCACCACACAGGTCTGACGGTGCGCTCGCTCAGCCGATCTATCGAGTTCTACCGCGGCGTGCTCGGCTTCGAGATCGTCTTTCAATGGAATCCCCAAGCCCCCTACATCGCCGAGTTGGTGGGGTATCCGACAGTGGACTTGCATGCGGCGATCCTGCGCATCCCGAACTCAGATGTATATTTGGAGCTCCTAGAGTATCGCGGCATTCCGCAGAGCTTCAATGACATGTCAAACGGCAATATAGGCAACGCCCATATCGCGTTCTTCGTCGATGAGCTCGAGCCTCTGTACGAGCGGCTCACGGCGCTTGGCGTAGAGAGCGTCTCACCCGTTGTCACCCCCACCATCGGTCCGAACCAGGGCGGCCGCGCGGTCTATATGATCGACCCTGACGGATTTCGGGTCGAACTCATCGAAACAAAACGCGCGTTCGGCGACTACAGGCCCGCCGAAGCTGCCACCGCTGGCCCGCGTGGGTCATGAAGGTGGAACGTGATGGCCCCTCCCACGACGTATAGATGGCTGCGCCGATGACGACGTTACACGCAATAGAGCCTAAGCGGGTCACGATCCGCGACGTCGCCGCTTTGGCGGGCGTCGACGCCAGCCTTGTCTCTCGCGTGCTCAACGACCATCCCAAGGCGAGCGCCGGACAGGCGACTCGCCGGCGTATCGTCGAGGCTGCGCGCGAGCTCGGCTATCACCCGAATGCGGCTGCCCGCAGCCTGCGCACGGCAAAGACCTGGACACTCGGTCTTCTGCTGCCGAACCTCACCAACCCGATGTACGCCGCCATTGCGCGCGCCGCCGAGCGACGTGCGCAGGAACGCGGCTATGGTCTGGTTTTCGGCACCCATGTCGAGGGTGAGGACGAAGCTACGTTCGCGCGCATGCTGCAACAGGGGCGAGTTGAGGGTCTTCTGACGGCGAGCAGCGTTCTGAGCGACGCCTTCCTGCAGCGGATCGCGATCGGCGCCCTCGGTCCGGTCGTGATGCTCAACCGACGCGTGCCCGGAGTATGGGCGTCGGTAACGGTCGACGACGCCGCCGGCGCGGCGCTTGCGACCCATCATCTGGCCGGCCTCGGGCACAAGCAGGTTGCTGGCATCTTCGGACCCGGCCGGATCGACACGACGAGCCGACGGAGGGCGGGCTTCGTCAAGGCCCAAGAACAAGCCGGAATTAACGCGACTCTCGTCGAGGGTATTGGGCTTGACCCGGCGGCCGGCACCGCCGCGGCGGACTGCATCTTCCGGAACCACCCGCAAGTCACAGGAATATTTGCGTCGACCTTCGCGATCGCCACAGGCGTCCTGCGTGCCGCACGGCTGGCGGGCCTCCAAATTCCCAACGACGTTTCGCTGGTCGCCCTGCACGACAGCGACCTCGCAGACTACTTAAATCCCCAGCTCACCACGGTGCGCATGCCGGTCGATGAAATGGCCGGCCGCGCCGTCGACCTGCTGCTCGACCTGATCGACGGCGCCGCGCCCCGTAGCGTGGTGGTCCGCACGTCGCCCGTGTTGATTGCGAGGGAGTCGACTGCGGCGCCGAGAAAAGTCAAACGATTGATATTACCAGCTCGCAGCGCATAGACTATCTGCGCCGGTCAGTCCCCCAGGAGGTTTTCTTGGCTAATCTTCGTATGCGGCAAGCCGTTCTCCAGGCGCTCGACGACGCGCTTTCCGAAGACGAGGCGGTAATCCTCCTCGGCGAAGATATCGCTGTCGCCGGCGGCCCGTTCAAATGTACGGACGGCCTTCTGAAGAAGTACGGCGCCGACCGGGTCATCGACACGCCGATCTCGGAGATGGGGTTCATGGGCGCCGCCGTGGGCGCGGCAGCCTGTGGCCTTCGTCCGGTGGTCGAGATTATGTTCATCGAGTTCATCGGTGTGGCGCTCGATCAACTGACGACCCAAGCGGCGACCCTGCGCTATCTCTCGCGAGGTCGGCTGACCGCGCCGCTCGTCATGCGCGCCTCCGTCGGCGCAGGCCAGGGCTTTGGCTGCCAGCACTCGCAGATTCTCGACCACTGGTTTCGTGGCACACCCGGGCTCAAACTTTGTATGCCCAGTGGCTCCCGCACGGCCTATGGCCTCCTGCGCGCGGCGATCGACGACCCCGACCCAGTGATCGTGCTGGAGCCGCGCATTCTCTACGGCGAGCACGAAGACTTCGCACTCGACCGAAACTTCCGCCTGCCGCTTGGCTCGGCTGAGATCGCGCGGCATGGCGGCGAAGTTACTCTGGTCGCAGTTGGGGCGATGACACCCGTCGCACTGAAGGCCGCCAAGCGTGCCGCGGCCGATATCGAGGTGATCGACCTGCTATCGCTTTGGCCATGGGATAAGGCGACGATCAGCGCATCTCTTGCGCGGACCGGCAGGCTCGTGACCCTCGAGGAGTCAACGCGCGGCGCCGGTTGGGGCGGCGATGTCGTGGCCACGCTGGCGAGCGAATGTTTTGGCTCGTTTAAGGCCCCGCCACACCGGATTACTCTCCCCGACGCGCCAATTCCGTACGCGGGCGAACTGGAGGCGCAATACTTGCCGAGCCCGGAATATGTGGCGGCGCAGGTTGATGCATTGGTAACGCGGGAGGCAGCGCCCCCGCCCTGGTGGAGAGAAACCGTATGAGCGCGTTGAATTCAACGACCCCGCTCGCCCGCCGAGCAGTTCTCGCTGACCGCGTGGAGCAATTGAAGCGGATGGTCGAGATTCGTCTCGCCGAGGAACGCATTCAAAGACTCTTTTCCGAGGGCGAAGTGCGCGGCAGCACTCATCTTTGCATCGGCCAGGAGGCGGTGGCGGTGGGGGTCGCCCGCGCGACCCATCCTGAAGACATTGTTTCCTGCACCTATCGCGGACACGGCCACGCACTGGCGCTCGGCGTCGCGCCCGAGCAAGTGATTGGAGAAATCTGCGGCCGCTCGATCGGCTGCGCCGGCGGACTCGGCGGCTCAATGCATCTAGTTGAGCCCACGGTCGGCCTGATGCCGACCGCAGCAATAGTCGGCGCTGGCTTGCCGATCGCCTGTGGCGCCGCCTTGGCGGCCAAGGTCCGAAAATCCGGCCGCGTATCGGTTGCGATTTTTGGCGACGGCACGGCCAACATCGGCGCCTTTCATGAGGCTTTGAACTTCGCGGCAATTCAAAAGCTGCCCGTCATATTCGTCTGCGAGAACAATCTCTATGGCGAGTACACCCGAATAAACTTCACTACGCCGATCGAGCATATCGCTGACCGCGCAGCCGGCTACGCTATGCCCGGAATCGTCGTCGACGGTCAGGATCTCGACGCCGTAGCTCGCGCGATGGAACAAGCGGTCGCGCGCGCCAGAAGCGGCGAGGGTCCTTCCCTGCTCGAAATGAAGACCTATCGCTATTCCGGTCATTCGCGTTCGGATCCCGCAACATACAGGCTCGACGGAGAACTCGATATCTGGCTCAAGCGAGACCCGATAGATTTGTTCGCCAGAGTGCTGATCGGAGAAGGCGCGATCCGCGCCGGTGACCTCGACCGAATGAAGACCGAGGTTCGCGAAGAAGTGGAAACGGCGGTTGCCCGCGCGCTCTCGTCATCGCGTCCGAAAAGCGCTGAGATCTTCTCCCATGTCACGGGTTGAGAATGTTCGAGTCACTTCGCTTGACAGGGTGAGACGCCGCCGGTACAAAAAGTCAATCGATTGACTATTTGGACAACGATCCAGGCCGAACGACGTTCCTCGGCGCGGGGTTCAGTGCAGCGCGATTGCGGGAATGCAAGGCTTTAGGTAGGTGGGGAGCATGGCGCCGAGCAGCGTCGTCGTAACCGGCTGCGGCTCGGGGATCGGGCGCGCGATCATTACCCGGTTGGCTGCGGACGGATGGCGAGCCGCGGGCATTGAGATTAACGCCGACGACGCGGCAAGCATCCGCGAGGAGCTCGGCGCCTCCCATGCGATAGTCGAGGGTGACGCGGCGGATCGCGCCATTCTTGCCAAAGCGCGCGACGCAGCCGAAAGCCTGGCGCCGCTGGGCGGGTGGGTCAACAATGTCGGCATCGCCATCATGAGCAATCTGCACGAGCCCAAGCCGGCCGAGGTGGAGCGCCTGATCTCTGTCAATCTAATGTCGCATTATTGGGGCTGCTCTGAAGCGATCAGGACTTGGGTGGGGCGCAAATCAAAGGGTGCAATCGTCAATATCTCGTCAGTCCATGCCAGTTCCGGCTTCAACATGTGGGCCTCCTACGACGTAGCCAAGGCGGGCATCGATGCGCTGACGCGCTACATAGCCGTCGAGTATGGTCCGGTCGGCATCCGCGCAAACTCCATTCGACCCGGCGCGATCGCAACGGAGCTTGTGAAACGAGTGATCGCCGACAGTCCCGATCCCGCAGTAGCTGAGCGCGAGATGTCGATCATTCATCCCCTCGAGCGCATCGGCGAACCGTCTGAGGTCGCCGCCGCTGCGGCGTGGCTGCTTTCATCGGAGGCCGGTTTTGTGTCAGGTCATGCGCTGGCTGTTGATGGAGGACTTACCGCGCGATGCTATCGCTACGAACCTGACGCCAAACTCGTGGCACACTATCGCGGCCATTTGTCGTGACCGCCCCAAGTTGGACCGCAACGCGTTGCGGCGAGTCTGATGGAATGGTAGGTTTTGACATGAATGAAGTCGGCGAGATCCGTCGGCGTGACAATGAGAGCGGGAGGCGACGATGCCTGATGAGAATGACCAGGGACGCGCTGGTAAGGCCCATAGGCCGCTGATTTCCAAGGGCGGTCTCAGCCGTCGCCAAATAGTGAAGAGCGCTGGGGCGTTTGGAGTCGTCGGCGCGCTCATGAGCGCCTATACCCAGGGCGCGCGCGCCGCGGGCTACGACCCGAAAAAGTACGCGGGCACGAAGCTTAGCATTCTTATGACTGGCGACGAGAACGATCATCGCGCTCTAGGCGATCTGTTGCCTCAGCTCGAGGCCGAGACGGGCATCAAACTCGAGATCACCTCGCCAGCGCTCGGGGCTCTGATCGAAAAGACGCTTCAGAACCTCAAGGCCGATAAATCGAGCTTCGAGCTGATTGAATATCTCGGGTTCCTTGCGACGCAGCAGGTCGGCGGCGGCTATTTCGAGAAGCTCAACAGCTACATCGGCGATCCCAACGAGACTCCGCCAGATTGGGATTTCAAAGATTTTATCCCCGGCGCATTGAGGAACGTCGGCATTTACGACCTCAAGAATCACACTTTGGGCCAAGGCAACGATGTCTATGGCATTCCCGGCCTACACTCGGGTTCGGTGATCTACTTCTATCGCAAGGACCTGTTCGACGCGGCGGGCCTGAAGCCCGCCAAGACCTGGGACGATTTCAAGTCGACGGCGCAAAAATTAAATAAGAGTGGCGTCGCCGGCTGCAGTTTCATCGGCGCCAATGACTTTTCGCTTGCCGCCGTCGATTGGTACACGCGCTTCATCACCACCGGCGGCGTTCTGATGAGCGGCGATCCAAATGGCAAGGACTTCCGCCCGCACGTGGACTCACCCGAAGCGGTCAACGCCCTGCAGATGCTGATTGACGTGCTGCCCTACGCGCCAAAAAACGTCACCCAGTACGGTTTCGCCGAGAACGTCGACGGTTTCTCGACCGGCAAAATCGCGCAGATGATTTTCTGGTCCACCATCGCAGGTCCGATTTTCAACAAGGAAAAGTCGATGGTCGCCGAAAAGACAGCGACAGGCCCGGTCCCCGCGGGCGCCGGACAGAAGCCGCGTGCGATTCAGGGCGGTTGGGGTGTCGGCATCCCAAAGAACGTCGATCCCGCGAAGAAGGCGGCGGCCTGGCAGGCGTTGACCTGGATAACCAGTAAGAAAGTCAACAAGTACGAGATCGAGAAGTACCAGATTGACGCCAATCGCACTTCCGCGTTCCAGGATCCGGATCTGCTTAAGCAGTTTCCCTACCTTACCGACTCGATGCAGGCGATTGCGGATGCGGACATCATACCGACGGCGCGAATTGATGAGTTCTTCCAGTTGAACGACGTGATGAACGTCGAATTCAACAAGGCTCTTATCGGCGGCCAGGATGCAAAGACCGCCTGCGCCAATGTGCAGAAGCAATGGGAGGCGATCCTGCGCAAGGGCGGCCATCTTACCTGACGTCCTTGAGCGGTCGGGCGCTGGAAGTACGCCGGCATGAGTTCGCACTCGTTCGCCCAACGACGTGTCGGCGACGTCCGCGGGTACCTGGACAGGCCGGAAGTAGCCGTTTGGCTGCTTCTTGGCCCATGCCTCCTCTATCTCGCTGCGTTTGCGATATACCCCCTCATCTATAGCCTTAGGCTGTCGTTCACCGATCTGACAGCCGCGGATGGCACCGGAAAATGGGTGGGCCTCAGGAACTACACCGATCTCCTGCGCGACCCGTTGTTCTGGAACGCGGCCGAAAACAGCGCGATCATGGTTACGACGGCCGTGTCCCTCCAAGTTGCGCTCGGCACTGCGCTGGCGTTGTTCTTCAACCTCCATCTCACCGGCTCGTGGATAGTGCGCGGCATCATGGTGCTGCCGATGCTGATCACGCCAATTGTCGTCGGCGTGATGTGGCGCGCGCTCCTCAATCCCGATTGGGGCCTAGTCAACTGGATCATCGCACAGTTCGGACTGGACCCGCCCAACTGGCTAGGTTCGATCGGAATGGCGATGAAGACGCTGATCATAGTCGACGTCTGGCAGTGGACGCCGTTCGTGTTCATCATCGTCTACGCTCGTCTTCAGGCGCTGCCCCAGGATGTTTTCGAGGCGGCCCAACTCGACGGCGCGACGCGGCTCTCGACGCTACGGCGCGTGACGCTCCCGCTTCTCATGCCAGCGATTTCATTTGCCGCGATATTCCGGGCCGTGGACGCGTTCCGGTCCTTCGACCTTATCTACGGACTTAGTTATGGGGGGCCGGCGCGCAGCACCACCACCCTGAGTTTTTTCTCCTTCCAAAACGGCTTTCAATTCCAGAACTACGGATACGCGGCGGCCGTGGCTTACATGATGCTCATCATCCTGATCGTAGGAACGACGGTGCTGCTGCGCTACGTGAGGCTCCGCCCGGAGCAGGACTCATGAGCAGAGTCCTTGGCCGCATCTTAGCATATCTCGTGCTAATCGCCCTCGGGATCATTGGCATTGCGCCGTTCGTGTATCTCGCGATTCTGTCGGGCAAGCGCCGCATCGAGATCTTGTCGCAGGTGCCGCCCGATCTCCACTTCGAATGGGCCACCATATCGAAAACTTACCAAGAGGTTTTGTACAGCCAGGGCATGCTTTCCTTCACGATCAACTCAGTGATCGTCGTCGGACTCGCAACGTTGCTCGCGATTTTGATCGGGACGCCCGCAGCTTACGCGTTCTCGCGCATGAAATTCCGCGGCAACGAGAATCTTGCGAGCACGATCCTCAGCATGCGGTTCATGCCTCCGTTGGCTGTGGCGATTCCACTGTTCCTGATGATCAAAGCGATCGATCTGCAGGACACTTATCTCGGGCTAATCCTCCCCTACACTGCGTTCTCTCTGCCTCTCGTGGTGTGGATCATGATCGGCTTCTTCGATGAGATTCCGCGCGAGATCGACGACGCGGCTTTCGTCGACGGATGTTCGCACGTCGTCGTGCTTTGGCGAGTAATGATCCCGCTTGTGCGTCCGGGAATCGTGACGTCAGCTCTGTTTGGCGCCATCTTCATCTGGAATGAGTTTCTTGTCGCGCTCTACGTCATCGACTCGCGCCAATTCCAGACGATCTCGCTCGGCGCCGCGACTTTAGTCAGTGCCCAGCGACCAATCGATTGGAACATTGCCGCGGC
>Ga0206860_10168_pt1 | contig 14549 bp, 10 predicted proteins | sample Alteio_BWOrgCont_44_FD_152624 | JGI IMG/M metagenome (GOLD analysis project Ga0206860, IMG submission 152624) | Enriched cells from forest soil in Barre Woods Harvard Forest LTER site, Petersham, Massachusetts, United States -... | ecosystem: Environmental > Terrestrial > Soil > Temperate forest >...
GGATAGGCTTTGTGCAAGTACCCAAGCCGCTACAGAAAAAATAATCTGACCAACCAGCGCCATCAACAATGCTGCAATACTGGTCAATGGCCGGTCAAGCATTAGCCGTATACCCGTCACCAGGTGTAATATCCAATTGACAAGACGCATATGCTTTACGGGCCTCAGAATCTTTTCTGCGTTGAATACAAAAACGATACCGATGATTCCAAGTCCTACCATGGTTGGAATGATAATCCCCGCATTAAACCCCATCGATTTGCCAAGAACCGGCATAGTGATCATGACCATGAGGACCAGCGCCAACAGCGCCATCATGCGATCAATCACCACGGAATTAATACTCACCGGCAGGGAAATGTGCTCTGACTTCGTAAGCCATACGCGCACCACATCGCCGCCAACTGCACCAGGCAGGCAGCAGGTAAAAAAGGTGCTGATATAGTAAATTCTAAGCGCTGCCATTTTACTGAGCCCATGTTGCGACCGATGTAATAGAGCATTCAAGATTACATCCCAGCGCAGCGCTCCGATGATGACTTGCAAAAGCAGCAGTAATGCACCTACCAAAAGAATTGCCTGATTCTGATGCCGCAATACTTCCTGCAGCATAGCGAAATCCACTCCCCGGAAGACCAGCCAAAACACGAAGAGCGTAATGAGTATTTTAATAGCGAACTTCGCAACTGCCGATCTACGAAGGCTTTGCACAATAGTTTTCATTATATATTCCAGTATATTTTCCGGGGAAACGGCAGAGGATAAACAATTTTCTCCTTTTTGCCGCATCTGCTTGAAAATGTCTAGGTTTATCCATATACGTAGGGAATCATTAATTATTGGAATTTCACTCCCATGTGCGGAATCATTGGTATTGCTGGCTTCAGGGAAGCCGCCCCCCTTATATTAAACGCGCTGAAGCACCTTGAGTATCGCGGGTATGATTCAGCGGGTATTGCTACGATTACGCCCTCAGGTATTGATCGCGCTCGGGCTGAGGGAAAGCTGGTGAATCTGGAAAAGGTGTTGGCTGCCAAACCGCTCTCAGGTTCGATTGGGATTGGCCATACACGGTGGGCAACGCATGGCGTGCCCACGGAAACCAATGCCCATCCTCATGCCACGGCGAAAGTGGCTGTTGTTCATAACGGCATTATCGAGAATTTCCGCGAACTGCGCGAAGGGCTCATCGCTAAGGGTTATACGTTCCTTAGCCAGACCGATACGGAAGTTGTGCCGGTGATGGTGACCGACTTCCTGAAGCAGGGAATGACGGCGCAAGAAGCCGTGGCGAAGACGCTTAAAAAACTCGAAGGCGCATTTGCGCTTGGGTTCGTGTTTGCAGATTTCCCGAACCTCGTAATCGGTGCGCGCAATGGCCCGCCGTTGGCTGTTGGGTTTGGTAAGGGTGAAAACTTCCTGGGCTCGGACGCCATTGCGCTTTCCAACCTCACGACGCATATCAGCTATCTCGAAGATGGCGACTGGGCGGAGATTACCCCGGAATCCATTATTGTGCATGATGCCGATGGGAAGATCGTCACGCGCCCGGTTACCCAGTCGGGGTATAACGGTGCGTCGGTCGGCAAGGGTAATTACCGGCACTTCATGCAGAAGGAAATTCACGAGCAACCAGGTGTGGTCGGTGAAACCCTCAAAATGTATTGCAGCCCGCTGGAGCTGACGGTCAATATGGGTGAGCTGCCGTTTGATCTCGCAGCTGTGGAGCGTATCCAGCTGATCGCCTGCGGTACCTCTTTCTATGCAGCGCAGGTGGCGAAATATTGGCTGGAGGGAATTGCCAAAATTCCTGTCGATGTGGATATTGCATCTGAGTACCGTTACCGCAATCCGATCCTGAATTCTAAAAATCTGACGATCGTGATTTCGCAGTCGGGTGAAACAGCCGATACGCTTGCGGTATTGCGGTTTGCGAAACCTTCACATCCGGTGATTGCAATCGTGAACGTGCCCGAAAGCACGATTGCACGTGAAGCGTCGGCCGTGCTGTATAATTATGCCGGCCCTGAAATTGGCGTTGCATCCACCAAAGCATTTACCACGCAGTTGGCGACGCTGGCGTGTTTTGCGATTTCACTCGCCGAGAAGCGCAAGGCCATCTCCGTCGATGAGCGCAAGAAGCTGTTGCGCCATCTGCTGGGCGTGCCGTTGCAGATGATTGAAGTGCTGCACGGCGAAGACAAAATTCAGGCACTCGCACATAACCTGTTTCACGCGAGCGATATGCTGTATATCGGCCGCGGAACGTCGTACGCGCTGGCGATGGAAGGCGCGCTTAAGATGAAGGAGATTTCCTACATCCATGCCGAAGCCTATGCCGCCGGTGAACTCAAACATGGCCCCATCGCGCTGATCGATGAAGAAATGCCGGTAATTGTTCTTGCGCCATCGGATCACCTGTTTGATAAGACGACATCGAACCTGCAAGAAGCCGCCGCGCGCGGTGGAAAGATCATTCTCATGAGCGATAAGGCGGGCCTTAAAGCTGTAGGCGAAATGCCAACGGCGACCATCGAATTGCCGCCATGCGATCCGTTTGTAACACCGCTGCTGTACGCATTACCAATGCAGATGCTTGCGTATCACGTCGCAGTATTGAAAGGCACCGATGTCGACCAGCCGCGCAACCTCGCGAAATCGGTGACGGTAGAGTAGGTCACGTTTGGTGCAGGTTTGGCACTGTTTAGTAGCGGTTTTGGTATAGTTTACGAACGTTTCCTTCCTGTTTAGCGACGTTTACATCACATTTGGCACCTCTTTTTTAAGCAAAAAAACCACATTATGCTTATACATCAAAGCAACCGCACCGAAATAAACGGTTTTGATGTGACATAGTATGACATTTTTTGCCCTCTCTATTGTCATCCCGATCATCGCCTAGGGATCTTAAAGATCCCTGCAATCGCTGCGCTCCGTCGAGATGACAATAGGGAGAATGGGATATTATTATGCTAAAAATAATAGTCAGGAAGAGGGAATTTACAGCATTTTATATAGCTCTGGATATAATACCAACAACGTTGCTGATAATCCAAAAGCTACAGTAATAAGGGGAGGTTTCCCCACGACTGAAAATTTGCGCGTGCCCCAATCAACTGCATAAATAATGGCTGAAAGAGCCGCAAATTCCGGCAGCATCTTAATTCCAACGCACAATCCCCCCACCACCATCAATTCCACCGGCTTTGGTAATGAATACACATGCGCCACGGGTTTGATCTGTTTGCGCCATAAGAGCGCGCCGATGATGAGGGCGTAAAAACCTCCTTCCAGCGCACCATATAAGGTGTGATCCTGGAGTGTTCGAAACAACAGCCCAAACACGATGATGCACAGCATAATGCGGCCCATAATAATGCCCTCATTGGCGTGGATAGCGGCAAGCGTGATCCAGAAAATTCCGATCATGGCGACGAGCAGATATTGCTCGCTGAAATTAAATTGGAAGAATGCGAGTACAAAAAGCAGGCCCACAAGAATTTCCGTCCAGGTGTGTGATACCGGATAGGGGGTATGACAATAACGGCAGCGGTGGCGAAGCAGCAGCGCAGAAACAACCGGGAATAAATCGCGCACTTGCAGCAACGTGCCGCAGGTTCCGCAGTACGGTTTTTTATCAAGTATGAGTTTCCCGCGCGGCAGGCGGTGCACCAGACTGCACGCATAATTACCGGCGGCAAAACCGAATACAATCGAGAGAATGACGCCCTGCAATATATTCCCAAACGGCATTCCGATGATGGCGCTGAACATTTCTACCCCGCACTTGTTGCGGGGTCCGGCATTTGCCTATAATACAAATCGTCCCAATGTGGATTCATAAATTCATAGTCCTTTAAAAAACATTACAATCTTACCAGACCCCGCCATTCGGCGGGGATATTAGTTTTCCACCTTCGCTGTTGGGTTTAGAACCTTATCGAGATAGCGTCCCTGGAAGAGTGAAATGCCAAGCCCGACGCCATATTCCAGCGCGCTGCGATCGTCGCACCGGCAGAGGATCATGCGGTTGCTGCCGATGGTTTTTACGGCATCTTTGAGCGCGGCGTTGCTGCCCGATTTTAAATCAACCGGCTTATCGGCATTCCACTGCACCTTGACCAGATCGACGCCTATTTTTTCGCGGTCGATATGCATGAAGCTTTCGACAGTGAGGCCATCCAGGCACATGCGGTAACCCAAACCATGGATCTCTGCCATCGCCGCCTTGAATGCGCCCATGTCCGCAAAAAGATCGACCACCGGCACCTCAATAACGATGGAGACTTTCGACTCCGGCTTAATCGCCGCATCGAACTCGTTGAACCAGGAGGATAGGATGGTTTCAACGTTGAGATTGATGCTGATCGGACTGCTTAGATACGTATCCGGTGCGGTTTTAATAAGATCGATCATGCGGCGGTCGAGCAATGACGTCATGTATTTAAATAGCCAGCGGTTGGTGAGGAATTCACTGTCGGATTTGAGCATCTGGCGCACATGCGCGATATGAACATAAAGTTCGTCAAACACGCGGCGGATTTTCATGTCGCTCAATATCGCGCAGACCGATTGACGGCGCAGCACGGCGCGCATATCGAGCGTTTGTATCATCTGTTCGATCGAGGCGATTTGCTGCCCATTTAGATCAATCACAGTGTGCTTATCCGTTTTAGCAGTAAGCTGCGGCCCGGAAGGAATCGGATGATCGGGGGCGGATGTTAATTTGGGAGTTCCTTTGGGGCGGATCACATCGTGCTCATGTAAGAACTCACCCTCGGATTTGGCGTGTTTTTGCGCAAGCATGCTTATGTATTTAGCGCTTACTGCATCGACGGCTTTTAAGTCGTTTTTGAGGTCGTACACCGTGCAAAAATCGGGGTTTTCTTCGCCGGAATCGTCATAACAGAGCGGATCGTCCATATAAAGATAACGCAGTTGGAAAATGAGTTTTTCCAATAATAGCGGCTCGGGCTGATAGCACAGCACGAGGATGCTGTTATCCACCATGGTGAAAATAGAGCCTTCATGATTTTTCAAAAGATCATGAATGAGGTTAAGCGCGATCTTAAACTGGTATTCGCTTTTATATTCTTCAAGCAATAACGATAAATGAAAATGAACAACCTGCCAGCCTGCCGGCTGAGCGCGCAGTTCCTCGATCATTTTGGCTAACCGGGACTCGGCGGATTTGACTATAAGTTGCAGCGCCATCAATCCCCCTATTTGCTAATAATGCGCTTGGCAACGAACGCTTCGAGCGATGCGGTATCGGTGCGCATTTCACCGCTTTTGAAGGGACCGGATAGCTGCACGCTCATAGTCGGTATGGTTTCCGAAGAAAGTTCAGGAAACTGAAACAGCGTCGTGAAATCCATGGTGCCGGTAAGCAACTTAAGTTCACCGATCATGCCACCGACGATGGCGCCGGTTTTAAGGGTGATGCCTGGCGTGCGCAATATGCCGTTTTTGATGTTGATATTGCCATCTACTGAGAAAGTGGTGGATCCGTCAATTAAACGGCTATTGACGCTATTGACGACGTCAGACGCCGTACGCGATATGGCCACAGCATCCACCACCGCAGGCAGATTAATGCCCGTAACCGTAACGCCGCGCCCCACCAGCACCATTTTTCCTTCAAGCTGCGATACCCACGATAATATATTCACGCCGGAAGTGTTGACCGAAGCATTGACGCTCACATTTCCTGACACGTTATCGCGATCCACCAGGTCTTTTAAAATCTCGCCCAGATGCATGTTGGCCATACTCAGATTCATGGTAAGAGCAGGTACTTTTCCACCATAAAGCGAACCGGTAATATTGCAATCACCGCCCCAATAGGAAAAGGTGACTGGATTAAACGCCATGACGTTATTGCTGAATTTAGTTTGCATTTTGAAGTTATCGAACTTCAAATTCTTATATACAAGACGTCCCAAATTCAAATTGAGCGAACCGCTGATGCCGTTCATCCAACTCATGTCAATGAGGTCTTGCGGCCAACGGTTGGCGGCGCTTTCAGGGATAGGCACTGGTCTGCCGTTGCGCAAAAGATCATCAAAACCTGTTGCCTGTTTGGGAGGCGTAACTTCATCCACGGTTTCGGCTTGTGGGATGATATCGAATGCCAACTTCTTGCCATCGTCGCTAATCACATTATCGGAAACGCGGATGACATTTTGACGCGCTAATTCGTGCAACAGCTGCGACTGCGGATAGCTATTTTTAGGCATCTCATGCGTATACGGCGTCACATTAAAATACGACGTATCCAGCTGACCGACGCTTAATGCCAGATCGATTTGCGGCTGGTCGCCATTCACGAAAAGCTTGAAACTGCCCTTCATTAAATCATCAGGGTAGACGAAATTAATGTCATAAATTCCGAGGTCGCCGTTGCGCGCATAGAGGCGGAAAGAAGCGCTGTCACCGCTGCGGTCAAGGAAAGTGAAATGATCGACACCCACCCGCAAATCGATGGTCGCCTGAAGTTTTTTTAGCCAGTCGAAATCGACGCCATGGCTGAATTTCAGGAAGAAATCCTCCTCATGTACTTTTTGTTGTTTTTCGCGCCAGATATTACGGAAATAATCGAAATTGATGTTCTTTAATTTAACATCCGCTTCCAGGCGCACAGTGTTATCAAAATAGGCAACCAAACCACCATTGAGTTGCAGTTCCGTCAATTTCACATCGGCATCGGATAAGCGCAGCTGCTCGGAAGAAATAAAGATATTGGACCGCGCCGAAAAATGACCAAGGCCGGTTTCCGGCAAGCCGCTGGCGGATTCGTCAAATATGGTGAGCAGATTGCGCAGTGATTCACCTTTGGTTTCCATGCTGCCTTCAAAACGCAAATCGTTACTGGCAGAAGGCGTCACCACGCCAAATAAACTTAAAGATGACTCTCCGGGAAGCTCGATGGCGAATTGATTCACCGTGATCGCAGAATCCGCAAGGGTTGCTGCCAGTTTTGCATGATTCCATGCCTGATTTCCCACCACCACCTTATCCGCCACTAAATTGACTTCTACGTCCACATTCTGCGTTAGGGGATTTTCCGGAATTTCATCGCCGCTATGATATACTTTGGTATAAAAATCCCCGCCATTACCAGTGAAAACCAGCGATAAATTCTTTTTCCATTCATTGAAATCCAGAGTTGAAAATGCAAGGTCAATGTTTACTTTCGGCTGCCATTCTCTCCAGGTAAGATCAAGTTTGCCGATAGCATTGGAATTCAATCCTTCAACATGCAAATTGGTCATATTGATGCTCAAACCTTTTTGCGACCAGTCGCTATCAATCTTAAGAGGCACAGAAATTTTAGCATTTTTATTGGCGATTACCTGTTTGGTAATAAGATCGAAAAGCTTTTCCTCTTCCTGCTGTTTGGGTTTAAACCAAATAGCAGCATCGACAAGGTTAAGCGCGAGTTGCCCGTCAATCTCCGGCAAATCGCTGGCAAGATTAAATTTGCCTTTCATTTCCACGGAATCGGAAGCACCGGAGGTGAGCTTTAATTGCAAAGGCGCGGTGTTCGTGGCGGCATCAACCGCACCGCGATTAGCAGCGAAATTGATCACATGCCCATAACAGGTGAAGCTGCCATTACCGCTAAATTCATTGCTGCTTACGAATTGGGAATTGATATTTTCCAGAACAATACTTTTTTCGGTGTTGCTATCATGATAAATAATTCGACCACTGCGCACCTGCATGGATAATTTATTATCGGAATCCTGGTTAGCGACGAGCGCTTTGAATAAGGCAGGATTCAACCAATCCCAATGCACGAGCTTATCTTCGGCGCGCACCAGCTCCAGAATGGGGTGGTCGAGGGTGATTTCAAAAATTTTCGGGTGATCGGTAAAGGCGGAAAACAATCCTACGCGAATACTGATTAAATCTACGCTCGCTGCAGGCGTGGGCTGATCACTGTTCGGATCGCGCAATTCCATGCCGGGAATATACAGCGTAGGCACTGGCAGCAGCGAAACCGTGACCGCACCCTTAATGGTCACTTTGCGGTGCGTTTGCTCTTCAATCGCACGTATCACCTCATCACGATAATTGTGCGTATCCACAAATCCCTGCGCGATGAGCGCTATCCCGAGCACAGAAAGGATCACCAGCACGATGGCAACGGCGATCTTAGAATTAAGCAGAATGTTTTGTGGTTTCTTTAAGGACATAGGTGGTCATACTATCGGAAAAATAATAATTTTCCACTAATTTACAGCTAGCAATAGCACATCCTCTATCAACGAGACTTAGTGTGCGGTTGTACAGTACTGACGCCCTTGGTTTGCGCTTTGCATGCTGCACGCACCTCTTCGATTGCTATCTCCGCCACTCGCGCCGTTTGCGTATTCCCGTCCGCCACGGCAATCAGCCCTTCTCCGCCTTGGGGCAGCACCATGGCCGTAACGTTATCGTTTTCAAAGCGACCCGCAGCTTCTACCGCCGTTTGCGCAATGAGTTCAGGGCTGGGTTTTGGGGCTTGCGCAAATAATTTTGTGAGTGCTTCTTGCACGGCACACCCCGCCACACACCTAATCCCTCCTTCTATTCCATCCGAACACACCATGGTTCCCATATGTTCGAATTCTGAGTCGGGGTAATTAGGCATGGCTTTAGGATGGATAACCAGTAACTCAGGCTCATAACTGTCCGGCGGAATCGATTTTCCACGCATTTTTCCAAGGTGCCTTACAAGGCCTTGATTGCGCGATAAATCGTTTTCTGAAAAATTTCCTTCCTTGTAATCTTTTACTAATTCTGGGTTAGAGCTTTCTGCCGCCCTAAGTATTGTATCAAAAGGAATAGATTTTTCTTGCTGCAGGCCAGATGCCTCCCTGATTGCCTCACCTATGCCTGAATGCGGAGTATTGAGCTGGACAAGGTGAATTTCCCCTGTTTTCCTGTCGCGCATAATTTCAAATACGGGAGAATCACCGAGCGTAGCAACCACCGTTCTACCTGTGTGGCTTCGCATGGCAATACTTATAGTAGAGCCGCCAGATTTATGGCGTGTTTTGGGCACAATGTGATCGGTGATTATCTTTGATAAAAATCGGCACGCCCAGCTATCTGCCACCATTGGGCAGCTTATAGCAATGGCGCGATCTTCGTTCGTTTCACGCCCACGATACACATGTTGATTTTGATCCGTATATCCAGCACCGCTACCGCCTTCGCTTTCGACAACACGTTCACCGTATCTATGCATCTCAGGTTCTATAGCCGGAAAATAATCGATGACTTCCCCTATGTTTTTGCAAATAAACGTTCCACAATCCATGTCAAACCACAATTGGCCAATCTGCAGAGGAGCATCATCCAGATTATGAGGTTGCGAACTAACGGCATTATCTCCAGAGGCAAAAGTAATATACGTTCCTGCAGTGGTTTGCACTGTTAGGCCAAGAGAGGGGAATTCCGTACCCGGTATTAATTCGATCACCTCTCCTGACTCAAGCGTCTCAGCTTTGATGATATTAGACTTTTTAGGCTTTTTTTTCAATGTCAGCGCCGGATCATGAAAATGCCCTGCTCGCCGAGGACGTTAGCAAAAAAGTCGTGATTATTAAACGTGGTGGGAACGCCCTGATGGCTTACATATAGCCGTTTTTCGATGACAAAGCCCAGGTCGCCGCATAAATTCACAAAATCCGTGATGGTACAAAAATGGATGTTGGGTGTGTCGTACCAATTATAACTCAGTGTTTTGGTAACCGGCATTTTCCCCATCAATGTGAGATATAACCGGTTTTTCCAATGGCCGAAATTGGGCACGGAAACGATGGCATGACGCGCGATGCGCACGAGCTGCTCAAGTACTTCCTTGGGATCACGCAATGTTTGTAATGTCTGCCCGAGCACGGCATAATCATACGCTTGGTCAGGATAATATTGCAAATCGGTATCGGCATCACCTTGAATTACGGATAAGCCTTTGGCGATGGAATGATTGACGCCGGTTTGGCTGAGTTCAATCCCGCGCCCGGAAACATTCTTTTTTTGCTGAAGCCACGCAAGCAACTCCCCTTCCCCGCAGCCTACATCGAGTAGAGTGGTATTGGGTGCCACCATATCGGCGATAGCTTGCAGGTCGGGGCGTAACACAATCCCCGCACTTGTTGCGGGGTCTGGTCCGTTAGACGGTATTTGTTTTGATGTAGTGTGCATATAATCTTTCCTATTCCGCTTACCGGACCCCGCCATCCGGCGGGGATATTCCAAAAAGCGCCGCTGAGCCGTTGATAAAACCGCGCATCACCGCATCGAATTCCGGTACGTCGAGCAGGAAGGAATCATGCCCTTTGTCGCATTCAATCTCGGTAAAACTGACATTAGCGGCAACAGCATTCAGCGCCCGCACGAGGTTGCGGCTTTCTATTGAGGAATAAAGCCAGTCACTGGTGAATGACACGACGCAAAAACGCACCTTCGTTCCCGCAAATAAATCGGTGAGTTTGATCCGGCCGCCTTCGGTAAGGTCGAAATAACTCGCCGCACGCGTGAGGTAGAGATATGAATTGGCATCAAAACGCTCAACAAAACTCTGCCCCTGATGGCGCAAATAGCTTTCAATGCGGAAATCAGCATCAAACCCGTAGGTAAAATTCTCGCCCTGCAAATGGCGGCCGAATTTTTGCTGTAGCATGCTTTCGGATAAATACGTGACATGCGCCGCCATGCGCGCAACTGCCAGGCCTTTTGCTGGATATTTCCGTTGCTCAAGGTAATTGCCGTCACACCAGTCGGGATCGGCCATAATGGCTTGCCGGCCAATTTCATGAAAGGCAATATTCTGTGCGGATTGACGGATGGAGGTGGCAATCGGCATAGCTGCCTGAATACGGTGCGGCAGGCGCGCCGCCCATTCAAGCGCCTGCATGCCTCCCATCGAGCCGCCGATCACACAAAAGAGTTTCTCAATGCCCAGATGATCAAGCAGCAGCGCCTGCGCCCGCACCATGTCGCCAAGCGTGATAAACGGGAACGATACGCCGTAAGGCTTGGCCGTAGCCGGATTGGTTTCCTTCGGCCCAAAGGAACCCATGCAGCTGCCGATGACATTGGAGCAAATCACAAAGAAGTGATTAGTATCAATAGGTTTTCCGGGCCCGACCATGCGGTCCCACCAGCCTTCTTTGCCAGTCACCGGATGGGTGCCGCACACATATTGGTCGCCCGACAGGGCGTGGCAGATGAGGATAGCGTTGCTGCGCCTGGCATTGAGCGTGCCATAGGACTGGTAAGCCAAGGGGAAATTAGAGATGCTGACACCGCATTCCAGTACAAACGGCTTATCTTGCGCCAGAGTGACGATGTCGCCGATCTGAACTTCTTTATAACTGGCACCAAAACAGGATGTTATCATAGTTGATATGTGTATGATAACAAGGGCGTGCGGTCAAGGAATTGCCACGATAGCTCACGTCAGGAAATGTGATAGTAGTGTTAACGACGTTGTGTTTAAGAGGAACGGCTATTCCCGCCTACTCTCAGGGGGTCTGCTATAGTTATCTCTTCTGACTGCTTCTGGGATAGCCCTGCCAAAACTCCAACCTTTTAAATTTACCGTGGCAGTTGCATCCGCCAACACACCCAATGCGCCCAAAGGTTTACAATCCGGACGATCCAAAAGACGTGTTAAATCAGGCTGTAAAGCCGTTACTAATTGTTCCATCGTTTCGTCATGATTTGTGGTAACGAGTGGTGATGGTGTATTTCCAATCAAATCCATCGGATAATTTTCACGCTCTATATATGCCTTCCGAATAGTATCTGGTATGGGATCTGGTGATTCATAAGCATCCGCTATTCTCGTAATTGACGCAGGTCCTTTTATAATAGCATTAGGAGATCTTTTAAACTCAAAAGCGTGGAGATTGTCAAGCGGGACCGGGGCTCTCATTTTTTGTTCTTCAAATCTCAGAAGCAAGTTTTGTAGCATATTGAGTGCTTCATCCTGGGCTTGCTCATCATTAGGAGCATCTGCATGTATTGTTTTATAGATTGTATCCGCAAGGGAACGCAGCAAGCCAGGAACCTCACTACCGAATGCACTGCGTTGGGGCTCTCTGACAGAACTTATTCTCGTAATAGATAACTTCTTAGGAGAGACAGGAACGACAACTGCTAGGTCCTCATTTGATGGTTCTGTGTGAATTCTTGTAATACCACCAGACCAATTAGTAACTTCCACAACATCACTATCAATATCTGTAATACCAGACCCATTAACAGCTGCATCTACTTCATCTTGCCGCTTTTTTACTATATCCGGCCTTGGATCAGTAGCCTCATCATCTTCAGACGCGCCCATAATCATTCCCTTATCAATTTATCTTCATGAGGCGATAATTGACATATCCCCCACGGCTGACGCGATTATATGATATTCTTCATTAGAAAAAATATGAAATTTTTATTACAACCTATAAAAACACTATAATATCCTGTTAAAGTTAGGAAAATAAGCCGCTTGAACATTGCATACCCATGCATTATGCTCCCGCGCCTATGAATAAGAAAATTGAAGATGAACTGGCGGGATATCGCCAAAAAATCGATGCAATTGATGATAAAATCATCGCATTGTTGCTGGAACGCACAGGCGTTGTCGGCCAGGTGGGCGAATATAAGCGCCGCACCGCGCCCGGCCGTTGCCCCGTTCGCCCGGGCCGTGAAGCCGAAATGGTGCGTCGCGTTATGGCCACCTTTGAAAGTAGCCCGGCCAGCCCCAAATTCCCGCCCGCAGCCGCTGCCGCCATATGGCGCACGCTGATTGGCGCGTCGACCTCGGTGGAATCACAACTCATTATTTCCGTGTTCACACCAGAGCGCGATAATGATTTATTCTGGATGGCACGCGAATATTTCGGGCCATTTGTACAGGTGGTCAAACAACCTTACGTCAAACGCGTTATCGGCGATGTGATGGATAATAAAGCGGCTGTCGGCATCGTGCCGATGCTGCGCAGTTCCGATACGACCTATTGGTGGACGAATCTCACCCAGCAAAACAACGATACGCCCAAAGTATTTGCCCGCGTGCCATTTCTGAACTACGGCACACCGGGCCGCGACGCCCCTTCGGCACTGGCCATTGCCCGTATTACACCAGAAGATTCGGGCGATGACTGCTCACTCATGGTGCTGGAAGTTGACCATAATGTGAGCCAAAACAAGCTGCAAACGGCATTTGCTAATGCAAAGCTTGAAGCCAGCTGGATCAATATCGCGACCCTCACACCCAGTGCACGCCATCATCTTATTGAGCTTAAGGGATTCGTAACGCAAGACAGTGAGCCAGTCCAGGCGCTGCTCTCGACGCTCGGAAATTCGATTTTCAATGTATGCTTCCTCGGCTCCTATGCAGTCCCCATCAACGTGAGTACTACGAAAAATGAAACCGGCAATCTTACCCATGAAAAACAATCAAAAACCTCAGCCTAAAGCGGGCGTTTTACAAATCGCACCTTATGTCGGTGGCAAATCGTCGGCAAAGGGTAAGCGCGTCGTAAAATTATCGTCGAACGAAACACCGCTCGGCGCGAGCCCCAAGGCTATAAGTGCTTTCACTGATATCGGCGTATCATTGCACCGTTATCCTGATGGCACTTCCATCAAATTGCGTGAAGCACTCGCCGAAGTATATTCCTTACCGGTTGATCAACTGGTTTGTGGCTCGGGTTCAGATGAACTGATTGGATTGCTCGTACATGCATATGCTGGGTCCGGCGATGAGATATTATATAGCCAGCATGGCTTCCTCATGTACAAAATTTATGCGCAAGGCGCTGGCGCAACGCCGGTGACAGCACCGGAAAAAAATCTGCGAACAGATGTCGATGCGATTTTAGCCGCCGTCACGCCGCGAACTAAAATCGTATTTATCGCCAATCCTAATAATCCCACGGGAAGCTATATCAGCAGCAGTGAAATGAAGCGTTTGCATAATGGTTTGCCTGGCGATGTGATTCTCGCTATTGATGATGCTTATAGCGAATACGCCACGGACATCGCCGATTATACGACCGGACAGGAATTGGTCGAAACATCCGAAAACGTCATAATGCTGCGCACTTTCTCCAAAATTTATGGGCTGGCAGCACTTCGTGTGGGCTGGGCGTATGCGCCGGCATCTATCATTGATGCTTTAAATCGCATTCGTGGCCCCTTCAATGTTTCCGCTGCTGCCATTTCCGCCGCTGCCGCAGCTGTTCGCGATACCGCATTTACTGAAAATGCCCGCCAATTCAATAAAAAATGGCTGGCATGGCTTTCCGATGAATTGAAAAAAATCGGCCTGAAAGTGTATCCAAGTATAGCTAATTTCGTGCTGGTAGAATTTCCAAAAGGAAAACACAGCGCTGCCAATGCGAACATTTTTATGATGGAAAACGGTCTTATTCCGCGTGATGTCGCAAGTTATGGCCTGCCGGATTGCCTGCGTATTTCCATCGGGCTCGAAGAAGATAATCGCGCCGTGGTGCAGACACTCACCGATTTTTTGAAACAATAATCCG